>Ga0209062_1005371_pt1 | contig 12470 bp, 14 predicted proteins | sample Coa_R2_2_FD_187158 | JGI IMG/M metagenome (GOLD analysis project Ga0209062, IMG submission 187158) | Surface soil microbial communities from Centralia Pennsylvania, which are recovering from an underground coalmine fire - Coalmine... | ecosystem: Environmental > Terrestrial > Soil > Unclassified... | reverse complement strand
GGAGAAATTGCCCGCGAAGCAGGCGATCTGTCCCAGGCAAAGACTTACTACGAGCAGACACTTGCACACCTGCCCTCGCACGCGGGCGCGCTTACCGGGATGGCAATTCTCGCATATCAGGATCACAAGTACGACGAGGCGGAAGGCGATCTGGAAAAGGCGATCGCCGCGTCCCCGGACTTTCAGACAGCGCGCTACTACCACGGGCTGACGCTGGCTAAGCTGGGAAGAAAAGATGAATCACAGGCAGAGCTGGATCTGGCGATGCGGATGGCAAACGAGCAGAATGCCCGCAAAGACAAGATGAAACAGTTGTCGGCGCAACCATATCAGCCGAGGTAAGCCTTACCCTTTCCGTTTCCAGCAGCAGGAAAATTCCTTCCGGTTATGATTGGTTCCCGTAACCAGAAAGGAGCGGGTCTGCTTCGAGTAGATGACCTGCTGAATCCCGCCGTGAATAGAATTCACATTGTTGAAGTGGCCTGCGCCTGTGCCTGGGTATTCCCGGCTCATGCGGATATAGCTGTGCCATTCCGGGTGTCCATTGGCCTGAAAAGCAGTAGCTTCGAGGAGGCCATCCTGCGGCTGCCAGGCCAGCTCTACGGTTCCGCCGGCAGGCTCGTGCGCTCCGTCGTCGCGGAGATGATAATTCAGATAAGTTCCGGACAGGGAGCCGTATTCTTTCGTGAGCGCGCGAAGCTCGGACCGCTTCCGCAGCTTAGTGCCGATCTGCCAGTCGCCTAAAACTCCCAGAATCACGCCCACGCCGGCGCTCGCCGCAGGAACAAGCCAGTGAATCGACATCCGTTACCCTCCCCAGCAATAAAGACGAAGCCTTTCGTAGGAGGTACGCTGAAATTTATTCGATAGTTCCCCGGTTCTGGCATAAAAATGCGACTTAAACAGCAAATATTCGTATAAAATTCGCTTGATTTCGTCATCTTTATCGCCAAATTCCAGCGTTGCCACTGCTTTTAGGTTCGGTTATACTTAAGATTCGCCACCAGTAGGCGTGGTCTGCCTGCCCTCCTCGCACACATTGCGATGATTGGAAGTATGAACCGGGTTCTGGTCTGCGCGAAAAGTTCAGATTTCTGGAGTGAGTCATGGCTCAGGTTTGTGATATCTGCGGCAAAGGCCCGCAATTCGGCAACAACATCTCGCACGCGCACAATATCACCAAGCGGCGCTGGAACGTCAATCTTCGCCCGGTGAAGGCAAAGGTGAACGGCGGAGCCAAGCGTCTGCGCGTCTGCACCAGTTGCATTAAGAGCGGCAAGGTCGAAAAAGCCTAGCTCGCGGATTGAATTTCAATAACGAAGCCCCGGATTCCGGGGCTTTTGTATTCTTGGAGTTATGCACGTTGCCACGCAGAATCGCACTGTCATACGCCTGCAGTGGGTGACGCTCGCATGGATGTCGGTCGAGTTTGCTGCCGCCGTCGCTGCCGGCATTCAGGCAAGGAGTCTGGCGCTCCTGGCCTTTGGCGGAGACAGTGTCATCGAACTCTTCTCGGCCGCCGTTGTTTTGCGGCGGTTCTATGTGGGTGAGCGTGTGGAGCAAAATGCAGCACGCATTACCGCGATCCTGCTCTACGGGCTGGCCGTCTTTATCTGCGTTGAATCAGTGCTATCTCTTCTGGGGAGAGGACAGCGCGCCGAGCCATCGTACTTCGGTATTGGATTGTTGATTGCTGCCGCGGTCATCATGCCATGGCTCGGGCGTCGCAAACGCGAGCTTTCCACGCAAACGTGCAGCAAGGCATTGCGGGCAGATGCGGTGCAAAGCTCAGTCTGCGCCTACATGTCATGGATTGCCCTCGCAGGCCTCGTTTTCAATGCTTTCTTTCATCTCCCGTGGATCGACAGCGTCGCAGCGCTTGCGCTTGTGCCGCTGATCCTTTTCGAAGCGAATAAAGCCCGCAAAGGCGAGGATTGCTGTTAAGGATGGCCTGGAATCACGCCAGAAGCTGGGACGCGGGTGATCGCTTTGCGAATGGCAGTTTCCGGAGCATGATCGTCAAAATGAACTTCATTACCGGACTGAACCACGCCCAGTTTGCGCCATAACTCATCGAGATCAACCGGTTTTGGCGCATTTTTCATCGAGTTATAAAGCTGCATGAGGACATGCGTTCCGGTTACGCGGTCGCCGGTTTCAAACGCCTTCTCAATGGGCCATTCCTGATCAATCGTTCCGCCGGCATTCACGATGCCTCGCAGCGCGTCTTCAAGCCCTTTGCGGTTATGCGTCTGCTCGCGAATCATCACGTCGGCCAGCAGGCAGAACTGAGCGCCGCCCCAGTATGTGCGTCCCCAGGTGTGTGTGCGGTCCAGTCCCTGATCGGAGCTGCCGGGATCGCCTTTGGGCATGTCCCGCATCATGTCTGCCCATATCTTCTCCGGAGGCAGAAAGCCGCGCTGGACACGCGCGACTGGCTCTATGTACGTCGCCAGCCCTTCTTCAATCCAGTGATGATCGTCATCCATGGTAGGGAATCCGGTGTGCGCGAATTCATGCGTCATCTCCCAATCGTCGTCGAGATCGGCTTGTGTACTCTGCTCACCTAGCACAATGCGATGAAAAGCAGGAAAGCCGCCCACATCTCCCCAGGTGGTGCCATGCAGCACGCCTTCCCCGGGCGCTGCTTCGATGAGCACACGGTCCCGTTCAACGGGAAAGCGGCCATAGTAGGTAGCTACTGAGCCGGCAGCATTCTCGACCCAATGCAGGATAGTTTCAGTTGGGAGGTCGAATTTGCCCGGTCCAAAGTCAACCTGGATGATCGAATTGCCAATGTGAATGGTCCGCGATGAAGCGACCGGATGCCGCCAGGGAGGACCGCCGCGGAATTGCGCGCTAACGGCCGGAACGACCAAAGCGCAGGCTGCGATCACTGCCCAACGCCTGCGCTTCATAATGGTTATTTACTGCTTCTTTTCAAAGTTCAGTGAGGCGGAATTGATGCAGTACCGCAGACCTGTCGGTTGTGGGCCGTCGGGAAAGACGTGCCCCAGATGCGAGCCGCAACGCGCGCAGGTGACTTCGACCCGGCTCATGCCGTAGCTGTTGTCTTCGTGCGTTTCTACAGCTTCCGGGCTGACGGGCAGCCAGAAACTGGGCCAGCCGCTGCCGGATTCGAACTTCTTGTCGGAGGTAAACAGCTCGGCTCCGCAGGCAACGCAGCGATAGATGCCGTCTTCGTGGTTATAGTAGAGCTTGCCGGTAAATGCCGGCTCCGTCCCTTTTTCGCGGGTGATATGGAACTGCTCTGGCGTCAGCAACTTACGCCACTCTTCTTCGGTTCTCTGGACCTTTTCTACTTTTGTATCAGCCATGTTCTGCTCCACCTGAATTAGATGACGAACCGGCGGCTGCGTTACAGCTTCGCGATGACCTCGATTTCAACCAGGGCGTCCTTGGGCAAACGCGCCACTTCTACAGTAGATCGGGCTGGCGGAACTACGCTATCCGGCGCAAAATATGTCGCATAAACCGCATTCATGGCGGCGAAATCGCCCATATTTTTGAGAAAAACAGTGGTCTTAACTACGTTTTTCAGGCCAATTCCTGCGGCTTCAAGCACTGCTTTCAGGTTCTCGATGGCGCGTGTCGTCTGAGCTTCGATGCCGCCTTCTACCAGCGCGCCTGTCGCTGGATCAAGCGCTACCTGGCCGGAAGTATAGAGGAAATCTCCCACACGTACTGCCTGGGAGTAGGGCCCAATGGCCGCCGGAGCATTTTTGGTCGAAACAGCTTGCTTCTCGCTCATTCGTGTCCTCTGGGCGAACTTTATTCGAGTCTTGCCAATATTTCACAGAAGCCTTGTTGCATTATAGACAGACTGAGGTATTGTGTCCGCATCTGAACACCGCTAACCTCAATCGGACATTGCCTTTCGTGAATGTCTGGTGAATCTATTGGTTGAGAAGGTTACGGGTCAGTCCTTTGGGTAGTTGCGTGCTCTATCTATTCCCAGAATCGCGCTGGGCGGAGCACGTCCAGCGAATCTGCTGAATACAAACCTGAAATAATCCGTGCCGTTTCTATGAGAATTAAACTCCGAACGGCCAGGCTCCGGCATCTCCGCACCAATCAAAAGTATTGCCCGGCCATTGGCGTGGAGTCGTGCTCTCAAACCAGTCTGCTGCTGCCTTAAGCGAGGGCGAGTCAGCTGCAAGTTTAAACGCCTCAGCAAGAGCCTGCCTCTGCTCTGCGCCCATGGCACTCTTCTCTACAGAAACAAACAGCGCTGTTCCGCTTGCCGCAACGAAGCGCAGCCACTCCGCTGTCTCACGCCACGGGACTGCCTGCGTTACTGCTACACAATCGCCATCCGCGACAAAAAAGCTGCGATGCTGCGGCAACCTGAAACTGATTGTGTTTACGCCCATGCGGCGCGTGCGCTCCCATAGCTTGCCGCTGGTGTCGTCTCCGGTTCGCGACAGATCAAAAATGCCCGCGCCCAAATGTCCGACCGTGTTACAGCCGAGAATCAAAGCCTGCTCACCGAGCAAGGCGCGAATTTCTCGATATAAATCCAAAATAATTTCAGCATTCGTGCGGCTGCGATCATGGAAGTGCCAGCCCGGCAATGCCGGCTGCGCGCCCATCTCAAACCCCCACTGCCCCAACAAGTCGTACGTCGAAAAGTCGTGCTTAATCATCTCGTAGCCCCAAGCCCGCAACTGCCGCAGTTTCGCGCGCACTCTTTCCAGCGCATCTGGAACCGTAGGATCGTAAGCGAGTTCTGCTGCACGCTCCGAGCGCCTGCCAAAGCGTGCGTCGGGCATTAGCAATGCTGTATTCGTGTCCTGCGGTGCAATCAAAGGACGAATCCAGATCCCGGGACGAACACCGCGCTCGCGAATTTCTTCCGCGAGCCTTTGCATATCCGGAAACTTTTCTTTGTTTGTCCATCCATCGTCGATTACCGTAAACGGCTTCGGGCCGCCATGCGGACACAGCCGGGCAGCCATCTCCGCATCTTCGAGAATTATTTCCCGGCTGCTATTGCCATATGCGTAGTACCAGTCATTCGTGCCGTAGATGACTCCCGGAGAAGGTCGCGGCTTTGCGCACATCAGCGTACAGAATGCTCGCAGCGCTGCCAGCGCATCCTCGCCTTGCTGGCCTCTGCGCGAAATCACCGTGGCCGCAGGCAGCTGTCGCTCGCCCAGTTCAACGCCAGAGCCGCCATTTGATACGTCCAGCCATAACGAAATGCCTTGAGGATCACCCTGCCAGAAGCACATGGCGCCCGCGCCTGTCTCCACCCCATAGGCATGCAGAGATACGCCATCGTATGTCGCGAAATACCACGGCATGACGCGCTCCGGGGTCATTGCGCGCCAGGCAAGATCGCCGTAACTCCGCTCCCAATGATCGCCTAGAAACCGTAAATCAGCATTTACATGCAGATTCCAGCGCAGATGCACATGCGTCAAAGCCGCACCCGGAGCCGACAGTCGGACTGGCATTCTTGCCGCTTCGACCGTCGTTTCAACCTCGACCCCGCTCGCCGTCCAGCGGGAACCGGACCTCGCAAGCTCCACGCGGTGCTCAAGACCCGCAAATGCAGTAACGCGGTCCGGCAAGCGAACAAGCTCGAAATAGGTTGATGGCTTAACCGCGGCCAGTGCAGGTGCTCGCCCGGTAACGCTGAACAGACCGGAAGCCGCCGCGCCGCCCAAAAAAGACCGTCGCGTCAGAAGATCATCATGCATTCTGCGATGATAAATGCCTGCTCTCAACCAGAAGAGCCCGACCAATCATCCCACGCAGGACTCTCATCGTCACACCATTGAGCCAAGCAGAGAATGCGGCGTGCTAAGCTCTAATGTTTGCGAAAACGAACGTTGGAGCACATTTGAAATGAACCAGATTCTGAAACTGGCCGCCTGCGCCCTTTGCCTCTTGTCCTTTGCTGCCTATGCGCAGGAAACTCACGGCATCGCCGTCGCTAACATGGACACGTCCGTCAAGCCGGGCGACGACTTCTACCTTTATGCCAATGGCAACTGGATCAAGCGCACCGAAATTCCCGCCGACCGTGGCGGCGTTGGCGTCTTCACCGCTCTTGCAGACCTCAGCAATAAGCGCACTGCCGACCTGATTGAAGAGGCGGCGAAATCGAGCGCGCCCGCAGGCTCCGGTCCTCGCAAGATTGCCGATCTCTACAATTCCTATATGGATGAGGCCGGTATTGAATCGAAAGGCCTCGCTCCGCTGCGTCCTCACCTCGACGCAATTGCTGCCATTAAAGACAAAACAGAATTAGCTCGCGCTCTGGGGGAAACACTTCGCGCCGATGTCGATGCTCTCAACAACACCAACTTCCATACCTCTAATCTCTTCGGCCTCTGGGTTGCGCCCGGCTTCAACGATTCCGAGCACTATACTGCATACCTGCTTCAGGGCGGCCTTGAACTTCCGGACCGCGAATACTATCTGAGCGACAGTCCGCATATGCGCGAATTGCGCGAGAAGTACCAGGCTCATATCGCTGCCATGCTCAAGCTGGCGGGTTTTGACAATACAGACACCCGCGCCGCCAATATCGTCTCACTGGAGCATGCAATAGCCGAAAAGCATCTCTCGCTTGCGGAAGACGAAGATATTCAAAAAGCCAACAACACATGGCAGCAGTCTGATTTCAGTGCCAAAGCTCCCGGCCTTGACTGGGCCGAATACTTCCGCGCCGCCGGACTCGACAAACAGGCCAGCTTCATCGTCTGGCAGCCCAGCGCTTTCGCAGGCGAATCTGAGCTCGTTACATCAACGCCACTCGATACGTGGAAGGACTGGCTGGCTTATCACCTGATCGAAGATTACGCCAGCGTTCTGCCCAAAACGTTCGCTGACGAGAGCTTCAACTTCTTTGGCAAGACCCTCACCGGCACGCCCCAGCAGCGCCCACGCTGGCAGCGCGGCGTTTTTGTCGTCAATGGTCAGCTGGGCGATGAGGTCGGCAAGCTCTACGCGCAGCGCTACTTCCCGCCTGAAGCGAAAGCGCAGGCACAGGCTATGGTTGCGAATCTCATCGCCGCCTTCCATAAACGTATCGACGCACTTAGCTGGATGGCTCCCGCGACCAAAGCTGAAGCGCAGGCCAAGCTTGACACGCTCTACGTGGGCATCGGCTATCCGGAGACATGGGTCGACTATTCAAACTATGAAGTCAAGCCAGACGACATTTTCGGCAATCTCTGGCGCGGCAGCCTCTTTGAATATCATCGTCAGATCGCGCGCCTCGGCGCCGCAGTCAATCGTCAGGAGTGGTGCATGACGCCGCAGACAGTCAATGCAGTCAACCTGCCTCTGCAGAATGCTCTCAATTTCCCGGCAGCGATTCTGCAGCCTCCATTCTTCGATCCCAAGGCGCCTGCTGCGGCAAATTATGGAGCCATCGGCGCCGTCATCGGCCACGAGATCAGCCATACCTTCGACTCGGAAGGGGCCGCCTTCGATTCGAAAGGCCGTGTGCGCAACTGGTGGACGCCCGAGGACCTTGCTCACTTCAACGCATCCACGGCAAAACTGGCAGCCCAATACGACACGTATGCGCCTTTTCCGGACCTTCACGTCAACGGCAAGCAAACTCTCGGCGAGAATATCGCTGATGTAGCAGGAATCGCAGCCGCATGGGATGGCTATCATGCTTCGCTGAGCGGCAAGACCGCGCCTGAGCAGCACGGATTCTCCGGCGACCAGCAGTTCTTCATTGCATTCGGTCAGAACTGGGGATCCAAGACCCGCGAAGCTTCGTTACGCCGTCAGATTCTCACCGATCCTCATGCACCCGGGCAATACCGCGCCGATACCGTGCGTAATATCGATGCCTGGTACTCTGCCTTTAACGTGAAGCCGGGAGAGAAGTTATATCTCGCTCCGCCAGACCGTGTCCGCATCTGGTAGCTCTTTGTTGTAGAGCAGTTTCGTGTAATGTAAACCGCCGTCATTCTGACGCTCCTGAGCAGCGCGAAGGAAAAGAAAGAATCTCAAGCCAGGCTGGTCGGAGATTCTTCGCGTGCCCCATCCCAGCACGCAAAATCGCGTGTCTGGGACCCCGATGCGGCTCAGAATGACGGCCTATTTGCCTGGTCGAAACCTATGAAGAGCGGGAGCTCGGGAAATACATTACTCAAATCGTGTGCGCTTCCAGAGCAGCCATCCGCACCCAACCGCGGCAAATACCAGCACTATACACAAAATCGTTGTCCAGAATACATTCATGGCAAGAGGCGGAACCTGCGCCTGTAATCCCAGCCAGAGGAAAATCGTAATCGCAGCAGCTACAATTAGGATGTCCCACCACGGGCGCCTGGATTTTTTATCTCCGTGCATTCGCCCAAGCTGGGCCGCTACGCAATCCTCCAGACTAAGACCATATCGTTCGCATTCACGCGAAATGGCATCGCGCCCGGAAGCCTGCTCCCGCGCTGGGGCAGCGGCTGAGCTGATGAACACTGCTCCTGCGATCATCAACAGTGACCCCGCCACAATCAGCCAGCGGCCGGCAGCGCTCACATGCGCCAGTTCGCCAAATACCAGCGCTCCCCAGGCGAGTCCCCATAGCTGATTCGTATTCGATAACGGAATCCCACGTCCAATGCCGATGTACTTCGTTGCGTACTGCTGAAACAGATCTCCGATTACCCAGCAGAAGCCGCCCAGAAATATCCAGAAGACCACGTGCCGCGCCATATAGAGTTCGGCATGCAGTTGAGAGACGCCGCCCCCGAACGTAACCGCAAGCAGGGCCATCGTGCCCAGCTCACCCAGCGTAAATACCGTTACGAATGACAGCGGGTTCATGCCGCTCAAATAGGCCTTCCTATACGGCACATACATCGTGCCCCACAGCAGGCTTGCGCCCAGCGCGGCCAGAATTCCATGTACCGCGCGCGCATGGGGAGTATTTGTATGCTGTACAGTTACAAATGCTAATAAGATAGCGCCGGCCACAATCGCCAGAGCCCCGCCCAGCACTCGCGACGTTGTCTTGAATCCGGCGCCGCGCATTTCCTGAAAAAGCAGCCAGCCCCAGAAGATGCCAATCAGGCTGTTCGCATTCCACAGCGGAAAAGCAATCGCCAGCCCCACATCGCGAATAGCAAACACCGTCAACGTATTGGCCACTGCCCACAGCGCGCCCGCCAGTACCGCCCAAACAATCAGATGCGGTCGGGTAAACAGATCGCTGAAAACATAATCCGTGCCCTTCAGCAGAGTCGGCACTGTCCATCGCGCCACGAACACGCCCAGAACCATCGCCAGAGAAACCGCGAAAGGCGAGATGCCCACATTCACCAGCTTCGTCGGCGCCTCCGCGCCGCCCAGCCAAACTCCAGCGGCCAGTCCGCACGCTACGCCCAGTCCATGCATGGAAGCTGTCAGTGCGTTGCGCGTTATTGTGTTTGCCAACTCGTTCTCCTCACCTGAATCCTGTGCTGTTCATCAATGCAGCCATGCAAGCAGGGCAATGCCCAATGCCAGAACACCCACCGGAATCCAGAACTGCACATCAGTCAAAATGGCTTTCAACATCTCGATAAACCTAACGGCTTGTTTACGGACTGTCAAAAAAAGAAGATTTCAAACGCAGACGCCGTCGAAAAGTTGTGGCTCGTCACGAAAAATATATTTTTTTACGTTTATCGCAACTTGCTTATTTTCCTTTGTGTTCACACCATCCGTAAGCGGTCGCAGCCCAATCTGCTCCGCAGCAAAAAAATTACATTGGAGCCCACGATGAATCTTAAAAGCCTTTTCCTAACAGCAGCACTCGCCCTTTCACCTGCCGCCCTGCTTGCGCAATCCACGCCGGCAACCACTCCCACCCCCGGGAAACACGACTATGACATCAATCAGCGCAAGGAGAACCAGCAGGACCGTATTGCCAATGGCGTGAAGAGCGGCCAGCTCACTGCCGGGGAAACCGCGCATCTTGAAAAGCAGGAATCGGCCATTAACCGCGAAGAGCGCAATATGCGGGCGCAGGACAACGGCCACCTGACCAAACAGGATCGGAGAACGATCCACCAGCAGCAGAACCAGGAATCGCGCCGCATCTACCGCGATAAACACAACGCAAGAGTCCAGTAAACCTGACCATGTGCTCACGAAGATCTGGCCTGCACCGCGAAATTCCCGGAGCAGGCCAGGTCTTCTTTGCGCTTGGGACTCAGCCCAATGGAATCGCTACCAATCCCGAAAATATCCAAATTCTGGTGACGACCGTCTGGGAAGACTCCTATAATAATTCCGTCACCGGAGGGGACTCTTCCCATGCACACGATCACGCCCGAAAAACCGATGGAGCACCTCGACGACTGGGATGACTTCGTCGCCAGCCGCTACAAGGAAGGCAAGGCAGAGGAAGAGTTTCGCAATTATGATGCGCAGGCCAATCCCGGTGTAGCTGAGTTTTACCGCCTCAATCATCAACATCAGACCGTAGACTTTGTCCTCGAAAAAGAGAAGGAATTCCTCAGCCTCAATCGCGGTAAAAAGAGCATCTGGGAAGCAGCCGACTACCTGAATACACTGGTGGATGACAGCGACCCAGATACCGATCTCACACAGATCGAGCACCTTCTGCAAACGTCAGAAGCCATCCGTAAAGACGGCCATCCCCGCTGGATGGTCCTGACCGGCTTGATTCATGACCTCGGCAAAGTGCTCTGCCTCTACGGTGAGCCGCAATGGGCCGTCGTTGGCGATACATTCCCCGTGGGCTGCGCCTGGTCCGACGAGATCGTCTTCCGCGAGTACTTCGAGGCCAATCCTGACAGCAAAGTCCCTGAGTACCAGACCAAATACGGTATCTACGAACCCAATTGCGGGCTCGACAAAGTGCATCTGTCCTGGGGACATGACGAATACATCTACAACGTAGCGAAGCCGTATCTGCCGGAACCCGCGCTTTATATGTTGCGCTATCACTCTTTTTATCCGGCGCACAAGCACGGAGCCTACAAACACCTGATGAACGCGCACGACGAGGAAATGTTCGAGTGGGTACGCAAATTCAACCCCTACGACCTCTATTCAAAAGGCGCAGCAAAGCCCAATTTCAAAGAACTTAAGCCTTATTACGACGATCTGATCGCGGAGTACTTCCCCGAGAAGATCGATTGGTAACAACCCTGCCCTCGTCTTGTAAAAGCGCGTCCCAGGGCCTGCTTTTCACTTCAGAGCTATTGTTTATCCATACAGAGAGACCGTAACTTGGCCAAACAGTTTTCGTCCATTCAGGAAAGTCATCGCGACTTCATTCTGAAGCAGCACATCTTTTTCAATGCATCCGCTGCAGCCGAAGGACGCGTAAATGTGTCTCCTCGAGATGTCGCTTCTTTGCGCGTGCTTGATGAACAGACAGTTATTTATCTTGATCTCACCGGCAGCGGTAACGAAACTGCGGCTCACCTGCGTCTGAATGGCCGGCTCACCCTGATGTTCTGTGCCTTTGAAGGCGCTCCACTGGTCCTGCGCCTGTATGGCACAGGATGCATCATTCCTCGCGGCACAGCCGAATATCGGCACCTGCTTGCTTCCGAATTTGCCAATACCGAACCGCCCGGCGCGCGCCAGATGGTGATGCTGAAGGTGGACCTGGTGCAAACTTCGTGCGGATATGGCGTGCCGCTGTTCGATTACGCAGGCGAGCGCGACACGCTTAGGCGCTGGGCTGAAAACAAAAGCCGCAGCGGGCTCGAAGAATACTGGTGCGCAAAAAACACGCACAGCATCGATGGATTTCCCACCGGATTACTTGAGATGACCGCGCCCGAATAGCCAGACGGAATCCGCCAGCTTTCGTGCCGGCGCCTGATCGCATCGGTTCCGTAGAGGCGTCGTGTACGTAATCCAAATCATACGACGATCTCATCACAGATTGCCTTCCTGAGAAGATCGATTGGTAACAACTGGCTCATTTTCGCCTTGCAAAAAGCGCGTTTTTGAGATGCGCTTTTCGCTAAGAGCAATCTGCGTCACAAAGTGAATAATTACTGGGAAACCGTAACTTTAGCCACAGCCCCCTGTAGAGAAAGCAATCGCGACTTCGTTGTTCAACACCTCCAGTCATCACTAAAACGATTAGCTACTGCTGAATAACGTCTCATCGACCTGTGACACTTTGCTTTTCAGCCGTAGCTGAGGCAATATGTGACAAAGCCGATGACCTTTCAGATTTAACCTTCTCGACAATCTCATTATGCTGAAGCAACTCGGCAGTCCTGCCTGTACCGGGCACAAAGACTGCTTGAAGGTTGTGGTGTCCATCAGAATTGCGAAACGTCAGTCTTCCTTTTGATCCGGCGACGTTATTATCTTCCGGACGCACAGTAAAAAATTTCTGACTTACTCCATTTACATTGCGAATGGAAAGAGACCACTCGGACAGCAAAGTAAACTCGTATGTTCCAGCCGGATAAAATTGATTGCCCGCAGTGAAGGCAAATGGG
>Ga0209062_1005369_pt1 | contig 12472 bp, 10 predicted proteins | sample Coa_R2_2_FD_187158 | JGI IMG/M metagenome (GOLD analysis project Ga0209062, IMG submission 187158) | Surface soil microbial communities from Centralia Pennsylvania, which are recovering from an underground coalmine fire - Coalmine... | ecosystem: Environmental > Terrestrial > Soil > Unclassified... | reverse complement strand
TCAAGCACGAACCGAGCAAAATCCCCATCAAACGAAAGCGTCTCAAAGCCGCCATCAACCCCGATTTCCGAGCGGCCTTGCTCGCATCTTAACGATTCATGATCCTGCCCTGGCTCGTCGAGCTCGCTGGAGATAAGCAACACGCCGACCCCACGGTCACGCGCCGCTCGGATGCGGCTATAAACGGCTTCGACCGCGCCAACGTCGAGGCCACGGGTCGGCTGCGCCGCCAATAGGAACGACAAGCGTTCGAGCGAAAGCTCCCGCGCCAGCACGGCCTTCTGTTGATTTCCGCCCGAGAGTGCCGACATCGGCATGTCCGGGCTTTCACCGCGAACGTCGAACTCTCTCATTCTTGAGGCCGCCGCTCTCTTCATCGCGGCACGATTGAGCAGCCCAAAGCGCTTGAAGCGGTCGAGCTCCCCGAGAAACAGATTCTCGGCAATGCTGAGACCCGCCACCATCGCGACGGCATGGCGATCTTCAGGAATTATGCCAACGCCCGAGGCGGTGATGTCATGTGGGGTTGCGTGCGTGAGATCCTTGCTCTTTACCTTGACCTGACCGGATGAGGGTGCCGCAAGACCGGCAAGAATGGCGCCGAGCTCGCTTTGCCCATTTCCTTCGACGCCAGCGACTCCAAGGATTTCGCCAGGACTGACGGTCAGCGAAATGCCGTCGAGCCTAACTACCCCATCCCGATCCCGCAGTGTCAATCCTGAAAGCTCGAGGGCAGGAATATCGGCCGGGATTTCTCTTGCTTTGTGCTTTGGCAAATCGGCTCGAGCTTCCGGTGCAGTGGCCGCCGAGGTGTCGCCGATGCCGATCGTCGCCGCCAACACCGAGTCCGCCGATTTCACCTCGCGGCCAACCATCGATCGAACGAGTGCGCGCATATCGGCGCCGTCCATCTTTGCCGTCTCAACAATCCTGCCTTGGCGAAGCACCGTCGTTCGCTGTGCAACTTTCGCTATCTCCGCCAATTTGTGCGTGACGAGGATAATCGACTTGCCACTTTCAGCGAGCCGGCGACAGATCGACAACAATAGGTCGGTCTCTTCGGGCCGCAGGACGGCCGTCGGTTCGTCGAGGACGAGCAGGCGAGGATTGCCGAGGAGGCATTTGACGATTTCGACACGCTGCCTTTCACCGACCGATAACTCTTCAACAATGGAATGCGGATCGACCCGGAGCCCGTATTCCGCGGCGAGCTGCGTCATCCGACGGACCATCTCGCTATGGTCAAGCACGCGACGTGCACGGCCGAGCATGAGGTTCTCGACCACTGTCATGTTTGGCACCAGGCTGAAATGCTGATGCACCATCGCGATGCCCTGCCGCAAGGCGTCGGCCGGACCGCTAGGGGAGAATGGCATTCCCGCGAGGACGAGCGAGCCCGAATCCGGACGATGAACTCCGAAGATCAGATTGCAGAGGGTCGATTTGCCGGCGCCATTTTCTCCGAGCAAGCAGTGGACCTCTCCCTCCTCGATGTCCAGCGAAACGTTATCGAGGGCAAGAAGAGGTCCGAACCGCTTCGTCAGTCCGGAGATCTCCAGCAGCGCCACTGTCAGCCTATCAGCACCTTGATCTTTCCTGACAGCAGATCCTTTTCGATTTCTTGCACCTTGGCGAGCATCTCCGGTGTCGCGCCGGTGCAGATCTCTATTCCGGCGGCGCGCGGGCCCATCGCTAGACCGAACTGCTTGTATTCTGGATGCCATGTCCCCGCGACCATCTGGTCGATCGCATATTCGACCATGAAGCCAATGCCGCTGATGGTATAAGCGACGTAAAGTGGATTCTTCTCGCCGCAGTAGTTGGTGTAGCTGCCGATGATTTTGGTACCCTTCTCGCGTGCCGCCTGCTCCATGCCGCGGATGCCGAGATTGAGGATGTTGTAGTGAATGTCGGCGCCCTGGGCGATTGCGGCGAGCGTCGCCTCTTTCGACTTGGCAACGTCGTCGAAATCGCCGGTATAGCTTTCGACATATTTGATGTCGGGCTTTATGTATTTGGCGCCGTTCCCGAATTCCTTGCCCGTGTTGACGATCGCCGGAATCTCCAGGCCGCCGACGTAGCTAACCGCGCCATTCTTCGACAACATGGCTGCGACCGCGCCGGCAACGAAGCCGATTTGGGCTTGCAACACGTCGTACTGTGCCACGTTCTCCGTTGGCTGGCCGGTCGGACCAACGATCGAGAACTTCACATTGGGGAAACGCTTGGCGACTTTGAGTACCGATGCCTGCGTCTGGCCTGCCGCACCAATGACAAGCTCATTCTTCGTCGCGAGCGTGACCAGCGCCTGCTCCATATCGGCAAACTTGACGTTCTCGATGTAGGTGATCTTTACCTTCTTCCCGTACCGTGCCTCGGCAGCCTTCATGCCGTTATAAGCGGACTCCATCCATCCGTGATCGGTCTTAGATCCCGGGATCATCACGCCAATCCTAATCGGCCCTTCGGCCCTCGCTGCCGAGATATGCCGACCCGCAACCGCGAGGCCAGTGAGCGACAACGCGGTGTTTCTTAGAAACGTCCGACGACCGATGCTCATGACGCGATTTCCTCCTCTGTCGCGATCCGTGATCGCAATTGTGGGTTATTGAGATGAGCGAACGGGCGGAAGATGGCGATCGCCAGAACGCTCGTCCGAGCACGGCATCCTATGCATGCCGCAGCCTCCAACATTCAACATGAAAAATCATAAACCTGCGCCAAGCTGATTCCTACAGCGAAGACGATATAGTTCTCATTCATGACGTGAATGAACCCGAGCCGCCGACGTCGCTCACGGTGCGCTCTGCTACGCCATTGAGCGCAACCAGTGCCTGCGTGAAGCACGCTAGCGGAGCGCGGACGATACCTGCGCCAATCTGCCCGACGCCTGCTTGCTTGTGAGCGATGCCGGTGGTGACGACCGGACGAATGCCTGTGTCTACCACCTTCCTCACATCGATGCCCGTCGGCGACCCCGCGAAGTCCAGGAGCGGCAAAGACATGGCCGGATTGCGCGTGACGGTGATGTTGTACATCTCCCGCGTGTATCCTACCGCCTCGCTTACAAAGCCCCCGACGAGTTGAAGCAGGGCGGGCGAAGCAGCCATCGAGAGGCCGCCATAACCTGCCGTCTCCGCAATGGCGCTGTCACCGAGATCCGGGTTCGCGTCCTCCTGAGTGAAGCCGGGGAAAAAAAGTCCGACGGGCATATCGGAGGGCGCCTCAAACCACTGCTCGCCGAGCCCGCTCACCCGGATCGCCGTCGTGACCCCGTTCCGCGAAATTGCCGTGACGATGGAACTCTTGGGAACGCCGTGAGCGGCGTCCATCGTCGCTTTGGAAGAGAGCATCGACAGGTTCAAGAAGAATTGTGAGTTGCCACCGATATACCGAAGGATCTGATTCGCCTGATCGTGGTCGATGCCGCTTTCCACGAGCGGGACAACGATGGTCGCATAAAACAGCGCCGTCGCCGCGGAATTGCGGCTGTGAACCTCATCGCCCATGAGCAACGCCTGCGATTGCATTCTTTTTAGATCGATGCCGCCGTCGATGCCGTTCACCGCGCCCTTCAGTCCCGGCGCCAAAACGCGCTCGATCCAACGCAGGCGATCGATGACATCCCGGCTGTTCGCACCGAAGCGCAAGACCTTGCCGATCCCCTCGCTCATGTTGGTATAGGCGTGATTGCCATGCACGTCATTGCGGGCAACGAAGAGCGGCATCGATGGCGAAATGATTCCGGCCATCGGTCCAACAGCATTCCATTCGTGGCAGGGGATAAAGGTGACCCCACCCTCTGCAAGCAGACGCCGTGCCGCTTCAGCGGTCGCCTCCCACCCCTCGTAGAGGACGGCACCAACCATCGCACCTTGCATTGGTCCACACATCTGCTCCCAGGCAACGGGTGCACCGGCATGGAGCAATGTGCGCTTCATATGCGGCCAGACGTCTCGTGCATGAAGCGCAATATCGATAAGCATGGGCTTGGCATCGATCATGCGCTGCACCGCCTCGGCATTTGCCCGGTCGATGAGCGCGCCGGGCGAAGCGGCATCGCGGTCGTCGGCCGTCAGCTTCGCCAGGGTCCATGCCAATTCTGCTTCGCCGTATCCGGGAGGCCGCCAGTCGAGTTGAAGCGCCTCGCCTCCCCCGTTAGCGACGCTCGAAACGAATTCTGCCAATCCAATATTGATGACCGATGGGGACCGATCGAGAATGTGTCCGGTCATTCAACATCCCCTCGTATTCACGTTGTTGTCGCTCAAGACGCCCGCCAATCCCGCAGCCAATCCCGCAAGCGTGTCTCATCCCGACGAGCGGCGGGACGGCTGCTCATTGCTAAGCAACGATCCTCGTTCCGGCGCGCCCTTCGAGCGCATCATAAACCTTGTCGAGAGACGTAATGATCACGTCACCGGCGCCGCCGCCGCGCAGATATCTCAAGGCCGCGGTGATCTTCGGTCCCATGCTCCCCGGAGGGAACTGCCCCTCCGCCATGAGCTGCGCTGCTTCACGGCTGGTCATTCGGTCGAGAAAGCGTTGCGTCGGCTTGCCGAAATCGACCGCTACGCGATCGACGCCGGTCAGCATGACGAAGGAGCTCGCCCCGATTTCCGCGGCCAGCATCGCGCTCGTCAGATCCTTGTCGATGACGGCGGGCACGCCTTGAAGGTCTCCTCGGCTATCGCGCACGACCGGGATCCCGCCGCCGCCGGCAACGATGGGGATGACGTCAGACGCGAGAAGAGCCTCGACGGCGGGAAGGTCGAGAATGCGCAACGGTTCCGGTGAGGGCACCACACGACGGAAGCCGCGCCCCGAGTCCTCGACGAACTGCCATCCAGTCTCGCGGGAGATTCGGTCGGCGTCGTCCCGGCGGAAGAACCGTCCAACCGGCTTCGTTGGATGAGCGAAAGCGGGATCGTCCGGGCTGACTTCCACTTGGGTAATGATAGACGACACCGGCATTCGCTTGTCGTGGTGTTGAAGCACATTCATCAGTGATTGCTGCAGCATGTATCCCATACCGCCTTGCGAATGTGCGACGCATACATCCATCGGCATTGGCGCCAGCTCGTTCGACGTCTTCGCCATGCGAAACAAGATGTTGCCAACGACCGGGCCGTTGCCATGGGTCAGGATGAGCTTGTACCCGCCGTCGATGACACGGATGAGGTGTTCGCACATGGTCGCCATCAAGGCGAACTGCTCTTCGGCAAGGCCCTTGATATCCGGGGGATACGCGGCGTTTCCGCCGACCGCTATGACGATTCGTGCCGCGTTGATCGCCATCGTCGGATACCTACGCGCCGGTCATGTGCTGGGCGACGAGAGCCCGCAGCGCGGCGGTAAAGCACGCCATGGGTGCTTGCACGATGCCGGCCCCGATGATGCCCATTCCGGGCTCCTTGTGCGCCGTCGCCGTGTTGATGACAGGGCGCACGCCTTCATCGACGACCTTGCGGACATCAATGCCTACCGCCGCTCCGACGAAATCGAGCGCGGGCAGCGTGAAGCCGGGATTCCGGGTGATGGCGATGCGCGCCATCTCCCGCGAGTAGCCGAGCGCATCCTGGGGTGTGCCGCCAACGAACTGAACCATCGCCGGCGCGGCGGCCATGGCAAAGGCGCCGAGACCCGCTGTTTCCGTAATCGCGCTGTCGCCAAGATCGGGATTGGCGTCCGCTTCTGAAAATCCAGGAAGGAATAATCCGACCGGCACGTCTGCTGGTCCGGTGAACCACCGGCCATCGAGACCGCTTACCCGGATGCCGACATTGACGCCGTTGCGCGCCATCGCGGTGACCATGCTGCTGAAAGGCACGCCGTGCGCTGCGTCCATGGTCGCTTTGCAGGCCGCCATCGAAAAGCTGAGAAAGAACATGTCGTCCGAGCGCAGCACATTGAGCGCCTTGATCACCGATTCCTTTTGCATTCCCGGCTGGACAAGCGATTCAGCAACGGACCGCAGGAGCAGAAGCGTCGCCGCCGTGTTTCGATTGTGCACGTCATCGCCCATAAGGAGCGCTTGAGCGATGATCGGCTTCAAGGATAAGCCGCCCATCGCGTTTACCGCGGACTTGAGCGTGGGAGCCAGGACCCGCTCCATCCACTTCAATCCCGACACGACATCGTCCCCGAACGCGCCGAAGCGCAACGTTCGGGCGCCGCCGCTTTCCATCATCGGCGCGTAGGCCCGATTGCCCCGGATTCGCTCGATCACGACGATCAGCGGCATCGACGGCGAGATGATGCCGCACATCGGCCCGACGGCGCCCCATTCGTGACATGGCGCGAGGCGGATCGCCCCCGAGGAAGCCAGTTCCTCGGCCTCCGCGGCGGTTCCGGCCCATCCTTCGTAGAGGATCGCTCCGATAATGGCGCCGCGCATCGGCCCGCACATGTGCCGCCAGTCGATCGGCGGGCCGGCGTGCAGCAGCGTGCGGCCCATCGCGGGCCACACGTCAGTGGCGTGCAGCGCCACATCGACCCAAACCGGCTCGGCATGCAAGACGCGGCCGACGGCCTCTGCATTCGCGCGGTCTATGATCGAACCTAGACATTCGCCATCCGAACGGTCGCCCGTCGAAAGCGCCAACTGCCAGGCCAGATCCGGATCGCCGTCGCCCACGGGCCGCCAATCCAGATGAATCGAGGAGACGCCGCTCCGCTTCACTCCATCATCGAGACCCGCCAGGCCAAGGCTAAGAGCAGCGAGTTCGCCGTCGAGCAGGTCTGATGTCCGTGGAATGCGCATCGCGGTCAACGCAAGTCTGCTGCGGGCCGTCTTGTCTGGCCCGATTCCGTGGTCACTCCCCGCACGAGTGCTGCCGCCAATCTCGCCGCTGCCGTGCTGCTCGGAGCGAGGAACACGCCTTCGCGGCGCAGCTTCTCCTCTTGCACGGAGAGAATTTGCGGGTCGTCCTCCGTCCCGCACACGAAACAGATTATTGGCAGATATCGCCCGTCGCGCGCCGCGGCCGCTTTGGCCTCGCGAATGGCCGGGCCTAATGTTCCAGCAGGATCTTCGTGGCTGCCATAGCCGAGCACGACGTCAAGCAGGATGGCGGCAACGGAGGGATCACGCGCCTCGGCCAACAAACGTTCAATACGGAGCCGGTGATCGATCATGGGATGCGGACGACCAACGGTGAACTCGTCACTTCCCAAGTCGATCGCGCAATGCTCCCGGCTCGCGGCGCCGTCGGCCAGCCGATGCTCGCGATCGAGCGGAGCATTCGAGTAGGCGGTGATCTGGCACTGCCGCCAAATGATCTGCGCTTCTGAGCAAAACGTGCCGCCTGAAAAAAGGCCGCGCAGGTACTTCTGCTCAGCCCGAAGCTTTCGTGCCTCGCCGGCAATCGCCTCCTGCAACGGGGTATCTTCTCCCAATGAAGGGCGAACGCCGACGAGCTTCACCGCCTGGGCAGCGGCGTCATAGAGGGTCGAGGCGAGATGAACCTGCCCTTGGCTCGCGATGCCGCGATCGGAGCTTCCCAGGAAACACACCACCACCGGCTTGCCAATCGACTCTGCGTCGCGCAGGACCCGCTGCCGGACCGCGGCGGAAGGAGGTTTGGATACGATGACGATGACGTTTGTATCCCGATCCGCGGCAAGGAGTTCGAGCGCATGACACATCGTGCTGCCGCCGATCTCTTCGTACATGTCGCGGCTGCCAGTGCCGATCGCATGCGATACGCCGGCGCCCATCTGATGGATTCGGCAGGTCACTTCCTGGAGGCCGGTCCCCGACGCGCCGACGAGGCCGATGTGGCCGCGCCGCACGACATTGGCGAAACCGAGAGGCACGCCGTGGATGATGGCCGTCCCGCAATCCGGCCCCATGACCAGCAACCCCTTCCGGCGTCCCAGTTCCTTGATCGCGCGCTCTTGCTCGAGCGGCATATTGTCGCTGAACAGAAAGACGTTCAGACCCTGGCGCAGCGCCTTGAGCGCTTCCGCGCCGGCATAGGGTCCGGGCACGGAGATCTGCGCCAAGTTGGCGTTGGGCGCCAACGCCAGTCCCATCGCGATCGATCGAGGCGGCGCGTCCGCCGGCTCTTTGCCGTCCCTTCTTGGCTGCTCGCCCTCGATGAGCGACTCGGCGGTGCGCACTGCCTGCGCAATCAGATCAACCGCCTCATCGTCGATGACGATCATGACGTCGCTTGGCTGCGCGTTCTGAACTGCGGCATCGAGCAGCCCCGCCTGCGCCAACAGATCCTTGTTCCCGCGCGTACCCATCAGCAAAGTGGCCCGGCGAACGCCTGTCCGCGCGACCACCTCCTGGGCAATTCGCATGAGCGCCACCGAGTCCTTGTAGAGGTTGCGCTTGATCACTGCTTTGATCGCCACTCGCGATACCTCCCATCAGCTCGCTGTCGCGCATTCCGTGCCGACAGCGCTGCTACCGCCGATCAGCTCGCGTCAACACCTCCTGCCAGACAGCGCGCTCCACGTGTCGGTTACCTCTGAGCGGGAGCTGACGCAGGAACATTGTTCCTTTATTGGAGGCCCCGAGCATTCGGTTGTCCAATACATTTCCCGCATGTTATGAATTCACTGCGTGAATATTTATGCTAGCGACCCTAATTTACTTGTCGCATTCGACGCCATTGCGCGCATTGACTAATTGGCGACGCGGCGCCTCACGTCTTGGCGACCCTGTCCCGGCTGAGCACCCGAACACCACATAACGAAGTAGACCATCGGTCGCTCCGTGCGCGGTTGCCTTCGATGGCTTGGTCTTGATGGATTGAGACAGCAGAGACGCCAACGAGCCGCGGCTGGGCGGTCACCCGAGGTCACGCTTACAGCCGACTCGCGATACTGCTGTCGCCCCGGTTCGTTCTGCTAGAACAGGGTGATGATGGTAGCGGGAGAGGGATTTGAACCCCCGACCTTGGGATTATGATTCCCCTGCTCTAACCAACTGAGCTATCCCGCCTCACCGATGCGGAGCGCCCCTATAAGCGCTCGTGCCGAAGGTGTCAATCTCTCGTCCCGGCGAACCGCGGCTGGGAAAGGGCTTTCTCTGTAGGTTGCCGACCGGGTCGGATGGCGATCCTCGTGACCGACGATATTCCCGCGGTCACCAAGGCGACGATCGAGCTCTTCGCCCGCCGCTTCGCAGGCGGGGAACCCGCGCGCCGCGCTTCACAGGCGACCTGCTTCCGCTCGAGCCCCGGCGCTCAAGCCTCGGGCGGCCGCACGAAGCACATGATCCCCGCCGCGGGCGTAAAGCATACGACGGCGCGCCCGGTCGGATTGCCGATGTGATCGAGGATCTTCTCCGGCGGCACGCTTTGCCATTGCGGCGGCGACAGGCCGAAGCGGTCGTCGATCAACACCTCATATCCGTTCGGAACCTCGCGATAATCCGTCGGCCGGCAATCCGCGATCGAGCAGCAGGAGATGCCGGTATGCGGCTGATGGAGCCCCTCGAACCAGGGCGCGAGCGCCGGATCGGCATTCTCGGGCGGCCGCGCATAGGCCGTCGCGGCCAACAGCAATCCCGTCACCACGAGTGGAACACGCATGCTCATAACCATCCCGTCACTTGAGGCCGAGCCCATCGCATCGGCTTCCTGTCGGCAACAGCGACACGCAAGGCGAAGCGCCAAAATCGCGCCAGAGGCAAGTAGCTCACGCGTTGCGGGCGCGTTGAGCGAGACGCATCGAGCTAGCGGTCCGGTTGAATGGAGCGCCGGGGCTTGGCGGCTCTCCGCCTATCGCACGCAATGTGATCCGGCTCACAGACGGAAGGGCGAGTAGCGATTAGCTTCAGGGCAGCAGGAGACACTCATGACCGTCATGATCGGCGCATCCGCCCCGTGTCCCTCCGCCGCTCTGAGGCGCAGCGGACAACGCGTTCGCATCGGACGCTTCGCCGGGCCCGCCGCGCTCCTCCTCGTCTTTCTCGCCACCCATCAATTCGTGCTCGCGACCCAGACGCCGGGCGCCGCGCTGCGGCACGGCCTCGCCACGGCGGCGCGGGTGGTCGAGACCCTGCCGATGACGGCGACGGCAGAGCGCGTGAAGCTCTCGGTCGAACGGCCGCTCAGCGGGTTTTCCGTGAGCATCGATGCCTCTGGTTTCCCCGCCGTTGTCGGCGTGACGCTGCACGGGCTCGACCATCAGGCCTGCATCGATGCCGTGGCCGAAGCGCGCCGCATCGATGGGCTGACCGTGGTCGAGCTCAAAGATCGGGGCTTCCCCGCGGCCTGCGGCGAACGCAACGACATGACATGGCGTATCCTGCCGTGAGCGCGCGGGAACGGCGCGTCTTGCCTGTCACCTTGCCTCGATAGCGCGCCGCCTCCGCGTCGATGTCGGAAGAACGGGCGCCGCTTGCCCGCCGACTTACTGCCGCGATTTATTCGTCGTGCCAGTGCCGGATTGGCTCGAGTCCGGCGAGTTGCTCGTCCCGCTTCTCTCGACCACGCCTTCGACCTCGTCGGGGCTGATCATCATCGTGACATGCGAGCCGTCGGCAGCCTGTGCATGAACGACATAGGCTTCGGGACGAATGCGGATGTTCTTGAAACCCGCCTTCTCGAGCGTCTGGCGGAGCTGGGCCTCGGCCTGCGCGCCGGTGTGTTGCGACTTCATCTGCTGCGAGGACTGGTTGCTCGGATTCGTGGTCGAGGTCTGCGCGAAGGCGGGCGCCGCGATCATCAGTGCCGACGCGACGAGAGAGAGGGTTGTCAGACGCATTTGAACTTACTCCGATTAAGAAGAGACATGCGTCACGCAAACGCCCCTTGGCGCAATTCGGCCGCTGGAACAGCGCGACTTGACGGCTATCGCGAGCGGTTTCCGTCGCGCGCTATACTCCGCAACCGATCGCAACTTTCACGGTTCCCATGCGCGTCTTCATCGTCCATGACCATCCCGAACCCGCGAGCTTCAACGGCGCGATGACACGCGAAGCGATGGCGGCGCTCGCTGCCGCGGGGCACGAGGTCGTGCTTTCCGATCTTCACAAGATGGGCTTCGATCCCGTCTCCGACCGACGCAACTTCGTCACGGTCAAGGATCGCGATCGTTTTCGCCAGCAGACCGAAGAGGCCCATGCGAGCGAACGGAACGGCTTCGCGCCCGCGCTCCAGGCGGAGATGGACAAGCTCCTTTGGTGCGACGCATTGATCCTGCAATTTCCGTTATGGTGGCTAGGGCTGCCGGCTATCCTCAAAGGCTGGATCGATCGCGTCTTCGCCGTCGGTCGCGCCTATGGCGGCGGGCGCCATTACGATAAAGGCGTCTTCGCTGGCAAGCGTGCGATGTGCGCGCTTACGACCGGCGGATCATCGCCCGCCTTCTCCGCGGAAGGCATGTACGGCCGCGGGATCGCCGAAGTGCTGTTTCCCATCCATAACGGCATCCTCGCCTTTTGCGGCTTCACCGTGATCGAGCCCTTCGCGGTGCACGGACCGGTGCGGATCAGCGACGAGGAGCGCGCCACCTATCTCGCGCGCTATCGCGAGCGCGTTTTGACCCTCGCCACGGCGCCGGTGATCTGGGAGCCGGAGCGCGCGGCGGGGTGAACGGCGCGGTCAGAGCCAGGCGTCGATCAGACTGAGCCAAGGCGATGCCTGGCCATCCTCGCGCACGAGGCGCAAGCCGAGATAACGCGGCGGCGTGCCCACGGCGCAGCCACCGGCGCGAGCGTCGCGGATGAAATCGGGCAGATAGGCGCGATGGCGTCCCTCGGCGACGCGGATGCCGCAATCGGTGCTCAGCGATTGCTCGCCGGTTTGCGTGACGCCCAAACGTGCGAAGCAGGTATCGGTCCACTCCCAGACATCGCCGGAGAGATCTTCGAGCCCATATTCGTTTCTGCCGTAACTGCCGACCGGGCGTGGCGCACCATCATCGCCGGGCTCGTCGCCATCGCCTTCCCGCTCATAGCGCGCGAGCCACCGCTGGGCGGGATCGCCGCCCTCGGGCAGCACCTCGTCTCGCGCCCGGCTTCCGGCGGCGAAGACCCATTCCTCGTCCGTGGGCAGGCGATAGCTTTCGTCGAGGCGGCGCGACAGCCAGGCGGCATAGGCGACCGCGTCACGCCAGCTCAGCTCGACCGCGGGCCTGTCGTCGCCCTCGCCTCGTTGCGCCGTGGGCGGACAGCCGCCGTCGCTGACGCAGCGCCGATACTCGCGCTGCGTCACCTCGCGTGCCATGATGGCGAGCGCGTGCCCCGGCGAAAGAAGCCGCAGCGGCGCGTTCGCCGGGCGTCCTTCGCGTGTGAACTCGCCGGCCGGGCGGTAGAAAAAATCTCGCGGCGCGAGCGTGAGGAGCGGCGGCGCTTCGACCCGCTCGCGACCGCTTCCGCCCGCGAAGGCAAAAAGCGCAGAAAGCGCCGCGAGCAGCGCGGCCACGCATCCGAGCTTCAGCGCGAGCGGCATGGCGGTTCGCCACGAGGCGATGGACCCTACCCGATCGCGGTCTCGCTCAGTAGTGTTCG
>Ga0209062_1005366_pt1 | contig 12477 bp, 11 predicted proteins | sample Coa_R2_2_FD_187158 | JGI IMG/M metagenome (GOLD analysis project Ga0209062, IMG submission 187158) | Surface soil microbial communities from Centralia Pennsylvania, which are recovering from an underground coalmine fire - Coalmine... | ecosystem: Environmental > Terrestrial > Soil > Unclassified... | reverse complement strand
AGCGGCTTACCAATGGCTTCCTGGCCGGGCCAGAAGGCGCGCGCCATGGATTCATTGACCAGCAGGCCCGGAGCATCGGTGAATCCGGCGCCGCGTAGGATGGGGATCTGCATCAGGGCGAAATAATTCGGCTCGACCACGTTCTGGTTGACGCGGCGCGGCGGCGCATCCGCTGCCGGCGTGGCACAGGCGCCGCTTATGGTCCCGAGCGGAACACGGGCGAGCGTGGCATCTTCGATACCGGGGACGGCTCGGGCGCGGGCGAGGAGAGCCGCCAGGCGGTCGTGCCGGTCGGAAAAGTTCACAACCATCCGGCGGTCCGTGGCGAAGCCGGGGTCGGTGTGAAGGGCGTGGTCGAGGCCGCGCAGCAGCAGGGCGGTGGCAATCAGGAGAGTCAGGGAGAAGGTGACTTGGGCGATGGAGTAAATCTGGCGCCACCGCACGGCCCTTACCCGGCCGGAAGCGATGGCGAAGACCGCCGCCGCCACCATCGATACTGCGGTCAGGGAGGCACCGACGCGCCAATCGAGGCCAAACTGCAGACCGCGCAGGGCTTCTTCGGGAATCGACGGCAGCGCGATCTCAAGAGCGCGGCCGATCCAGTGGCCCGCAGCGAGCCCGATGACCTCTCCGCCCGCCGAAAGGATCAGGCTCTCCACCAGGCGCGCGCGGAATAACCGCCAGCGAGTGGCGCCGAGACCGTGGCGGATGGCGAGTTCCCGCTGGCGCACCGCAGCGCGCGAAAGCAGGAGGTTGGCCACGTTCAGACAGGCAATGAGCAGCACGGCGGCGCACACGAAGCTCATCATGCGGGCCAGCGGCGCCAGACGGCGCACACCGCCCTGGAACGCGAGGCCGGTAAAGGGCTGAATGGTAGCCGGATAGGGCGCACGCGGGTCGTGGGGATCGGAACGCAGGCGCGCGTCGATTACGCGGAATTCAGCGGCGGCGGAGTCCAGCGTGGCGCGGGGTTGAAGGCGCCCCAGGAGAGCCATCGGAGCATCCCGCCGGCCCGTTACCGCGGCCATGGGGAACCAGTAGTCAATGGCAAATGGCGGGAAGGCGCCTTCGAAGCCGGAAGGGGCGATGCCGACGATACGCAACTGCCCGGCGCCGGTTCGCAGAACGGAGCCGACCGCCGCCGGATCGGCGTTCATGTGTGATTTCCAGAAGCGGTAACTGATTACCACACTCGGAGACGCCGCGGGCGAATCGTCCTCTGGCGTGAACCACCGTCCGGCGGCGGTGCCCACGCGAAGCACGTGAGCAAAGTTGGCTGACACCATTTCCGCTACAGCGTGCATACGGAGGTTGCCGATGCTGATCTCGTCCGAGAACAGGGTGCCCCAGCCGGCGGTTTGCATGCTGCGCAGGCTGCCCCGGAAATCGACGAATTCCCTCCAGTAGCACAGCGCATTCTTTTCACGCTCGATCTTGACTAGCCGGTCGGCCTCCGGCACAGGCAGCCTGCGGAAGTAGATGCTGTCGAGCAGACTGAACAACGTGGTGTTGACGCCCATCGCCAGCGCCAGGCAGAACATCGCCGTGAGCGCGTAGCCGGGGCTGCGGCGGATGGTGCGGAGCGCGTGGGTGAAATCCTGGCCGAGGCCGGGCAGCATCCGCCGGTGCGGGGAAACACGCACGGCGGCGCAGCTCAGCGCCTGCCTCCAGTACCAAAGCCTCCCGCCGCCGCGCGCGGCGAACTGCTCGCGGAGATCGCCCGCGACGGCATCGGCATCGCGCCCGCCCACCAGCCACCGCAGCAGCGCCTCAGCCATTCGGGGAGGATTCTCAGCCACCGGATTCTCCTTTCCACTTGATGCCGTGCCACATGCGATCGAGCGCCGCCTTCGATTCCGCCAGCGCCGCCATGCCTGCCGGCAGCACCTGGAAATACCGCTTCGACCGCCCGCCCCGCTGCGGCGTCGGATCGGCAAACCAGGAGTGCACCAGGCCCTTCGCCTCCAGCCGGTCGAGCGTCGCATACAGCGCGCCCACCGTAACGCGCCGCCGCGCGCGCTTCTCGATTTCCGCGAGGACCGGGACGCCATAGGCCTTATCGCCCAAGCGCAGAATCGCCAGCAGCACGATCTGCTCGAATTCGCCGAGGTGGACGGGCGGCATTTGTTCTGCATTATAGATCAAATGGACGCCCCGACGGTAGCGGGAGGGTAGGCGGTACGGCGCGCTGTTAAAATTGAAGCACCCATGCCCACCCAGGCCCGCACCGCAGGCGCCAAACAGTTCTTTTCGCGCGGCGGCACGCTGTCCAAATGGCATCCCAATTACGAGTTCCGGCCGGGGCAGGTCGAGATGGCGGAAGCGGTGGAAGCGGCGCTCGCGGACAAGCGCCACCTGATCGTCGAAGCGGGCACGGGCACGGGCAAGACGCTGGCTTACCTGGTCCCGGCGCTGCTCTCCGGCAAGCGGATCATCGTTTCCACCGGCACCAAAAACCTGCAGGAACAGCTCTTCTTTAAGGACGTTCCGTTTCTGCAGCAGCACTTTTCGCGCCCGCTCAAGGTCTGCTACATGAAAGGCCGCAGCAACTACGCCTGCCGGCAGAAGATCTATGACGCGGACCAGAACGCGGTGCTGGCTGGACTCGAAGAAGTGGCCGACTTCCAGATCATCCGCGAGTGGGAAAAGACCACCGAATTCGGTGACCGCGCGGAAATCAAAACGCTGCCCGAGGGCAGCAGCGCATGGGCCAAAATCGACGCGCGCAGCGACCTCTGCACCGGCCAGAAGTGCCCCAACTTCGAGCGCTGCTTCATCACCCTGATGCACCAGCGCGCGATGGAAAGCGACATCGTCATCGTCAATCACCACCTGTTTTTCGCCGATCTCGCGCTGCGCGACGAGAACGGCGAGGGCGGCATCCTGCCCGATTATCACGCGGTGGTGTTCGACGAAGCGCACGAGATCGAAGACGTCGCCGGGCAATATTTCGGCGTCTCGATCAGCAACTACCGGTTTCAGGAGCTGCGGCGCGATATTGCCGTCATCGGCCGCATGAAAAAGTTCGGCACGCCGGAGCTGGACCGCATCCTGGAACGGCTCGAGGAGTTGAGCAACCAGTTCTTCACCCTGTTCGGCGAGGCGGAGCGGCGCGTCGCGTTCACCGGCCGCGACGCGTTCCGCGAGGACAACGAAGAGATCTACACCGACCTGCTCGCCGCGCTGGACCTGGTCGGCTCGCATCTGAAGCTGATCCAGAATCCGCCCGAGGAAATCGTGCCGCTCTTCCGCCGCACGGGCGAGCTGCGCATGGGGCTGCAATTCCTGCTCGAAGAGGAGGACGAGCGCTACGTCTATTGGCTCGAGAAACGCGGCCGCGGCGTGTTCCTGCAGGCCACGCCGATCGAAGTATCGAACATCCTCTGCGAGCGGCTGTTCTCGAAGCTGGAGACGGTAGTCCTCACGTCGGCGACGCTGGCCGTGGCGGGCGGCTTCGAATACGCCGAGAAGCGGCTTGGCCTCCAGGGCGCGCGCACGCTGGTGGTGCCGGGGCACTACGATTACCAGAAGCAATCGCTGCTCTACATTCCTCAGCACCTGCCGGACCCGCGCAGCCCGGCATTCTCCAAGGCGGCGGCGGAGGAGGTGGCGCGCATCCTGCGGCATAGCCGCGGGCGCGCGTTCGTGCTTTTCACCAGCTACCAGCAGATGCGCCTGGTGTACGACCGCGTTTCGCTCGAAATCGAATACCCCACGCTGCTGCAGGGCACCGGCCCGCGCTCGGCGCTGCTCGAAGAGTTCCGCGAGACGCCCAACTGCGTGCTCTTCGCAACATCCTCGTTCTGGCAGGGCGTGGACGTGCCGGGCGAACAGTTGAGCTGCGTTATCATAGATAAGCTGCCGTTTGCGGTGCCCAATGATCCGGTGGTCAATGCGCGGATCGAGAACATCCGCCGGGCGGGCGGCAATCCGTTCTACGATTACCAGATTCCGCAGGCGGCCATCGCCCTGAAACAGGGATTCGGCCGGCTGATTCGCGCCAAATCGGATCGCGGCGTGCTGGTGCTGCTGGATAACCGCATCACGAAGCAACGATACGGCCAGGTATTTTTCGACAGCCTCCCGGACTACGGTTTCACCACCCGGCTGGCGGACGTGGAGAAATTTTTCGATGTTTGAAGTGACGATCGAGGAGACCTTTGCCGCCGGCCACGCGCTGCGCAACTACCATGGCAAGTGCGAGAACGTTCACGGCCACAACTACCGCTGCCAGGTGATGGTGGAAGGCACGGAGCTCGACGACATCGGCCTGCTCGTGGATTTCGTGGAGCTGAAGAAGACCGTCCACGCCGTTCTCGACCGCCTCGACCACCAATGGCTGAACGAATTTCCCCCGTTCGACAAGCTGAACCCCTCGGCCGAGAACATCGCAAAGTATATCTACGACGAAGTCTCGGCCGGCCTCAAGCCGCGCGCCGGCGTGAAGCTGGGGTGGGTGAAGCTGTGGGAGACGGATACGGCGAGCGCCGTGTACCGGCCGTAGGGTTATGCTATGGGAATGACGGAAATCAGTTCCCGTATCACGATCGATCCGGAGCAATGCGGCGGACGCCCCTGCATCCGTGGAATGCGCGTGCGGGTCACCGATGTGCTGGATCTGCTCGCGGCGGGACTGACCACGGATGAGGTTTTGCAGGAACTCCCTTACCTGGAGCCTGAGGATATCCATGCCGTGCTCCAGTACGCGGCGCGCCAGTTGGATCGTCCAGTGCTTGTCGCCAGATGACGGTCTGGATCGATGCAGCAACTTTCGCCGGCGTTGGCCCGGTGGTTGCGTGAGGGGTTCGGAGTCGAAGCGGAGCACGTCCAGAGTCTTGGACTCATTCCAGCGAAGGATTTGGCGATCTTTCACGCGGCGCGGGCTGCGGGAGCCCTGGTGCTGACGAAGGATCGCGACTTTGCCGATATGGTCGACCGCCTGGGAACCCCACCACAGATCCTCTGGATCACGGCCGGCAACACGTCCAGGTCGGAAATGAAGCGAATTTTGACAGCTACTTTCAGTCGGGCACTCGAACTTGCGGCAGCAGGGGAGCCAGTCATCGAGATCAAGGGTTAATATCGGAGCACTCGAGCGGCCAAGCGCGCCAGCAGGGCTGTAACCCGATTGGACTGCGATCTTCGTCTCGTCATGCGAGTGCGCCGCCAAGTTTCTGGCCTTATTGAGTCTCTCCGCAGCACGCACCCATCGCCCGCTCGGCACTTAGCTCCTGACCTGGATCGCGACCGTATCTAGTGGAAACGCGCCATGGCCGGGCAGTGCCATTTATCACCAATACGGGATTGACATTCATCCGCTACTTATGCCTTAATATGCGCAAGTACCGCACGTCCTGGCGCTGTCCGGACCGTTGCGGGTAAGCCGCCGTAACTTGAATCGTCTCAACGATTCTCGGACGGTCACCGGACTTTACGTCATGCGAAGATTAGCACTCCACGTCGCACTGCTCTGCGGTTCCGCCTGGGCCGCGACATACAGCCCCACCTCGACCGGCGTTAACATCTGGAATGTTCCAGAGGTGTCACGAGTGTGCGGTTCTTTATCGGAATGAGCACTCCGCTCCTGATGCCAGCAACGTATTTCGGGACCACCTATTACAGCAACCCCGACATTTCAGATAATGGGTACAGTCATCCTTGGCTGTGGGATCAGAGTTCGAACACACCGTATGTCGACGGGAACTGGCTGAACAACCTCCAGTCCTTCTTCGCGGACGCGACCGGCAACGGCCTTTCAGCGGTCCTCACTTTGTCCTTCACGCCGGCGAGCGGCTTTCTTGCCAGTACCATTTCTGAATGCACCGGCCAAAAGGGCCTGCTCAAATTCCTGCCTTGGCTGCCCTATGGCCATACCGCTGCAGGCGACGAGGACTGCAAGGATATAAACGACGCCTACAAGACCTGGGCCGCCGCGAACCCATACTTCCAGAAGTGGGGGGGGTGGGGACCATTTCAATCACTATTCTCCAGCATTGTACTGAGAGCCCGCCAGACCAATATCCAAATCAATGAGGTCGACATCGAGCAGGAACGCAACCTCGTTTCGTACACCGTGGAAGCACGCCTGATCTACGATAATATTTCGAGTTTTGACGTGCTTGGATACATCCGGAGCGCACTTCAGGGCCAGTCCTACAACTCCACCGTTGCCACCTTTTCGACTATCCCGCAATTCCCGGATGCCGACACGGGATTCAACAACGCAAATCTTATCGACTGCGGCTCAATCTACGGTGACTCCGCAATGCTGTTCAACACCTCCTCACTGCTCGGCGCAATCGGGGGGGCCGCCAACGGCGGCTTGTTCGGTTGGCCCATGAATCAGGGTGTCATCCACAACATGTTGTGCAATCAACCCGGAATCACCAGTACGGGAGGGATGGAGTCACTCCCCCCAGGTGTCGGTTACTCTGCGCCGTCAGTCGTTGACGTGCACGCGTATCCCTGCATAACGTTCACGGGCGAGTACACCACTTGCAACAACTCATTGGACCCGACGAACACCGCCGAGACATTCTACAGTGACGTCTGGAGCTTGATGACGTATAGAGGCGTCGCATCTGGCCTGGCCTCCTTCGGCGAATCGTCGTTCATCGACTACAACTGCGACCCGGGTGGGCTGCCGCCGAGTGACACGGGAGCGCAGTGGGCGGTGAACGGGTACAAGATCAGCAGTCTGTACTCAAATCATGCAGCCGGAACGGCATTTCTGCCATTCAACAATGTCGAGAACTCGTGTTACAGCAATCCCATCAATATCTCTGGATCGGCGTATAACCCGTTTAACTAATCCTGGAGTTAACCTTATGAATGGGAGAGCAAGCGGAGGCGACCAATGATAGTATCCAAAGGAATCGTATTAGCCGCGGCAATCGCCATACTGGCCGCCGCAGCCGGGGCACAGGGCGGCAGCATCACAGGGATCGTGCAAGATAGCACTGGCAAGCCGCTTAGCGGGGTCACAGTCGTCTACCGAAGCCTACAGGGGACGCAACTGGGAGCTAATGGCCGTCGCACTGCGCTCCCGCCGGAGATCAACTCCTCCACGGTAACGAGCGACACCGGGGCCTTTCAGGTCTCGGGACTTCCGGCGGGACAATATTATTTATGCTCGTTGGCCGCTGCACCGGGTCAGCTGCCCTCGTGCAGCTATGGGCCAAGGCCCGTGATCGTTTCGGTCGGCCCGAGTGGCACCGCGAGCGTCACGCTAATAAACGTGATTGGCTCAATCATTCGGATCCACGTTACGGACAAAGCGGGCGCTATTGCGGCAGGTCAGCCTTTCGTGCTTGGCTGCAGGGCAGCCGATGGCAGCTTCGAGTTCGCGAAATTCGCTGGCCAGTCAAGTGGGACACTGACGTACGAGCTCACGATACCCAACGACCGGGTATCGCGATTGGTGGTCGACACCAACCGCGTGGTGACAGATTCCTCTGGGACCACGGTGCCACTCCGGCAGCCTTGGATCACTTTACCAACCGGTGCAGCGCCGTCCGACATTAGTCTGGTCGTTGAGTGAGGATTTCGGCAGGAGTCCTATTCTATGCGCCTACGTGCCACCCTGTTCTTCGCGCTTGCGCTTTGCGGTAACGGCCAGACCGGGCCCAGCGTGACCGGTGCTGGTTACACCTTCCCGATCGCGCCCGCTATAGCACCAGGCCAGATTATCCGGATTCAGGCAACCGGCTTGAAGACCGTACTGTCCCCGAGCTTCCAGCAGGCCACGTCGATCCCCTTGCCCGCAGTGCTGGCTGGCATCTCCGTAACAGTGAACCAGTCGATTAGGCAAACCGCCCAAGGCGCCGCGACGCCGGTCTCGTATCAGGCTCCTTTGCTCTCACTCAACCAGGTTAGCCTGTGTCCCAGTACCAGCACCAACGTTCCCGGCTGCCTCGCAACCTTTATCACGGCGCAGATGCCGTACGAATTGGAGGTTGGTCTTCCATCTCCACCATTCGTCGACACGGAGATCGTCGTCTCTGAAAATGGGAGCGCGGGCAATGCATTTAGGGTTGGCGCTCAGATGGACCGGATCCACGTGGTGACCACATGCGAAGACCAGCCCACGCAGACCGGTTGTCCTCCCATCGTTGCCCACGCGGACGGGACGCTTGTCTCGGCGAGTTCCCCGGGTAAGCCGGGGGAGATCATAGTTATCTACGCGTGGGGGGTGGGGCCGACAACGCCCCAGGTGAAGACTGGCGAGGCCAGTCCCATACCCGCAGCGGTAGTGACAATCCCTGGTTTTGCATCCGGCCTTTTAGTTGGATTCGACTTTCGCCCCAATGGCGCTCCATCCAGGTACTTTCCGGAGCCTGTCTTTGCAATGGCTTATCTGACCCCAGGATTCGTAGGATTGTACCAAGTGAATGTACAGCTCCCCGCCACTTTTCCTGCCGTCCCTGCGTGTAGTGCGGCGATACAATCAAACCTCACGGTTAATTTGGCCGGCATGTCCTCGTTCGACGGAGCAGCGATTTGTGTACAAGGGGTCGGGTGATTCCCAGGGCCGCCACGTCGGTTCCGAAAGCCGCAAAGTGCGACACACGGGCCGCCATGACCTCCACCGTGTCACTTGACAGGGGAGGGTGGCCGCCCGGCTCTACGCCTACGGTCCCGATTCGGAACGCGTCCTCGAACCCTTGCGCATGCAAGTCCGCATGGATAAGCCCGCGCGCTGTGGCCCCGCTCGGTCATTGAGGCGCAGGATCTTGTCACGGCGGAAGTGGGCCTCAGCGGAACCGCCAGCGAGGGATATCGCCGCGCCCTGGAGACCGCCGCCGGCGTCGACGAAGCCAGCGGCAATGTCGATGCTGCTTTTCCGCTAATGCGCCGCGAAGTGGAAATCGGCGACCGGTGTCAACGAGCGAGCCTGTATCCGAGCGAATGCGGCATCGGCTTTCGCGGATGGGGCGGTTCGATGAGGCCGAGCAACTGGCTGAAGACGCCGCGGCGCTCGACCAGACCTTCGCACCGCATCTCGAAGCAATTCGCCGGATGAAGGCCGGTAACACTGCCGCGGGCTGGATATCGTGTGGTTTCGGCGGAGGCGCCGCCCAATAGCGGAACATCATGCGGGCCGGGTGCCCGGCCCGCACGGAGGACCGTTGGCGCTCTACCGCCCGTAGTAGGCGGCGTTGCGCGGGGTGAAGTTTTGCCACTTCTCCGGGAGGTCATCCAGGGCGAAAATGGCGGAAACGGGGCAGACGGGAACGCAGGCGCCGCAGTCGATGCACTCCACCGGGTCGATATACAGCATCTCTTCGGTCGCGTGGTTGGGCTCGTCTTTCTTCGGGTGGATGCAATCGACCGGGCAGGCGTCGACGCATGCAGTGTCTTTCGTCCCAATGCAGGGCTCTGCTATAACGTATGCCATTGCTGTTGTTTTCCCAGACACATATAGATAACACAGCCGCTGTGCAAATACAATTGAGTCAGTTGCGAACGGCGGTACAGCCGCCCCAAACTAGGAAAAGATGCCGGCAAAGGTACGAAAAGCAGTCTTTCCCGCAGCCGGGTTGGGCACCCGGTTCCTCCCCGCCACCAAGGCGCAGCCCAAAGAAATGCTCCCCATCGTCGACAAGCCGATCATTCAGTACGGCGTCGAAGAGGCGCTGCATTCGGGGATCCAAAACATCATCATCGTCACGGGCCGCGGCAAAACCGCCATCGAAGACCACTTCGACGTGAGCTTCGAGCTCGAATACCTGCTGGAGACGCGGCAGAAGAAAGACCTGCTCGCGATCGTGCACAGCATCTCCGACATGATCAACGTCTCCTACGTCCGTCAGAAGGAGGCGCTCGGACTCGGGCACGCCGTGATGCGCGCCATGGAGCTGGTGGGAGAGGAGCCGTTCTCCGTGGTGCTGGCCGACGACGTGATCGAGGCCGAAACGCCCTGCCTGCGCCAACTGCTCGATGTCTACAATTTCTTCTGCGCGCCGGTTCTCGCCGTGATGGAGGTGCCGCGCGAGAGTATATCCGCCTACGGCTGCATCGACGCCGAACCGGTGCACCACAACGGCTCGCACGACCGCGTCTTCCGCATCCGCGACCTGGTGGAAAAACCGAAGCCCTCCGAGGCGCCCTCCAACCTGGCGATCATCGGGCGCTACGTGCTCACGCCCGAAATCTTCCATTCGCTACAAGCGATCGAGCCCGGCTCCGGCGGCGAAATCCAGCTTACAGACGCACTGAAGCACCTGCTCCGCAGCCGCCCCATTTACGCCTACCGCTTCGACGGTACGCGCTACGACGCCGGCGACAAGCTCGGGTTCCTCAAAGCCACCGTCGAATACGCGCTGCGGCGGCATGACCTCGGCGGGCCATTCCGGGATTATCTGAAGGGCTTGAAGCTGTAATTGGCCCAACGCGCGGCCCAGACGCCATGCTTCCCCCCGCCTGCAAAAAACGCCTCGCGAAGCTCCTCGGCCCCCGCGGATACCTCGACCGGCCCGAGGACCTCACGCTCTACGAATACGACGGTAGCGTCGATAAGCACCAGCCCGACATGGTCGTGTTCCCCCGCTCCACCGAGGAAGTCGCCGCCATCGTACGCATTGCCGCTGAGTTTGATGTCCCCCTGGTCGGCCGCGGCGCGGGCACCGGGCTTTCGGGCGGCGCCATCCCGCGCCAGGGCGGCATCACCGTCGCGTTCGCGCGCATGAACCGGATTCTCGAAATCGACCTCGAAAACGAGCGCGCCGTAGTGCAGCCGGGAGTCGTCAACCTCGATATCACGCTCGCCGTGCAATCGGCCGGCTACTTCTATGCGCCCGATCCTTCCAGCCAGCGGGCGTGCACCATCGGCGGCAACGTGGCGGAAAACGCCGGCGGCCCCCACACGCTGGCCTACGGCGTCACGACCAATCACGTGCTCGGCCTGGAGCTGGTGCTGCCGGACGGCTCCGTGGTCGGGACCGGCGGCGCCCCGGACCTGCCCGGCTACGACCTCACCGGGCTCCTCACCGGCTCGGAAGGCACGATGGCGCTGGTGACCAAAATCATCGTGCGGCTGATGCGGCGGCCCGAGATGGTCAAGACGGCGCTCGCCATTTACGATTCCAACGAGGACGCGGGCCGCACCGTGGCCGAGATCACCGCCCGCGCCATCACGCCCGTGGCCGTCGAAATGCTCGACGGCGTCATGCTCCGCATGGTCGAAGAGGCGACGCACGCCGGCTATCCGATGGATGCCGCCGCCGTCCTGCTGATCGAGCTCGAAGGGATGCGAGAGGCCGTCGAGGAGCAGGTCGAGGAGGTGCGTGAGGCCTGCAAGATCTCCGGCGCCCGCGAGTTTCGCGTGGCCCGCAGCGCCGAAGAGCGGGAATTGCTCTGGAAAGGCCGCAAGAATGCGTTCGGCGCCGTCGGACGCGTCAGCCCGACCTACTACGTGCAGGATGGCGTGGTGCCCCGCACCCAAATCGCCCCGACGCTCCAGTTCATTAACCAGGTGGCCGCGAAACACGGCCTGACGATCAGCAATATCTTCCACGCCGGAGACGGCAACCTGCACCCCATCATCCTGTTCAACCCGCGGGTGCCCGGCGATCTCGAAAAGGCGCGCGCCGCCGGCGAAGAGATCCTCGGCTACTGCATCGCCGCCGGCGGGTCGATTACCGGCGAGCACGGGGTGGGCATGGAGAAGAATGAGCTCATGCCGCAGCAGTTCAGTCCGGCGACTTTAGAGACGATCGGCCGGCTGAAGCTGCTATTCGATCCCGCGGACCGTCTGAATCCCGGCAAAGTGCTGCCCACCGGCCGCGGATGCCTCGAGATCCGCCAGTCGCCGATACAACCCGGATCGCCTCTGCTGTAGCGAGGCGTTACGCAGCCCGCGGCCCCCGATCCCCGCCTACGCCCGCCGCCGCATTTCCGCCCGCGCCTCGGCCTCCGCCGTCCGCGCGCGCTCAGCCTCCCGCTTATCGTGCAGCTTCTTGCCCTTTGCGACCGCGATCTCGCACTTGATCCGGCCATTTTTCAGATAGATAGCTGTCGGGATGAGGGCCAGCCCCTTCTCGCGGGTCACTCCCAGCAGCTTGTCGATCTCGCGCCGGTGGAGCAGCAGCTTACGGTTGCGGATCGGCGGCGGGTTCTCGCGATTGCCGTGGGAATACGGGCTGATATGGGCGTTGATCAGCCACGCCTCGTTGTTGAGCACGGAAGCGTAAGCATCCTTGAGCTGGACCTTCCCGTCTTTGGCGGATTTCACCTCGGTCCCGGTCAGAACCAGCCCCGCCTCGTACCGGTCCATGAGGAAATAGTTGTGGCCGGCCTGGCGGTTGTCGCTCAAAATTTTTCGGGAAGCGTCGCGGTCTGCCAATTTTCTCCTCAACGCGCGGAACCCCAAGCACGTCAATGAGTTTAGATGCCGAAAAGGCCCCGGGCCGAGCGCAATTCATCTTAGCATAGGGCTTCGGACAGGCTGAAAACGTTCGATAACATGCATTTATTCAA
>Ga0209062_1005361_pt1 | contig 12486 bp, 12 predicted proteins | sample Coa_R2_2_FD_187158 | JGI IMG/M metagenome (GOLD analysis project Ga0209062, IMG submission 187158) | Surface soil microbial communities from Centralia Pennsylvania, which are recovering from an underground coalmine fire - Coalmine... | ecosystem: Environmental > Terrestrial > Soil > Unclassified... | reverse complement strand
CGGCATCATGCCGATCACCCACGTGATGGTGATGAAGAAGGAGCTGGCCGAGCAGCAGCCGTGGATCGCCGCCAGCCTGTGTGACGCCTTTGTCGAAGCCCAGGCCGTGGCCGACGAGGTCTACCAGACCGATCCGAAGCTGATGTCGCTGCTGGATTCGGTGTTCATCCTGGAGCAGCAGCAGGCCGCCTACGGCTCGTCGCCGTACGCCCATGGCCTGCGCGCCAACCGCGCCATCGTCGAGACGTTCGTGCGATACGCCCACGATCAGGGCTACATTTCCCGTCAGCCCGCGCTGGAGGAGCTGTTCGCGGGCAACACGCTCGACTTCTAGCCTCGGTCGCGAGCGGCGACATCCCGCGCCCCGCAAGGGTTGACCTGCCCGAGGGTTGCGGTGATGGCATGTGCTTCCTTATGATGCCCGCCATGCGGATGCGAAGTTTGGTTGCCATTTCGGTCCTTGCCCTGAGCGCTTGCGGGGGCACCGCGGCGCCGCCGAGCAGTGCGCCAGCAAGCACCGCCGCCAGCACTGCGCCGAAGCCGAGCGCAGCGGCGAGCGCCGCGGCCAAGCCGAGCGCAGCGGTTTCCGCGGCGCCGGCTTCGGCGGGCGGCTCCGCTGCCGGCAGCGCTAACGGCGGGCTGCCGCACGTCAAGATCGCCTACTCGCAGCCGACGTCCGGGTTCGCGCACCTGTGGATCGCGGCGGACAAGGGCTACTTCAAGAAGTACGGGCTCGATGCGGAGGTGGTGCAGATCACCCCGCCGGCCGACACCAGCGCGCTGCTGGCCAATGAGATCCAGTTCGACTTCGACGGCGCGGCAGGCATCAACGCCATCGCCGGCGGAGCGCCCATCCCTTTCATCGCCATCACCAACCCGACCTTCACCCAGGCCTTCTACGGCCGGCCCGAGGTCAAGAAGATGAGCGACATCATCGGCAAGACCGTGGCCGCGACCACCCGCGGCGGATCGAGCGACATCGCCCTACGGCAGATGCTCGATCGCGAGAAGATCGACATCAACCAGGTCAAGCTCACCTACCTGCGGGACGACTCGGCCATCCTGGCCTCGCTGCAGAGCGGCGCCGTGCAGGCGGCCATGCTCACCTCGCCCAACACCCTGCGGGCCAGGGACGCCGGCATGAACCAGCTGCTGGACCTAGCGACGGTGCGCTGGCACACCATCAACCAGGGCGTGAACGTCCGCGACGACTGGGCAAAGTCCCACCAGGACGAAGTGCTGGCCTTCCTCAAGGGCGAGCTGGAAGGCATGCACGACGCCAAGACGGACCCGCAGCTCACAAAGGAGACCATCACCAAGTGGACAAAGGTGACGGATCCCGCCCTACTGGACGAGGCCTACCGCTCCGGCAACGCCGGCTGGACGGCGGACCCGCTGGCGCATGACGACGACATCCAGGGCGTCATCGACTACAGCACGGAAGCGTCGGTGAAGACGCACAAGCCGCAGGAGTTCTACGACAACTCCTACCTGGATAAGCTGCAGGACTTTATCAAGGCCCTGTACCCGCAGGGCATACCCCAGTAGATCCTCGGCGAGTGAGCTGGGTTAGCGGCTGACGAGCTCGATGGAGTCGACCGGGTCCACGTAGGCCTGGTCGTAGTCCTTGCCGTTGGAGGCGGTGACGCTGGTGAGCCCGGCGCCGATGCCCGTGATCTGCACCTTCGCCCCCTTCGTCACGTTGGCGGGCACCGGCTCGGTGGTCTGGCCGTCGACGTAGACGTTGTTGTCGTCCACGATCTGGATCCAGGTCTTGCCGCCCTCGAGCTTGCCGATGTAGAACACTGTGCCCTTCACGCGGACAGGCCGGGAGCGATACGTCCCCGGCGAAGCCGTGAGGGTCTTGGGATCGACGTCGATGATGCCCCCTGGCGGCGTGGCCGTCGGCTCAACAGCCGGAGCTGCCTCTTCGGACGCAACCACGGTTGGCTGGGGAACGGGCGTAATCTGCAGGCGGGCGGGCGCCGCCGAGGGCAGCACGGCGTTGATCGCGCCGTGCTCGACCAGCCCCGTGACGCGGCCTGAGATGGTGACCAGAGTCATGAACAGCAGGCCCAGCATGGCCAGCACGCACACGACCAGGATCCAGTAATAGTTCGTGGGCCGATGAGTCGGCGGCGGCTGCGGATACATACGGAAGTGCCTGCAAGCTTAGCTCAAGCGGGTGATATACTGCACTGACTCCGGGGGGCGGGGAGTTGGATGTGTGCACGCCCCCAGGGACATGTTGGCTGGCAGCCTGGAGGGGCATCGGATGGGCGACTTCAACTTCCCCAAATGCAAGAAGTGCGACGTTGGGGATCTCGTGCCCCTCTCCGATTTTGGCAACCAGGGCGCACCCATCCAGTACAAGGCCTGGGTCTGCACTAACCCCAACTGCACCTTCAATCTGAAGATCCGCAACGGCGAGATCTTCATCAACGAGCCGATCAACGACGGCTCGGTGCACACCTACCGCCGCTAGCCGCTCGCCACACTTAAGCCGATGTTCAACTGGCTGAAGCGGCGCGACCGCGACCCCGATTTCGTCGAGGCTGACGATGCTACCACGCAGGGCACGCCTGTCCCGCCCGAGGAACTGGCCGAAGAAGCGCTGGCCGCTCCGCCCGAGGACGAGCTGGTCCTGGACGAGCAGGAAGAAGAGCGGGAAGCCGGCCTCGAGGACAGCCTGGAGAAGACGCGCGGCGGCTTCTTCTCGCGCATCCGCGGCCTGTTCTCGCGCAAGAACGAGATCACCGAGGACTTCTTCGACGAGCTGGAGGAGCTGCTGATCCAGGCCGACGTCGGCGTGGCGACCACTGCTCGGCTCATTGAGACCCTGCGGGAGCGCATCGAGTCCGAGGGCATCCGCACCATCGAGGATGCCCGCGAGACCTTCCAGGACGAGATGGCCGGCTTCCTGGATGACGAGGAGGAGGGCCTGAACCTCGAGCATCCCGTCAACTTGCTGCTGGTGGTGGGCGTGAACGGCGCCGGCAAGACGACGACCATCGGCAAGCTGGCCACCTACCTCCAATCCGAGGGGCACAAGGTGGTGCTGGCGGCGGGCGACACCTTCCGCGCGGCGGCCATCGAGCAGCTCCAGGCCTGGGGCCAGCGTGCCAACGTGCCAGTTGTGGCGCACCAGCCGGGCTCCGACCCCGGCGCGGTCATCTTCGACGCCATCTCGTCCGCCGAGGCACGCGGCGCGGACGTGGTCATCGCCGACACGGCGGGCCGGCTGCACACCAAGTTCAACCTCATGGAGGAGCTGCGCAAGATCGCCAACGTGGCCGAGAAGCGCCTGCCTGGCTCGCCCCACGAAGTCCTGCTCATCCTCGATGCCACCAACGGCCAGAACGCCCTGGCTCAGGCCAAGCAGTTCACCGAGACGGTGCCCGTCACCGGCCTCATCGTCACCAAGCTCGACAGCACCTCCAAAGGCGGCATCATCTTCGCCATCCGCGACGAGCTCGACCTGCCGATCAAGTTCGTCGGCACGGGCGAAAAGCTGGCCGACCTGGCGCCATTCGACCCCGACCTCTTCGTGGAAACGCTCTTCGCCTAAGAAACGCCCCGGGTGTTCGGCGCGATTGCGCAACTATTGTTGACACATGGCAACTTCACTTGCACAATTGCAGGAGACGTGAACTATCGCCGCCCAATCGAAACTCTGATTCCGGGAGCACAGGGGCGAGTCCTGACAGTTCTCGCCGGAACTGAAGCGGAGTTGACGATGCGGACGCTGGCGACCCTTGCGGGCCAGAGCCATACCAGCGTCATGCACATCGTCAACCGCCTGGGTAAGCTGGGGGTCGTCGAACGCCGCGATGTCGGGCGTTCTTCTCTCATTCGCTTGGCTCGAGAGAATCAGGCGGCGAAGCTCGTCCTCGAGCTCGCACGACTTCGGGAAACGACGATTCAAGAGTTGCGACGGCTCGCAGCGCACATCCGCCCTGAACCCGCAAGCCTCATCTTGTTTGGTTCCTTCGCCCGCGGAGACGCCGATGAGGAGAGCGACATCGACGTTCTCGCCGTTCGACCCGCGTCGGTTGCTGAAAGTGACGAGGACTGGGTCAACGGAATCGGCAAGTGGTCTGAACAAGCCACCACCATCGCCGGGAATCCAGTCAACTTGATCGTCGCTTCGGAACAGGAGATCCCCGGGCACCTGCAAAAGCAGGAGCCGCTGTGGGTGTCCATGCTCCGAGAGGGAGTGACGCTCATCGGCAGCGATATGGCCACACTAGCAGAGGCTGCATAGGCGTGGCTTCGCAGTCCCGCGGGAATATCCGAAGAGCATCGCCAGCCGATGGATACGCCTATCTGGCCAGAGCGAAGGAATATCTCAGCACAGCTCAGCATGCGCTGGGCAAGAACATTACGTCGCGGCGGCGGGAAACGCGGTCCTCTCAGGCATAGCAGGCGCGGACGCGATCACGGCGTTGAAAGCCGCTCGAATCTGGCAAGGCGAGCACGGCCAGGCCGCAGCCTTCCTCGAGAAAGCGGGCGGAGAGGAAGGCAAGTCAGCTGCCAGGCAGCTCCGCGCATTAATGCCGCTCAAGAACCGGACCGAGTACGAGTCCGGCAGGGTCAGCGCTTCGGAAGCGGAGGGCGCTGTCAAAGCTGCGGAACGACTTCTGACCATCGCCGAACGAGTCGCGGCCAGTTCGACCGCGAGGTAAGGCAGCCCTAATCGGAAAGCCGAGCGCTTAGAACTCAGCAAGGCCAAAAAGGAGAGATTCTGCGTACCACGGTCGTGGGCGCGACAGATGGCGTCAGCCGACGCTCTCTTCCAGGACTTCCAAATACAGCGCCTGGTGCTTCTCGGCGATGGCGGGCCAGCCGAAGCGCTTGCCGAGCTTCGCCGCTTCGAAGCCGAGGCGGCGGCGGGTGACCTCGTCCTCGGCCAGCTCGTCGATGATGCGGGCCAGGTTGACGGGGTTGGCCGGCTCGGCAAGGCGGCAGTTCTGGCCGTCGACCAGCTCCGACTCCGCCGGGCGGGTAGTGAGCAGGCACAGGCCGTGCTCCAGGGCGGCCATGAGGCTTCCGCGCCGGAAGGAGGCGCCGTCGCGATAGGGCAGGACGCAAATATCCGAGGCCAAAAGGTGCGCGGTGACCTGCTCAGGATCGAGGAAGCCGGTCTCCTGAACTCGGCCGGCTAAGCCAAGCTGCTGGACCTGGCCCCTGATCTGCGCGGCGAAGCCGACGTTCGTCGTATCGGAGCTGCCGGTTGTGCCGCCGACGATCACGAGCTTCGCGTCCAGGCCCTGCTCGACCAGCAGCTTCAGCGCGACCAGCAGGTCCTGCATGCCCTTGCTGTGGTTCAGCAGGCCGAAGTGGCTCAGCAGCAGCGTTCGGGCGCCGGCGCCCAGCTTCTTGCGCTGCGCATCGCGCGTGTAGCGCCGCGGGGGCCTGTTCAGGACGTTGGCGCCGATGGGGATGAGGTGGTAGCGAGCCCATGGCGGGCCAGGGCGGGACTGGAGGAGCTGCTGGAAGTCGGCGCCGTTGGTCGCCACGAAGGCGTCGCACTTCCGCTCCCCCACGCGCATCGCCATGCGCCGGCCCGGACCGCGCAACCAGGGCTGGCGCGGCGCGTCGAGATCGTGGAACGTGAACACCACCTTGGCCGGGTTCTTGGCCATGCGCAGCGCCAGCGGCAGCAGGTTGATCGCGGGATGCAGGCCGTAGGCGGCCGTCTGGTACTGGACGTGGATGATGTTGGCGTTCATGGTCCGGATGCGCTTGCCCAGCTCGGGCCAGCAGAAGAAATCCCAGCGGCTGACGGCAGGCGCCACGGGGAAGCCTTTGCCGCGGGCCAGCTCGCCCGCCGCCTTCGAGGTCACGACGCCGACTTCGATGTTCATGGCGGCCAGGTGCTGGCACAGGAGATTGGTGTAGTCGCCGAGCCCGCCGTGCTGAGGCGGGAACTCGCCGCTCACCATCAGGACGCGGATAGGTACCATCGCACGATCCGGCGGTAGAGATGCACGCGCTCGCGGCGCATGTCGCGCTTGGCCGGCTGAAGCAGGAACTTGCCGGCCTCCTCGGCCAGCTGGAACAGGAACGTGCCGAACACGAACCAGCGCAGCGCCAGCGCGGCGGCCAGGCCATGGTGCTTGGCGAAGAAGCGGTAGCGGCTCTCGTGGAAGTTGACGTTGCGGCGGAAGAGGTCCTGACGGCTGCTGGCGCCTTCGTGGTGGACCACCTCCGCTTCCGGCACGTACCAGACTTCGTAGCTCGCCTGCTTGAGCCGGTAGCACAGGTCCATCTCTTCGGAGTACATGAAAAAGCGCTCGTCGAAGGGGCCGACCTCGTCCAGCGCCGATCGTCGAACCAGCAGGCAGGCGCCGACCAGCCAGTCCACCGGCTGCGGCTCATCCTCACTCCGCTGGGCCCGGTAAAAGCGCCTGACCCCGCCGAGCCCGCCCAGGTAGCGCTGCAGGATGGTGCTCTCGACCAGGAACGTGCTCAGCCGCGGGAAGCTTCTGCGTGACGATTGGACGGAGCCGTCCGGGTTCAGGAGCTTCGGCCCCACGCAGGCGACCTGCGGGCGCTGATCGATGAACGCCAGGAGCCGCTCGATCGCGTTCGGCCGGACTTCGGTGTCCGGGTTCAGGAACAGGACATAGCGGCCGGAGGTCTCCTTCAGAGCCTGATTGTTGGCGGCTCCGAAGCCGACGTTGCGGATGTTGGCCATGACGCGCACGTCAGGGAATTCGGCCCGAACCATCTCGATCGAGCAGTCAGAGGAGGCGTTGTCGACGACGACCACTTCAGCCTCGATACTCTCGTCCAAATTCCTGAGACTCTCCAGGCACCTCCGCACAAGGTCGCGGACGTTCCAGTTGACGATGACGATGCTCAGCTGAAGCATTTCTGGTAGCGCCGGAAGGTGAAGTAGGCCATGAGCAGGCTCAGCAGCAGCCCGTGGCCGCCGTCGCGCCAGCCGTGGAGCTGCCAGTAACGGCGCGCGAACTCGCGGACGGGCATCGACAGCAGGCTGCGGGCGCGAGGCTGCCCGGAGGCGAGCAGCTGCTTCGCCTCGAAGTCGCTGTACTGCTCCTGCTTCCGGAAGAACTGGCTCAACGTCTGGTAGTTGTAGTGCACCAGGTGCTGGCGAAGGTAGCCCGGCTCACCGCGCTCGAGGCGCACCACCTCGTGGACGGGCACAGCCTCGTCGTAGTGCGCGTGGCGACGGTCCAGCAGGCGCATCTGGTAGTCGGGATACCAGCCGGTGTGGCGGATGACCTTGCCGAAGATGTGGTTGAAGCGCGGGATGCAGTAGCCGTCGTGCTCGGGGCGGGCAACCGTCTCCCGCACCTCGCTCGCCAGCTCGGGCGTAACGCGCTCGTCCGCGTCCACGAACAGCACCCACTCGTTCTCGGCCAGCGCCAGGGCCGCGTTTCGCTGCCGTGGGAAGTCGTCGAACGGCCGCTGCTCGACTCGCGCGCCCGCACCACGGGCCAGCTCGACCGTGCGGTCACGGCTGCCGCCGTCCAGTACCAGGCGCTCATCCGCCCAGGCCATCGTCTCGAGGCAGGCGGCAATGTGGCGCTCCTCGTCGCGCGCGATGACCGCCGCGGTGACCTTCACCGCCGCGCCAGCCCGATGACGAACACCACGGCCGCGGCCAGCCAGCCCACCGCGCTGATGGCGCCGCCCAGCTTGAACACGTCGGGATCGAAGCGCAGCACGACGTGATGGCTGCCGGGCTGAAGCGGCAAGCCCTGGAACGTGAAGTCCGCCCGGAAGATCGGTGCCGGCTGGCCATCGACCGACGCCTTCCAGCCGGGGTAGTAGGGCGTGGTGACCACCAGCGCCGCAGGTTGCGGCACGGTTATGTCTACATCAAGCCGGTTGTCACCCTCCGAGGCGACCCTTGCAGGCCAGGGGCCGCCGCTGCCGCCCATGGCTGGCCCCGCCTCGAGCACCGCCTGAGTGCGCGGATCGAACGACGGCGCGCGGATGGTCTGAAGCGCCTGCTCGTGAGTTCCGCCGGCCGACTGTCCCACGGCGAAGGCGCGCGGCAGGGCCCGGCTGTTCTCGTACACGTTCATCTGCTTGTCGTCGGTCAGCACCGGCTGGAACTTGGCGTCGAGCGGCGTGCCCTTCTTCGCCAGCAAGTACTTGGCGCCCAGCAGATCGTAGAGGCTCGAATCCCGGCCGGGGATGTAAGCCTTCCACAGATCATAGTAGTCGGCCAGCTGCACGGGGTTGAACAGCCCCCAGATGCTGTGCAGCCGGTCCAGCATGGGCAGGTCCGGCGGGAAGAGGTCGTCGACGTTCGTGGCGGCGTCGATGCGGGCCGAGGGATCGCGCTGCAGGAAACCCACGATGGCGGGCTGGCGGAAGGGCGCCACCACGTCCTGGTAGCCCGGGTTGAAACCGTAGCCGGCGCTGCCCAGATCCACGACCACCAATGCGATTGCCGCGGCCGCGAAGCCGGCAGTCCAGCGACGGCGGGCCCGCAGCAGCGCATAGGAGGCAATCAGCAGCAGCGCCAGCACAGCCACGCCGCTGGCCGCCACCTCCAGCCGGTGGAAGATGACGGCGTCCTCGTGCTGGTGCGTCAACAGGACGCCGTAGGCCACCGGCAGGCAGATGGCCAGCACCACCAGCGCTGCGCCGCCGGTCAGCCAGCGCAGCCGGCGCACGACCAGCCGCGTGCGGGCGCGCGCATCGCGCAGGGCATCGAAGCCGAAGGCGGCCAGCACGGCCACGCCGAGGTCGAAGTAGACCAGGAACCGGCCCGGCGCGCGCACCTTGTCGAAGCCCGGCACGAAGCGGTAGAGCCAGCCCTGCAGGACCGTGGCGTCGCCCAGCGACAGCAGCACGCCCAGCACGGCCAGCCAGAACCAGAAGCGCGTCTCGCTGTGACGCCTCAGCCGCAGCGCCGCGGCCGCCAGGACCAGCGGCAGGATGCCGGCATAGCCGAACACCTCGGTCGTGGTCCACGAGCCCCAGTAGTTCTGCGCGTTCTCGCCGAAGAAGTGCGGCACCAGCAGCGTCAGCAGGCCGGCCGGTGCGAGCGCGAACTTGGTCGATTCCTGGTAGGAGATGCCCGCGCGCAGCGAGAGCTTGGTCAGCTCCAGGCTGGGCAGGATCTGGACAGCCGCAAGCACCCCCGCGCCCGCCACAGAGATCGCCAGCAGCGGCACCGAGCGCCGGTAACTCCCCCAGAAGGCCGTGAACAGCGCCAGCGCCAGCAGCTCGTACAGGAACAGCTGCGTGTGGCCGGCGAAGAAGGCGATGGCCAGCATGGCGCTGGTGGCCGGGACGGTCAGCAGCGGGCGCACTTCCAGCAGCGCCATCCGGAACAGCAGCAGCTCCAGCGGCAGCCAGCTGGCGACGGCGATCATGTTCTCGTGGCCGAGCTGCGCCACCATGAAGCCGGACCACATCCAGACCACGCCGGCGATGAGCCCGCCCAGCCGGCTCACGCCCAGGCTGCGCACCAGCAGGTAGGCGAACGCCCCGGCCAGCGCATAGTGGAGCAGCGCCAGGGACTCCATATTCACGTAGCCGAACGTGCCGCCCGCCAGCTCGACCAGCAGGTTCAGGGGATAGAACAGGCCGCTCTGGATGTCCGCGGCGTAGGGCATGCCCGAGAACAGGTAGGGGTTCCACAGCGGCAGATGGCCGGCGCGCAGCGCCTGCGCGGCGAAGCCGTACATCGGGTAGAGGAAGGAGGCGAGATCGCCGCCACCCGATGGCACCATGGCGCCGTCGAACAGGACCTGCCAGAAGAAGGCCACGTCCAAGAAGCCCAAGCCGGCGATGGCGATCAGGTCGAGGTGGTAGGGGCGCTTGAGCCGGCCCTTTTGCCATGCCGCTCTTGTGGCCAGGGTTAAGAGCGCCCAGAGGGCGGCGGCGATCAGAAGTGGAGGGAGACTGTCGACGAGAGTCAGGGGAGCCTCCGAACTCCCTCGACAGGGAGAGGGGACTGTTTGATTCTTGCTCCAGCCCACACGATCGCCTCCCAGGCGGCGTTGAACAGGGGGCCGTGATAGCGGCGATTGAAGAGGCGGCGGCTGCGGTAGAGCTGCTGGTTCATGGCTGACCGGCGCTGGCGGGTGCTGGCGCCGGCATGGTGCAGGACCGTCAGCTCCGGCAGGTAGCGGGCCTTCCAGCCTGCCTGGCGCATGCGCCAGCAGAGGTCGATCTCCTCCACATACATGAAGTAGCGCTCGTCGAACTCGAGCCCCGTCGAGCGCCGCAGCATGAAGCACGCGCCGAGGCAGTGGTCGATGTCCATCTCACCCGCGTACTCGCGCAACCGGTAGCGGCCATTGATCGGCGTGTCCATGAGGCGCGGCACGGGGAACACGTCCAGGAAGGCCTGCGCCAGCCCAGGGAAGTGGAAGCACGAATGTTGGAACGAGCCGTCGGCGTACACCAGGCGCACGCCTAAAATGCCAGTGTCCTGGTGCTCGTCCATGTAGTCGATCATGCGGTCCAGGGAGCCGGACAGGATCTCCGTATCCGGGTTGAGGATCAGCAGGTACCGCCCGCGGGATTGGCGGATGGCCTGGTTGTTCGCCGCCGCGAAACCGCGGTTGTCCGCATTGGCAATGAGCTGCGCCTGGGGGAAGCGCTCCCGAACCATCTCGGCCGAGCCATCCTCGGAGGCGTTGTCCACGACCCAGACGTCGAACGAGTGCGACAGCTGCTGCCGGTAGATCGATTCCAGGCACGTGGCCAGCAGCTCGCGGACGTTGTAGCTGACCACCACGACCGAGAGGTCGGGCGCGGAGCCGTCAGCGCCCGACGGTGACGTGGGTTCGGCCGTACTGATCGGTGAAGCCGACGCCGCCCATTTCGACGGCGGCCCAGAAGTCGAGCTCCGGCGGCTGCGGCGCTAAGAGCTGGATGGCGCCCCGAACCGTCGCCTCCTCGCCCGGCTGGAGCATGCGGCTGTCGTCGGTGAAGAAGCCCCAGCGCGCCGGATACTGGCCGCCCGAGCTGGTCCAGTCCACGGCCACGCGCCAGACGCCCGGCTTGTCCACGTAGGGCGGCTCGGCCTCGCCCGGCCGGTTGAAGCTGGGGTCGGTGTAGCGCATGTTGCTCTTGTAGACCGTGCCAGGCGGCGGTCCCTGGGTGCGGATGGCGACGTCGCCGATGTTCTTGACCGTCACCTCAACCTGCACCGTCCCGCCAACAGTCAGCGCCGTCGGCAGGAAGCGCGCCGACATGACCTGCAGTTGAGGGGTGCCGCTGTTCTTGATGGTCACCTGCGTCGTCCGCTCGGTGACGTTACCGGAGTCGTCCTCGGCCTTGATGTACAGCGTGTACGTGCCGTCCCTGAGGGCGATGCCGTCCGGCCCCTTCCCGTCCCAGGTGTGGCTCTGGAGGCCGGCTTTGGCTTTGGGATCGGCGGTGATGGCGGTTTGGGCGCCGTTCGCGTCGACGACCCACATGGAGGTGCTGGCATCCTTGCTGAGCGAGTAGTTGATGACGGTCTGGTCGAGGTTCTCGATGCGGCCGTCGCTCAGCTGGCGCACGCCCTGGCCGTTGGGCTCGAACGTGGGCAGGGAAAGCGTGATGTCGTTGATCTCCAGCGGCACGGGATCGGCGTCCTTCACGACGGCCGTCACCGTCTGCTCCGCGGTCTGGTCGTTCTGGCCGGTGGCCTTGAACACGATCTTGTAGTCGCCGTCCTGCAGGACGCGGCGGTCGTCGCTATTCGGCACCTCCACCACGCCGCCGAATGGCAGCGAATAGCTGTCGGGCTCGCGGTCGTTATCCCTCAGGACGATCTGCTGGCCGCTGGGCTGAACGAGCGTGACGGTCAGGTGCGCAGGCTGGCCGATCGTGTAGGGGATGTCCTGCGGCTGGCCGTCGATTCCGGCGTTAGGCGAGACGGTGAGCTTCTGGACGCCGACGCTCAGGAGGGGGCGCTGCCCGCAGGCGGCCACGAGTGGGACGATGGCCAGCCACAACACGGCCAGGCGCCGGAGCATCGTGGGGAAGATTAACGCAAAAGGCCCCGCCTCTCGGCAGGGCCCTCGTTGGTGCGGGAAGCGCTAGTGGCCGCAGCCCGCGGCGCAGCCGCCCGAGCGAACGTTCGAGTCCGTCGTGCTGAAGGAATGGCCGCAGGCGCAGGAGCCTTTGGCATTTGGGTTCGAGAACGTGAAGCCCTGGCCCATCAGCCCGTCCACGTAATCGATCTCCGTCCCGTTCAGCATGCTGGCGCTCATGGAATCGAGCAGCAGGCGCACGCCATTCGACTCGACCACCAGGTCCTCGTCGGCATCGGGCTCGTCGAACACCATGCCATACGACATGCCGGCGCAGCCGCCACCCTGGACGAACACGCGCAGGTCCTTCTGGCCGGTGAGGCCTTCTTTGTCGAGCAGCTCGACTACCTTCTCCGCAGCTGCCGGAGTCAGCACCACGTTCGGCATTCGATCAAATCCTTCTATGTTGTATGAGTTCCAGCCTCTGCAGGCTGCTCCTGAAACGTAGCATGCTGGCGCGGCCGAT
>Ga0209062_1005359_pt1 | contig 12491 bp, 9 predicted proteins | sample Coa_R2_2_FD_187158 | JGI IMG/M metagenome (GOLD analysis project Ga0209062, IMG submission 187158) | Surface soil microbial communities from Centralia Pennsylvania, which are recovering from an underground coalmine fire - Coalmine... | ecosystem: Environmental > Terrestrial > Soil > Unclassified ... | reverse complement strand
TGGTGGGCTTTTTTCAAATCAACGTGGTCGTGGGCATCTTACTCGCTTACCTTTCGAATTACCTGATCGGTCTTGCGGGGTTTGGGCGTGAAGAATGGCGCTGGATGCTAGGGGTGTCGGGAATTCCGGCGTTCTTTTTCTTTCTCATGCTGTTCGGTATACCTCGCAGCCCGCGCTGGCTGGTGCAAAAGGGGCGGAGAGACGAGGCACGCGCTGTATTAGAAGCTATTGGCGAACCGGATGTTGAGCGTGAACTGGAAGATATTGCTCTTTCGGTCAGAGGGATGGGAGAGGCCTCCGAGCCCCTGTTCACGCGTAAATACCGGTTTCCTATCTTTCTGGCGGTTTCTATTGCAGCATTCAATCAGCTCTCAGGGATAAATGCGATTCTTTACTATTTGAACGCGATTTTTGCACGCGCCGGATTTAGTAAAGTATCGGCGGATTTGCAATCCGTTCTAATTGGTTTTACCAATCTGGTATTTACACTGATTGCGATGTCGATTATTGACCGCTTCGGCCGCAAAAAGCTATTAATTGTTGGTTCGATTGGTACAGCAGCATCATTAGCCGGAGTCGCGGCTATCTTTTATGCTAAGTCTCATGAATATTTGCTGGTCTGGTTTCTTGCTTCCTTTATCGCCTTCTTCTCTTTCTCTCAAGGCGCAGTAATTTGGGTGTATATCAGCGAAGTGTTTCCCAATCGTGTTCGTGCTAAAGGCCAGAGCCTGGGCAGCTTAACTCACTGGGCGCTCAATGCTGCTATCTCCTTTGGCTTTCCTGTAATTGCCGCTAAGTCGGGAGGCGCGCCGTTCATCTTTTTCTCGGCGATGATGATGCTGCAGCTCCTTGTGGTCTCGCTTTGGTACCCGGAGACCAAGGGCGTCACGCTGGAGGAAATGCAACGCAAGCTCAGTATTGCTTGAAAAGTTATGTCCAATGCCGAACCAATGTATGCCGATCCGCTGTTTCGGTACTGCGGTTATGCCTGGGCGCTGTTCGCCATTGGCTGGTTCATAGCTGCCTTAGACACAAAACCCGCCGCGCGAGTGCTGTCTCTACGCGTGCGGGTTGTGCAAAGAATCGTGCTCTTTTTAGGTTACTTTTTAGTGTTTCTGCCGCAGTTTCGTGTGGGATTTCTCGGGGAACACGTTCTCCCGGCTAACCGATCCGCTGGCTATGTCGGATTTGTGCTCACACTAGCTGGTCTCGCGTTCGCCTGGTGGGCGCGCATCTATCTTGGCCGCAACTGGAGCTCCATTCCTATGGTAAGAGAGGCGCATGAGCTCATTCGTACTGGACCATACTCCATTGTTCGCCATCCGATCTACACCGGCTTGCTGCTGGCGCTGCTCGGAACAGCGATCGCGCTGGGGGAAATTCGCGGATTTATTGGATTCATTCTGATGCTGATTGAGCTCAAAATCAGATCCTCTATTGAGGAGAAATTTATGACCGAGGAATTCCCCAGCGATTATCCGAAATATAGACAAAAAGTAAAGGCGCTCATTCCTTATTTGTGGTAAAGCGGTTCGCGGCGGGCAACACGCTTTAGGCCAAGCGCTCCGATGCCTAAGCCGAGAAGCAATAAACTTGCCGGTTCCGGCACAGGATCCAGATGACCGAACAGCCCGTCATCTCCGCCGTTGATGCCAGCGGCGAAATAGAGCGAGTCGGTGCTGCTTGCGTTTGCTCCGTTTCCGAATGCAATTCCCCACAGGCCGGGCTCGGCAAAGGGCATTCCATTCGAGAGCATCAAGGTTCCCACCCAGTTGCCGTTAGTGGGGTTATAAGCGTTGATTTCCCCGTTTCCAAAATTTCCAACCAGCAGATCGTTTGCAAAGCTTCCCCAGGTAGAAGGAGCTAATGCCACGCCCCAGGGGGCGTCCAGATTACCGTTGGAGATGAGGTGTTGCAGCAAATTGCCATTGGTGTCAAATACATCCACATAACCGCCGTTGCCTGACGCGGGTACAGGTATGTTCGGATTGGGGTTTAGTTTTGCGTATTCTACATACAGTTTGCCGTTAATATTCTGGATATTGAAAGGTGCATATCCAGATGGAATAGTCGGATCGACAAATCCGCCTGGAGTTGAAATTTTGCTATAGCTCGAATTAAATACATCAATCGTGCCGCCATTTACAAAATTGGCCGCATAAAGAGTATTATTTGCCAGCGCTAAGCCTTCATAATGTGCACCTGGAGTTGTAACTTCGACTGCGGCGGTACCGTTTGTGCCGAGAGCGCCATTCCAGGCGTCGATAGTGCCGCCGAGCGTATCAAAAATAAATAGCGCTGGCTGTCCGTTGCTGGTCACAGAGAAGTTTGTTCCACCTGCGAAGACTTGTCCCGTGGGTCCGGCTGGCGCCCCGGGCGGAACAGAAACTTTGATCGGAGCGGCTACACCTGCGCCGTTATAGACAGTGGAGACGCCGGTTGCGCGGTCTGAAACCCAGATGGGGCTTGTCGCGCTGAACGACATTCCCCAGGGATCTACCAAGTTGGGGTCGACGAACTTAGCGTTATTGGCGGTTGCGATCGCCGCAGTGTCGGCGACTAAGTTTGTTTGCGAGAACTCATCGCCGTAAACTGCGGGGCTATTCAGTGCTGCGAGAACAGTAAGAGCGAGGACAGAGTATCTGGTCTTCATGGACTCAACCCTTGCAGGATTAGACCTCGTCTGTGCCCGGTAGCGTTACAGGAAAAGGGGTTAATTGCATGCTACACTCAGGTGTGCGGACGCGGATCTTGGGTGTGATTCCCGCCCGGTTCGACTCCTCCCGATTTCCAGGAAAAGCGCTCGCTGTGCTGGCCGGAAAGCCCATGGTGCAGCACGTCTATGAGCGCGCGACGGGGTCACGTTATCTAAGCGACATATTAGTGGCCACAGACGATGAGCGAATTGCGGCTGCTGTTCGTGCCTTTGGCGGACAGGTGCGCATGACAAGGCGCGATCATGCGACTGGAACCGACCGTGTAGCTGAAATTGCCTCCGCTGAACCAGCTCCGCTGTACGTGAACATTCAAGGAGATGAGCCGCTGATTGATCCGGAAGCGATCGATGCTGCCATTCTCGCGACGTATGGAGACGAATCGATCTCCATGGGCACTCTGAAGAAGCGGATTACAGATCCGACGGATATCCTGAACCCGAACGTAGTGAAAGTCGTGACCAATCTTGTTGGGGATGCGATCTATTTTTCGCGCTGTCCGATTCCCTATGAGCGCGATGGCCGTGGCAGCGGCGCTAATTTTTATAAGCATGTGGGTCTTTATGTCTACCGGCGCGATTTTCTGTTGCGCTACCCGGACCTGACAGTTGGGCCTCTCGAACAGACGGAGCGCTTGGAACAGCTTCGCGCCCTGGAGAATGGTTACCGCATCCGGGTGGTAGAGACCGAATACGAATCTCTTGGGGTGGACACACCGCAAGATCTGGATCGCATAAGAGAATTATTTCAGGCGGCGGAGGGGGTACGTTCCGGCATTCATGGCTAAATACATTTTCATAACCGGCGGCGTCGTTTCGTCGTTGGGAAAGGGAATTGCTGCGGCTTCCATCGGTTGTCTGCTGGAAAGCCGGGGATTGCGTGTCACGCTACAAAAATTTGATCCTTATTTAAATGTCGATCCGGGCACAATGAGCCCGTTTCAGCACGGTGAGGTCTTCGTTACCGACGACGGGGCGGAAACGGATTTGGATTTAGGCCATTATGAGCGTTTCACTCATGCTCACCTGACGCAGAGCAACAATTTAACCTCGGGCCGCATTTATGAAAACATCATCGCCCGCGAACGACGGGGCGATTATCTCGGCAAGACGGTTCAGGTGATTCCGCATGTCACCAATGAAATTAAGGCGGCGTGCCGGAAAGTGGCGGCGGGCGTGGATATTGTGATTGTCGAGATTGGGGGCACAGTGGGCGACATCGAATCGCTTCCATTTGTGGAGGCGATCCGGCAAATGCGTCATGAAGAAGGTCGTGAAAACACATTATTCATCCATCTCACACTGGTTCCCTGGATCGCTGCGGCGCAGGAGCTGAAGACCAAGCCGACGCAGCACAGCGTGAAGGAGCTGCGCGCCATCGGAATCCAGCCGGATATACTGTTGTGCCGCTCGGAGCGGACTCTGCCGCAAGAAGTGAAAGAGAAGATCGCGCTGTTCTGCGATGTCGATGTGAGCGGCGTGATTACTGCGAAAGATGTAAGTTCGGTATATGAAGTGCCGCTCGTTTTTGCGGAACAGGCGGTAGATGAGAGCATTCTGAAATTGCTGCATATCAACGCGCCTCCGCGCAATCTTTCGCGATGGATGGAAATGCTCAACCGGATGAAGAATCCGATTTGTGAAGTGCACATCGGACTGGTTGGCAAATATGTGGAGTATGAGGATTCCTATAAAAGTCTGAAAGAGGCGCTGCTGCATGCTGGCATCGCTCATCAGGCGCGTGTACAGATTGACTGGCTAGATGCCGAGCGTTTGAAATGGCCTGAATGCCGCGCTGAGCTGCGCCGTTTTGACGGCATTTTAGTGCCTGGCGGATTCGGTAAACGCGGTATCGAGGGCATGTTGCATGCAATTCGTTTTGCGCGTGAAGAAAAAGTCCCCTATTTCGGCATTTGTTTGGGGATGCAGACCATGGTGATCGAGTTTGCGCGCAATATTTGCGGGCTTACGGACGCGGATTCGACGGAATTCAATCCTGCAACGCCACACCGTGTTATCTACAAGCTGCGCGAACTTAAAGGGGTCGACGAGTTGGGCGGCACCATGCGGTTAGGCGCCTACCCATGCCGGCTAGCCGAGGGCAGTTTTGCCCACCGCGCCTACGGTACGCGCGAGATTAGCGAGCGCCACCGGCACCGTTACGAATTCAATCGCGAATACGAACCCATCCTCACGCGCCATGGCATGCGCCTGACGGGGGAGACTCCGGACGGGGTTTACGTCGAAATCTGTGAAATTCCGGATCATCCGTGGTTCCTGGGTTGCCAGTTTCATCCTGAATTTAAGTCAAAGCCGCTTGAGCCGCATCCATTGTTTGCAGCTTTTCTGGGCGCGGCGCTGCAATACCGGGAGAAGAGATTGCGCAACCAGCGCGAGAGTATGGCGGCAGCGCCCGAATTTTCACACGCAGGATGAACGTATCGGTAGCCGTAACAGAGGGCGGCCGCATTACCTTTTCCAACGACGGGCCCATTGCTCTGATCGCGGGTCCCTGCGTGATCGAGAGCGAAGAACATGTGCTCTATCTGGCAAATGCGATCCGGAGCATTGTGGGCTCTTTTGTATTCAAAGCTTCTTTTGATAAGGCGAACCGCAGCAGTGTTGCGAGCTATCGGGGGCCGGGACTGAAGGAAGGTCTGCGCATCTTGGCCGAGGTGCGGAGGTTAGGGATCCCGGTCCTTACAGACATTCACGAGCCGGCGCAGGCGGACCCGGCGGCAGAGGTAGTAGATATCTTGCAGATCCCGGCATTCTTATGCCGGCAGACGGATCTGCTGCTTGCTGCCGGACGGACAGGCCGTGTCGTGAACATCAAGAAAGGCCAGTTTGTGGCGCCGTCTGATATCGCGCATGCGGCAGAAAAGGTGGCAAGCACGGGAAATAACAAGATTTTGCTCACCGAACGCGGGTTTTCCTTCGGCTATCACAACCTGGTGGTGGACATGCGAAGTTTGCCGGTGATGGCCGCCACTGGCTATCCGGTCATATTTGATGCCACCCATAGTGTCCAGTTGCCGGGCGCAGGTGGTGGCGCCTCGGGTGGCGAGCCGCAGTTTATTGAGCCGCTCGCCCGCGCGGCTGTGGCTGTTGGAGTGGCAGGAGTTTTTGTGGAGGTGCATGACCACCCCGAACGTGCTCTTTCCGACGGTTCGAACGCTCTCCGGTTGAGCCGGTTAGAGCCCTTCTGGCGACGGCTACAGGCGATTGACGGAGTGATAAAGAACAAATTAGCTTAGTGAAGGGGACGGATAAGTCCCGCGGAGGGACAACGCTCGGGCTGCTGGCTCCGTCGTATCATAAGAAAACAAGAATGTATGGTTTTTTCCAGGCGGATTAGCCGGCCAAGCGACCGGCGTGGATTTTCGCTGATTGAACTTTTAATCGTCATCGCGATTATCCTGATTATTCTGTCGATTGCGCTGCCGCAAATGAGCAAGTCGCGGATGCAGTCGCAGGAGATGGCTGCTATTGCGACGCTGCGTACGATTAATACGGAAGAGATTCAATACCAATCGCAGTTCGGCCAATACGCAACGTCTCTGAGCCAACTGGGGCCGCCGAGTGCGGGCGCGGCAGAAGGGCCACAGGCTGCTGGTCTGATCCCGGCAAATCTTGCCAGCGGCACAGCGAGCGGCTACAAGTTCACCATTACGGCAACACCGCAAGGCTACGCTGTGACAGCCGTTCCGGTGGTGTTTAATGGCACGGGCCGCCGCACGTTCTACACGGATCAGACTGGCATCATTCGTGAAAACTGGGGTCAGGACCCCGCTACGGCCAACAGTCCTGAGATCAAGTGAACCTAGAGCGGCGCAGACAATGGTGTTGGGCAGTCTGCGTATGGTTCTGCTACGGCGCAATAGCATCTGCGAGTGTGCCGCCGCATCCAAGCGGTGCAGATATTGCGAACGCGCTCGAACATCTTTCGCTTGATCCCGCTCAGACCTACCATGTGCGCGAGCTGGAGCTGAGCCGCGGCGGAGCCAACCTCTATCTGACCGAGGGTATTCTCGCCTTCGCATCGCCTGTCTGCGGGCGGACGATTGCCGCTGTGTTCACCACTTCCGGTGTCGAAGCTGGCGATGCTGAGATTGTCCTCATGCCGCCGCAGCGTAATGAGCGGGCATCACTCGCATCCTTTGCGGGCACTCCGAATCTCGACGAGCACTTCACCTCTGCGCTGTTACTGTTTTCCGACAACACGGCAGAAGAGCTGAAGGCGCAGATGGGGGAACATCTCATGCGGAAGGCGTCTGAGCAGGCATCCGAGCTGACCGTTACTGCAGACCAGTTATTCCGATCCGCTTCCACCGAGATGGAGGTTCCTCTGGTGCAGGCGCTTCTTGGCGGAAAGCCTCCCGGACAGGGGTTTTTCTACATTGCGATTTTGGGGCGTAATGTGGGCCCATTCGATATCCTCTATCAACCGGATGAGTTCGAGCCATTCACCCTAGGACGATTCAAATCCGACGATGGTAACCCGCGGTTTGAGCTTTGGACAGCCTTTCGGCCCAGGCAGGCGCCTGCCTATCGTGCGCCCGCGCCGGCCGTACGTGATTACCAGATCGATGCGACGATTCACGAGGACCTGCGCATCAGTGCCAAAGCAAGTCTGCATCTTATTGCTCCGCCTGAAAGTGGCAGAGTGCTGGCGTTTCGGTTGTCAGACCGGCTCAGGGTCGTCTCCGCAGCACTGGATGGCGAGGCTGTAGAGGTGTTGCAGCGATCCGGCGCGCGCACGTCGGCTTTCGGCGGTGAGAACACCTTTTTGCTGATTGCGGATAAGCCCTTTATCGCAGGCTCACAGCACTCCGTTCAGATTCAATATGAAGGTTCCGTGATCCGGAAATTGGCGGATGGCCGCTATGCTGTGGACGATCGCAGCGCGTGGTATCCCTTCATGCCGCCTACCTTCGCGCGTTTTGATTTAACCTTTCATTGTCCTGAACAGCTCCGAGTGGTTTCTACTGGCGAGCGAGTCAGCGAGAAGGTTGAAAACGGCGAACGCGTGGTGCGCCGTATCGCGACAGCTCCTGAGCATGTGGCGGGTTTCAATTTAGGCGAGTATCGAGTGGTGACGGATGAGCATCCGCCGTATCGCGTTGAATGTTATGCGGATGCTGCGATGCAAGCCTCCCAAGGCGGGGAGGATCCTTTAGCACTGCTCATCCGGCAGACGGAAAACATTCTGGACTATTACACCCGTCAATTCGGATTGCTTCCGATTCATCATCTGGCGATTTCCCCGGTGCCCGGTTACTTCGGCCAAGGTTTTCCTGGCCTCATTTATCTGTCCGCCTTGAGCTATTTGCCCGAGGAGCAGCGGCCTGCAGCTCTGCGGGGTCCGCGGCTGGACAGCTTTTTTTCGGACCTGCTTTTGCCTCACGAGGTGGCGCATCAGTGGTGGGGAAATATTGTTACGGCTGGAGATTACCGGACGGCTTGGCTGATTGAGTCTTTAGCGGAGGATTCGGCTTTGCAATATTTGCAGAGCATGAAGGGTCCGCAGGCGGTGGATGCGGTACTGGAGCGATATCGGGAGGACCTGTTAGAAGAGCGCAATGGCCGGTCCATAGAAGCCGCTGGGCCTATTGATTTCGGTGTCCGTCTGCTCAATACAGCCGGATTTGAAGCTTGGGAGAGGATTACTTATGAGAAGGGCGCGTGGATTCTCCGTATGTTGCGTGAACGATTGGGAGACAAGGGTTTTGATGAGCTGCGGTCTGCCCTGATTCAGCAGTACTCGGAAAAGACAATTACGAATGAGGAATTTCGCCGTCTGGCCAGTTCCTTTGTTCCACGAGGGCAGCCGGACCCTTCGCTAAGCGATTTCTTTGACACCTGGGTATACGGAACCGGGATTCCCACATTGCGTCTGCGAATCGCCGGCAGGAGTCGATTGCTTGAAGTTTCTGGCGTTGATGAGGATTTTTCGGCTGATATTCCCCTCCATTGCAAGTCTGAATCGGGGCGTGAGCAAACGCACTGGGTGCACGCGAGCTTGGGAACTAATGATTTGCCGCCTGCCGATGCGACTTGTGAGCTGCCTTCTCCCTCGACCTTCTTATATCGCCTACCGAACCACTGATCGTGTATTCCCGCTAGTACCAAGGAAAGGTTCCAGAACGGAACAGGACTGCGAAAGGCCTACAGAGCTTTCTTTCTCGCTTTGAAATTTGTATACTCGCATCAACTATGAAAGCGTTAAGACTGGGGGTGCCGTCTGCTGCGAGTCCAATTTGTGCTAGCTCTTCTAATCGGTCAGATTTTGGTGCTGCATATCGAGGCGCAAGGGCTTCTGCCGGGAACTCCATCCGCTAGTTCGAATTGCGAGCCATCGGAGCTGCGCGTTCTGCACGAGCTTACCTTTCGCCAGCGCGCGTGCTATTACACGGAGCGGCTGCTGCGACGTTCCCTTGCGCTGCGAGCAGCGGTCTTCAGCAGCTTTGACCTGATGCGGAACAGTCCGCGGCAGCAGGCGGACGGTTTAGGGGATTTTGGCAGTCGCGTCTCGATCTTTTATGCGACTCATGCGGCAGAGAATGCCGGCCAGTTGCTGGCCGGGTATCTGCATCGCGAAGACCCGCGTCCGCATCCGTCGGAGCAGACAGGATTTTGGAGACGCGCAAAAAGCGCTATGCGGAACGTGGTGATCAATCAAAGCGATGATGGTGATATGCGAGTCGCCCTGGCGCCAATTGCTGGGGCCTTTGCTGCTGGTTTTACGGGCGCTGCCTGCTATCACAGTCATAATCGGGTCACGGAAGGGCTTCTCTGGTCTGGCGGTGCTTATGGCGGCAATTTCGGAGTTGCTTTGTTCAACGAGTTCCGCCCGGATATTCGCAACTTCTTTTCGCGTCTCCGCAATCACCGGAACTGATGCGCCAGCTAAGAGAGCGTTGAGCTTCGATTAGAATTGCCGCTGAGCAAGCGCTGCATTCGTTCTGCGGCCTCCAGGAGATTTTCCAAGGAATTTGCGTAACTGAAGCGGATATAGCCATCACCGCGTTCTCCAAAGGAGCTGCCATTCAGGGATGCCACTCCGGCCTCCTTGAGCAGCAGATCGGCGAGCTTCTTTGAGGAGAATCCCGTGCCTTGAATATTGGCGAATGCGTAAAAGGCGCCTTCCGGCACGGCGCAACGAAATCCCGGCACTTGTTGCAGGGCGGCACAGAATGCGTCGCGGCGGCGGCGAAACTCGTTCACCATTTCCTCTACCGCCGTTTGAGGTCCGGTCAGCGCTGCCAGTGCGGCCCGTTGCGTAAAGCTGGCGGTGCAAGAGTTGGAATTCACCATGAGCTTATTTACGGCCTCTACCAGCCATTCCGGCATCACACCATAGCCGATCCGCCATCCGGTCATGGCATATGTCTTTGAAAAGCCATCGAGGATCACCGTTTTCTGTAACATGCCTGGAACACTTGCGATCGAGAAGGGAGGATCCGGGGTGTAGTGAATGCGGGAATAGATCTCATCCGATAACACCACCAGATTGCGATCCAGCAGCAGGTCTGCCAGTGCGCGGACATCGCCTTCTGACAGAATGCCGCCAGTGGGGTTGTGGGGTGAGTTCAGGATGAGCATTTTGGTGCGGTGCGAAAGGTGATCCCGAACGTAATCGAGATCGAGCGAAAAGCCGCGATTCTCCAGCAGGGGAACAGGCACGGGCTTCGCTCCGAGGAATCGCACCATCGAGCCATAGATCGGGAAACCAGGGTCGGGATACAAGACTTCATCGCCTGGCTCGATCAGCGCCATCATGGTGAAGAATAGAATCGGCTTACCGCCTGGCACGACCGAGACGTGCTCCGGCTCGACCCTGATGCCGCGGGAGCGCGAGACATAGCTGGCGATTGCTTCGCGGAGCTCGGGAAAGCCCTGCGTAGGACCGTAGTGTGTCCAACCCTCATCGAGCGCCTGCTTGGCAGCATCCACGATATGTGCGGGAGTAGCAAAATCCGGCTCGCCGATTTCGAGGTGGATTACGCGGCGGCCCTGCGCCTCCAGCGCGCGAGCTTCGACAAGAACGTCGAAGGCAGATTCCACACCGATATCGTGCATGCGTGAGGCTAGATTCATAGAGGCTTCCTCGCTAAAAACGAAAAGGGAACCCGGAGGCTCCCTTTCGTCGCGTCGATCGTATTCGACCCTAGAGTTGTGACTAGTTGGTCCCCTTGCGGGGCACTCACGAGTATAGCGTGCCGGCAGATGGGGAGAGCTGTCGAAAGCATAGGTTTCTGAGCAGGCTATGTCGACTGTCTGCAAAAAATCTTGAGCTTATCTCAAGCGATCTTCTCGGCGATGGATTTTGCTTGGACGAACTGGAGCAGATAGTCTGGGCCTCCTGCCTTTGAATCCGTTCCTGACATATTAAAGCCACCAAAAGGATGTGCGCCCACCATCGCGCCCGTGCATTTGCGATTGATGTATAAGTTGCCGACAAAGAAGAGCCGCTTAGCCTTTTCGATTTTTTCCCGATTATGGGTGTAGACCGATCCCGTCAGACCGTACTCAGAATCATTGGCCAGTTCCAAAGCATGATCAAAATTTTTGGCCTTGGCCACAGCGAGAACGGGGCCAAAAATCTCCTCCTGGAAGATTCGCGCTTTAGGAGCGACATCCGCGATTACCGTGGGCTGAAGGAAATAACCCTCGCCCGGCGCGGGGCTGCCACCGGTGATCAGCCGTCCTTCGTGTTTGCCGATCTCGATGTAACGCAAAATGTTTTCGCGGGCCCGGGCATTGATAACTGGCCCCATGTCGTTATCGGGCACCTCGGCAGGGCCAACGCGCAGTTGCTCCACTTTGTCTTTCAGTTTGGCCAGAAATTCATCATAGACAGCCTCATCCACAATCGCACGCGAGCAGGCTGAGCACTTCTGTCCCTGGTAGCCGAAAGCGGATTGCACCACGCCTTCGATGGCCCGGTCGAGATTGCATTCCCGATCTACGATGATGGCATCCTTGCCACCCATCTCGGCGATGGTGCGCTTAATCCATAACTGCCCTTTGGGCGTTTTGGCGGCCAGCTCATTGATACGGAGGCCGACATCGCGGGATCCGGTGAAGGAGATAAAGCGCGTCTTTGGATGTAAAACAAGGGTGTCGCCAATCTCGCCTCCGCTGCCGGTGAGAAACGAAAAACTTTGAGCGGGGAATCCGGCCTCAAGCAGCACTTCTGCAAATTTTGCAGCGATTGTGGGAGTATCGCTAGAAGGCTTGATGACGACCGTGTTGCCCACGACCAAGGCGGCGGTCGTCATGCCGGTGAGGATGGCCAACGGGAAATTCCAAGGGGGAATGACGATGCCGACGCCGAGCGGCAGGTACACCATTTCGTCATGCTCGCCCGGGAGTTGCAGCAGTTCTTGCGGACGCGCTAATTTCAGGGCCTGCCGCGCATAGTATTCGCAGAAATCGATCGCTTCCGAGACGTCGGCCTCGGCTTCGCTCCAGGTTTTTCCCGCTTCCAAGACGAGCCAGGCATCGAACTCGAATTTTCGCTTGCGCAAAATCTCTGCTGCCTGCAGCAGATAATGAACGCGCTCTTCGCAGGAGAGGCCTGCCCAAGTGGGAAAGTAGGCATAGGCGGATTCGACGGCGTCCCGGGCGTCCTGCTCTGTTGCTTTTTGATGAATGCCGACGATCTCGGATGGCTTAGAGGGATTGAGCGACAGCAGCTTGGCCTGAGATTTGCGTTTTTCCCCGCCGATGAGAAGGTCATATTCCCGGCCGAGCTGAGCATGCACTTTGGCTA
>Ga0209062_1005356_pt1 | contig 12497 bp, 11 predicted proteins | sample Coa_R2_2_FD_187158 | JGI IMG/M metagenome (GOLD analysis project Ga0209062, IMG submission 187158) | Surface soil microbial communities from Centralia Pennsylvania, which are recovering from an underground coalmine fire - Coalmine... | ecosystem: Environmental > Terrestrial > Soil > Unclassified... | reverse complement strand
TAACGGGTCACCCCAATAGCGGTCAGCAACCCAAAGAGTAGCGCTATGAACCGCAACGGTTTGACAAACCAGGCAAGCAACGGCAGCAAGAGATAAAACTGTAGCTCGTATCTCAGCGTCCACTGTACTGAGCCGTTGATCAATCCAATCGAGCCATAGTTAATATCAGGAAACAGCACATTGTCGGCATCCGAAAACCCATAAATACCGCAGATTACCCAACTACCAACCTGGATTAAAAATCGAGGCAAACTCACTTTCAACGAAAAGTCGGATCGGATCAGAATAATCAAAACCATGATGGCAAGCGAAAACCAATACGCTGGCAGCACCCTTAATGCCCGTTTGATGTAGAAATGTTTGACATTAAACTGAGGCTGAGCCATCATTTTCGACCAGAACAAGAAACCGGTAATCATAAAGAAGAAGACAACCGCTCCTTGTCCCGCAAAAGTGTAAAAATTAGACGGTGATTGCTTCCAGGTGCCAATTTGAAAATACTGATAGTTGACAACGGCATGGTGAAAGAAAACACCCAGCGCTAAAAAGCCCCGTAAGCCATCCAAGGTTCCATACCGCGCTTTATCAGAATTTTGTACCGCCCGTTGATAAAAATCAGAATGCTGAACGATTAGTTTGGCAACCCCAAATAATAGGACGGTAAGACCAATTGCTGGAAAGATGCTGGTAAATGCCATAGTGCGAAACCGTAAGCAATTTTCAGGTTTTGATCGAAAAATTGGCGCGATCGGAGACAATAAACCATGAACCATTCGTCATGTTCTGCCACCGCTACTCCATGTCCCAAACGGAACTTGTCAATGCTATCCCAGAATCCAATCAGCGTCCGGTACTGGCAGCGAAAGGACTGACTCGCCGTTTTGGTGGGCTAGTTGCTGTCAATAATGTGACGTTTACCGTCAATGAAGGCGAGATCTTTGGGCTGATTGGTCCCAATGGCGCTGGCAAAACAACGTTATTCAATCTCTTAACCGGGTTGATCCCGCCATCCAGCGGACAGATGCTCTATCGGAATACGGATATTTCGCGGCTCCGCCCACACCAAATAGCGGCCCAGGGAATTGCCCGCACCTTCCAAAACATCCGGCTATTTGGCAATCTTTCAGCGCTGGAAAACGTCATGATCGCCCAACATATTCATCACCGCAGTGGCGTGCTCACAGGTGTGTTGGGACTACCACCGGCACCACAAGAAGAGCGCCACATTCGGCACCAAGCACTGAAACTGCTGGAGCTAGTGGGATTGGGCGATCGCGCTGATGAGCAAGCCCAAAATTTTGCCTACGGAAACCAGCGTCGCCTCGAAATTGCCCGTGCCCTTGCACTCCAGCCCACGCTGCTCTTGCTGGATGAACCGGCGGCTGGCATGAACCCAAACGAAAAGCATCAACTCAGCGATTTCATCCGGCAGTTGCGCGAGCAATTTGCGTTAACAATACTGTTGATCGAGCATCACGTACCGCTCGTCATGGGGTTGTGCGATCGCATCGCAGTCTTTGACTTTGGACAACTGATTGCACTCGGCGATCCGGCTCAGGTCAAAAACGACCCTGCTGTGATCGAGGCGTATCTTGGTGCCGAGTAGCGCCCGCGAAACACAGTATCCTCTATCTCATTGCCTTTTTTGCCCCATCTGTCTCATGGCTCCCCCGTTACTCGAAATTCAACAACTCAGCGTGAACTACGGCGGCATCCAGGCGCTACAGGCCATTGATCTGGTAATTCATGCGGGCGAAGTGGTAACCCTGATTGGCGCAAACGGTGCTGGTAAAACAACCACGCTCAAAGCCATTTCCCGCATCGTGGGTGTACAGCACGGGCACATCATCTATGGTGGGCAGGACATCACCCGCTACCGCGCCCATACCATTGTCAAACTGGGAATTGCTCACAGTCCCGAAGGACGCCGCATTCTTGCTCGCCAAACGGTGCTCGACAATTTACAATTAGGCGCTTACACACGCTCTGATCGCCTTGGTATCAAATCTGACATCGAGCAGCAGTTTCTCGCCTTTCCACGACTGGCCGAACGACGTAACCAGTTGGCCGGAACACTCAGCGGCGGTGAACAACAAATGTTAGCGATTGCACGCGCTTTAATGAGCCGCCCAAAGCTGCTGCTGCTCGACGAACCAAGCCTGGGACTTGCGCCCACGATCGTCCGTGAGATTTTTGCCATCATTCAAACCCTTCGGAACACTGGCGTCACAATCCTCCTGATCGAACAAAATGCCAACCTGGCCCTTCAATACGCCGATCGCGGCTATGTGCTGGAGGCTGGCCAAATTACCCTGTCAGGAGATGCGCGCGATTTGTTAACCGACGATCGCGTTCAGCAGGCCTACCTGGGGTAAGAACGGTAGCACCACTGAACTTCATCATTGACTTAGAAATCCGTAGATTTTTCCAAAGACTCGATAAAGTTGATACCAGCCATCCTTCATGGCTTCTATGATTTTACGTATGAGAATTAAATTCTGATTGATTCTCTGTTCTGCATCTACACCTTCAACTAGCTTCTTGTAGAAACGGTCAGATCGACGAATCGCACAGAGCGAATTACGTCAACATGATGCCCCACATGACCGATTAACCCTGGTGCCCCACGTAACCGATCAATCGGAAGTTTGAGCGATTGGTTCTGCAGTTTTGTCTACAAGCCCCATGCATTGAGATGCAGGCGATCGGTGAGTGCTGAAACACCAATCGCCGGAAATCTGTTTTTTAAGCCACTGCTGTATCGGCTGGACAGCGTCTAAAGGGCGTCTTCCCACTGGAATGCTCCCTTCAGCCCCAAGTTCACACCGATCTGGTAACAGCTACAGGTGGAATGAACGCATTGCGGCAGAGAAGCCAAAACACCCCATAACGTAGTCGGCTAGCCGTAACAACGTCACGATTGATGACCGCCAGATGCCTCATGGTTGCGCTCATCGTTCCCAGGTTTTGGCGAGAGTGATGCCTCACAAGACTCACCCCACAAGCCTTTATCCCCCCAGCCTAATTTCCTTCGCGCCACCATTGCCTCACTAGCGGACACATCGCTAGAGCACATCTCATTTCTGCCGTGCATTGATTGCAGCGACAGACCCGCTATCCATCCCAATCACAAACCGCATCACTGAGCATCTATCGCTTAACACTGATTTGAAACCATGCATACACTGGATGACACAGCCTTAATTCAACAGTTTATTAAGGGCGAAGGAAGCCTGACAGCAAACCAAAATTTGAGAATCGAACCGGCCTTTAACTGCGTCCAACTCCTGGCAAAACGGGGTGGGCTTGTAGCGACAATCAAGCGGATTGGCAATCGACCAACCGTACTATTGCGGCAACAGTCCGATTATGCGAAACGACTACATCAGCTTCTACTCAAACATCGGTTCCTTCCCACACCAATTGCCAATCAACCTGGAATTGAGCATTATCAGGCGTATGATATTCCAGCCGGCTATGAAGTCAACTACACCGATGCACGCTCGCTTTGGAAAGAATGGTGGCAAAACACGCGACAGTCGAACCCCAACCACATCCAGATCGAGCTCCTGATTTTGGCTCGCGATACCTGGTATCCGGTTCGAAACATTGTGTGCAGCGAAGGAAGTCTGTTCGTCACAACCCTGGTGAGTGAAATCTGCTTTCATGGTCATGAGCGACTGGTTTGGCTACGAAAGCTAGCGGCTCGTTCGGCTCACGATCAAGCAACAGTTGTGCCTTTCACGGCAAGCACTGCGCCTCCAGCCGCCGCGCCGTCGATCGCCGTCAATCAAAAATTGCCCCCCGCAGAACCAAAGCCCTTAAGTCCCCGTGAGAAACTGGAGGATGAACGGTTTCGCCCCGATTTAAGACAAGTGCTGCGGTTTCGTCAGGGGAAACTGTATATCACAACCGACCTGGGCGAAATTGTGGTGGAAGGGAGTAACCTCAAGTTCTGGCTCAGTGAAGAAACACCCACAATCGACCCTCAAATACCGATCAGCCTCAATGGCTACCGCGATCGCGACGGTCGAGCGGTCAATCAGTGAGAACGACGATTCAGAAGACCTTTGTGATGTCCGTCAGTCACCGACCACTGGGCAGCGCCGATTGCCCCGAAAGCGATCGCGGCATTGCGATCGTCGCCAGTGTGTAGCCTTGCTCAAGCAGGGGCGGTGCGGACGGTAGAGACTGGTGTAAAGTGTAGAACCTCGACGTGAACTTCGATGTGAACGCGCAGCCGAATAGCGCGCAGCCGAATGGCGGGGGTGTACTTCCGGAGAGTGAGAAGCGCGATCGAGGCCGCTTTGGAATCCGCAGCCAGCCAAGCGCCCATTTGGAGCTATCGCTGACGCTCACTATGTTCGCTACATAGACATAGCCGTCGCCATTCAGCGTGTGGCAGCAGCGAGTCAGAACGCCTCCGACCGATGCCAGGAAAAAAGACTCAAGGCTGCCTGAGTTCGATCGCCCCAAAGGTACCCCTTGGGAGTAGGGCGTCATTGTCCAAAAATTGCTAGAACAGTAGACATAAGTGCAATCAAGTGATAGGAAGCAATTCGCTATTCTTGATGCAGTGCGTTCCGTACTGGTATGGGTGCAAGTGTGTTTCTAACTACAGACAACCAATAACCAGCACGGGATGATACGGCTACTTTGTTTCCAGGTGCTCCTAAGGTTCAAATGATATATTAAGAAAGGTAAAGAATTGGAGTCTTGGCAAACGCTGTAATTGCAACAGAAGTGTTATCTCCGCCTTGAGTGAGGACTGAATTAAGTGACTTCTCTATTGAATTTGACCCAAACTACTGAAGCATCGCTCATTGCAGACTTCTTTCAGCAGTCTGTCGGGCGTTGGAAATCAGAACGCCGCTACTACACCCTTCCTGATGGCGAAACGAAGGAAGTCGTCAGCGCGATCACGATTCGTTTTTTAGAGCAACACAGCCCCGAACTCCGGCAGCTTGCAGATTTGCACGGCATTGATGAAGCACAATTAAGCTGCGGCGCTGAAGTCCTGTGGGATAGCCACGACTCAGCCACGGGTAAACCCCAATCTGAAGGCTCCACACTGTTTGGCGCGTCTGGAAATACCCTCTACCGCGATCGCGGGTTTGCGACCACCAAGCCTATCTCCGCTGAATTTCACTTTCCAAACCCTACAACCCTGTGCCTCCGCACTGAGTATAAGGGTTCTGTGTTTGAGGAAGAGCTAAAACTCGTCGGGCAGAATTATCGTACTCGGCAGACCATCATCTCGCGCGCAGGCGAGCAGGTGATGATTGGCCAATATCTAGAGAAACGCGTTTAAGCGCTCTTACCACCCCCAGGTTCCTTCCCCACCCTTAAATGGACCCACAATATCGCTGGTGATCCATCCGCCGTAGAAGTTACCGGGCTGCGGCTCTACCTGTTCGCCGTCGACGTAACAGGCATCCATTGGGGCAGGATAAAACGCAACGTAGTTTGCGATCGAGGCAAATGCAGGCGTTGGGTCAGGATAGTACCAGGCAACGTCGTCCACCCGTTTGTTGCCGACTTCTAGGCTATAGTAAGCGCCACGGCCTTTCCACTCGCAATAGCTCGATCGCGAACGTTTAATCAGGTACTCTTGCCGGATGTCTTCGGGTGGAATGTAGTAGACCGGTGGGTGACTGGTTTCAAGCACACGTTTCGCCCGGTGGGTGTCGGCAATCGTGACCCCATTGAAAATGATCTGGATGTGCTTAGGGGTGTCTTCCAAACGCGGCGGACGAGGATAGTCCCAGACTGACTCTTGCCCGGGTTGAGGTGGAATGCGGTATTTGCTCATACGGTCATTCTAACGACTCTGAAGGATTGCGAATGCAGCAGCTGGAGGCATTGGTAGTGGTTAGATAGCGATCCTGGACGGACTACAGCTATAAACACTTCGCGTAGCCTGTAGCGATTCCCGATCGCCAGCAGCCTTCGCCATGCCTACCGGTTGCTAATGCTCAAACAGGCCCTGATACTGCAACAGATCAAGATGGGCGATCGTCGGGATACATTGAAAGCACTGTTCGGCCAATTCCAGCCGTTCTTCGCGCTCCAGCATCGCCATCAGCTTCTGCCGCGCACTGAGCAAAAACCGAACATCGTTAGCGGCATAGCGCAGTTGTTCGGCTGACAGATTTGCAGCATTGCCCCAGTCGGAGCTTTGGGCGCTCTTATCCAGTTCAACCTGCTCTAGCTCCTGTACCAGATCTTTCAGCCCGTGCCTGGGTGTATAGGTTCGAGCAAGCTTGCTGGCAACCTTCGTACAAAAAATCGGATTGACGTTGATGTGCAAGTGGTAATGCAATGTCGCCACATCAAAACGGGCAAAATGGAAGACTTTGACGCTATTTTGTGCTTCAAGCAATCGCTTAAGATTGGGTGCGGCTGTCTGCCCTCGGGCAATCCGGACGACTGTTACCTGATCCTGCGGATCGCACAACTGCACCAGACAAAGACGATCGCGCTGTGGCAGTAACCCCATTGTCTCAGTGTCCACCGCGATTGCTGGTGCCTCCAAGTAACCCTCAAGCTGTTGATCAGAAAGGTCGCGATCGCAAATTTGAAAATCTACCAATGCCATCTGATGATTAAGGGATAGGGGACAACTGTAACGAGCGCCATGCGAAGTATGGCACAGGCGCGCCAGAAAGCCTAACCCAGGCTTGGCACCAAAGCGATTGACCGGCTTCAGGCTTTCTGAACAACGCGACCGCAGGATAACTGCTAGCGGCGACGGATGAAAATTTGGGTGAAGTAGTACTCTCCCTTTACATTTTGAGCAATACCGATCCCCGTCAGATCAAATAATCCTTCAATATTCTGCCGATGACCAGAACTTTTTAGCCACCCCTGTACGGCCTGCTGTGCCGGATCGCTATAGCCCTGATTGTAGGCAACATTTTCGGCAGCCTGACGGTAGGGGATGACCCGCGCGATCGCTTGTACTCGTTGCTGAAAGCCATCGTGACCGAACGGCACGCTACGTTCTGCCATTGCCTGACTGTGAGCGCGTGCTTGTGCCGTAATACGGGAGTCCAGGCGGAGCGGCGGTAGCTTACGGCTCGCCCGATATTGATTAATCTGCTGCAAAACTGACTGATCCAGCATGGGCAGAGAAGCTGGCTGCACCGTCCGCGACAAAACGGTCGGTGTCCTGGCCATCGTTGGCTCGGCCTCTGTTTTTAAGCCCGTGAAGATCAGGCCAAGGGCGATCGTGAGTCCACCCCAAAATCCAGCCTGCGCTACGGTCAACATTATTCGCATCGCTTTGTATCCAAATCATCAAAGTGATAGACCAACTCCTGATGCAAGAGTTCCATCAACACCACCGCGATTGGGGCCACGATTGGGGCATCGATCATCTGCTCAGGCAAGGCCAGTCAACCCATTGGTAATCACCGTAAGCAAAAGCGATCCCTGGGCAAGTATCAACGTTAGTCTGCGTGAGGAAGCTGAGTTATTTGACCGCAAATATAGATGAGGATTTCACGGTCGCAGTCCTTGTATCTGTTCTTTAGACTATCAATAGGCAAGCCACCCAAGTAGTTGTTAGAGAATGTCTTAAAAGTGGTTCTGTCATTCTGAGTGGAGCACAGCGTCACGGTGCTTGACTGCCGCAGACGTTAGCATCAAGGGTTTCAGCGCTTGATCGCGATGCTTCACGACGCTCACGCGGCATCGCCTTCAGCAAGCAAGCGACAGCATGACATTTGGGGACGGCTCAGACATCCTCTGCGGACGGAATGAATGCTTTGCCCCTTCCGGGGTTTTACCTAACTATCCCAACTACAGGTTTGAATTTAGTTGCGCTTGGCTACTCATACACACGCTGAAAGGCTGCATCTCTAGCACTACAGACGCGTACATTAGACGGTCAATTCGTTACAGCTAGTTAATTTTTTAGCTGCTCCCAGAACCTCTTGCGTGAGAATATCTCCAATGCCTAGCCTTGCCGATTTACGGCGACAAACCCTTGTGTCTTCTGCTGACTTGTCTCTGATCTATTCTGATTACATTGTGGGTGCCGCGATTTTTGACCTGAACGGGCTACCCAAGGAGTATTTCACCACTCCTGAAAGCGATAGCATGATTTGGGTTCAAACAATCTTTCAAGCCCTGGGGTTGCGATCGCTCCTCATGTCCTCCCTCCAGCTAGAGGGCTTTCGCCACGCCACCATTTTGGGGGTGGAATACTCTGCGATTGTGGTTAAGCAGCGAACCCACTACATTGCCTTACTAATTCAGCCCCAGGCCGCGATCGATGCGGCCTTTATTGCCTGGGCCCAAACCTTTGAGCCAGACGACCTGAAGCACAATTCCCGCTTCAAAATCGTCTGATCACGCTTATTTCATCAGGGTGAGGAAGGCTTGAAAGAACATAGGGTGGGCAATGCCCACCCTACAGATACGAATGCGTGCCGTTCGCAGCTTACTTGTTTGGCTGCGGCGTCAGACGCAAATAGGGTTTAACTTCAGTCAGCCCTTTTGAGAACTTTTGCTTTGCTTCTTCAGTGGAAATCGAAGGTACAACGACAACGTCATCACCATCTTTCCAGTTTGCCGGTGTCGCAACACCATAGTTATCCGTTAGTTGTAATGAGTCAATGACGCGCAGAATTTCGTCAAAGTTGCGGCCCGTGCTGGGAGGATAGGTCAGGGAGAGCCGTAATTTCTTCTGCGGATCAATGACGAACACTGTTCGAACTGTCACCTTTGCGTTGGCGTTCGGGTGAATCATGCCGTATAGGTCAGATACTTTACGGTCAGCGTCCGCCAGCAAGGGGTAGTTAACCGTTGTATTCTGCGTTTCGTTGATGTCGTTGATCCAGCCCTGGTGAGATTCGTTGGGGTCAACGCTCAAGGCCAGAACTTTGACATTGCGCTTGTCGAACTCTGGTTTAAGTTTTGCGACTTCGCCCAATTCAGTGGTGCAGACGGGCGTGTAATCAGCCGGATGCGAGAATAGGACAACCCAGCTATCCCCGGCCCATGCGTAAAAATCAATGGGTCCCTCGCTGGATTCTTGAGTAAAGTTGGGGACGGTATCGCCTAGTTGGAGAGCCATGATCGTCTTTCCTGTGAGTAACGTGAGCTACATTTTGACAGTTTATTATGATGCCACAAAACCCCACTTTTCCGGTCGGAGTTTAGATCTATTTACGATCTTAGCCTACATTCTTAAAGGATTTGTAAAGTAATCCACGTAACTTGCGTATTAATATAAAGGCTGTATAAGGACAGTTCGTGGGACAGCCTGTAAAGTGGCAGCGAAAAGCGGCGAGAATCGGCGATCGCTTTCTAATGTGGGTGCGGCATTGGTGAAGCGCTTAAATCGCACGATCCATTTATACAAACCAGTCATGGATGGGGTGCGGTAATCGCTGATTCAGTGCTGCCTTGTCTTTGCCAACCTCAATCCTTCCCTTAGTCGGTCACCAGGTGTTGGCGATCACAAAGCATTGTGTTGGCGATCACAGACAATAGCTGGTCAATAGTTGTTACAGTTTTGATTGCCATTTCTTGCTGAAGCGACAAAGAAACCTGCGTAGTAGAAAATGCGGAGAGCGTCTACCGGAAGCGCCCATCATACTCCCAAAACTTACGGTTACATCAACTGTAATACCGTTGAATTCTCGTAAAGACTTACCCGCAATTTTGGTATAGCTCCTGTAAATTCGGGCAAGATAACAACAGCCTCTAGACCCTACCGACTTGGTTACTCCATGGAATCCAAAGCTTTGTTGATTGTTGATGAACAGCCCCTTTCTCTGCGACAGTGCTTGCGTTATCTGCAGGCTGCAGGCAAACTACAAGCCTTTGTTGGCGACGTGCTGCGGCAGTATGTTCTGGAGCATGAACTAGAAACAAGACAAGATATCGAAATTAGCCCTGCCGTCGTCGAACAATCAGTAGTCGATTTTCGCTTACAACAGCAGTTGACAGATGGCAAGGTGTTTCAGGAGTGGCTGAACCGTAATGGTCTGAGTTACGAGCAGTTTCATAGTCAGATTGTCAGCAGCTTTAAGCTCGAAAAACTGAAATCCCAGGTAACAGACGATCGCCTGCAGGAGCACTTTATTGAGCGCAAAGTCTTTTTCGATCGCGTGGTGCTATCGCGCATTGTCGTTGCCAGCAAAGAGCTTGCGGAAGAGCTGCACACTCAGATCACTGAAGGCGCAAATTTTGAGCAGTTGGCGCGGGAGTATTCGACGGCTGATGAGCGGGTAGCCAATGGCATGATGGGCCCGGTCAGTCGGGGCACGCTGCCCGACACCCTACGAGCGGCGATCGATTCAGCTAACCCCGGCGAACTGGTTGGCCCATTGGAATTTGAAAAATTTTGGGCAATTTTCCGCGTGGAGCAATTTTTGCCGGCAACCTTAGAAGACAATCAGTTGCGACAGGCGATGCAAAATGAGTTGTTTGAGCGTTGGCTGGCTGAAAAAATTCAAACCATGTCCGTTAAGTTGCAGGTAAACGAATGATTACCAACGAACTAACCACCGATCTACCCTGGGATTCGCCGCCCCTGTCTTTTCTTAGCCCCGATCAACAAGTACAGTTTAAGCAAGCAGCGACCGTTCGCCGTTTTGGCCTGGGGGATATGCTCTGGTCTACAGATGCCCCTGGTAGTCAAATCCTGGTGGTTAGTGGCAAAGTGCGGCTGGTGCCAGAAGAAGGTGCGTCAACGCTCCTCAAAAAAGGCGATTGGTTGGGCGATCGCCTGGACTTACCTGGTTTCTGGAAAGCAAGAGCGGCCGACAAAGATGTGGTTGTCGCGCAGTGGAACGTTGAACTCTGGGATCAGGTCTTTTCAGCTGACCTGGAAAAGTTTTGGGCCTTAGAGCGCAATCGTTATTTGCCCAAAACAGCCGATACGCCTGAGCCAGTTTCAGGATTTCCGTTTGTAGCAGGTGTGAATACGGCAGCGGCCTGCCTGACCATGGCCGCAAGCCACCTCCAAATTCCAGCCCAACTGGAATGGGTTCAACGGCAGCTACGCAGCCAGAAATCAGCAGACGTGGTGGAAGCGGCTGAGAAGTTGGGGTTACAGCTGCGGCGGATCGATACCGCCTGGAGTAATCTTCGCCAGCTTGGGCTACCCGCACTCATGCAGTGGCGCGGTGGCTATAACCCTGGTGTTACCAGTTCATCAACCTTAGCTCCACCCAACGCCGCCCGATCGCGCGAATCAACTACCTCTCACTGGGTTCTGGCCTACGCTGTCAAGGGCGATCGCCTGATTGTGGCCGACCCCCTCAATCCAGGCCGCAGTTGCGAAAGCGTACCGCGATCGCTGGTCGAGCAGGTCTGGGACGGTCAGATCTGGCAGATTGAGACGATCCAGAAGCAAGAAACGTTTAGTCTCGCCTGGTTTCTACCAGCCATCTGGAAGTATCGGGTTCTGCTGGGGGAAGTGCTCCTGGCATCGTTTACGCTGCAAATTCTTGGTCTGGCGACCCCTGTTATTACACAGGTTGTGATCGATCGTGTAATGGTGCAGGGCAGCCTCTCGACGCTCGACGTGATGGCGTTGGCGCTTTTAGGTGTGGCGCTATTTGAGTCGGGCCTGGGCATCTTGCGCCTCTTCATCTTTACCCATACCGCACGGCGGCTTGACCTGAGCCTTTCAGCCCAGCTATTTCGCCATTTGATGCGGTTGCCGCTCTCATACTTTGAAGCGCGACGCGTCGGTGATACAGTGGCGCGAGTACAGGAATTGGAAAACATTCGCCAATTTTTGACGGGAACTGCTTTAACGGTTGTGCTAGACGCCGTGTTTGCGGTGGTCTATCTGGTGATCATGTTCGCCTACAGCATACCGTTGACCTGGGTTTCACTGGCGGTGGTGCCACTGTTTGCACTTCTGACATTGACCGCAACGCCCATCTTGCGGGGTTGGCTGAACGAAACGTTTAATCGCAGTGCCGATAGCCAGTCCTTCCTCGTAGAGACGATAACGGGCATCCAGGCGGTAAAAGCGCATACGGCAGAGCGGATTGCCCGCGATCGCTGGGAAGGTTTGTTTGCACGGTTTATTCGCACCGGCTTCAAAGCCTCAACGACATCGAATATCAGCAATAACGTTGCAGACTTTCTGACTAACCTTTCCTATCTCATCATTCTCTGGGTGGGGGCCAAGCTGGTCATTGAGCAAAAGCTAACCATCGGTCAGCTGGTTGCGTTCCAGATGCTATCAGGTAGAATGACTGGTCGATGCTGCGCCTGGTTCAGCTTTGGCAAAATCTGCAGCAGGTTCTGCCGTCCGGCAGCCGGGTAGCGCAGGCCGAAAGTCGGCACAATACCGGCCGATTCGAGCCGGGCGCACAGATGAGAGAGCGGTCCGTTGATAAAGCGCTCGCCGGCGGTAATGTGTGCGGCGGAGACCGGCTGCAGCCGTCCGCTGACCAGCCGCGCGCCCAGGCCCACATCGACGCGCGCCTGAATCACGTTCCAGCCGTGAATCACCACGATCAGCA
>Ga0209062_1005351_pt1 | contig 12510 bp, 7 predicted proteins | sample Coa_R2_2_FD_187158 | JGI IMG/M metagenome (GOLD analysis project Ga0209062, IMG submission 187158) | Surface soil microbial communities from Centralia Pennsylvania, which are recovering from an underground coalmine fire - Coalmine... | ecosystem: Environmental > Terrestrial > Soil > Unclassified ... | reverse complement strand
TCAACGGATGTCATCTTCGGTCACGGCAACGGCAACGGGGCGTTCGGTTTCAACGCCAATACCACCGGCGTGAGCTACTCGAATTTCTCATCGAGCCTGTACAGCGCGGATTCCGGCGGGCAGTTCGATGGTTGGGGTAACTTCCCGTTTTCGATTAAGGGCCCCGACGCCGCCAGCGGTCTTAGCTCCGTGAGTTTCGATGTGACGAGCACGGGCACGGCATTCACCGGTCCCGGCAGCATTGAATTGGGCGAGACGGGCGGGAATGGATTTACCGTGTTTGCGCTCCACATCGGCAACACAGCCGGCCTGACCGGGTTTGCGGGAGTTTCGCCCGCCCCTGCGGTGCCTGAACCGACTTCGATCATCCTGTTCGGTTCCATTTTGGGCTTAGTTTGCCGGACCTACAGACGCCGGACTCGCTGAGCTCGTCCTTCAACGAAATTTCATCCACATGGTCCTGCCTCTCGCCGGGAGGGCAGGACCATTTTGTTGTGGACGGTGGGAATCCCGATTTTCCGGACTGATGTCCGTTTTTTCTGCCGCGGTGGCGTCAGCCGCCCAGGCACCGCTGTAGCTCCGGAATCAGGCCGCTGGCGAGGGAACGCCCCGCCTCGATCGCCGCGGCATTATCCGGCACCACGATGCGCACGATGGAGGCGGCGGTGCTGCGCTCCAGCAGGGCGTCGCGAGCCAACAGGAGTTTGCCCTCGTACTCGCTGGCGATAATCCTGCCCTTCGATTGATACCAGTACAGGACCACCTGCCGCTCGCCCTCATGCGTGATGACGTACTGATTGACCGTAAAGACGCGCTCGCCGGCGGGAATGCGGGTTGAGCCGTAGCTCGAAATCTCCCAGCCGCTGCCGGGCAGGCAATGCTTGGGGGAATGCATGCTCTCGCCGGCCCGCTGGCTGGAGTAGAACGCGACAAACACGTCCAGCGCGAGGCTGCCGCGGCGGTACGTGCGGGTGAGGTAGGAAGTCGCATTCAGCGAGTGCACGGTGCCCGGGGGCAGAGCCGGGTTGTCCGTCCCCTCGAAACCGGCGATCTGCCGTCCGATACTCTCCAACGGAAAATGCAGCGGCTCCGGGACACGGCGGGACATGGTGTTGGAGGCGGCCAGCGTGCCACCCAACAGCAGCAGCAGTCCGGCGCACTCGGGCGTGAGGATGGATCGTAAGCGTGTCACCTTGCACGGCCTCCCAGCCGGGTCGATAGCCGGGCGCCCGCCCAGAGTGTGCCGAAACCGGCCAGAAACACCAGCCACCCGGTAAACATGTGGTAAAACCCCAACGCATAGTCGACCTGGTAATCCGCCAAAACCGCGGTGGCGGCCACGCGAAGCACGTTGATGGCGATCGCCAGAGGGATGGACGCCACGCAGAGCAGAATCCGCCCCAGCCGGGACATTTGTTCCACGAAGCCGAGGAGTAGCGAGGCGACGACCATTGCCGAGAGCGAGCGCAGGCCGCTGCAGGCCTCCTCCACCCCGAGCGAGGTGTTCGCCAGGTGAATGATATTGCCATCGCGGAACACCGAAACACCCAAGGCCTGGGCTACGGTGGTAGCGATGTCCGAGGCTGCCAGTTGCAGCGGCGCGGCAATCGCGTTGTACACGATCGCCGGCAGCGGCACCATGGTAGCCAGCAGGACAAAAACGAATCCGAGGCGGCGAAGCCGGGCCTGCCCCCAGAAAACCCAAACAATGGCGGCCAAAACCACCACGAAGGAGATCCGCTGCAGGAAAAATTCGGCGGATAGCTCACCCATGAGCAGGAGCACGCAGCCGAACGCCGCCAGCCACAATCCCCGGGCGTCCCTCTTCGCCGGCAGGCTGGTGATCTCCCGCTGCCGCAGCCAGGCGACCCAGAGGGCGACGGCAGGCACCAGCATTCCATAAGACGCCGCGGGATCCGTCCACCAATCCGATGCCAGGTCCGCGAGCACGGCTCCGTAAAGCGCCGCCACCAGGGCGAGCACCGCCGCTAGGGGAAGATACCGAAGGATCGGGGATACACCGCTCGGGGCCGCCGCCCGCTCCGTGATGAGTTCCATGCGTGAGGTCCATTGCAATAGCACGTGATCCACCAAATCGGTGAACCGTCCGGCGGATTTGGCATTCTCCGAAAGAGTTTGGGATTTTATGTGAATCCCGTGTGACGGCGTGCCATAGCGCCCGCCGTATTTCCCCGATCCGGCTTGGTTGCCAAATTGCGTAACCAATGCGCCCGGCCGATGCGGAACTTGATCCTGCGCACCGAACCGGCGCCGCGCGCCGCGACGCCCGCCGGCGCCGTGGTGCATTGATCTGAGATGGTTCGCATTTTCAGCCAGTACGTTTCGCCCAAAAGCCTCCTGTTGATGGCCATGGAGAGCGCGCTCATCGTGTTCTCGCTGTTTTGCGCCATCCGGCTGCGCTTCTGGAATAGCCCGGAGGATATCGCCTCCTACGTGGTCTACCCGGATTTCCTCATCCAATGCGCCATTATCCTGGTGGTCTTGCTCTCGTGCTTTTACTACAACGGTCTCTACGATGCCCGCGGCGGGTTCGGCACGGTGGAGCGCGCGCTACGCGTCGAGCAATCGATCGGCGCCGCCAGCCTGGTGTTGGGCCTCCTGTACTTCCTCATGCCGGGATTGCTGCTGAGCCGGGGCGTTTTTGTCATCGGCATGCTGCTGGCGATGGTGGCCGTCCTGCTGGGCCGGAAGGCGCTGGACCGGGCATGGCAACTGACCGCGCCGGTGCAGCACGTGATGATTCTCGGGACGGGGAATCTGGCAACTACGCTGGCCCGGGAGATCAATCTCCGCAACGATCTCACCATGCGGCTGGCCGGTTTCGTCAGTCCTTCGCCCGTACCGCCGGAAGAATTCCTCGCCGGCGTTCCGGTGCTGGGCAGCGCCGCCGAACTGGAGGCGATCGCCCGCAGCCGGCCGGTATCCAGGATCATCGTGGCGCTCGAGGATCGCCGCGGCGCGCTGCCGATCCGCGAGCTGGTCAGCCTCCGGGTGCGCGGCATTCAGATCGAAGAGGCGGCCAGCACGCTTTCCGCGCTCACCGGACGGGTTTCGCTTGGCGCCGTCCGGCCGAGCTGGTTCGTTTTCTCCGATGGCTTCCACCGCTCGCAGTGGAACGAATTCCTGAAGCGCCTGCTCGACCTGCTGGCGGCCACCGCCGGGCTGCTGCTCTCGCTCCCCGTAATGGCGCTGGTCGCCCTCGCGGTCCGGCTGGATTCCAAAGGACCGGTCTTCTACCGGCAGACGCGCGTGGGCCGCATGGGGAAGACTTTCGAGGTCCTGAAATTCCGCTCCATGCGGCAGGACGCGGAGCGCCTGGGCGCCCAATGGGCCGCGGAGAACGATCCGCGCGTCACCCGTGTGGGGCGCTTCCTGCGGAAATACCGGCTCGATGAGCTGCCGCAATTCTGGAACGTGATCCGGGGGGACATGAGCTTCGTCGGGCCGCGCCCGGAACGCCCCTGCTTCGTCGACGAGCTGCGGCGCATCATCCCGTATTACGATGAACGGCACACCGTCCGGCCCGGCATCACCGGCTGGGCGCAGGTGCAGCTCCACTACGGCGCAAGCGTGGAGGACGCGCTCGCCAAGCTGGAGTACGACCTTTTCTACCTTAAGAACATGTCGATGCTGTTCGACCTCGCGATCATCTTCCAGACGGTGCGCATCGTGATCGGCGCCCGCGGCTCCCGATAAAGCGCACGGCTCCCGCCCCGCCCAAACAGAGCCGCGACCGTGAGGAAACAGTGCGGCCCGGCCCGCGGCACACCGCTCCCTTACGATCGCGGCCCTCTGTTGCTTTCATTACGGACCAGGGCGGCCCATGGGCACTCGCCGCAAAAACACCCGCGTGGCCCGGCTATCCGGAAACGCTCTCGAGTCCACGGCTTGCGCCTGGGCGCCGGGGGATCCCGTTGCGGAGGAGGGTGGATCAAAAAAAAAGGAAGCTCCTTAAGAGGAGCTTCCCGCGATGTTGAGATGGAGCTTGAGATTAAGATCGTCTAAAGGAGCCTAGGCGCGGGATACTTTCCGGCGGACGGCGCCCGCCACGAACAGCAGCACACCCCCGAGCAGCATAACACTCGCCGGTTCGGGGACGAAGTTGATATTCGCATCGCCCGTCATCGTGCTGAGACCCGTGGGGTTGGCGAGGGAAATGACGATCCCGAGCGAGTATGGGTTAGCCGTGTTGCCGACTGAACTGGTCTTGTTGACGGACCAGGTAGTCGGGCTGGTAAAGGGCCCGCCGCTCGCAATCAGGTTGCTGCCGGTGCCGCTGGGCGCTGCGTTGGCCCCAGTGCTCCAGCATGTATTGACGCCCCCTGGGCAGATATTGTTGTTGTTCCCACCGAAGGCCTCATCCGTAAACGTGCCGGTGCTGAACAAGGAGTTGCCGTTGTCGAGGAACAGGAAGCCCGGCGTATTCACCGTGTACCCGTTGGACATGGCCTCGATGATAATGGTGCCGGGATTGCTGTTCGTGAGGGTGTGAGCGCCGTAGCTCAAGTCCAGCAATGGGTTAGTGGTGGTATGGGCTACAGAAACCGCCGACGTGATATCGTAGTTGCCCACGGCTCCAACAAAACTGGCGTTGGTGGCGGTTCCCGTTATCCACCCCGTATCCCCGTCTATCGTAGTGCCATTAGGATCGATGTTAATGATCCGAACTTCAACCGTCGCATTCGCCCTTGGCACCCAGAGCAAAGCGGCGACGCCTGCAATCGCAAGAAGCGTTTTCATTCATTCTCCTCCCGCCGCCGAAGGCTAGACGCTCCGGGGCGCGTTCAGGGATGCAGTTCGGTAGCCAAATGAAGTAGGCCTATAAGTGACGCCATTTCAACGATATCCGGGTATTACCCGAGTTCCCAAAATCCCAAACTTCCGGACTGTTTCAATAAACGTGGGCTCCTAGTTTTGGCCGATCACTTCCCGGGCCGCTTTCGCCTCGGGCACGTTCGGATTCATCTTCAGAGCCGTCCGCAGCGTTGTCCGGCCTCGCGTCAGATCCCCCGCTTTGGCGTAAGCCATCGCCAGATGATAGGCCCAGACGGGGTCGCTCTTATCCGCTGCCGCCCGCTCCAGGTATTGCACCGCGGCGGAATACAGGCCTTTGCGGTAAAGCACCCATCCGAGCGTGTCGCAATATGCCGGCCGGTTCGGCGTCAGCTCCACCGCCGTCTGCGCGTACTTCAGGGCCTCATCCGGCTTGCGGTCGGCCAGCAGATAGGCCAGATTGTTGTAGGCTTCCGCATTTCCGGTATCGCTGGTTACAACCTGGCGGAAGAGGTTGATCGCCGAATCCGTCTCCCCGCGCAGTGCTTCGACGTCCGCGAGCCACAACCGCGCCGTCTGGTTGCCCTTGTCCCGGTTCAGGACATCCTGCAGCCGCTGGCGGGCATCGTCCAGCCTTCCGTCCGTCACATCCACCCGCACCAGCCACAGATCAGGCTGAATGGAAGCCGGGTCGGCTTGCTTGGCCGCGGCAAAGGCGGCGCGGGCCTCGGCTTTCTGCCCCGCGCCGAGCAGCATGTTTCCCAGGAATTCCTGTACCGGAGCGGATTTCGGATGCTCCGCGGCGAATTCCTTCACCTTCTCGAGGGCCATGGGCGCATTCTTTTGCGCGACATAGCTCTGACGAATCGCCTGCAGCGCCCGTAAGTCCGAGGGGTTGATTTTCAGCGCTTCCTCGAGCGCCGTGCGCGCCCCGGCGGGATTCCCCGACCGCAGCTTCCACATTCCGTCCTGCACCAGCAGATCGGCCGTTCTCGCGACCGCGAGGCCCTGGTCGATTCCCTTCCTCATTTCGGCAAGATCGCCCGACGTCCAAAGCGCCCAGTTGCGCGCCACGATCAGGGGGAGCGCCGTTTTCTGATAGGCGGGCGCGTGGTCCAGCACATCCAGGGCAGTGGAAGCGGCATTGGCGTTCAGTAGGTTCTGCGCCAGCTCGATCCGCACCGGCAGTAGATCCGGATTCAGGCGAAGCGCTTCGGTAAGCTCCTGCCGGTAAATCAACGGCATTCCTCGCATGAGGTTCAGCCTGGCAAGCACGTAATGGATTTCGGGAGCGTTCGGCCGGAGCTTCAGCACCTGGTTCAGGTCGACCTCCGCCGCGCCATAATCCCGCCTTTCGATCGCGATCTCTCCGCGCTGCAGAAGAGCATCGGCGTCCTTGCCGTTCTTCTTCAGCGCGGTTTCCAGAATGCGATTGGCGTCCGCCGAGCGGTTGGTCGTGCGGTAGGCGATCACCAGATTCGTTCGGATCTGCCGGTCATCGGGGTGTTCCTTGAATAGCCGCTCGAATTCGCGCGTTGCCTCGTCCCGGCGGCCCTGCTGGTAGAGATAGATGCCGTAACTCGATTGAAACCCTGAAATCGCGCTTAACTTCCGCAGGTTCTGTTCGGCTTCCTGCTGCCGCCCCTGCTGCAATTGCAGGATGGCAAGATCCCGGAGCGCGGGGCCATCCTTGGGATCGAGCATCAACGCCTGCCGGAAGGCCGCTTCCGCCTCGCCGGCCTTCTTTTCCCAGGCCAGGAACTCGCCCAGCGCCTGCCGCACCGTAGCGGAATTGGGGCTGTCCTTCACGGCCTTCTCGAGGACCGCCTGAGCGCCCGCGATGTCTTTATCGGATACCTTGGCGTTGACCATCATGGTGACCGAAGCCAGTTCCTGGGGAGCCGCGGCCAGCGCCCGTTCGAGCGCGGCGATCGCCCCATTCGAATCGCCGAGTTTCAGCTCCGTGAACGCCAGCGTCCGCAGCATTTCGGTGCTCGGGGTGTTTCCTTCGATCAGTGCCTTCAACCGGCTCTCGGAATCCTTCAGCAGGCTCGGATCGTTGGTGAGCGCCTGGATTTCCGCCATCTTGAGCTCCGCATCCTTGTGCTTGGGGTCGAGCGAAAGCGCCTTCCGGAAGGCGGCGTAGGCGGAGCGGTAATCCTGCGTTCCCCAAAGCGCCAAACCCATCTGGTAATAGGATTCCGGATCCTTCGGCATGGCGCTCGCGGCGTTCTTGAATTCCAGGATTGCCCGCGCGTATTCCTTCGTTTGCAGCAGGTGCTTGCCTCTCGCGAGAAACTTGTCCCGGCGCGCTTGGGGAGAAATTGAGCATCCGAACAAAAGAGCGGCAATAAGGACAATTGCCGGAGACTTCCAACTCGCTCTCATCATGGCCACGCCAGGACGCACTTTTCGTTCCATGAATTGAGGTTGCGGGCCGGACAGTTACGGCGGCTTTGGGCTAACCGGGAGGCAGCTTTCCCACTTTGGGGAATCGGATTCCCAAAAATTAGTCCGAACCTCTTCCCCGGCGGCGATTCCGCTCCGGCTCTGCCGGCGAGGAGGCGCAGGGGGGCCCGCCGCGACGGCGCATGCCCGTCATTCCCCCAAACCTCTCCGATAATCCGGAAAGTGTCCCAGCTTTTCGGCCCCGCCGCACGAAGCCGCCGGGAATATGCCATCTATTCCGCTATTTACGAGGCATTGGTTTACGGCAGAACGTTTGCTTTACCGCAACACCACTCGTATCGAAAGGCGAAAGCGAACGATGAGGACCACCGCGATTGTAGGGGCCATTCTTGTTACGGCGCTTGCCATGGGCAGCGCGCCACTGCGGGCGGACACCCCTCCCGTGTTGAAGATCAGCGATAACAACAACGACGTCATGACGGTCGACGATACCGGCAATGTCGTATTTAGCGGCTCCTGCACGCCCTCGACGTGTCAGACCTCGTCGATCCAGCACCAGCCGGGTTATATCGTTTGGGGCGGCACCCTTGGCCCGTTCACCGTCACTTTCACCGTCGGCTCCACGGAAGGCGCGCAGAATGCCGCCTCCCCCCAGATGGATCTCTCCATTCAGCAACTGACCACCACCACCGGCGGGACGATCACTTTTCAATGGACCGATATCAATTTCAATACGCCCGGCATCACTGGAACGACGCTGCTGGCGAATGGCACCATGTTCGGCAGCGGCACGGCCACCTTCGTGTCCTACACCGATAACACCAACGCCGAATTCGGCACGGGCATCCCGGTGGGCCCGCCCCTGACGGTTACGGGCAACGGCACCACCAGCATCAATCTCAGCGAAAGCGGACCCGGCCCGACGGCCACGCCGTTTTCCATGACGGAGGTCGCGACGTTCAATCTAAGCCCCGGTGCTCAGGTTAGTGTGGACGACGCATTCAAGGCCCTCCCCTCCCCGCTGGCACTGCAGTGCGCCAGCAGCACTGGGCAGGTGGGGGTGCCGTACAGCTCGGCCCTGATGGCCTCGGGAGGCGTTCCGCCGTATACGTACGCCATCATCTCGGGCAGCCTCCCGACGGGGCTGACGCTGAACACGTCCACCGGCGCCATCACCGGCACGCCGGCACAGCCGGGAACCTTCTCGTTCACCGCGCAGGTGGTGGATTCCTCCGGGAGCAGCACCACGAACACGGTTACGGCCAACTGCACGATCGTCATCACGTCCCCGCCCACGCTGACGGTGACCTGCCCGGCCTCGACCGGAACGGTGGGCGTGTCCTACAGTTCGGGCCTCTCGGCCAGCGGCGGACTGCCGCCGTATACGTTCTATATTTCGGCGGGCTCGCTGCCGCCCGGTCTGACGCTGAACGCCGCGACGGGAGCGATCACCGGGATTCCCACGATGGCCGGCACGTTCAACTTCACCGCAGAAGTGATCGATAGCCGCAATAACGCCTCCGGCACCGCAACGAGCCAGTGCAGCATCACCATCGCACCGGCGATTTCCGCCAATTGCGTGACGATCACCGCCGTGCAGGGCGTGACGATCACGCCGGTCACCATGACGGCGACGGGCGGCACGGGCACCGGCTACACCTTCTCCGCTTCGGGGCTGCCGAACGGCCTGACGATGTCCTCCACCGGCACCATTTCCGGCACCCCGACCGTCAGCGGCACGTTCAATTACACCGTGACGGTGACGGATTCCGGCGGCAACAAGGGCACATTTAACTGCTCCGTGACGGTCGCGCCGCCGCCGATTGCGGCCAATTGCGTGACGATCACCGCCGTGCAGGGCGTGACGATCACGCCGGTCACCATGACGGCGACGGGCGGCACCGGCACCGGCTACACCTTCTCGGCTTCGGGGCTGCCGAACGGCCTGACGATGTCCTCCACCGGCACCATTTCCGGCACTCCCACCGTGAGCGGCACCTTCAATTACACCGTGACGGTGACGGATTCGGGCGGCAACAAGGGCACATTTAACTGCTCCGTGACGGTCGCGCCGCCGCCGATTGCGGCGAATTGCGTGACGATCACCGCCGTGCAGGGCGTGACGATCACGCCGGTCACCATGACGGCGACGGGCGGCACGGGCACCGGCTACACCTTCTCGGCTTCGGGGCTGCCGAACGGCCTGACGATGTCCTCCACCGGCACCATTTCCGGCACCCCGACCGTCAGCGGCACGTTCAATTACACCGTGACGGTGACGGATTCCGGCGGCAACAAGGGCACATTTAACTGTTCTGTGACGGTCGCGCCGCCGCCGATTGCGGCAAATTGCGTGACGATCACGGCGGTGCAGGGCGTGACGATCACGCCGGTCACGATGACGGCGACGGGCGGCACGGGCACCGGCTACACGTTCTCGGCTTCCGGTCTGCCCAGCGGGCTGACGATGTCCTCCACCGGCACGATTTCCGGCACCCCCACCGTGAGCGGCACCTTCAATTACACCGTGACGGTGACGGATTCGGGCGGCAACAAGGGCACATTTAACTGCTCCGTCACGGTAAGCTCGTCACTTCCTGCTTGCAGCACGAACCTGCCGCCGATCACCTACAGCCTCAATAACGAGAATTCCGCCAGCGCGGGTGAGATCGTCTGGTTCAACAGCCATCTCACGAAGCTGGGCGGCACCATCCCGACCTCGGATTTCACGATCTACATCCAGAACGGGCAAATCGTTTTCGGCACCTCGACGCTGACGGTGCCCAATGCGATCATTACGTTCAGCTCGAAGGTAAGCTGCGCTTCGACCAGTTTCAACACCGCTACCAATACCTGGCAGACCACCCTCCCGCTCTCGGCGGCCAGTAGCGAGGATGAGATCTTCGCCGCCGGCCTCGCGTACGTCCTGCCGGCCAACTTCTCGCAGAACGTCAAAAATGTGACCTGGTCGGCGACCATCTACTCAACGGCTCCGGGCCTCCAGGTGACATGGCAGTGGGGCGCTTCCAACTGGCTGACCCAGAACAAGGGCACTTCTTTCCCGATGTCGGGCGGCCAGCCCGATTACAACGGGATGATGATCAAGCCGGCCCATCAGACGACATCGTGCAATGCCGGTTACAACTCCGGCGACCAGGCCGGCGCGCCGGAATTCTCCGGCCGGAGCAACGTCCTTACAGGCGGTGGCAGCGGCGGCGGCGGCTCGAACTGGACTGGCTCGTGGAGTTCGACTCCACCCGCAGTATCGTTCCCGTGCTCCACCGGACAGGCAGTTGCCAAGGACGAATTCGCCACCATCGGCTTCTGGCACAACCAGAATGGCCAGGCGCTGATCGATTCGCTGAACGGCGGCGGTTCCTCTACCGCGTTGGGGGACTGGCTGGCCAGCACCTTCCCGAACCTCTATGGAGCTTCCAGCTCCAATAACATGGCGGGGCGAACCAACGCGGCGGTAGCCGCTCTGTTCCTGCAGTTCTTTGGCGTGACCGGCCCGAAAACGAACGCGCAGGTGTTGGCCGGGGCGCTGGCAGTCTATGCGACCAGCACGACCCTGGCAGGCGGGAATTACGCGGCCGGATACGGGTTCCTCGTGAACACATCCGGCAGCGGCGTGGCCACCTACAACACCGGCAGCGACGGCACCGCCATCGGCCTGGCCAACAATACCTCCTATACCGTGGCGCAATTGTTGCAGGCCGCCAATGCCGCCGCTCCCTGGAACCCCGCTGCGTTCAGTGCCCTGAACGACATCTTCGACGGCATTAACCAAAAGGGGGATATTTAACCGGGTTACCTCCGGCGCCGGTGTGAAGACCGGCGCCGGAGAGTTTCCGGGCCTGGGCCGGCCGCCATCCTGCTATAAAGGAGAGCGGCACTGATGAATCAACCGGAATCGGCTGTGAAACATTGGCTCCGTAGTTCGCTGGGGCCTTTGGCGGCTCAGGTCAGATGTTATGTTTGGGACTGGCGGCACGGCGTCCGGACCTTCGGCAATAAGAAGCTGCGTGCCGCGGACCTGCTTCCGTCCGCCGCCGATGCCTTGGTATACGGGCGGCAGTACATGCCGACTCACCCCAGACTCCTCCGCCGCATCCTGGAGAGTCTGCCTCTGGCCGATGGCCGCTACGATTTTGTCGACTTCGGGTCCGGTAAGGGCCGGGTCCTGCTGGCCGCTTCCGAGTACCCGCTGGGCTCGGTGACCGGCATTGAATTCGATCGCGATCTGCACCGCATTGCGGACCGCAACATCGCGCGATACCGCGGCGCCCGGAGATGCCGCAGCGTGCAATCCGTCTGCATGGATGCCCGGGATTTTTCCTTTGCGCCGCGGGAGAGCATCTATTTTTTCTTCTCCCCGTTCACGCGGCCCCTGATGGAAGCGATCCTGCAAAAAATGAGCCGCTCGCTGCGCGAGCATCCGCGCGACTGCTTCCTGGTTTACGTCAATCCGGAGCTGGCCGGCTTCGTCGATGGCCTCGGTTGCTTTGAGCTCTACCGCAACGATGAGTACTGCCGCATCTGGCGGAGCTCCACGTCGGAGGCTGCCGGGCCGCCAATCGCCCAAGCTGCCGCCGCCGGGTCCGCCGGGTAGTTGGTGAAGCTATGCCGCGCCGGCGGCTTGGGCCACTCCGGCGCGCACCAGGTCGATTACCGGCTTGCCGCTGGCCGCGATGCGCCGCGCGGCTTCCGGCGAAGGTTTCTGCGCGATCGCCACGCACTCGCACCAGCCGAGCATCTCTTCTTCCGAGGCGGCCAGCAGCCGCCCGATATGCGGCAGGCTGTTCACCAGGTAGCTGCGGTTGCTCCCGTAAATCGCATCGATCTGGATGTGGGGGTCGAAAATGCGAACCTCCTTCCCCTTCCCGGTCCACTGCTCGATGGCGGAGATGATCGGGCTCTCCCGCAGATCGTCGGTGTTTTCCTTGAAGGCCAGTCCGAAGACGCCGATGCGGCGGGCGGAATTCTGCAGGACTCTCCGGACGGCCCGCTCGAGATGCCGCTCGTTGCTGGGAAGCACGGATTCGAGCAGCGGCAGATGCAGGTCCATCCGGACCGCGCGGTAGGTCAGCGCCCGGAGGTCCTTCGGCAGGCAGGAGCCGCCGAAGGCGAACCCGGGTTTCAGATATGTTTTGGAAATGTTGAGCCGCACATCGCGGCACAGCGTGTCCATCACTTCTTCGGGCGACACCTGGACGGCTTCGGCCAGCGAACCGACCTCGTTGGCGAAAGCGATTTTCAGCGCATGGAAGGCATTGCAGCAATACTTGATCATCTCCGCCGTGCGCA
>Ga0209062_1005350_pt1 | contig 12511 bp, 10 predicted proteins | sample Coa_R2_2_FD_187158 | JGI IMG/M metagenome (GOLD analysis project Ga0209062, IMG submission 187158) | Surface soil microbial communities from Centralia Pennsylvania, which are recovering from an underground coalmine fire - Coalmine... | ecosystem: Environmental > Terrestrial > Soil > Unclassified... | reverse complement strand
GGTAACCGGCCACCACGGCCCGCAGGCTCGCGAACGGCGCCACCGCGACGACCGCCCGCACGCGCTCGTCGCGGCCGGCCCATTGAACGGCCGTCGCCGCTCCGTACGAGTTGCCCATCACCCCGACGGGTCCGACGAGCAGCCGGCGAGCCTCGAGCGCGTCGAGCGCCCCGGCGAGGTCGCGCGCGTCGTGGACGCCGTAGGTGAGCGCGTCTCCGGTCGACCGGCCGTGGCCACGCAGGTCGACGAGCACCGCCCGGTACCCTCGAGCCGCCAGCATGCGCCCCCATCCGCGCATCGACTCCTTGCTGTCGCGGATGCCGTGGAGCACGAACACCGTGGCGCGCGCCGCCGGGGGGTCGACCAGCTCGATCGACAGGACGGCCCGGGGCGGTCCGACCTCGACGCGGAGCTCCCCGTCGCGCGCGGGCGGCGGCGCCCTGCCGGCGTTCGGGCTGCGCACGAGCGCCTCGGCGCCGACCTCCGCGAGCGGCACCACGCCGAGCAGGCCGAGCGCCAGCTTGCCGGCGACGGCGGCGGCGAGCCGCGCGCCTTCGCGCCGGCTGGGGCGCAGGGTCATGTCGTCGTGGGCGGCCGTCGTAGCGAGCTTCACGCGCTTTCCTGCCGTGTACCACGCGCGCGCCGGCGTGGACCGGCGCAGCCCGTGCGACCATGACGCGTCCCGCCCGCTCGGGGACGGCCGCTCGAGGCGCGGGCACGGCGCATCCGGCGAGAATCGCCGCTCCTCCGCGCCGAATCGCGCGCCGCACGACGACCGCGCGGCGTCCCCGGGCGTGAATCCGGCGCGCCCCGGCCTCGTCGAGCCGGGGTTCTGGCTGGACCGACGGCGCGGACCGGACCGGGGCGGTCCTCGCGCCGTCCGGCCGGGCGGTCCTTGCCTGGGGCGGCCGTGATTCGGCGAGAAGGCCGCCCGATTCGTCGCGCCGGCCGGGCGATTCCCGCCGCCGGCCGCAGGTCCCTCGCACATTGTCCCACCAAACCGACGCCGCGAGGTCGATTTCGCCGCGGACGGCGCGGAATCCCGCGTCCGGCTCAGACGGTCCCTTTGAAGGAGAGAGAGCCATGTCCACCACGTCCCGAACCTCCAAGGCGACCGCCCTGGCGCACCTGCAAGCGCTCATGGCCGGCACGAACAAGCACTTCCCGAACGCGTCGTTCATGCTCGACAACACGACCTACTCCGCGGCGTCGATCGTGGCGCTTTTGCAGAGCCACGCCGACGCCATCGCCGCCTCGGAAGCGGCGCACGCGAGCGCCCGCGACGCCGTCCTCGCGCTCCGGGCGGCCGAGGCGAGGGTGGGGCCGGTCACCCAGGCGTACAAGCGGCTGCTGCGCACGATGTTCGGCAAGGCGACGCAGACGCTCGCCGACTTCGGCGTGCAGCCCGCCAGGGAGCGCACGCCGCTGACGAGCGCGCAGAACGCCGCGGCGGTCGCGAAGAGGAAGGCCACGCGCGCGGCCCGCGGCACCGTCGGCAAGAAGAAGAAGCTCGCCGTCAAGGGCGACGTGACCGGCGTGGTCGTGACGCCGGTCGTGGCCGTGAAAGTGGCTACCAACCCTGCAGCGCCGGGGCCAACCGTGCCCCCCTCGACCATCGCAGGGGCCCCGCCGCCACCCGCTGTTTCAATGCCGCCAGCCCCGACGATGCCGTCCGAGGCGCCAATCCCCGCCCGACCTGTTGAGGGCTGAGGCCTGCTGCGCCTCGGCGGGTACGGCACGACCAGCAGAATCACGGTTAGCGGGCTCACGTCGCCAACGCTCGGCGCTTGACATGCGAACAGGCTTTGGTTCCTCCTACGAGCGTCGTGGCCGACCCCCAACCGCCGGCCGAACTTTGCGCGAGCGCCATGGCACACGTTTTCTTCGACGACGTTTGCGTCCACAACGCAGGTTCCGTCGTGCGGTCGCCTGAGCCACGAGACACAGACGTTTCATGAGTGCCTCTAAACGACGGAGGAGGGCTCAAGCGCCGACGGTTCGCCCGGCTCGAATCGAATCGTTGCATGTCGAGAACTATCGAGCGCTTCGCTCGATTTGGCTCAGGGACATCACACCGCTCACCGTGCTTCTCGGTCCGAACGGGAGCGGCAAGTCCACGATTTTTGACGTGTTCAGCTTCCTCTCGGAGTGCTTTCAGTCCGGGCTTCGCCAGGCCTGGGACAAGCGCGGGCGTTTCAAGGAGCTGCGCTCGCGAGGCGCGACCGGGCCGATCGTCATCGAGATCGCTTACAAGCTGTCTCCCTCCGAGCAGCCCACGACGTACCACCTCGCGATCGAGGAGGGAGAGAACGGCCCGCTCATCGCCGAAGAATGGCTCACATGGCGGCGTGTGGCGCCAAACGTGGCGGGGGCGCCTTACCGGATCCTCAGCTTTCGTCACGGGTCGGGGTGGGTCATCTCCGGGCTCAATCCTGAGAAGAACGACACGAAGGTCAGGGAGAAGCTCGACGACCCCGACATGCTCGCGGCAAGCACGCTCGGCCAGCTCGCGAAGAACGAGCGCGTGGCGACGCTGCGGCGCCTCATCACGAACTGGTACGTCTCATACCTTTCCATCGCCGACACACGCGCGCTCCCAGAAGCCGGCGCGCAGGAGAAACTAAGTCGCACCGGAGACAACCTCGCAAACGTCGTCCAGTACCTGAAGGAGCGCCACCCGGACCGCCTTGAACAGATCTTTTCGACGATGAGGAAGCGGGTCCCGCGCCTTGAGAAGGTGCTGTCGGAGCCGACAGCCGACGGCCGGCTACTCCTTCGCATCAAGGACGCCCCGTTCGATGATCCAGTGCTCGCGCGCTTTGCGTCGGACGGGACGCTCAAGCTGCTCGCGTATCTCGTCGTACTTTACGATCCTGAGCCGCCTCCATTCATCGGCATAGAGGAGCCCGAGAACTTCTTGCATCCGCGCCTCCTTCCCGAGCTGGCGGAGGAGTGCCGCAACGCGTCCGCGCGCTCGCAGCTCCTCGTCACGACGCACTCCCCGTTCTTTCTCAGCGCGGTCAGGCCAGAGGAGGTGCGTGTCCTCTACCGCGACGACCATGGCTACACCCAGGCGCCATGCGCAGCCGATCTCCAGGGGATCCGGGAGTTCGTGCAGGCTGGTGCCTCACTCGGGGACCTCTGGCTCGAGGGCCACTTCAAGGTGGGCGATCCCCTCGTTCGGTCCGGGGGACCGACTGGGGGTCCAGCGTCGTGACGGTCTCACACGTGGAGGTGCTCGTCGAAGAGCAGTCGATGCAGGCTGCCCTCCAGGATCTCCTGCCGCGCATTCTGGGTTCGATCTCCGTCGTCGTTCATGCGCACCAGGGCAAGAGGGACTTGCTGGGGAAGCTCCCATCACGCCTCAGGGGATATGCCCGCTGGATTACCGAGTCGTATCGCATCGTCGTCATCGTCGATCGCGACGACGACGACTGCCATGAGTTGAAGGCACGCTTGGAGGCCATGGCAGCAAGCGCAGACCTGGCAACTCGGTCCAGCACGCCGGACCCGGGCTCGATACGCGTCATCCCTCGCATCGCGATCGAGGAGCTCGAGAGCTGGTACTTCGGCGATTGGCAGGCGGTTCGAACCGCGTATCCGGCAGTCCCGAGGGAGGTCATCACGAAGCGCGGCTTCCGCGACCCTGACGCGATTCGCGGCGGGACCTGGGAAGCCTTCGAGCGGGTGCTGCAGAAGGCGGGCTATTTCGCGGGTGGTCTGTCGAAGATCGAAGCCGCACGCAAGATTGCACCCCACATGGATCCAGAACGCAACCGCTCGGCCAGCTTCTGTGCCCTCCGTGACGCCCTCGTCGAGTGCAGGAGCTCGGCGTCAAAGCGGCCGTGACCGTGGCGCACGGGTCTGAACCGTGTGTGCGGAATCTGCCGCGTCCTGGCGCGCCGATCGGGTAGTGTCCGCCTCGATGATGAACGCGCGCACCGGGCTGATGGTCCTCTCGTTCGCGTTGAGCGTGGCGATCGGCCTCGTGCTCGGCCACGGGCGCGAACCGGCCGCCGGCGGCCCGTCGCCGTCGGACCACGTCCTGGTCGGCATCTCGCTCGACACGCTCAAGGAGGCGCGCTGGCAGCGCGATCGCGACATGATGCTCGCGCGCGCCGCCGCGCAGAACGCAGAGGTGCTCGTGCAGTCGGCCAACAGCGACGACGCCCGCCAGATCGCGGACGTCGAGGGGCTGCTGACGCGGCACGTGAACGTCCTCGTCATCATCCCGCACGACGGCACCGCCATGGCCAAGGCCGTCCGGCTGGCGCACGAGGCCGGCGTGCCCGTCATCGCGTACGACCGCATCATCCGCGACTCGGACCTCGACCTCTACGTGTCGTTCGACAACGAGCGGGTGGGCGAGCTCCAGGCCAGGTACGTCGTCGATCACCTGCCGATGCCCGGGCACGGCAAGATCATCCGCATCTACGGCTCGAAGGCCGACAACAACGCCCACCTGTTCAAGAAGGGGCAGGACGCGGTGCTTCGCCCCTACGTCGACCGGGGCGACATCCAGGTCGTCCACGAGGACTGGGCCGACGACTGGAAGCCCGAGAACGCGAAGAAGATCGTCAACGCCGCCATCTCGCAGCACGGCCGGGGCATCGACGCGGTGCTCGCGTCGAACGACGGCACCGCGCAGGGCGCGATCCAGGCGCTCTCGGAGGAGGGGCTGGCCGGCAAGGTGCTCGTCACGGGGCAGGACGCCGAGCTCGTCGCGTGCCAGCGCATCGTCGCCGGCACCCAGGCGATGACGGTCTACAAGCCGCTCGAGCGCCTGGCCGACTCGGCGATGGACCTGGCCGTCCAGATGGCGCGGCGGCGCGTGGTCGTCGCCAAGCAGACGGTCAACAACGGCAAGATCGACGTGCCGGCGGTCCTCTCCGACGTCGTCGTGGCGACCAAGGACAACATGATGGACACGGTCATCCGCGACGGGTTCCTCTCGCGGCAGGACGTGTACGGGGGCGGCGCGCCGTGACGGCGCTCCTGCGCGCCGAGCGCATCGTCAAGCGCTTCGGGGGCGTCGTGGCGCTCGACGGCGTGAGCTTCGAGCTGAAAGAGGGCGAGATCCACGCGCTGTGCGGCGAGAACGGCGCCGGCAAGTCGACGCTCATCAAGGTGCTCGGCGGCATCCACCCGGCCGACTCGTACGAGGGCGGGCTGCACGTCGCCGGCGCGCGCGCCGAGTTCCGCTCGGTGCGCGACGCCGAGAGCGCCGGGATCGCGGTCATCCACCAGGAGCTCGCGCTCGTCGAGGAGATGACCGTCGCCGAGAACGTGTTCCTCGGGGCCGAGCCGCTGCGCGGGCCCTTCGTCGACTGGGACCGGATGTACGGCGAGGCCGAGCGGCTGTTCGCGCGGTTCGGCATCGACGTCGACGTGCGCGCGAGCATCAAGGACCTCGGCGTCGGCCGCCGGCAGCTCGTCGAGATCGTCAAGGCGCTGCGCAAGAGCTCGCGCGTGCTGGTGCTCGACGAGCCGACGGCGGCGCTCGCCGATCAGGAGATCACCGTGCTGCTCGACATCCTGCGCGACCTGCGCCGGCGCGGCATGGCCTGCATCTACATCTCGCACAAGCTCGGCGAGGTGCTGTCGGTGGCCGACCGGGTGACCGTGCTGCGCGACGGGCGGAGCATCGTGACGCTCGACGCGCGGGCGACCAACCAGGACGAGATCATCCGCCACATGGTGGGCCGCGAGATCCGCGACCTGTTCCCGCGCCGGCGGGCGCGCGTCGGGCCGACCCTGCTGCGCGTCGAGGACCTCGACGTCGCCCCGGACTCGAGCAGCCCGCCGCTCCTGCGCGGGATCTCGTTCGAGGCGCGCGCCGGCGAGGTGGTCGGCATCGGGGGGCTGATGGGCGCCGGCCGGACCGAGCTACTCATGCACCTGGTGGGCGCCTGGGGCAAGCGGCGGCGCGGACGCGTGGAGGTCGGCGGCGCCCCGCTCGAGCCGGGCACGCCGCGCGACGCGATGGCGGCGGGCCTGGTGCTCGTCAGCGAGGATCGCAAGCGCTACGGCCTGGTGCTCGACAAGAGCGTCGGCTTCAACATGTCCCTGTCCGTCATCGGGCGCTTCGCGCCGCACGGGATCGTCGACGAGGCGCGCGAGCAGCTGTCCATCCGGCCCCTCTTCGACACGCTCCGCATCAAGGCGCGCGACGTCGAGGCGGAGGTGCGCGAGCTCTCCGGCGGCAACCAGCAGAAGGTCGTCCTCGGCAAGGCGATCCTGGTCGAGCCCAAGGTGGTGCTGCTCGACGAGCCGACGCGCGGCATCGACGTCGGCGCCAAGGTCGACGTCTACGAGCTCGTCAACCGGCTGTCGGCCGAGGGCAAGGCGGTCGTGCTCGTGTCGAGCGAGCTGCCGGAGCTCACGCACATGAGCGACCGCATCCTGGTCCTGCACGAGGGCGCCGTCTCCGCCGAGTTCGAGCCGGCGGCGGCGTCGCCCGAGATGATCCTGGCCGCGGCCATGGGCCACGGACGGCGCGCGCCGGCGTCCGTGGCCGCCGCATCACCCGGTTGAACGTCCCATGCACACCCGGCTATCCGCCCGCGACTTCTCGATGCTCATCGCGCTCGCCGCCATCGCGGCGTTCTTCGCGATCCGCGCGCCGTCGTTCCTCGGCCCGCGCAACCTCTCGATGCTGGTCATCGAGCTCTCGATCACCGCGGTGCTCGCGCTCGGGATGCTCCTGGTCATCGTGCCGGGGGAGATCGACCTGTCGGTCGGCAGCGGCGTGGGGCTGATGGGCGGCATCGCGAGCGTGCTCGTCTTCGAGCGCCACTGGTCGGCGCCGTCGGCCATGGCGCTCGTGCTGGTGCTCGGCGTGGTCGTCTGGCTGGGCATGGGCGCGCTCATCGTGCGCCAGAAGGTGCCCTCGTTCATCATCACGCTCGGCGGCCTGCTCGTGTTCAAGGGCATGCACTGGCTGGTCATCCGCAGCGCGACGGTGCCGGTCGCCGCGGGCGGCACGACGAACCTCTACTCGCTCTTGACCACGTATTATCTGCCGCCGTCGGTGGGCCTGGCGCTCGCCATCGGGGTGGTGGTCGCGATGGGCTGGTCCGAGGTCGCCTCGCGCCGCCGGCGCGCCGAGCTCGGGCTGCGCCTCGACGACGCCGAGCTCGTCACGATGAAGATCTTCGTGGGCGCCCAGGGGCTCCTCCTCTTCGTGCTCATCACGAACCGCTACCGCGGGCTGCCGCTCACGGCCGTCGTGCTCGCGTCGGTCGCCTGGGCCGTGTCGGTCACCCTGCAGAAGACGCCGTTCGGGCGCCACCTCTACGCGATCGGCGGCAACCAGGAGGCGGCGGTCGTGTCGGGCATCGCCGTGCAGCGCGACGTCATCGTGTCGTTCGGCATCATGGGCGCCATCGTGGCGCTGACCGGCCTGCTCGAGACGGCCTACGCCGGCGCGTCGACGACGACCGTCGGCAGCCTGATGGAGCTCGACGCGGTCGCCGCGTGCGTCATCGGCGGCACCAGCTTGCGCGGCGGGCGGGGGACGGTGCTCGGCGTCATGTTCGGGGCGCTCATCATGGCCACGCTCCTCAACGGCATGACGCTCCTGGCGGTCGCGCCGGAGATCAAGTTCATCGCGCGCGGCGCGGTGCTCGCGCTCGCCGTGTGGATGGACGTGCGGCTCGCGCGGCGCTGAGCCGAGCCGGTCACCGCCTCGCGCGGCGGATGACGACGCCCGAGCCGGTCGCGCTGAGCAGCTGCTCGCCCTCGCGCAGGACGATCTTGGGCCGGCGCTCGCTCTCGGCCTCCGCCTCGGCCTCGGCCGCCGCCGCGGGGGCGGCCGCCGCCGCGCGGGCTGCGCGCCGAGCGCGCGCGGGGGGCGCCTCGAGCGTGCGCGCCGCGTCGAGGCGCGCCTCTCGCGTCGCGGACGACGGCGCAGCCGGGCCGGGGCCCTCGTCGGTCTGCGCGGCGTCGGCGCGGCCGGAGCTCGCGGCCGGTGCGTGGGCGTCGCGGTCGGCCGCCGCTTGGCGCACGGAGGGCGTCTCGAGCAGCGACGGCAGCTCGCGCGCGGAGGCGAGCGTGAGCGCCGAGCGCGGCGCCTCGGTCGAGGCGAGGAGCTCGCCGGGGCTGGTGATGTCGAACGGGCTGTGCGGCAGGACCGACGGGCGAGCCTCCGCCGCGGCCGGGCGAAGGTGATCGCGTCCGTCGCGCGCCGCGGTGCGGCCCGGGGCGTGCGCGTGACCCCGCTTGGCGGGTCGGCGCTCGGCCGCCGCGGCGGGGCTGCCGACGCGCGCGCCGTGCGCCCGGCCGGCGCCGCGCGACTCTGCCGGTTCGGAGCGCGCGGCCGTGGCCCGTTGCGCCGCCGCCCCGCCGGACCGCTGCTGCAAGGCGCCCATGAGCTGCGCGAGCTCGGCGGGGGAACCGGCGAGCATGGCGCCGATCACCCGGCGCATCAGCTCGTCGACCAGCTCGTGGACTCGCCGTCGCAGCTCCGCCTCGCGCTCGTCTGCGGTGGCCTTGCGCCCGCCGCGCATGGAGGTTTGCCGTGCCGAGTGATCAGCGCTCATGTCCGAACTGGGCGCAATGCGCATGCCATGGGGGATGTGCTCGTAGGGACGCGGTCGCCTGCGCGGCGACGTCCCCTCTCGCAAAGTCAATTAACAGGAAGATCCCGAGTTGGGAAGGGCGGCGGCGCCGGTCGCGCGCCGGCGCCATCATTTGATGGCGCTCAAGTGCACGACGTACCACTCGCCGCGCCACGAGATGAGCGATTTGACGTCGAACGAGGAGGACGCGCCGCCGACCTCGTAGCGAAGCCTCGAGCCAAACACTCGATAGTAGCCAATCTTATTGTATTCCTCGCCCGGCTCCACCCAGCGGGCGCGCGCGGCGGGCACGTCCAGGCCCAGCAGGCGCGGCTCGCAGTCCGACGGCCCGCCGGACGCCGACCGGTCGGGGTGCTGGTCCGCGCCCGCCGGGGGCCGCTCGGGCTGCGCGGCGTCGGGCCCGCAGCGCCCGCGGCTCTCCTTGCGGATCTGGCCGAGGCGATCGTGCAGCGCGTGGATGTCGGCTGCGTAGGCGGCGAGCAACCGATGCCTCCAGTCGGCAGCAGGGGCGGCCACGTCCTTGACCTGCTCGTAGGCCCCCAGCGGAAAAAAGAACGCGGTGGCTCGAGGCGGGTCGTCCTCGACGATCGCCGACCAGAGCGCGGCCACGCGGGCCTCGAACTCCGGACCGCTCGCGCGGGGCATGTCGCGCGTCTGAGGCAGAAGGGCGGGATCGACCGCGCGGCTCGGCGCTGCCGTCGCGGTCGCGGCAGACGTGCCCTCGGCAGTGGCCGGGGCCGCCGCCGCGCCGGTGCGCGGCGCAGGGGACGCCGAGGTCGGGTCCGGAGCGCGCTCCGGGAGAGCGACCGAGGGCGATCCGGGGGGCGCGGGAGGATCGCGGCGAGCGCAGGCGACGGGCCCGCTGCCGGCTAGGAGCGCCGCCAGCGCGAACGACGTTCGTGAGATTGACCACCGAGGCCGCCCTCGACGAAGCTGTGCGTCCGAAGGAGATCGAGCATGCGAATGCCCCTCATCGAACGTCCCCGCCCGGGCGAGCACCGCGACGTTCGGCGGCCCGGAGCGGCCGGCGTCGTCGGCGCCCTGGCGTGTGCCGCGCTGCTGTTCGCCGCGCTGGCCGACTGCGCGAAGAAGCAGGACGACACGGCGCCGAGCGCGACGCCCACGGCGACCGGCTATCCGGCCCAGGGCTACCCCGCCCAGGGCTATCCCGCGCAGGGATACCCCGCGCAGCAGCCCGGCGCTTACGCGCAGCCTTACCCCGGCCAGTACCCGGCCCCGACCGCGAGCTACGGCCAGTATCCTGCCGCGCCGCCGCCGGCGACGGCCCCCGTCGCCCCCGCGCCCGCCCCGGCGCCCGCCCCGACGGCTGCGCCGGCGGCCAGCGGCCAGATGGCCGTCCCCGGTCCGCTCGCGTTCCAGTGTCAAAACGACGTGCCCTGCGGGACCCACCGCTGCAACACCCAGTACGGCAAGTGCGCGTTCCCTTGCCAGTCCGCCGTCGACTGCATCTCGCCCGCGCAGTGCGTCGCGGGCCTCTGCATCTTCTCGATGACGCCCCCCGCCGCCGGGCACTGAGCGGACAATCGCGACCGTTCATCTAGTAGACGGTCGTCACGAAGTCGGTCTTGCCGCTCTCGGCCCAGCGCAGGCCGCGCACGGCGTGGTCGATGCAGGCCGCGACGCCGCCGTTCGGGGGGGCGGTCGTCACCGTGACGCCGACGGCGCGTCCCATGCGGACGGCCACGCGCACGGTCACCTTCATGTCGTCCGGCGCGCCGCAGGAGACGACGAAAGACGAGTGCCGCAGCGGCGCCGAGAGCTGAGCGTCGGTCAGGTCGGGGGCGCCGGCGGCCTGGCCGATGCTGACCTCCTGGCTGTAGCCGTTGAGCACGGCCTCGTAGCTCGTGCCGCCCGAGTAGCCCCCGCCGCCGCCCGCCGGCGCGCCGCCGCCGCCGCCGCCTCCTCCGCCGCCGGCCGCCCGCTTCTTGCCGCGGATGTCGCCGTGGATCTCGATCGTGCCGGTGCGGTCCTTGGCGACCACGACGTTGTCGTTGCGCGTCCCCCGCCGCGCGTGCAGCCACACGCCGAGCGCCGCGGCCAGGGCGAGCACGACGCTCGCGCCGAGCACCGCCTTGACCATGCCGCGGGTCTTGTCGGCGCTGACCGCGCGCACGACGGCCTTCTGCTCGGCGCGGCGCGCGCGCAAGAGGTGCGCCTGCTCGGCGAACGGCGCGAACTCCTCCCACTCGTCGATGGGCATCTGCTGGCCGCTGATCTCGTCGCGAAGGCCGTCGTCGGCCATGAACGCGTGCGACGCGATCTGCTGCAGGAGCTCCACGGCGGTGAACGGGCCGTGGTCCATCTTGTCCTTGCTGACGACGTAGCGCGGCCGCGGGTCGCTCTCGAGGCGCGCCTTGAGGGCGGCCAGGCGGGCGGTCGGGTCGTCGATGCGGGGCCCCACCGCGGCGTTGACGCCGCTCGCCTCGGGCGTCGCGCGGGGCGCCATAGCGGGACCCGCCGGCGGCAGCATCGAGAAGCGCACGTCGACGTCCAGCTCGGCGCTCGCGTCGAAGCGGGCCTCGCTCACCTCGGGCGGATGGATGCTGTGCTGGGGAGCCAGGTGGTACATGGCGCTCGCCAGCGCGCCCAGATCGGCCGGACGGTGCGCGCGGTCGCCGACGATCGCCTTTCCGATGAGGATCTCGAGCGATTCGGGTAGCGACGGATCGAAGTCGCGCGGCCGGCGCATGCCCGGGCCGACGTGCTGGCCGGTCAGCATCTCGTAGAGGAGGGCGCCGAGCGAGAACACGCTGGCGCACGCGTCGCCGGGCTCGAAGCTTCGCTGCAGCTCCGGCGCCAGGCAGCACCGATCGCGCGCGTCGGTGGGCGCGACGGCGAGCCGGGTCTGCACGCGGGCGAGGCCGTCGGGCGACGGGGCGATCGCGGAGGCATGCACGTACAGTTTCTCACCGCGGGCGTGCCGCGCCTGCAGGTCGACGCACACCGGCACCACCACGGCGATCGCCTCGGCGAGCGTGAAGCGGCGTCCCTCGGCGCGGCGCGCGTCGAGCAGCGACCGGAGGGTCATGTTCGCGGGGATGGACGGAACGACGGTCGCGCCGGTCGCGGACGCGGAGGGCATCGCCATGGTGAGGGCTTCACAGGATACGGCAGGGGCCGGGCCGCGCTCAATGGCCGTCGGCCGAATGCGCGGCGGCGCGGCGGCGCGTCGGCGAAAATTACCGTTATCTTGCGCGAGCGAGCTCGGCGACGACGGTGCGACCGCCGATGACCTGTCCGCTCAGCGCGGCCACGGCGCGCTCGAAGGCGTCCTTGCGGACGCCCACGTACGTCATGCGGTCACGTACGCGGATGCGACCGGTCTCCTCGGCCGACACGCCCCGCTCGAGCAAGAGCCGCTGCAGATCCGACGGACGCAGCCCCTCTCGCTTGCCGACGTTCACGAAGACGTCCACGTAATCGACGCCCTCGACGTCGGACGACGCCGGGAGCGCCTCGGACGCGTCGGTGATGGTCACGCCGGGCAGGCGTGACGACGAGCCGCGGTCACGCCGCCGCGCCGCGTCGCGGTCCCACCGGTCGTCTCGATCGGCGCCGCTCCTCGCGGCGGGCCTGCGCGCCGGCGCGGGCGCGGCCTCGTCGGCCGCAGGGACGCGGGCGTGGTCGGCGGCGCCGACCGCGGCGGCGACGGTCTCCAGCGGCTCGGGGTTACGCGCCCGGCGCGCGTCGGCGGCCTCGGCAGCGACGTCGGCGCCGCGCGCCCCGAGGTGATCGCGCAGCAGCCCGGCCACGATCCGCTCGGCGTCGTCGTGCGTGAGGATGCGGCGCGCGAGGGCCAGGTCGTCCGGGTGCGCGGGCCGGCTGGCGAACGCGTCGACGAAGACCTGCACGAGGTCCATCTCGGCGCGCGTCTTGAGCTCGCCGGCGCTCGGCAGCTGCTTCTCGATCGG
>Ga0209062_1005349_pt1 | contig 12513 bp, 9 predicted proteins | sample Coa_R2_2_FD_187158 | JGI IMG/M metagenome (GOLD analysis project Ga0209062, IMG submission 187158) | Surface soil microbial communities from Centralia Pennsylvania, which are recovering from an underground coalmine fire - Coalmine... | ecosystem: Environmental > Terrestrial > Soil > Unclassified ... | reverse complement strand
CCTTGGCGAGGATGGTGATGCCACGCTCGCGCTCGAGGTCGTTGGAGTCCATGGCGCGCTCGGCGACCTGCTGGTTGTCGCGGAAGGTGCCGCTCTGCTTCAGCAGGCAGTCCACGAGCGTCGTCTTGCCATGGTCGACGTGCGCGATGATCGCGACGTTGCGGATATCCATAAGGGGATCGTTTTCCGGGGGGAGAAAGGGGCTGTGTTTGCGCGGGTATATACGCATGGGCTGTGACACCGGCAAGGCACGTTGAGCGCGCTTCTTGCCGCTGTCACAATTCACGCATGCGTAAACGCTCGATCACCATTCACGGGCATCAGACCAGCATCTCGCTCGAGGACGAGTTCTGGGACGAGCTCGCGGCGATCGCCCGGGCGCGCGAATTGTCCCTCAATGCCCTGGTGACCGAGGTCGACAAGACGCGGGACACCCCGAAGAACGGCAGCGGCAACCTCTCGAGCGCGCTGCGGGTTTACGTGCTGAAACAGGCCAAGCGGAAGATCAGTCGAGCTTGAAGCCCTTGCGGCGCACGAAAGCGCCGAAATCGGCTCGCTCGGGCACCGAATATTGCCGAGCCTTGTCCTCGGACCAGCCATACGCCGCGCTCTGGCCGAACTTCTCCGTGTAGCGCTGCGTGCGGTACGGCTGCACCGCCTCGCGGCGCTTGTCGTAAGCAGCGATCTTCTCCTCGAGCCCGCTCTCGTCGTAGCGGTCCCGATGGATCGTGACGTCGAGCCCGAGCCGTGGACTCATGACCCCTGCGAAGGACGGCCAGCCGGCGCCCAGTGCCGCCACCGGGAAAACGTGCGACGGCAGCGACAGGATGTCCGAGACCTCCTGGGCGTGGTTGCGGATGGCACTGATCGGACAGGTCCCCAACCCTACCCGATCGGCGGCGGCGATGAAGGTCGCCAGCACGATGCCGGCATCGACCGAGGCGTTGAAGAACGGGTCGAGGTAGTCGTTGACGAACGGCCGTCCGCGCCACTCGAACAGCAGGCGATGGCGGCGATTGTTGCCGCAGAACACCAGGAACACCGGCGCCGCCTTCACCCACGGATTGTCCGGCAGCAGCGCCTCGAGCTTCTCGCGCTGGCCCTTGTCGGAGACGATCACGATGTCGGCCTGCTGCAGGTCCGACTTCGAGGGCGCCGACAGCGCCACCGCGCACAGCGTCTCGAGCAATGCCGCATCGACCGGCTGGTCGGTGTAGCGGCGGATCACGCGACGGTTGGCCATCTCGGCCAGCACGTCGGCGTTCTTTGGCGCGTCCCTCAGCGCCGGCGCGGTTCCGAACCGCGCCTTGAGCGCGTCCATCAGCTTGTCGAGCATTCAGCGGCCGAAGAGGTTGGGAAGGGGAATGTTGGGCAGCGGCACCTTGGGCAGGACGTTGCCGACGCCGGGAATGATGTTGGGCACGGCATTGGTGAGCGTGTTGACCACACCCGGCGGATCCTTGGCGCTGCCGCGATTGACGCTGTAGCTCGGGTTCGACAACGGGCCGTTGATCGAGGCGACGATGTACGCCGCCGACGGATCCTCGGCGAGCACGAAGTTCACCGTCGTGCTGGTGGTCGAGTTCACGAGATTGGTGCGGGTCACGATGTTTGCGGTGGCTCGGTCGCCGGAAATCACCAGGTTCTTGTCGGTCAGCATGCCGCCCGCGATGTCGAGATGGCCGGAGATCGGATTGTTCCGGTTCACGAACCGATGCAGCAGCACCGAGGCCGCCGTCAGCAGGTTGGTCGGGCTGCGCGCGCCCACCACGCCCAGCACGTTGCCAAGCGTGTTGTCGACCACGCCGCCGACCGCACCGGCGGCGGTCGACCCCAGGGTGATCAGCGCCTGGTCGGCGCCGGCGAACACGTGGCCGCCGAGTTGCATGCCGCCCACCATCGAGCCGCGCAGCTGCTCGCGCGTAGCGCCGGCGCCCTTCAGCGTGATACCGGTGGCGTTGAGCTGGCCGTCGACCGTGACGCGCACTTTGCCGCCGAATACGTTGGTGCCGGAGGTGCTGCGCAGCATCTCGCCGAGATTGATGCCCTTGGCATCGCCCTGGAAGGCGATCGCCAGCTCGGGCTTGCGGCCGTCGATGGTGCCGTCGAGGTCGATCGCGCCGCCATAGAGCCCGCCCTTCAGGTGCTGGAGCGTGAGCAGGCCATCCTTCAGGGTGAAGGCGATATCGGCGTTGTTGAGTCGAAGCGGCGAGCTGACCAGCGTGCCCGCGACCAGCTTGAACGAGGCATCGAAGGCGCGCAGCGCCGATGTGTCGATGGTCTGGGTCGCCGGTTGCGCCGGGGCGGAACCGGCCGGCGGCTTGCCGCGCTGTCCCGCGGGAGCCGGCGCGCCACCGAACTTGTCGAGGTCGAGGAGGCTGGTGCGAAGATCGGCGGTGATGGACGGGCGGTCGGCGACTTTGCCTTCGACCGTGCCCTCGATGGTCTGGCCGTTGGCCGTGACCTTGCCCTTGTAGCCGATGGTGGAGGGCGGGTCCTTGGCCGCCCCCGGCATGGTGAGCGTCCCGTCGATGCGCGCCGTCTGGTTCTCGGCCGCGATCTCGAGCTCGCGGAAGGTCATCGCCTCCACCGTGCCCGACACGCCGCCCTTGGCCGTGACCCTGCCGACCGTATCGGGCGCGGTCGCACCCGCGATCTTGAGCACGGGCGCGAGGTCGGGCGCCTCGAAATTCAGGGCAATGTCGAAGCGCCGCAGCGGCCGGTCGAAGTCGACGACATTGCCGCGCACGGCGAAGCGCGCGCCGCCCAGGTTGGAGACCGAGATGTCGTCGAACGAGAGCGTACGGCCCTTGAGCGCCAGGTTGGCCTGGATGCCGCCGATCGTCTGTTTGTTGTAGATTGCCTTGGCGATCTTGAGCTTCAGCCCGATCGACGGGAACACCGAGTCGGGCGCCTTCTTGCTCGACGCCGTGTTGAGCGCCGCCGGTGCCGGCTTCTTCTCACCAGCCGCAGCCCTCGCCAGGTACGCATCGAGGTCGATCGTGTCGATGTCGATCTGGGTCACGATCGACAAGGGAACCGAGAAGGTAATGGTGACTCCGCCGGTCCCTTTGACGTCGTCGAGCTCGAACGCCGCGTTCTTCACCTGGACTGCACCGCCGTTCGATCCGAGCTGGCCCTTGAGGCTGAGGCGTGTGAGCTTGTTGGCCGGCACGGATGAAGTATCGATCGCGAGCCAGGCGAGCGTGTCGCGCAGCTTCGGCCCGACCAGGCTGAAATCGCCGTTGACCCTCGCGCCCGACATCGTCGAGCTGGCCTGCAGCACCATGTCGCCCGGCAAGGTCGCGGCAAGCCTGGGCACGGCGACTGCGCCATCCTTGGCGTCGAGCTCGATCGCGACGTTTCGCACCGATTGCTTGTTGTAGACGACCTCCGCCGCCTCGAGCGAGATCTTCGCAGTCAGCGTCTCGAGGAAGCTCGTGCCGCCACTGCTGGTGGGCGGCTCCGGCGGTGCCGCCTTGCCCGGCGCGGATGGCGGCGGCGGCGAGGCAAGACCGGCGAGCACGCGATCGAGATCGATCTTGGGCAGCGACAGCTTCGCATCGACGGCCAGTGCGGGCTTGAGATCCACGGCGATCGATCCCGAGCCGCTGTCGCCGGCCAGTGCCAGCTTGAAATCGCGCGCGGCGAACCGGGCTTGCGAGGCCTCGATGGCACCATCGAAGCTGAACTTGCTGGCAAGCAAGGGCGGCAGCGCCGGCACGGGGCGGCCGGCAAGCCCGATCAGGGTCGCCGCGAACGCGGTCAGCGAATCGGCGGATGCGGTCGCGTGGCCCGAGAGCCTGGCGTTGGGGCCGAGCTCGGAGAGCCTGCCGTCGAAGCCGAGCTTGCCGCCGCCGGCATCGAGCGCGATCGACGTCGCCATCCCGTCCGCACCTTTCGCGCCGACCGAGAGATCGATCTTGAGCGGCGCGCCGTTGACGGTGGCGCTGCCGGCCAGCGAATACGGTCCGTCGATCGAGCCAACCGACGCCGTGAAGTTGGCCTGCTCGGCCGTGACCGACAGACCCGCCTTCGAATCGCTGAAGATCAGCGTGCCGTTCTCGATCGTCAGGCGGCCGAGCGACAGAGGCGCCGGCGAGCTCGGCTTGGGCGCGGCGGGCTTGGCCTCGGCGACCGACGGCGTGAATTCCCAGTTCGGCTTGCCCTCGGCATTGATCTCCAGGACGATCTTGGGCTCGACCAGCGTCACCTCGTCGACCGCAAACCGGCCGACCAGCAGCGAGAACAAGGCGGGCCGCACGGTGATCGACTTCACCTCGACCATGTTCGGGTTCTTCGCCCCCGGCATGTTGAAGAACTTCACGCCGCTCACGGTGGCGCGTGGCAGCGGCAGCAGGCTGAGCGACGCCGGCCCGTCGATCACCAGATCGCGGCCGGTCGCCTTCTTCACCTCGGCAACGATCTGCGGCTTGTACTGGTTGAGATCGATGAAGGAGGGCGCGATCAGGAGCACGACCAACAGCACGCCGACGACGCCAGCCGCAGCAATCAGGGCCCTGTTGCGCCTGGAAGAAGTCATCGGTTTCTCCCTCGATCGCCTGGATCGAAGACTAGCGCATCGCCGCTTTGCGCGGCATAAGAAATGCGTGGCCGAGATCGTCAACCTCAAGCAGGTCCGCAAGGACAAGGCGCGGCGCGAGCGGGAACGCGAGGCCGAGGCCAACCGTCAGCGCTTCGGTCGCACCAAGGGGCAGAAGGCCGTCGACAAGGATAGCCAGCAGCGCGAACGGCGCGAGCACGACGACAAGAAGCTCGATTAGACTAGCCGGCACCGCGCCACTCCGTGGCGCTCTCGGCTTGCAGGCAAAGAAAGATGAGCGCCACGGACCGGCGCGATGCCGGCATCAGCGCATTGCGGGCTTGTTCAGGGCCAGCCGGTCGAAGAAGTCGCGCGTGGCTTGCACCGCTCCGGGACCGGCGACCGCGCGCACGTTGGTGAGCTCGATGCGCCGGCCGCTCAGCGCGTCGATCAGCACGGGATCGAGCGGCTTGCCGTCGGTACGGTCGACCAGGTCCATCGGCTTGCCGTTCTTCGACGCCGGGCCGAACCGGTCGCCCCATTGCTTCAGGCCGACGATCACGGTGAACAGCGCTGCGCCCTTGTCGGTCAGGCGATACTCGTGGCGCAGCGGACGCTGGCGATAGGCGATCTTGCGGAACACGCCGGCCTCGACGAGCTTCTTCAGCCGCGCCGTCAGCACGTTGCGGGCGATGCCGAGATTCTCCTGGAAGTCGTCGAACCGGCGGACGCCGTAGAAGGCATCGCGCACGATCAGGAGCGTCCAGGGCTCGCCGACGACATCGAGCGCCGAAGCGATCGAACAATTCATCTGTTCGTACGAGGTGCGCCGCATGCGGAAAGTATAGGCCGGGCCGGTGGCCGCGCAATCCGCCGGAATCAGTCAGGCTGGTGTGCGAAGAAGTCGAGCTGCGGCCGGTTCGGCAGCATTCCTGCCTTGATCTCGGCGCCGAACAGCATGACCTGCTCGCTGTCGGGCCCGTCGGTGCCGGGCTTGTAGGCCGGCCAGGCCGGCAGGCCCTCGGCATTGGGATCGCCGGTGCGCGCGAAGGCCAGCCAATAGCCCATCATCGCCTCCGAGTACCGCCGGTCGGCATCGGTCCAGGCCCGCGTGGTGCCGAACCGATTCAGCACGTCGTACGTACCGTAGGCGTAGGCCATCTCGGCGCCGTGGTACGCGCCCATCTTCCGTCCCGGATTCTGCTGCTGGAAGGCGACGCCGTCCACGAACGGATGGACCCGGCTGAAATGATACATGAAGACCGTCGCCACCTTTGACTGCTGGACGCCCCACAACCGCATCGGCGCTGCGAAGGTGCGGTCGCGCATGAGCGCGTAGCTCGAGGCGCGCGCCTCCTCGTCGGTCTTCGCCGGATAGAGCGCGAGCAAGGCATCGGCTCTCGCACCGTAGCGCTTGCGCGCGGCGTCCTCGAACGCCGCCGGCGTCATGACCACCGGGTAGGCCGTGCCCTCGTCGGCATTCGAGCCGATCAGGATCGGCACCTTCATCTGCTTGCCGGCAGCATAGGCCTCGATCGGCTGCTGCGGCAGCACCACGCCGTCGACCACCGGCCGCATGTTATTGTCACCGTGCACGATCGCATCGCCGCCGAGGTCGCGCAGCGCCTTGAGCGACGATGCCTTGAGCTTCTCGGCCGCCGCGACGCCCGCCTTCTCGGCTTCGGCCAGGGTGGCGAGCCGGCCGCCCACCGCATAGCCGCCGCTCTCGCCGATCGCGCGATGGAACAGGCCGGTCGCCTGCGGCGACGTCGCCAGCAGCGCGATCGCCACCGATCCGGCCGACTGGCCGTACAGCGTGACGTTGCCCGGATCGCCGCCGAAGCGGGCGATATTGGCCTTCACCCATCTCAGCGCGGCGATCATGTCCATCAGGCCGTAGTTGCCCGAGGCGCCCTTGCCTTCGGCCGTGAGCTCGGGATGCGCCATGAAGCCCAGCGCGCCGACACGGTAGTTGAAGGACACCACGACCGCACCCTTGCTGGCGAGCGGCGCGCCGTCGTAGAGCGGCAGCGAGGCCGAACCGATCGTCCAGCCGCCGCCATAGATGAACACCATGACGGGCCGCTTGTCGCCCGCCGCCGCGGTCGACCAGACGTTGAGGTAGAGGCAGTCCTCGCTCGACGGTTCCTCGCCCAGGTAGAAGACCGAATTCTTGGCGCGCAGCGTCTGCAGGCACATCGGCGAGAAGCGATCGGCCACCAGGTCGCCCTGCCACGGCACCACCGGCTGCGGCGCCTTCCAGCGGAGCTCGCGCACCGGCGGGGCGGCGAAGGGAATGCCCTTGTAGGCCGCAAGCGGGCCCGTGCGCACGCCGACCACCGCGCCGCCGTCGACCTCGACCCGCGGCGGGCTGTCGGCCCGCACAGTGTGCGCCATCGCCAGCGGCGCGAGCACGGCACAGAGCAGGACGAGGTGGGGCAAGGTCATGGCTTCCTCCCGTTCGCCCACAGCATTGCATATCCGACCGAGGCCGACAGCAGCGAGCCCGCCAGCACGCCGAGCTGCACCAGCGCGAGCTTGCCGCCGTTCTCGAACGCCAAGGTGCCGATGAACAGGCTCATGGTGAAGCCAATGCCGCCGCACACGGCGACGCCATAGAGCTGCCGCCACGTGGCGCCGGCCGGCAGCTGCGCCACGCCGACGGCGATCAGCGATGCCGCACCGGCGAAGATGCCGAGCTGCTTGCCGATGAACAGGCCGGCGACGATACCTATCACCACCGGATCGCGCACCATCGCCGCGCTCACCGCCTCGAGATCGAGGCCGGCATTGGCGAAGGCGAACAACGGCAGCACGAGGTAGAGGACCCACGGCCGCAGCACCCGTTCCAGCCGGTCGAAGGCCTCGCCCAGCGGCAGGCAGAAGGCCAGCACGACACCGGCCAGCGTCGCATGCACGCCGGAGTCCAGGACGCACAGCCACAGCAGGGCGCCGACCGGCAGATAGGGCAGCATGCGCTTCACACCGAGGGCATTGAGCGCGACCAGAACGGCGATGCACAGCCCGGCCAGCAGCAGCGCCAGGGCCGACAGGTGCGCGGTGTAGAACACGGCGATGATCGCGATCGCGGCGAGATCGTCGACGATGGCCAGCGTCAGCAGGAACAGCCGCAGCGACGGCGGCACGCGCCGGGCGCCCAACACGCCGACGATCGCCGCGGCGAAGGCGATGTCGGTCGCCGACGGGATGGCCCATCCGCTGAGCGCGCCGCGGTCGTGCCAGTTGAGCGCGGCGTAGATCGCCGCCGGCAGCAGGATGCCGCCGAAAGCGCCGGCGATCGGCAGGGCGACCTGCGCCGGCCGTGACAGCTCGCCGGCCACGACCTCGCGCTTGATCTCCATGCCGACCAGCAGGAAGAACACGACCATAAGGCCGTCGTCGATCCAGTGCACCAGCGACTCCGGGCCGAGCTTCAGGTGCAGGACATGCGCAACGGCACCGCCGAGCGGTGAATTGGCGAGCGCCAATGCCAGCACCGCGGCGGCCAGTAACGGCACCGCGCTGCCCGCATCGCTCTGCAGGAAGGCAAACCAACGCTTCATCGGACCGCGCATACGGCAAAACGCCCGGGTCTTTCGGCCCGGGCGCCTGCCGTCTCAAGTCGTGACTGGCTTAGTCGCGGCTCTGTCCCATGAAGCTCATCAGGAACTGGAACAGGTTCACGAAGTCGAGGTAGAGGCTGAGCGCCCCGAAAATCGCGACCTTCTCGGCCATCTCGGAGCCCCAGGCGTCGGCATACTGCTCCTTGATCTTCTGGGTGTCGTAGGCGATCAGGCCCGAGAAGATCAGCACGCCCGCGACCGAGATGATGAAGGTCATCGTGCCCGACGGCCAGATCATGTTCACCAGGCCGGCCAGGATGATGCCGATCAGGCCCATGAACAGGAACTTGCCGAAGGCCGACAGGTCGGTCTTGGTGGTGTAGCCGTACAGACTGAGGCCGCCGAACGCCGCCGCCGTCACGAAGAAGGTGCGGGCGACCGACGCGCCGGTATAGCGGAACAGCACCAGCGACAGGCTGACGCCCATCAGCGCGGTGACCGCCCAATAGACCCCCTGGATGGCGCCGACGCTCATCGTCGCCGCGCGGAAGCCCATCAGCAGCAACAGGCCGAGCGGCGCGAAGACCGCGACCCAGCCCAAGAGGTTCATGCCCACCGGGATGATATGACCGCCGGGGGTCATACCCATCACGAAGAACAGGTTACGCACCGGCTCGAAATTGTAGATCAGGAAGGCGACGACGCCCGACAGGGCCAGGCCCGACGCCATGTAGTTGTAGACGCGGATCATGTGCTGGCGCAGACCGACATCGAACGATGCCTGGTCGGCGACCGCGCCACGACCGAAAGTGTTGAAGTTCTGGTTTGCCATATCCCTCGCCTCCGAGAGGCCGTCGTTGGCCGAGCCTCTTCGGCCTTCAATGTGGCTACGCAGCGCGGCTGAATCAAGGACGTTCGGTAGGGGGATGGCCCCCGGGCCGGCGCCGGAATTCGGCCTTATTCGTTCCGCAGCAGAGCCAGCGGCCGCTGCCGCAGCGCCGCCAGGGTACCGACCAGACCGAACGCCAAAGTCAGCGCCATCGCCCCCACCGCCACTGCCACTGCGACGGCCGGCAGGAAGGTCCAGCTGAGGCCCATCAGGTTGCGCACCACGAGGTAGGCCGCGACCGTCCCCACGGCGAGCGCCGCCAGCGCGGTCGCCAGACCCAATGTCGCGAACTCCCAGGCGAAGATGCCGGCGATGCGGGCGCGCGTGGCGCCCAGCACCTTCATCACCACGGCTTCGTGGATGCGCCGCCGTTGCGTCGCCAGCATGGCGCCGGCCAGCACCAGGATGCCGGCCAGGATGCTGAGCAGACCGATCACCTGGACGGCGAGGCCGATATTGCCCAGCACCTCCGACGCCGTGTCGATGGCGTCGCGGACGCGTACCACGGTAACGTTGGGAAAACGGTCGGTGACGGCCTTGAAGATCTTCTCCTCCGCCTCGGGGGTGGCCTTTACCGTCGCCAGATAGGTGTGCGGCGCCTTGTCGAGGATGCCGGGCGAGAACACGAACACGAAGTTGATCGACAGCGTCTGCCATTCGATGCGCCGCAGCGACGCGATCTTCGCCTCGATGTCGCGGCCGAGGATATTGACCGTGATCGTGTCGCCCACGCCGATGCCGAAGGCCTTGGCGAGCTCGGCATCGAACGAGACGAGCTGCGGCCCGTGATAGTCCGCCGGCCACCAATCGCCGGCGACGATACGCGCCCCTTCCGGCGGCCTTGCCGCATAGGTGATGCCGCGATCGCCGTCGACCGCCCAGCGCGCATCGGCCGGCACCTTCGACTGCACCACCGGCTCGCCGTTGATCTTGGCGATGCGCCCGCGCAGCGACGGCACCGCCTCGAGCCTGCTCGCGCCCGGTACCGCGGCGATGGTCTTCTCGAAGTCGGCGATCTGCGAGCTCTGGATGTCGACGAAGAAGAAGGCCGGCGCGTTCTTCGGGATGCGCTCGGTGATCTGCGCCCGGAGATTGCCTTCGATCAGCGCCGTCGCGACCAGGACGGTAAGGCCCAGCCCCAGCGACAGCATGACGATCGGCGTGGGCGAGCCCGGGCGGTGGAGATTGGCCAAAGCCAGGCGAAGGGCGGCGAACTTGGGCTTGCCCACGCGCGCGGCGATCCACATCAGCCCGCGCGCCAGCAGGGGAAAGGCCACGAAGGCGCCGATCGCGCCCAGCACGAACCAGCCGGCCGTGCGCCGCTCCGGCGCGACGTAGACCGTGAACCCCGCGAGCACGACCGCCGCGGCGACGAGCAGCGCCAGCTCGCGCAAGGCAATGCGCCGCTGGCCGACCACCGCGCCGCGCATGAGGGTCGCCGCGGAGACGGCCCGGGCGCGAATCAGCGGCAGCAGCGCGAACAGCAGCGACACCAGCAGGCCGAAAGTGCCGGCGGTGAGCAGCGGCCGGAGATAGATGTCGATGCGCACCCGCAGCGGCAGCAGGTCGGCGATCAACGACTTGGCGAGGAACGGCAGCACGGCGCCGATGAGTGCGCCGGCGACGACGCCAAGCAGCGCCAGCGCCGCGAGCTGCAGGAAATACGTCGCGAACACCAGCCGCTCGGGCGCGCCGAGGCACTTGAAGGTCGCGATGGTGCGCAAGCGCGCGGAAAGGAAGCTCGAAATCGCGTTGCCGACGCCGACGCCGCCCACCAGCAACGCCGACAAGCCGACGAGGCTCAGGAACTCGGTCAATCGATTGAGCCAGAACTGCAGTCCGCCGCCCGCATCGCCCAGGCCTCGTATGCGCCAGCCGGCGGCCGGGAACCTCGCCTTGATGCGATCGATCTCTTCGCTGTCCGTCACGCCCGGCGGGAGGCGCAGGTGGTACTCCCAGGTGAGCAGGCTGCCCTGCTGCACCAGTCCCGATTCCGCGATCGCGCCCATCGGGATCATCAGCCGCGGCCCGAGGCTCGCGAAGGCGTTGACCCCGCGATCGGGCTCGCGCGCGATCACCGCCCGGATCTCGACCACCGCATCGCCGACCTTGAGCTTGTCGCCGACGGAAGCGTTCATGCGCTGCAGCGCCGCGTCCTCGACCACCGCGCCCCACACGCCGTCGCGCCGGGCCAGCGCGTCGGCGAGCGGGCCGCCGCCCTGCAGCTCGACCGTCCCGTAAAGCGGATAGCTCGGCTCGACGGCCTTGAGCTGGACCAGCGCCGGCTTGCCGTCCTGCTTCAGCGGCCGCGCCATCGAGCGGCTGTCGATCCAGCGCGTCAGCGTGCCCTGCGTCCCGAGCCAGGCGAGCTGATCGGGCGTCGCCTCGCGCGACAGCAGCGAGACGGCGACGTCGCCGCCCAGCAGCTCGCGCGCGTCGGCGTTCAGCCCTTCCTGCACCGCGCGGCTGAACGACAGGATTGCCGCGATCGCGCCGACGCCGAGCGCGAGGCACGCGAGGAACAGCCGGAATCCGACCAACCCGCTGCGCATCTCGCGTCGCGCCAACACGAAAGCGAGCCGCAGCGTCTTGCCGGACCGCGGGCCTCCGGCCCGCTCAAGCTCATGAGGCGGGCGGGACGCCCGCGGTCCGGCGAGAGAAGTCACTGTGCGGCGATCGCGTGCGGCAGGCGCTGGTCGGCCACCACCAGGCCATCGGCGATGCGCAGGATGCGATCGCAGCGCTCGGCGAGCGCCATATCGTGCGTGATCAGGATCAAGGTCGCGTGCTCGGCGCGTGCCAGCTCGAACAGCAGGTCCATCACCTGCTTGCCAGTAGCGCCGTCGAGATTGCCGGTCGGCTCGTCGGCCAGCAGCAGCTTCGGCCGGCCGACGAAGGCGCGCGCGACCGCGACGCGCTGCTGCTCGCCGCCCGAAAGCTGCGCCGGATAGTGGCTGAGGCGATGGCCGAGCCCGACTCGCTCGAGCGCGCCCTGTGCCGCCTCGAAGGCATCGGTGCGGCCGGCGAACTCGAGCGGCAGGGCCACGTTCTCCAGCGCGGTCATGGTCGGGATGAGATGGAAGCCCTGGAAGACGATGCCGATATGGTCGCGGCGCAGGCGCGCGCGCGCGTCGTCGTCAAGCGGGCCGAGATCGTGGCCCACCACCTCGACCCGACCCGATGTGGCGCGTTCGAGGCCGCCCGCGACCATCATCAGGCTGGACTTGCCGGCCCCCGAGGGCCCCACAACCGCCGCAATCTCGCCGGAAGCGATGTCGAGCGTGATACCGCGCAGGATATTGACCATGCCGGCATCGCTTGCCATGTCGAGATGGACATCGGCGAAGCGGACAATAGGCTGCCTGCCGGCAGCAGGGTGCGGGACGGTCACGGCCATGAATCTTGCCTTTGCATATGGTCGTTTTGCAGCCCTGGTCAATTCACTGCTGCTTGTCTTTCTGCTCGCTCCCCTGAGCAGTTCGGCCCCGGCGAATGCACAAAGCCTGCCCGTCAGGATC
>Ga0209062_1005348_pt1 | contig 12513 bp, 11 predicted proteins | sample Coa_R2_2_FD_187158 | JGI IMG/M metagenome (GOLD analysis project Ga0209062, IMG submission 187158) | Surface soil microbial communities from Centralia Pennsylvania, which are recovering from an underground coalmine fire - Coalmine... | ecosystem: Environmental > Terrestrial > Soil > Unclassified... | reverse complement strand
CGGAGACGGGCCTGGTCACGCTGGCCAAGCCCGTCGACCTGCGCGCCGCGCCCGGCACCATCGGCAAGCCCGTCCCCGGCAACGAGATCCGCCTGCTCGACGACCAGGGGCGAGAGGTGCCGCCCGACTTGTTGCGCAGATCGAGGCTCTACGTGACCTGCCAGACGGACGACGACCTCGACTACATCCTGCGCTATTCGGGCGACGACAACCTGATCATCGGCTCGGATTACGGGCACAACGACACGTCCTCCGAACTGGAGGCGCTGCGGCACCTCAAGGAGAAGGGCGAGGTGCCGCCAGCGGTCGTCGACAAGATCCTGGGGCCGAACGCGGCGGCGTTCTACGGGCTATGAGGTTCGTCGTGCGGCACTTAACCAGGTGGGCCGACGTTCGCGCCGCTGCGCGGCGATCACCCCCTGCGGGGCTGCCCGCCCGCCCGCCCGTTCGTCGGGCTCCGCCCGGCACCCGGTCGGCCGGCGCTATCGCCTTGGCTCTCCTATTGGCCGGTTGTGGCGCGCCGGCTGAAAGCAGGATCTCTGCCAGCGCCAGCGTGGCAAGTTCGGCGTCAGCGTCTGGATTGGCCAGGACGACGGTGGTCTACAGCGCGCTGTCGCCATCCTATCTGGCGCTGTGGGCGGCCAAGGATGGCGGCATCTTCGAGCAGCATGGGCTGGACGTGGAGCTGACGTTGACCGGCGGCGGCTCTCAGGCGATGCCGGTGTTCCTATCGGGGCAGGCGGAAATCTTCCAGGCGGCGGGGTCCGACATCCTGGGGGCGGTGGCGAGCGGGACCGACATCGTGGTGACGGCGACGACGTCGGCGGTGTACCCGTTCAAGCTGGAGGTCAACCCCAGCATCAAGAGCGCGGCGGACCTCAAGGGCAAGAAGGTCGGGATCACCGGCTTGGGCGACACCGGCGATGCGGCGCTGCACCTGGCGCTGCCGAAGATCGGCCTCGATCCGGACAAGGATGTGATCGCCGTGCCGGTTGGCAGCAGCCAGAACACCGCCGCCGGGATGCTGAGCGGCGCGCTGGACGCCGGCCTGTTGAGCCCGCCGCAGAACCTCGCGGTTGAGGCGAAGGGCTTTCACGCCCTGTTCGACATCCCCTCTCTCAAGCTGGCGGTGGCGAACCAGGAAGTCGCCGTGCAGCGGAGCTGGCTGGCTGCCAATCGAGATCGCATGCAGCGCTACATCGACTCGCTGGTGCTGGCCACGGCGAAGGTCCGGCACGACAAGGTCTACGCCATCGGCTTGATGAAGAAGTACTTGAAATCGGACGACGAGGCGGCGCTCGACGCTTCTTACGAGTTCTCCTCGCAGCAGGTGCTCGCGCCGCTGCCTTTCCCGACGGCGGAACAGTTCGCCAACACGCTGTCCGTGATGAGCACCCGCAACAGCAAACTCGTGGGCATCGATCCGGCTAAGTTCATCGACCCCTCGTTCGTACAGAGCGCGGCCGACCGCGGGCTCGATCACTGACACGGAAAGGGCGCCGAGCTTCAACCCTCGGCGCCCTCACAAAGCTGAGCGAGCTTAGCTGGCGTAGACCCGGACGAACCCACCCCGGCCCCGGCCGATCGTGACGGGGATGCCGGGGAAGCCGGACCCGCCGCCGATGCCGATCGGGATCGGCACCGTCACCACGTGAGGGCTGGGAGCGGTCGTGGCCTGGTTGCCAGTGCGGGTGACGCTGAAGCTGCTGCCGTCGGCGCCGAGCTGAGACGTGGTGGCCAGCGGCTGGCCGGCCGTATTGATCATCGTGATCGGCTGGCCTCCTGCTTGGGAGATGTTCTCCTGCTGGCCGTTCTTGACCGTAGTGGCGCCCGTGAAATTGATCGTGCCGAAGTCGTCCAGCGGGACGATGCCGCGGCGGGCGCTGGGCGCTTCCTCAACCCACTCGGCCGAGCTCAGGGAGGAGTTGTAGGCGATGGACTGCTGATAGTTCTGACCGGTGGTGTTGTTCTTGAGGGTGACCTGCCACTGGCCCGGGCTGGTCTGCGAGATGGAGACGCTCACGGAGTCGCCCGCGTGGACCGCCAGGGGGATGTTGTGCGACGCCTGAGGCAGGGTCTCGATCCAGGCGTCGTAGCCGATCTGGCCGTTCTGGACGGTCTCTTCGGTGCCGGCCTGGATCAGGTCGCGGCTGGTCACGCCGCCGATGCCGACCCATGCGGCGTCGGCGCCGCTGCCGCTCGCGGACGGCTGTGGGATGGTCCAGGTGCCGTTCACCGCGGTGAAGTTGCCGCCGGTGGCCGAGTAGCCGGACCAGTTGATCGAGTTGCCTGAGCTACCGCCACTGGGATTGGGGTTCGGCCCGGGAATCTGGATCTCGGAATCCGGATGGGCGTCCGCGGCGATCTTCCACGCCCCATTCTGCTGGACCAGGGTGTAGACGTTCCGGTCCGTGGACTCGTCGGTAGTGCCGTCCGAGAAGGTGGTCCGCCACGTCTCGTCCGTCACGGCGCGGGCGGAGCCGTCGTTCATGAGGCGCACGGGCCCCCAGGCGATGTTCACCAGCTGGATGCCGGTGACGCCGTTGTTCTTCATATCCTGGTTCGTCTGGGACATCTGCTGGTAGTAGTCGCTGGTGGCGGTGTCCTGCATGAGGCTGGGATTGCCGGTGCTGAAGGCTTGCGCCTGCTCCTGGTTGGCCTGCTGGATGACGGCTTGAATGGCCTGAGCGGGGGCGTTGTTCGAGGCCATGTACAGGCCCGTGGCAGCGCTCGCCGGGGTCGCCACGACCCCCAACCCGAGGACCACGGCGGAAAGGATCGAGATGAGCTTATTCGTCAGTTGCATCGTGCTTCGTTCTCCGGCTTCCAAGCTAGCGCAATTTCCTGAGAACAAGCTGAGAGTTGAATGTGTCTGGCCTAAGTGTCACATGGAATGGCGCTGCCACGGACCTGGGCTACCTACCGCGTGCCACTCACCGCGGCCGGTGCTGTTGGACTTGCGCTGGCGCTTGCGTTCGGCTTTGCAGTGGATACGGATGTCGCTGCGTTGTGGCCCGGGGTCGCCGGTATGGGTGTCGTCGATGCCGAGGGGCTGCTGGAGCGCACGAGCTTGGCCGCCGCGCGGTCAATCGGTTGACCTAGCAGTTCCGCGGTCGGGTGAGCCGCGCGCTCTCGCGCGATGTCCCGGCGCAATTCAGGACTCCCCTGCGCCGCCAATCGGTCTAGCACACGATCCAGCGACTGCACCTCCGCCGGTCCAATCGTGACGGTGCTGCCCTGCCCGTCCACCAGGGCGGCCACGTCCTCCTGCCAGAGCTGCAGACCCTGCATGAGATCCCCTCGCAAGGTCGAGTCGGTCAGCATCGAGCGGACGACCTCAGGGCTGTGGTGGTTGTACAGGGAGATCCACCGCTGGCCTTCCGGCGACGAGGCGAGGACCTGATCCCGCAGCCGGCGGAACACGGTGGGGTCGAGCCGAGGCAAACGAACGCCCATCGTCGGGTTGACCGCAGTCGCCGGCGCCCCCTGCGCCTCGCCCGCGGCCAGCGTGTTCACCACGCACGATGACGCCAGAGTCGTGAACGTGCTCACTGGGCTGTAGCTGGTACCCACGCTGTTCGTGGCGTAGGCCTTGAAGCTGTAGCCCGTGTTGGCAGTGAGGCCGCTCACGCTGACCGTGAAGGTCCCGGTTCCGGCCGAGCTCGCAACCGCCTTGGTCACACTTGGCCCGCCAAGCTGGGGATTGTTATTGGCAGCGGTGGGCGCGTAGACGACGCCTCGCTCCGTCACGCTGGCACCTCCGTCGCCGGACACCGTTCCGCCCAGCGTCGCGCTGGTATCCGCCACCGCGGCCGCCGTTGGACTGACGACCGTGGGCGCGGCCGGAGCGCCCACGGTCGTGGTGAAGGTGTCCACAGGGCTGTAGCTGGTGCCCACGCTGTTGGTGGCGTAGGCTTCGAAGCTGTAGCCAGTGCTTGGCGTGAGGCCGCTGACGTCGACGATGAACGTCCCCGTTCCCGGCGAGCTCGCAACCGCCTTGGTGACACCCGCGCCGCCAAGATGAGGGTTGCTGTTTGTAGCCGTTGCCGCATAGACGACGCCTCGCTCGGTGACGCTGGCGCCGCCATCAGCTGACACTGTGCCACCCAACGTCGCGCTGTTGGCAGCCGTTGCCGAAATCGTTGGGCTCACCACAGTTGGTGCGACCGCAATGTCCGTGGCAAGGTAGCGCGCCAGGGCGAAATCGGCGCCCGAGGCGCCAGCCGCTACCAGATTTCCGTCCGGCTGCAGTACCAGAGCATTCGCGATATCGTTGGAGGACCCCAAGTCGGTTGTCACGGTGCCTCCAGTTCCGAAGGTGCTGTCCGGGGTGCCATCAGCCAGGTAGCGTGCCAGCACGAAGTCGTCGCCCACGAGGCTGGCCGCGCCGGCAGTCAATATCTTGCCGTCCGGCTGCAGCAGCACGGCAACGCCCGCGGAGGCGGCAGTCGCCCTGCCGCCAGTCCCGAAGGTACTGTCTAGCTGGCCGTCGGCGGTATAACGCGCCAGTGCGCCCCGACCGGATACGACGAGCTTGCCATCGGACTGCAACACCAGAGCTTGCGCGATGCCTTGGGAAGTACTAGTGACCCAGCCGCCGCTCCCGAAGGTGCCATCCAGATGACCATCAGCCGTGTAACGCGCCAAAGCGAAGCCCACGGGGCCGCTGGTTGCGAGGACCCAACCGACCGTCACCAGCTTGCCGTCGGGCTGCAACACCAGACCCTGCGCCGCTACCGGTGCAAAAGCGCCGCCGAAGATGCTCGTCACCAAGCCTCCGTTTCCAAAGGTAGGGTCCAGGCTGCCATTGCTCATGTAGCGAGCTAGGGCCAATTCCCCGCTCGCGGTGCCCGCCGCCACCAGTTTGCCGTCCGGCTGCAACACCAGGGCGAATGCCTCGGCGACGGTCCCAAAGTCGGTCGTCACCTTGCCGCCGGTTCCGAACGTAGTATCCAAACTGCCATTGCTGGCGTACCGCGCCAGGCCGAAATCGAACCCAGAGCCAACGGCAGCCTGGCCAGCCGCCACGAGCTTGCCGTCAGGCTGAAGCACCAGGCCGCGCGCCACATCGGTCCCTCCCGCGAAATCCGTCGTCACCTTGCCGCCGGTCCCGAAGGTGCCGTCCAGAGCGCCGCTGCTCGTGTAGCGCGCCAGGCCGAAGTCGGGGCCCGAGGCGCCGGCCGCCACAAGCATGCCGTTGGGCTGGAGCACCAGCGCATATGCCGAATCCACGGCGCCTGCAAAGTCGGTTATCACCTTGCCGCCTGATCCAAAGGCGGGGTCAAGCTGGCCCGCGGCTGCTAGCGCCGCGCCGCCAGCCGGTCCAAACAGTGTTGCTGCCAGAGTGACAGCAACGAGCGCCCATCTGAGGGTGTGTGTCCGCCTGAGGCGCATACGCGCCATGGCCAGTACGGCGAGAAGTGGCCCAGCCACGCAAGCGCGCGTTCGGATGTTCGTTGTGGCCATCAAACACTCTCCTCTCCATGGATCCGAGTGGTGGAATACCGCTAGTGATTGGCCCCACGTTAGTGGCGTATGTTGAGTTGCGCATCCCTCAAAGGGGATAGATCTCGAGGGGCCCGGGGATAGCTACTGAACGCCCCGAGCGCTTGATCGCTCGACCATCCAGACTGCGATTTCCGTTCGACGGCCGAAGCCCAACTTGCTGAGCAGATGCTTTACGTGCAGCTTGGCGGTGCCCGTGGTGATCACCAGCGCCCGCGCTATTTGTGCATTCGTAAAGCCCCGTGCTACCAGTTCCGCGACCTGCCACTCGCGCGCAGTCAGGCGAACAGGGTCGACGACGTGCAACATGCATTTGGGGCTGTCCGCGCTCGACGGCGGCCGGGCTTGAGCGATGCGGTCGCAGTTCTGGAGGAGGGTCGCGGCTGCCTTGTTGAGTACCTCGACGAGCCCGTAAAGGTCGGCGAGAGACGACGGCCGGCTCGCACGCTCAACCTCGGCGCGGAGGCGCAAGTCTGCTGTGTTCATGGCTCAGTCGTCACGTTGTGGCTTGCTCAGGTTTAGAGCGGTTTCCCGGTCACGCAACGTCAGACGGGCAGAGGCGAGCAGCTTCCGTATGTCGATCGTCTGGCCCGCGCGAGCTGACCTCATCTGCGCTAGGCATGCCTCACGCATCAGCAGCACGATCTTGCGCGGGCTGAGCTGAGCTGACATGCGCCAGGCGGTCGAGTCCTCGTCACAGGCCTCCGCTGCCTGCCACCAGGCGTCGTTATGGACGTGTTCTTTGCCTGCTGGTGCGGGCTCCTGGTTTTTCCTGGCCCCGGACTCAGGATATTGATCGCCCATCGCCACTTCTCCCTCCAACTCATTGAGCTCGCTCCATTCCACTGCTCGAGGACGTTGAAAAGGGGCCGTGATTTATGGAAAGATTCCCGAACCTGTCCGAAAAGAGTCCGGTTCAGTCCTACTGGGGAGGAAATGAACGCTTCTGGACCGCTGCACGAGACTGATTTGGCGCGGCAGGTGCGCGGCGCGCTCAGCCATCTGTACGATCCCGCCTACCTTTCCCGGCATCCTCTCGCGCGCTTCGGACTAACCGGCGAGCCAGCCGCGCGGGGCAGCGATGCACGGCTGGGCAACCTCCTTCGAGATCGGTTGCTGGCTGCCATTGAGGCCACCCGGCCAGGCAAGGGCGTAGCCGCCACTTCCAAGCTGTGGCGGACCTACCGGCTTCTTCAGGCCCGCTACGTCGAAGCGCTGGAGACGCACGAAGTGCAGCGCCAGCTGAGCCTCAGCAAGAGCACGTACTACGTCGAGCACGAGCAGGCCCTCGAGGCCGTGGCAGCGGCATTCTCCGCGGAGGTGCCGCTTGGGCCGGCGGCGGTCATCTCCAGGACGGTCCCGGAGGATCTGCCCACGTATCTCACGAGCTTCATCGGTCGCGACCAGGCCCTGATTGAGGCCGGTCAGCTGCTCAAGGACGCGCGGCTGCTCACCTTGACCGGGGCTGGCGGCACCGGCAAGACGCGGCTGGCCGTCGAGCTGGCGCGCAACGTGGCGGAGGACTACCCCGGTGGCGTGCGCTTAGCCGATCTGGCAGTTCTGAGGGAGGACACGCTCGTGCTGCGTACCGTCATGTCCGCCTTTCGCATCGAAGAGGAGCGTGGCCGGCCGATGCTGTCGACGCTGATCGACGCCCTCCGGCCGCTTAGATGCCTCCTGGTGTTGGACAACTGCGAGCACCTGCTGGATGCCACCGCTGGCCTGGCGGAGACGCTGCTCAAGGCTTGCCCCGGACTGCGGATTGTGGCAACCAGCCGCGAGTCCCTCGGCGTTCAAGGCGAAGTCATTTGGCAGGTGCACACTCTGGCGACCCCCGATCCTGCCGATCTGCCGCCGCTGCACGTACTGGCCGATGTCGACTCCGTGCAGCTGTTCGCGGCGAGGGCCCGAGCAATTCACCCGGGCTTTGCGCTGACCGCCGACAATGCCGCCGCGGTAGCTGAGGTATGCCATCAGCTGGATGGCATACCGCTCGCCATCGAGCTGGCCGCCGCGCAGCTCAAGGCACTGTCCGCGCGGCAAATCGCCGGGCACCTGGACGATCGTTTTGGTCTGCTCACTTCGGGGACACGCACCGCCCTGCCGCGCCATCAGACGCTGCGGGCGCTGGTCGATTGGAGCTATGGCACGCTGTCCGAGCCGGAGCGGCAGCTCTTCCGCAGGCTGTCCGTCTTTGCCGGCGGCTGCACGTTGGAGGCTATCGAGGGGGTCTGCGCGGGAGAGGGCATCGCGGCCGAGCAGGTCGTGCAGCTGCTCCAGCAGCTTGTGGCCAAGTCGCTGGTGGTGGCGACGGAGGACGAGACTGGCAACAACCGCTACACGTTGCTGGAAACGCTTCGACAATACGCCCACGAGGAACTCGCGGCCGGCGGCGAGCTCGATGCAACGCAAGACGCCCACGCGGCCTATTACATGCACCTGGCGAGATCCGCCGCGGACGAGCTGAAAGGGGCTGGCCAGCTACGCGCGCTGGCCGTGCTCGACGTGGAGCATCAGAATCTCCGGGCTGTTCTTGGCACGTGCCGGAGGTCGGCGGCGGGATCGCCCGAGCGTGGCCGGCGAGGCCTGGAGCTGGCCGAAGCCCTGTGGTGGTACTGGTACGTTCGCAACCACTGGTCCGAGGCTCTGGAATGGCTGATCTCGCTCACACGTGCCGTGTCCAACGCGGATGGTGACGTGGCCAGCCGGGCCCTGGTCAAGGCCGCGTGGCTCGCCTGGGAGCAGGGAGACGTCGCTACCGCGCAGCGCCTGGAGGCCGAGGGCGGTGCCCTGGCCCTGGAGACCGGCGGCGACGCGGCGGTTGGCTGGTCGTCATTGCTGGGTGCTATTCGGCTGATCTACATCGGCCAGCATGGTCGGGCGGTTGCCGGCCTTGAAGCAGCGGTCGCATGCTTTGAGCGCACAGGGCTCGCCTGGGAAACCGCTATCTCACGAACCTTCTTGGGCGGGGCGGCGCTGTTTGCAGGCGACAGCGAGCAAGCGCTTACCGAGCTGGGCCTCGCGCTGAACGTCATGCGAGAGATAGGCGAACACTGGGGCATCGCCTACACATTGCTCTACCTCGGCCTGGCGGCCATGTGGCGTTCGGATTTCGCTCAGGCCCGGGAATATCTGCTGGAAGGAGCCGAGGTCGCGGACGAGCTCGGCAACAGCGCCGGCGGCTTCGAGGTTGAGACGCGTCTCGGGCAATTGGAGCTGCTCGAAGGCAACATTGACGCGGCCGGTCAGCGGTTTGTCAATGGCCTTCGATTTCGCCGGCGCATTCGGCGCTGGGGTGTTGCACTCACGCTGACAGGATTGGCCGCCGTCGCCGCTGCGCAGGACCAGTCGGAGGTGGCCGTCGAGCTGTTTGCAGCCGCTTCGTCCTTGCGCGATCGGCTGGGATCAGACGTCGCCGCGTTCGAGCGCGACTACGAGGAGCGCCAGCTCGCCGCGCTGCGACGCCGGCTCGGATCGGCGACCTTCGCCGCCAGTTGGGACAGGGGCTATGCCATGGACGAGGACGCAGTCGTTCTGAAAGCTGAGTCAGTTATCAGCATGTAGAGTAGGGGGTTGTGAGAGTCGCCGATGGGATATTCCTGTGCCGCCGGGCCACCACTAACCTGGATGGGACGACCACGCTGGATGGCGTCTTCGACACTGTCGGCCTGAGCAAGCTGCCGGACGAGCTGCGGTGCATGGCCTACTGCAAGCTGGAGGCGGACCCCGAGGAGATCGGCACCGAGAAGGTCGTCCGGCTGGAGCTGGCTTCGGCTGAGCACGTGGCGGGCTCGCCGGATGAGCCGGTGCCGCTGGTGTGGTTCGAGCGCAAGGCCAACATCCGCGGGGCGGCGCTGGGGGCAACGCCGACGCTGGAGATCCTCTTGGAGATCGAGGCCCGCATCGAGCGCGCGGGCAACTACTTCGTGACCGTCCACGTCGAAGGTGAGCTGGCCGGCAAGGCGCCGGTCCTGGTGTCGGCGGCGTAAGCCGTATCCTAGGTGGCGATGAGCAGCCTGGCGCAAGCGCGCGAAGACCTGGTAGCGGCCAACCGAATCCTGGCGCACGAGGGCATCCTGGATGCCTACGGCCACGTGAGCGTGCGTCACCCCGATCATCCGGACCGCTACATCTTGTCTCGGGCGCGGTCGCCGGAGCTGGTGGAGGACGCCGACCTGTACGAGTTCTCGCTGGACGGCACCCCATTGCAGGAGATGGCCTCGCCGGCCTACATCGAGCGCTACATCCACGGCGCCGTCTACGAGGCGCGGCCGGAAGTGATGGCCGTGTGCCACAACCACCTGATCTCCATCCTGCCATTCAGCATCTCGACCGGCACCAGGCTGCGACCGGTCATCCATTCGGCCCGGGCGCTGGCTCGCGGCGAGGTGCCCGTGTGGGACATCGCCGACGAGTCCGGGACCGCGACGGACCTGCTGGTGCGCAACATGATCCAGGGCCGTTCGCTGGCTCGCCGGCTGGGCGACGGCATGGTGGCGCTGATGCGCGGCCACGGCAGCGTGGTGGCCGGACGGGACGCGCAGCAGGTGGTGCAGACCTGTGTGGGCATGGACAAGAACGCCCGCGTGCAGCTGCAGGCGCTGCAGCTTGGCGGACTCATCCCGCTGCACGACGGCGAATGCGACCAATCCGGCCGCGCGCTGTCGAACGACAACCGCGCCTGGGAATACTGGAAGCGGCGAGCCGGTCTCTAAACGATATCGGGGGGCTAACACCCTACCCATCGAGGCGGGGTCATGGCATCCTGCACCTGCTATGAAGTATCTCGGCACGATATTCGTCAGCTTGCTCCTTGTGTTCACGGTTGCGCTGCCGGCGTATGCCGACGATGGCAACAAGAACGGCAAGGGCGGCAGCGCGCCTGACGCGGCCATCGTGCTGATGCTGCCCGCGGCCGGCGCCGCGGCGGTTGGCGCCCGGGCCTGGCTGCGCAGAGGCAAACAGCACAAGTAGCTTTCGTGATCGCGGCCCGACGTTCTCGGAACGCGACCAGCCCGGCGGCATCCCTCCTTCTGCCAGTCGTGGCCGTGGCGGCGGCGTTCTGGTTCACCCTCTGGCGTGCCACCACCGGCGGCCTGGATTCGCCGCTGGGCATAGCTCCCGCGGCGGTGCCGCTGGCCGCGTGGGCCGGCTACCTGGCTCTGCGGCGTCAGCAGGCGGCCGAGCCGGCCCGAGAGTTGGGGCTCGATGGGCCGGTCGGCCTGGCGCTCATGGGCCTGGCACTGTGGCTGGTGTGGGCGGCGCCCAACCAGCTTGGCTGGCGCTACTGGGGCGAGCGGCGCGACCTGCTGGCCTTCGAGGCGTTCGCCCTCGGCGTTGCCTGCTTCGTGCTGGGAGTGGCCACGACCTGGCGGGCCAGGCCGGCGCTGCTGGTCCTGGCGTTGGGCAGCCCGCCAGTGCTCATCTGGCTGGAGGAGCACCTTGCGCCGCCGCTGGCCGGCTTCACGGCGCTGGCAGGCCACCTGGCTGCCGGGGTGCTGAGCCTGCACTTCCAGGCAGACGCTGCCTTCAACGTGTTTCAGGGGACCGCCGACGCCGGCACGCCCTACTACATCGCCATCGTCGAGGCCTGCTCGGGGTTGTCGTCCTGGATCAGCGTGGTGCTGACGGGTATCCCAGCCGCGTTGTACCTGGGATTGGGTATGGGAGGAGCCGTGGCCTGGCTGCTGGCGGGTCTGGTGCTGGCGACCCTGGCGAACGTGCTTCGCATCGCGGTGTTGCTGTTCCTGGCGCAGCATGCGGGCCCCGACCTAGCGCTCGGCGTCGTGCATCCGGTCCTCGGGACGGTGCTGCTGTTTGGCGTCTTGCTCCTCCTCCTGCTGGGGGTGGAAGGCGAACCGCTGCCTCCACGGCTTGGCTGGAAGTGGGAGCCCGATCGCTGGAGCTTGCTGGCTGTCGGCGTGCTGGCGGTGGTGAGCATGGCGGGGCAGTTCGGGCTGACGCGCTTTGCCCAGCTGCCCAGCGGCGGGCCTCCTGGGCCGCGGGTGAACGATCCGCTGGCCGTGCTGCCGGAGCTTTCGGGCTTCGATCGGCAGATCCAGCACGAGATCGGCTGGCAGAATCTGTTTGGACCGAGCTCCCGCTCCTACCTGGCGACATACGAGGAGCCGAGCGGCGTGAGCATCGTGAGCCAGCTGGTGACCACGCCGGATTTCGGCAAGCTCATGACCTATACGCCGGATCGCTGCGACATCTACCACGGCGAGGACGTGCGAGGTGAGCGGACCGTGGACCTCGGTTACGGCCAGGTGGGCTTCCTGGTCGACAGCCAGAACACGGTGCCCGTCGACGCCAGCCAGCCCCAGGCCGGCAAACGCCTGCTGCAGACCAACATCCTCTACTGGTATGTGCCCTTCACGCTGAACGGGCAAACCTGGAACGCGCGCTACCTGCTGATCCTGGACGCCGACGACTCTGACAAGATGCCACCGCTGCCCAGCGTCGACCAGGGACTGGCGCCGGGCGGCCCCAGCTTCGACCGGGTCGATTCGCACCTGGTGGAGATTGGCCGGCAGTTCACCGCCAACCTGGCGGTGGCCAGCGGCTCAGCCTAAACAGCCAGCGCTCCCTTTCGGGTTGGTACGAGCACTGCGGGCGGGCAGGACATGCCAGTCCGGCTGAAGCGCGTCTACGATGAGCCCGGCCCGGAGGACGGCCGCCGGGTGCTCGTGGATCGCCTCTGGCCGCGCGGCCTGTCCAAGGAGCGGGCGCGAGTCGACGAGTGGCTTCGCGAGCTGGGGCCGAGCACGGAGCTGCGCAAGTGGTTTGGACACGAGGTGAGCCGCTGGGAGGAGTTCCGGGCGCACTACCGCGCCGAGCTCGATGCCCCCGACCAGCAGGAGCGGCTGGCCCACCTGCGCGAGCTGGCGCGTAAGGGCACGGTTACGCTCCTGTTCGGCGCCAAGGACCCCGAACACAACCAGGCGGTCGTCGTGGCGGAGGCGCTGGCCGCTCCGGATTAGGAGTATGGCCGGAAAGCTCGCGGCG
>Ga0209062_1005345_pt1 | contig 12518 bp, 9 predicted proteins | sample Coa_R2_2_FD_187158 | JGI IMG/M metagenome (GOLD analysis project Ga0209062, IMG submission 187158) | Surface soil microbial communities from Centralia Pennsylvania, which are recovering from an underground coalmine fire - Coalmine... | ecosystem: Environmental > Terrestrial > Soil > Unclassified ... | reverse complement strand
CCTGGTCAACAACCCGGCGATCGTGTGGGCCGACGAGCCGACTGGGGCGCTCGACTCCGAGGCGGCGAATGACATCATGGACCTGATGTGCCGGCTGAATAAGGAGCAGGGACAGACCGTGGTGCTGGTGACCCACGCCCTGGAGGTGGGCGAGCGCGCCAACCGCATCGTGCGCATGCGTGACGGGCGCATCGAGGATGCGGGCCTGGGTCGGGGCGCCCGCGGCATGACCGGCATGCTCGCCGCGGCTCGCACCCTGCAACCGGTAGGATAGTCCCCGCGAGACCGGCCGGCTGGGCTGCGGCCGGCGCCGCGCCGCAGGCCTCCCGGTCAGACTGGAGGAATGCTCGATGAATACGCTCTTTGGCGCACCGATGGACGACATCATGCGCGCGATGCTCGTCGTCTTCCTGCTGGCCACCGCCGTGGTGGCCATGCTGGGCCTGCGCAATATCCCGCGTCGCCGCGCGCAGACCATCCTGATCATCGTGGGGCTGATGCTCAGCACGCTGATCGTCACCAGCGCCTTCGGCACCGGCGATACCATGAGCTATTCCATCCGCGCCAGCAGCGTGAACACGCTCGGGCCTGTCGATGAAACGGTGACCAACAATGCGGGCGCCGGGAACAACTTCACCGGCCGGGGCCAGGGCAGCGACGTGTTTTTCCCGGCGAGTACCGTTAGCCTCATCCAGTCGCGTCTGGGCGGTAGCCGTGATGTGAATGGCGTGATGGGTGCCATCGTGCAGACCGTGCCCCTGGTCGACCTTACCAGCGGCCAGACCAAGGCCAGCACGATCCTGCTGGGCAGCCCGGCCGCCTACCCTTCCGGCTTTGGGCCACTCGTTACCACGACCGGTGGCCGCGTGACGCTCGGCCAGTTGGGTCCGCATGAGGTCTACCGCAATCAGAAGGCGGCCGACGCGCTCAACGCCCATCCGGGGGACGCGCTGCGCTTCTTCGTCGGTGGCCGTCCGGTGCCCGCGGTGCTGCGGGCGGTGCTGCGCGACCAGGGCCTGGCGGCCGGTGGGCTGGTGTCCAACGGCGCCAGCGCCGACCCCGAGGTGCTGCTGCCGCTAGACCGCCTGCAGAATCTGACCGGCCAGCCCGGCAACGTAACGGTCGTCCTGATCTCCAACCGCGGCGACACGCTGAGTGGGGCTGCTCTCACCGCCGGGGTGACCGATCAGGTCCGTGCCTTGCTGTCTAACCCGGTCCAGGTTCTGAACGCACAGCTCGTCCTGCGGGCGCCCGCGAGCAGGGCTGAGGTGCAGAAGCTCCAGCAGTCGCTCACCATCAGCGCCGCCACCAAGCAGAAGCTGCGCGACCTGCAAGCGCAGGCCCAATTGCCGGGCCAGAGCACACGGCTCAAGAGCCTGCTGAGCGATCCGGCGGTGATCGCGGCACTGAAGACGATCACGTCTCACACCGTCGCGGCAGCCCTGAGCGATCCACTGGCCGGCATCAGCGACTACACCGTGCAGACGGTCAAGCAGGACGGCCTCGACGCGGCGGACACGGTCGGCAGCCTCTTCACCAGCATTTTCGTGGTCTTCGGCCTCTTCTCCGTCGCTGCCGGCATCATGCTGGTCTTCCTGATCTTCGTGATGCTGGCCGCCGAGCGGCGGCCTGAGATGGGCATGGCCCGCGCCATCGGGACCAAGCGCCGCCAGTTGATCGAGCAGTTCGTCTTCGAGGGCTACGCCTACGACCTGGGCGCCGCCCTGGTCGGGGTGGTGGTGGGTATCGTGGTAGGCCTGGGCATGGTGACCGCGATGGCCGGCCTCTTCGGCACGAGCGGCTTCGAACTGCAGCGGCACATCGAGCCGCGCAGTGTGGTGGTGGCCTTCTGCCTGGGTGCGCTGGTTACCTTCCTCACCGTGGTCGTCTCTTCCTGGCGAATCAGCCGGCTGAACATCGTGACCGCAGTGCGCGACATCCCGGAGGAGCGCCGGGGCGACGGAGGTGTGGCCGGCGCCTTCGGTCGCCCGCTGGACGACCTGCGGCTGGCCGGGCGGCGCCTGCGCCGCCTGCGAGTCTTCGGCGCCCTCGCGGCCCTGCTCGCCGCCATCTGGCACGCCATCAGCGCGCTGCGGGTCTTTGTCATCCGCGGGCCGCTGCTTCTGGTGCTGGGCGTGCTCATGCTGGCCTCCGGGCTCTCCAGCAAGCAAGATTTCCCCTTCACCCTGGGCTGCTCGCTCTTCATCGTCGGCCTGGCTATGCTGGTGCGCTGGCTGCTGCTGAGGCTGCACGTCCAGCAAAGGATCTGCGATCGCCTGGGCTACTCTCTGGCCGGCGTCGGCCTGGTGCTCCACTGGCTGATGCCCTTTGACGTCTACCGGGCGCTGGGCGTGCCGGAGCTGCAAGGCGGCATGGAGATGTTCTTCCTCTCGGGCCTGATGCTGGTGCTGGGCGCCGTCTGGGCCGTGATGTTCAATATCGACCTGCTGCTGGGCGCGCTCCTGGCCATTGTCGGCAGGGTCGGGCGCCTGGCGCCCATCCTCAAGATGGCCGTCACCTATCCCATGCAGAACAAGATGCGCACCGGCCTGACCGTGGCGATGTTCAGCCTGGTGATCTTCACCTTGATGGTGATGTCGGTCCTGCTCACCAGCGTGTTCGTGCCGCTGAACCTCAACCGCGACGCGGGGGGCTACCAGGCCTACGGCACGGTCAGCACGCTCAACCCAATCCGCGATCTCTCTGCACAGATCCAGGCGAATCCGAGCCTGCGCGCGCGCCTGAGCGCCGTGGGCGGCATCGGGCTTATCCCCGTGGGGCTGCGGCAGCCCGGCCAATCCGACCAGAGCTGGCAGGACTACCGCGCCAATATCTTCGACGACGCCTACCTGGCCAGCACCCGCTTCACCCTGCATGCGCGGGCCACCGGCTACAGCTTCGATCAGCAGGTCTGGCAGACCCTGCGCACGCAGCCCGGCTACGCCGTGGTGGACTCCGCCTTGGTCCCCTTCAAGAACAATTACAGTTTCGGCGCCACCAGGTCCTTCCAAATCAACGGCTTCCACTACGAGGACACCAGCTTCGCGCCCACCCGCATCGAGGTGCGCGACGCCCGGACCGGGGCGGTGATCCCGCTCACCGTGATCGGCGTGCTGGACCAGTATGCGGGATTCTTGGGTGGCCTCACCGCCGGCGTCTACACCGGCGCGAGCAGCCTGGCCGCCGTCCAGGATGCGCCCGCTCCTCCATACTCCTACGTCTTCCGCGTGGCACCCGGACAGGACGTGCACCAGACCGCGCTGGCCCTGGGCAAAGCCTTCCTGGCCAACGGGCTGGACATGCACGAGACCGCGGCGGTGTACAACGACGCGCGGAGCGCCAGCCTCGCCGTCGATAACCTGCTGGAGGGCTTCATGGCGCTGGGCCTGATCGCCACCCGCTCGGTGGTGGAGCGGCGTCAGCAGATCGGCATGCTGCGCGCCATCGGCTTCAGGCGCGCCATGGTGTTGCGCACCTGCCTGCTGGAGTCCAGCGTCGTCTCGGTGCTGGGCACGCTGCTGGGGGTGGTGCTGGGGCTGGCCCTGGCACGTAACCTCGTGGATAGCTTGAGCCAAAGCTCTCCCGGTATGCAACTGGACATCCCCTGGGCGCAGGTAGGCATCATCGTGCTGATCGCCTACGTGGCGACGCTGCTGACCACCTATCTACCGGCCTGGCAGGCCTCGCGCGTCTATCCCGCCCAGGCCTTGCGCTATGAGTAAGCCGTGGGCGATCCCGCTCACCCGGCGGAGGACGACGGCGCATCAGGTGAATCACCAGATGCGCCTCCCTATCGACCGCGGCATCATTGAAGAGAGCCCGCCGATCGACGACACCTGCCCCCGGCCCGCCGCACCCTCAACCCCAACACCGCCATCAGCAACCCGACGGCGAAGAAGAAGCGCTCCGTCCACGTCCCATAGGCGGGCTGCTTCAGGAGCCGGGTCTCGCCGCCGATCCAGCACATCAGGACCGCGCCGGCCAGCAGCGAGGCTCGCCCACCGGTAGTCGGGCTGCGCAGCGTGGACGCTGCCGCGCAGGCGGCGCCGCCACCCACCAGCCCCGCCAGCAGCAGGCCGGGCACCCGGTAGCTGCGAAACGGCGTGCCCATAAGCCACGTGGCCGGAAACCTATCTTCCTCAAGCCCGGTCGCCAAGGCAATGCCACCGCCAACCGCCGTCACCGCGGCGAACGCATCGACGGCGACGAGCGCCTTGGCAGTTCGGCGGATGACGATCTCGCCTTCTATACGTCGCATGCTTGGTTCTCTCTTTCTGCTAGCTCGCTTAGAAACCGTCTGAAAAGAGGCGAACCGGCCCAGGCGGTAGGCTGAAGGTAGGCATACTCAACGTTACTACACCGATTTGTCCAACTTCGAATGGGCGGTCTTGGAGCCCTATTTCCCGTCGCAGATCACGGGGCGACCCCGTCTCCATTCTTACCGCGAGATTCTCAATGCCATCTTCTCTCTCCTGCGCAGCGGCTGTGCGTGGCGCCTGCTACCCTGCGACCTGCCACCGTGGAAGACCGTCTACCACTATTTCCGTCTGTGGCGCCTCACGGGCCTGTGGGAGCAGCTCAATACGGCCCTGCGCCAGCGCTTGCGGGTGCAGATGGGACGCGAGCCCCATCCCAGCGCTGGGATCGTGGACAGCCAGTCGGTCAAGACGACCGGGGTCGGCGGTCCGCGCGGCTTCGACGGGGGCAAGAAGATCAACGGGCGCAAGCGTCACCTGCTGGTGGATACGCAAGGCTTGCTCATTCATGTCGTGGTCCATGCCGCTGATGTGCCGGATTGTGGCGGGATCAGGCTGGTGTTGGCCGACGGGCCGGATCTCTCGCCGCGCCTGAGCCCTCTGTGGATGGACGGCAGCTCCAAGGGGCGCGGCAAGGAGTGGATCGAGTCGACGCTGGAGTGGACCGTGAGCATCGTGCAGCATCCGCCCAAGCCGCGCGGGGTGTGGGCGCCGGCCGATGCGGTGATCGACTGGGCGGCACTTCTGCCGCCGCCGGGTTTCCGGGTCTTGCCAAGAAGGTGGGTCGTGGAGCGGACCTTCGCGTGGCTGGGGCAAAACCGCCGCCTGAGCAAGGAATATGAGCGGCTGTGTGCGAGCAGTGAGGCGTTCATCTACGCGGCGATGGTCCGCTTGATGGCGCGCCGACTGGCCGCCAAGACCAACCTACAGGCCCTTTCCGTCGCAGCTTGAACCTTTTCAGACGGTTTCTAAACGTGCTCGACGCTACATGAAGCACATAGTGAGCGCCGGATGCCGACTATCATGGCCAGTGTGGCTGGCACCGGTTGCGACTCGTGGTGAACAAGAATGCTCTGAGCAGGCGCTCCAATCAGGCGATCATGCTCTGGTCAGGCTATTCGTAGGCTCAAAGGGTTCATCAAACGGCTGATACGAGTTGTCTGGCGGCGACTCGATATCCACAACCCCAACTGGGGACGGTCGCAGCCCCAGAGTCAAGTCCCCAGGGTATTGCCTAGATAGGGCCGTCAGGTGATCGGCAAAGACATCGATATATTTCGAGATATTGTACCTGGTGATATTCCGCCATAGACTTATGGTGTCGAGGAGAGATAAGTTTGTGTCTCTGTGCGCTGCTACCTTATCTCGAATAGCCTTGAATTGAAACATCTGCTCTAGGTGCCTTATGTTCTGCAACAACTCTTGATACAAAGTGCTTTCATAGTTTCTATCTAACTTGCTTAGATTTGTTAGACATATGAATAGACTATTTATTTCGATTATTACGTACTTGCCAACCAGCTTTTTAGTGTAGTCATTTGCGAAACCAAGAACGAACAAAATATCCGAGAGTGATCGAATGTCCTCCCAGATGGCGTTTACCATCTGTAGCTGCTTTTGCTTGCTGTTCTCTGCACCCCATGTGTTGGTATATGCTGCGAACGCCATTTTTCGTTCGCCGAATCGAAGTGGGTTATCCGTGAAATAGACCTTACCGGGCGCGGCTATCTGTTCTGGCAAGAAATCCGTATGTTCATCTGTGGCGTTCTGCAGGTTACATCGCTCCAACCAAGCGATGGCGGCAAACTTCCGCTTCTCTGCCGTCTCGAAGTCCGTATATAGCTGTCCCCCTGTCACATCCAAGTCCTGAAGCCCCTCATTAGTGACGAATTGCACCCGGTATCGGTTCTCACCAACTACATCAAAGATTGTTCCCTCCCAGACGGTCACATCCTGTGGCTTGCGCTGCGCATCCATTATCACGCTCGCCATGAAAACCTGGTCTCCGACCTGAAATCGGTGCTCTTGCATCAAGATGACCTCTCAATTGTCTGAAATCTGTAACAGGCGAAGGCAAGTTGCATACTGCTCATGTTGGCATACCCGTGGCACCAGCACGTAAGACGTTGCCCGCGGCCATGTTATCTTGTGCTTACCAACTCCCGTCTAGATGGTCGCCCCCACAAGCTCAGCTACGTTTGGTCCGTCCAAGGCGCCATCATTTACCCATAGGACCTTCATGGCATGACGTTCCTTTAGGTAAGGCACCAACCATTCGGTCGTCGGCTCACGCTCAAGCACCACCCACAAGGAGGCTTCGGGAACTCCGTACAGAAACGAGTACTCATACAATTGACCCACGGCGGCTCTACACTGTGCGATTTCATTCTCATCCGTCAAGCTCTTGACCTCAAAGAGTGCTGGTCTGCCCCCAAGGTAGCAGTACAGGTCGATGTCTTGGTTGAAATCCGTCGATACCGCCGCATGGTCGAGTGTCCACTTGAGCACAGATAGTATAAGACGATGCTGAGCATTCGCCCTTTCCGTCTTTTGCCATTGGTCAAGACTCATACCCAGTCGCACTTCACCTAGACATAAGCATGGCAAAGTGCAATCGCTATCAAAAGGTACTGATTCGTTATTTTCTGTGCATTTAGGCTGGTGATGTTCCGAAGAGTGCGCAACAACACGCCGGAGTCGGGTAAAGTTATGGCCAGACAAAACGTCGTTCTGAGCGTTGTCGCCTACCTCGATGACGCTTCGCACAACCGACGCGACGCTCGACTGATCGAGGACGGGGTCGACTTGGTCAGGGGCAGGAACGCCCCGATCAGCCGCGGAGAACGACATTGTTTGCGTGGTAGCAACAGTATGGTCGTCGTGGAGCTCATCTACATCCTTTATGGCATCCACAACCATACCAAGACGATGTAGCCCTGCCTCGTTGGCATGGTTACGGTCCATATGCGTGGGCAAGCGGTCAACGGGAACCAGGACGCCACAGATTGGGCACGGGTACACGCGGTTTTCAGTTCCTTGAGGCGTCTGTGGCTGTCCCGTAGAGGGGAGCTCCACGCCATGGGTACTGTGCATATGTCTGGACAGGCGGTCTGCGCGAATCAAGGCGTTGCACCTGGGGCAGTGTGCGAGGCCAGTGTAGTCCATAGGCGTTTGCGATACTCGAGGTCGCTTAGAAATGTGCCTAAGTATTTTTTCTCTTCTACGAACAGTTGGACTTTTGGTAACTTTGGGACTTTTCGTGAGTCTCCGCTTCCGGCCCATCCGGCCCTCCCATCTTTTACTTCTGCTACTGCGCAGTATAGCCAAACGGAATGGCGGCGCACCTCTCGCTGTCCCGTATGTCGTCGAGGCCGGACCGGCCGGGTTACCCGCGCAGCGCGCTCGCCCTATAGCGTGCGCGAATGAGAGGGATGCGCTCCCATCGCATGTCCGGCCATGGTCGGTGACCGGCCGAAACCAGGGTTTCCGGAAGGGATTCGCGGCGGCGAGCCAGGTAACGCAAATGCGGAAACGGTTAGCTGGATACGCTGCCTTGTGGGCATAATGTCAACCAACAATTCAGGTGCTGCGCCGCAACGAAATGGAGCATCGCCGTGATCGACGTGTTGGTCAACACCGCCGGGCCTTTGAGCAGTGGCTAACTGCGCGGCCGGCAAGACGAATACGTGACTGCTTATCTGAAGACGATCCTGATGCCCTCGACGCGATCCCAGGGAGTGTGGCACGCATCGCACCGCTTCGGCCCGCCGCATGCCAGGAGCTCCTGCATGTCCTGCCAGGCTACCGCCTCCACGTAGCGGTCGGTAGGCTCACTTGTTTCTTGTCCCTCGGCATCGAGGTGGAGCAGGCCCTCTTCAATGACGCGGTCATCGAAGGTCGGATCGACCATGGCGCCGATCCTCCAGGCAGTCGGGGCACAGGAGCACGTCTTTATGGCGTGGGTGAAACCTGGCCCACTCCGGGAATGGGCCGACATGCCGGAAGGCAATTATGGCGTCTATCTCGGCGAGGGGGCGGCGATAGCTCCGATTGGACATCTTGGGCATCGATCACGTCTCCTATCTGGCGGCCGACCCCCGCGGTGACATCGCATGCGCCAAGTGAGAGTCAATTCGCGTCCACAGGGACGACCGTTCGAGCCACGGGTAGTCCGGGATGTCGTGAGCGCTATCCTCTCGTCCGTGACATTCATGTGACATCTGGGTCACCCCATTTGGCCCAGGCGCCGATCATTCCGAAGAATATGCGGAATATCGGGTCCTACAACGAAGAAACCGAGGCCAAATTGCCTCGGTCTCCGAAGGGATTGGGAGCGGGTGAAGGGGCTCGAACCCTCGACATCCTGCTTGGGAAGCAGGCACTCTGCCAACTGAGTTACACCCGCCTGACAGTGCTACAATCTACGTGACCACATTCTACAGCAAACCGGCCGGCTACTTCAAGTAGGGGGAGGGGTGTGATGACGGCAATCCGTGGCGTGGCCGAGATTGTGCTGGCCGCACATGATATGGACCGCATGCTGGCTTTCTATGAAGGGGTTCTGGGATTGCAACGGCTGCCCGCGGGCCCGGAGGTGAAGCCGGTCTTCTTCCGCGTGGCGCCGGGGCAAGCCGGCATCCCGCAAATGCTGGTCGTGGTGCCGCTCAGCCCCGATACGCCGGCCTTCAGCGGGCCGCGCCCGTTGCATCACCTGGCCCTCGAGCTGGCGCCGGAGGATTTCGACGCCGAACGGGCCCGCCTGAGCGGCCTCGGCTATAGCCTACGCGAGGGCAAACATCCGGTCGTGCCGTCGCGCACGATGTACGTCGACGATCCCGAAGGCAATGAAGTCGAGTTTATCTGTCGCCTGTGATGGCCGGCAAGGCCGGCGGTCCCCCACGCCACCGCACCCTCACCCAATGGTTAAGATTCTAGGCCGACTACCCCGTCATCCTGGTTTGACACGGTCATCTTGGTCGAGTTGACGGCGCGGGCTGCCGCCTGGATCTGCCACTCAGCCAGTACTTTCTGCACGAATGTATGGTCGCGATTGAGCCGCACGGCGCGCGTGCTCGTGCCGTCGGACAGATCTACAATCTCTTGCCGCAGGATGTCGGTGCGCACCAGCGAGTTCAGCACCGCCTTGGCGTCTTCCAGACCCACCGGCCCGAGCGGACGCTTCTCTCCGGCAATATAGCGGGCAATGTTCATGAATGTGGTCGTCTCCCAATGCTCGTCGATCCAACCCAGTAATCGGATGTACCTGGCTTCGACGTCACCCAAACGACGTTCCTCGATCTCCAGTGGGTCGGCCAGCGTCGCGCTGTCGACCAGATCGCTGCTGATGGTCCCCGGGATACCCGAGATCACGACGTTCTTGCCGAAGCGGTTCTTGAGCCGTGCGCTGATGCGCACGAAATCACCGTCTCCGGTCATCAGGACGAAGGTGGCGATCTGCGGGCGGTCAAGCACCGTGTCGACGATGTCCAGCAGCATGATAAGATCCGCGGAACTCTTCTCTTTGCCGCCCGGTAAGACCCGCAACGGGACGTCGATGCGGGAGATGCCGGCGGCCTCGAAGCGCCGCTTGTACTGGTCGGGGTGTTTGCTGAAGTCGGCATAGGCAAACGCAACGGGCACCGTGCCGTACTTGCGTGCCTTGGCGATGAGTTTGTGCGGGTCCGGCTCTTGCCCATAATTGTTGAGCATCGAGTACCGGATGTTCTCAAAATCAATGAACAAGGCTACTTCGCCTTGTGCGATCATGGTACCCTCCCCTGTTTCAGAAGGGTGCGGAGGCATGATAGGGACTGGTAATGAGCTAACTGTACTCTCAGGGTATCACACTGGACCGCGCGTGCGCGGCGGCCCTTGCGTGTTTCCAGGAGAGGCCACAGGTCCACGTAGATGCCGGCGTGGCCCCCTATCTTACCTCGGCTGAAAGGACGGGTGCGGCCGGATGGCGATCTGACCTCACCCGCCCCGACGCGGCGAGAAGCGCTCTTAGCTGGCCCGGCCGGTGTCCCGCGCTAGCGCGGCCACGATCGCACCGGCGCGCTGGACTCGGCGGTGCGCCGCGCATACTGCCGCGCGGCGGTCTTGCGCTGATGCTTGCTGAGATGGGTATGCGGGCGCCCGGCGAGCGCGGCGCCACCGGTCACGTTGAAGGTGTTCGGTGCCGCGGCCCAGGCATACAGCGGAGTCCAGCCCGCGCCGTACACGCCGATCTTCAGGCGATAGGCGCCCGCCGACTGGTTGGCCGGCACGTTCCAGACGGCCGTGAAGGTGCGCGGTGTGCCGGCGACAAACGTCACGGAGCGCTGGGCCGTGTGGTACACCCTGGCGTTGGCGCTGTTGTCGATCTCGAAGTTGACGATGGCACCGGAGAGCGGGGCGTTGGTGCTGATGGTCGTCGTCAGCGCCTCCGTGCCGCCGCGCGCAACGCTGGATGGTCCCGACGCTACCCTGACGATCGACACCGTCAGCCCGGATGGGGTTTTGGTGGGTGGCACGGGTGTGTTGGTCGGCGCCTTGGTCGGCGTGCTGGAAGGTGGCACGGCCGTACTCGTCGGCGGTTCCGGCGTATTAGTCGGTGGGACCGGCGTATTCGTAGGCGGCACCGGCGTATTGGTTGCCGTGGCTGCGCTCACATTGAAGGTGGCTCCGGTGTCGTCCCAGGCGTACAACGGCGCCCAACCGGCGCCAAAGATGCCGATCTTCAGCCGGTAGCTGCCCGTCGCCTGGCCCGCCGGCACTGCCCAGCTTGCGCTGAACGTTTGCGGCGTGTTGGCGGAGAAGCTCGCGCTCTGGTAGGTCTGGTAGACCTTGTTGTTGCCGCTGTCGTAGACTTCGAAGTCCACGATGGCGCCGGAGAGCGCGCCCGTGGCGCTGACCGTGGTGTTGAGCGCCTCCGTGCTACCCGGTGCGACGCTAGCCGACCCCACGCTCACACTGGTGATGGAGACGCTGAGCGGGACAGGCGTGCTCGTGGCCGGCGCCGGGGTATTGGTGGGCGGCGCGGACGTGCTTGTCGGTCCGCCGGCCGTGGGCGTGCTGGTTGGCCCGCCCGATCCGGCCAAAGGGACCGGCACTCCGCCGGCCTGCAGGTACTGGCCGCCGAAGAGGCGGATGTAGCCGCCGTCGTCGTCGCTGTACTGCGCGACGTGCGTGTTGCACTGGTTGCACTGGAAGGAGACCACCGGCGCCGGGTTGGTGATCCCGTCCCCCTTGGCGTCGGTGTAGGTCGTCGGGCCCGCCGCCCCCGCCCCGAACAGCAGCCCCGCCACCCCCGCGTTGGCGAAGTCCGCCAGGTGCGCGTAGCCCGGCCCGTCCCCCAGGAAGTACTGCGCCCGGTTGTCCTGGTAGTGCCCGTCGGTGTTGTCCTCCGTCTCGAAGTACTGGTTGCCCAGCGGCGTCTGCCACAGCACGATCCGCCGGCCGGTGCCCGCGTTGAGCCCGGCCAGGTAGGTGCGGAAGTTGGCGAAGTCGGGCAGCGTCGCGTTGGTGGGGTCCCACCAGGTGTGCGGGTTGCCGTAGACGTCCTGGTAGTAGGCGGCGTCGCGGTCGGAGGTGTCGGTGAAGAGCAGGTCCCACGAACTGACGCCGGGGGCGTTGCCGGCGAGGCCCGCGCTGTTGAGGAAGCTCGCGACCTGGGCGGCGTGGGCGGCGGTGTCGGCGAGCGAGACGGGGTAGTTGCAGACGTCGGCATTGGCCCCCCAGCAGGAGGCGTGGAGGGCCAGCAAGGCGGTGGGGGCGTACAGGTCGCGCAGGTGCAGCAGGGCCTCGGCGAAGCCCTGGGCGGTGTTGGGGTAGGCCGCCACGTCCGCGTAGCCGCTGGAGGCCACGGAGGCCGAGACGCAGGAGGCCAGGCCGCAGGAGCCCGCCTTCTGCTCCAGGTAGCCCCAGAGGTCCGGCTCGACCTGGATGATCACGGGTTGTCCGTAGGCGCGGGCCTGGTCGAGCAGCAGTTTGAAGTCGGCGAAGTAGGCGGCCATGGTGGCGGGGTTGTTGAGGTTGCTGTAGTCCTTGTCGGCCTCGTTGGCGCCGCTGGCGGGGCCGGACTGGAGCAGTTGGTAGTAGGAGAAGACGGGCAGGTAGCGGTGGGCGCCGCTGTTCTGCATGTACCAGAGGGCAAACGCGCCGGGGGGGCTGTTCCAGGTGGCCCAGCCGGTACCGGTGTTGACGCCGCCGGAGAGGTACTGGTAGCGGGCGTCCCAGGGGACGCCGCTGCCGGTCATCCAGGCCTGGTCGCCGGGGGAGCTG
>Ga0209062_1005344_pt1 | contig 12522 bp, 8 predicted proteins | sample Coa_R2_2_FD_187158 | JGI IMG/M metagenome (GOLD analysis project Ga0209062, IMG submission 187158) | Surface soil microbial communities from Centralia Pennsylvania, which are recovering from an underground coalmine fire - Coalmine... | ecosystem: Environmental > Terrestrial > Soil > Unclassified ... | reverse complement strand
CCGTTGTCAAGGTTGGTCTGAATCTGTTTCACCACGTGCACAACCGCAGCTGGCGGCGGTGGTGGAGGTGGTGGCGGCGGCGGCGCCACCAGGAAAGTCATCAACTGCGTTTTGGGCAATGCTTCCGTAAACAGCAGCGGAATCAATACCATGACGGCAATCAGCATCAACTGAAAAGCCACCGAAATGGTGGTTGTCAATCCGCGCTTGGTTTTTAGCTTGTTGCCCGATTCGATTAGGCTGTCTTCAAACATAGGCTTCTCCCTACACCGACCCTACTTCAGGGTTAGACACCGCCTGCTCTTACTTTGCTCCCAGTTCGGGAGAATTTTATTCTTACGCCTTCACTTTCGCCCGTTCCCGGGTTCCAGTCTGCTTGGTCGCGGCGGCTGCGGGAAGATTACGATTCCCACGCCATTCCTGATACGCCACCAAGATCGGCGCCGCAATTGCGATCGAAGAATAAGTTCCGATCAGAATTCCTATCACGAGGGCGAACGAAAACCCGCGCAATACCTCGCCGCCAAACAGATACAACGCCACCACTGTCAAAAATGTGAGCCCCGCTGTAAGGATGGTTCGGCTTAGGGTCTGATTTATACTCCGATTCACGATTTCTGACAACTTTTCCCGCCGCATCAACTTCAAATTTTCGCGGATACGGTCAAAAACCACGATCGTATCGTTGTTTGAATAACCGATCAGGGTCAAAATCGCTGCGATTACTGTCAGCGAAATCGACTTATTTGTCAGCGAAAATGCTCCAACCGTGATCAGTGTGTCGTGAAATACAGTTACAACTGCGGCCACACCATAAATCCATTCGAAACGAAATGCAAGATAAACCAACATTCCGGCAAGCGAATACAAGACCGCCAGCTTGGCCTGCGTTTGCAACTGCTTACCGACTTGGGGACCGACAATTTCCACCTGATACACGCCAAAATCCGAGAGATAAAATCCATCCTGCAGACTGGCAACTACCGCAGGATCAGTGGCTTGCTTTAATTCGTCGAACGAAGCCAAGGCGCCACCCTTGGTTTTGTCGCGATAATCCAAAATCGCCTTCGTCACCGCCGCATAACGCTGGCTGGCTTCGAGACCGGCATGCAGTGGGTCTTTATCCAGCAGGTAGTTGGTCACCGTCAACGAGCTGGCATTGTTTAGATCGATCTTTCCCGCCGGAACGTTGCTTTGCAAAGCATTGATAATTTGGGTTTTTCCCTGATCGAGGGCCGATTCGCTGGTTTCCTGCTCCGCCAAATCAATCAGCACCGTATTGCGCGCGGCTTCGCCGAAGCGCTGGATGCGGACATTATGAAGGCCGGCGCGATCCATGGCAGCACGGATGGCATTGTCATCCGGGGTATGCGCAAACTTCACGTACACCAGTGTGCCGCCGCGGAAATCCACGCCCAACGGAATTCCATGCCAGAAGAAAATCGAAAGCAGTCCAGCAATGCTGAAGACGAGCGAGAAGGCGATGAAGTACCACTTCTTGCTTAAGAAATCGATGTTTGGATTACGAAAAAATTCCACGCTGCCACCAACCTTTAAGAACTAAATGCTTAATGCCTCACCGCGCTGTTTGCGGCTTAAAACCCAATCGAAAATTACGCGCGACACGAAGACTGCGGTAAACAGATTCGCAAAGAGACCGAAGCTGAGCGTCACTGCGAACCCTTTCACCGGGCCGGTTCCGAACAGGAACAGGATGACCGCCGAAACGATCGTCGTAACGTGCGTATCGACGATGGTGATCCAGGCATGGCCAAAGCCCTGCTCCACCGCCGAAGGCGGCGTTTTTCCATTGCGTAATTCTTCACGAATACGCTCAAAGATCAGTACGTTCGAGTCCACGCCCATACCGACTGTCAGAATCACTCCGGCAATTCCGGGAAGCGTCAATGTTGCCTGACTGAATCCGAGGAAGCCCAGCAGAATGATCAAATTCAGAATCAGCGCGACGTCTGCGTTGATTCCAGCGGCGCGATAGTAAATCAGCATGAAGATCAACACCGCCAACATGCCGATGATCGCGGCGCGAACGCCGGCACGGATGGAATCGGAGCCAAGCGACGGGCCCACGGTGCGCTCTTCGAGGTATTTAATTCCCGCTGGAAGCGCGCCCGAACGAAGAACCATGGAAAGATCTTTTGTTTCCTGCTCGGTAAAGCGCCCTTCGATGGTACCGGAGTCATGAATCTGACTCTTGATAACCGCGACTTCCTGAACTTTATTGTCGAGTACAACCGCCAAGCTGTCGCCGACGTGCGCGCCGGTGAAGCTGGCGAATTTGGTCCCACCCTGATTTGTCAGGTTGAAGGCGACTGACGGCGTACCGTTTTCGTCGCGCGAGGGTTGCGCATCACGCAAATCACGTCCGGTGACAGCAGCCACGCGTGAAACCAAATACCAGACTGGCCCATTGTCGCCTTGCTGGGCTCCGATGTTCTTGCCGGGGAGCAACTCGGCATCCGGCGGCAGAACTCCGCCTTTTTCCTGCAATGCCGCTTCCTGACTCGGATATGGCCCACCCAGCGACTGCCGAATGGAAAGCATCGCCGTGGACTGCATGATGTCTTTTACGCGGGCAGGATCGTCCACACCGGGAAGCTGAACCAGAATCTGATAATCGCCTAAGCCGTGTTCTTGAATGATCGGCTCACTGACGCCCAACTGGTCAATGCGATTACGAATGGTTTCAATGGCTTGGGCGACAGCGCGATTTTTCAAATCTGCCAAGGCCTGAAGCTTCATGGTAACGGTAAAGGTGTTTTCCGCGCCGGAGGCCAAATCGTATTCAGGCAAATTATCGCTGACGATGGAACGCAGATCAGAGCTTGACTCAGGCGGAACGCCTTTGAGAACAATGCGTTCCGGCGCATTGACATCAGGCTTAGTGATGTCGGCGTAGTTGACTTTGTGGCTGCGCATTCCCGCCTTCAGCCGCTCCATTGCATTGTCGGTTTCCACGTTTACTGCATCATTCACCTGAACTTGCAGAATCAAGTGCGTGCCGCCCTTGAGGTCGAGGCCCAAATGAATGCGGTCCTGCATGGAGTCGAGCAAGCCTTGCCCGGTCCATTGCTTGGGGATGCCAAAGATGCCGAAGAGAAATACCAGCAGCGTTGCGGCGATGACGATGAGTTTTATGCCTAAATTCTTATTCATAACGAAAATTCTGTCCAATCTTGATTGCTAATTTCTGCTAAATACAAATCCTGCTATGACTTTGCAGCCTCATCCCCGGTAACCACTGAGGCGATGGCGCCACGGCTCACTTCCAAACGCAAATTGTCCGGCGGAACGCGCAAATGCAGGGAGTCGTCTTTGAGCGCGATGATGGTGCCGCGCAGGCCCCCGGTCGTCACGACCTTGTCTCCGGTTTTCAACTCGCTGAGCATTTGCTGCCATTTCTTCTGGCGGCGCTGTTGCGGCATGATCAAAAGGAAATAAAAAATGGCGAAAATGAAAATGAGCGGGGCAAAACCCAGCCATCCGAGCGAGCCGCCCGGAGCCTGTAGCGCGAACAGATTGAGACTGCCTATCATCACTTTGGCTTAACCTGACTTTGACTTAACCTGATTTACTGAAATCTGGACGAAACCGCGCCGGGCGCGATTGCGCTTGCTTTCAACCTTGCTTCATCGAGCTTGATACCGCAGGAGTTCTGGCTGGTGCAGGCCGGAGATTCCTTCAGTTTCTGGCGCGAAATTCAGACTTACTCTTAGGCGAACCGGGATGTGGACTGTTTCCGTTGAGACCTGAAATTCTACTGTCCAACTACCAGAAAAACGGTTTAGCCCCCAAGTTCAATAGAATGACGCACCCGCTGCATAGTGTCAAGGTAGTAGCTCAGATTGTGGATGGTGTTCAAGACCTGCGCCAGGACCTCGCCGGAGGCATAAAGATGGCGCAAATAGGCCCGGGAGTAGCGATTGCAGACGCGGCAGGAGCATTTCGGGTCAAGCGGGCCGTTATCTGCGGCATAGCGCGCCTGTTTGATGGATATTTTGCCCTCGGAAGTAAACAGCAAGCCGTGGCGGGCGGCGCGGGTGGGAAGGACGCAATCCATCATGTCAATTCCCATTTTGGAATATTCCACGATTTCTTCGGGAGTGCCCACGCCCATCAAATAACGCGGCTTGTCTTGGGGAAGAAATTGCAGGGTAGATTCGACGACTTCGCGGGTAAGATGGCGGGGCTCGCCTACGCTGAGGCCGCCGATGGCGTATCCGGGGAAGCCGATTTCGATGGTGCGCTCAGCGGATTCTCTTCGTAATGCGAGATCCATGCCACCCTGGATGATGCCGAACAAAGCTTGTGTAGGCCCAGACGTCCCCGTCTGGGTGGCCGAGCTGTGCTCGGCTGGGCAGGTGAGGACACCTGCCCCTACACGCACATTCCACGGTACTTCGTGCTTATGCGCTTCGAAATGATCTTTGCTGCGCTGGGCCCATCGAAGCGTCAGTTCCATGGAATCGCGCATGCGTTTCGCGTCGGCGGGATACTCCGTACATTCATCGAAGGCCATGATGATGTCCGCGCCGAGGCCGATTTGCGCGTCCATCGCGCTTTCCGGGCTGAAAAAATGCGAGGAGCCATCGAGATGAGAACGAAACGTCACGCCTTCTTCGGAAACTTTGCGCAGTTCGTTGAGGCTGAAGACCTGAAACCCGCCGGAGTCGGTGAGGATGGCCCGCGGCCACGCCATAAAACCATGCAACCCGCCGAGTTTGCGTACTTGCTCAACGCCGGGGCGGAGATAGAGGTGATAAGTGTTGCCGAGAAGGATCTGAACACCGAGGTCTTCGAGAATGTCTTGCGGAATGCCTTTTACGGAAGCAAGAGTTCCCACCGGCATAAAAACTGGTGTTTCGACTTCGCCATGTGGAGTGATGAGGCGGGCGCGGCGAGCAGGGCCGGAAGTCGAATCAATCTGAAATTGCAGGGACACTCAGGGATTGTAGCTGAGAAGCTGGCTATCCTCGGCTGGGCAGGTGAGGACACCTGCCCCTACACAAGCTGAGCCTCGTATCAGGCTTGCGTTGTTTCCAAAAGCTCGTCTTTTGGCGCGGCATCGGCCTGCGTGGATTCCGCGGGTGCGCCCGTGAAGTCAGCCAGTTCCAAGCGCAGATTGCCGGGATTGGTCGCGTAGCCGAGGCCTTCTTCCATGTCCACAACGCCGGAACGAATAAGCTTCTCGATTTCGCCATCGAAGTGCTGCATGCCTTCATCGCCGCCGACACGCATAGCGTCGAGCAGCGTCTTTCCTTCGCCCTCGCCTTTTTCAACGTATTCGCGAGTACGCAGCGTGGATTTCAGAATTTCGAGCGCCGCAATGCGCCCGGTGCCGTCTTTTCGAGGAAGCAGGCGCTGCGAGATGATGTAGCGGAAACTCTTCGCCAGACGGTTGCGAATGCCATCCTGTTCGGCCATGGGGAAAACGCCGATGACGCGCTCGATGGTTTTGGAGGCATCGATGGTATGCAAGGTCGAGAGCACAAGGTGGCCGGTTTCAGCCGCTTCCATGGCGATTTCGATGGTTTCTTTATCGCGCATTTCGCCGACGAGAATCACTTTTGGAGCCTGCCGCAAAGCTGCGCGAAGGGCCAAAGCGAAACTCGTAGTATCGCTGTGCAATTCGCGCTGGTGAATCACGCAATTCTTGTGGGCATGGAGAAATTCGATGGGGTCTTCAATGGTAAGAATGTGATAGTGCTTTTCTTGATTGACGCGGTCAATGACGGCCGCGAGCGTCGAAGATTTTCCCGAGCCGGTGGGGCCGGTGACCAGAACGATTCCGTTGCGCAATCCGACGATGTTGCCGAGTTCTGCGGGAAGATGCAGAGCATTGAAGTCAGGAATTTTGCTGGGAATTACGCGCATGACGATGGCGCAGGTTGCGCGCTGCATGAATACGTTGACGCGAAAGCGGCAGACGCCGGGCAAACTATAGGAGACGTCGCAGGAGCCGTGTTCTTTCAAGTTTTCGGCAGCGTTCTTGTTGGTACCGATTAGATGATTGGAAATCTGGCGAATTTCTTCGGCAGTGAGCGGGCGGATTGCGCCGGCGGGGGACAGTTTTCCATTGATCTCCACCAGCGGCGGCTTGCCGGGAGAGAAAAATAAATCGCTGATCTTATCGGACGTCTTCAACATGGCCGTCAACAGCCCCGGCGTCGAAATCTGTGGCGCGGGAGCTGCGGCAGCAGCAGAGGTGGTTGCGGTGGCGGAAGGCACACTACCGGCGGCGGCAACATTTGGAGTAGAAGCCATATAATCGCAGTCCTTACTTTTGTGAAGAAATGGTTATTGGTGCGGGGAAATTTGTTCTTATAACTCTGGTGGAGGGTACACGGCACGAGCCGAAGTAAAAAGATTACCGAAGGCGCAAAGGCATAGTACTGTCGTTTCTTGAAAAATGCTGGCAGACGGGAAAGCCTGTCCCATTCAAATCAGCGATTTACCAGCGCTATAACGTCGCTGTCTTCTCCGCGATTAGCTTTTTGATCTTTTCGACGAATTCGGTCGCCGCCAGGTCTTCCGTCTTCTCTTTGCCACGAGTACGCACATTCACTTTGCCGGCTTCGGCTTCTTTGTCGCCGACGACGAGCAGGAACGGGACTTTTTGCATGGCGTGTTCGCGGATTTTCGCGTTCATCTTTTCGTTGCGAGAATCGACTTCGACGCGGACGCCGATTTCTTTCAGCGACGCGGCGACTTTGTTGGCGTAATCCACGTGGCGCTCGGCGATGGGGATCATGGCCACCTGAACCGGGGACAGCCAGACGGGAAATGCTCCGGCATAGTGCTCGATGAGCACTCCGAAGAAGCGCTCGACCGATCCGTAGAGAGCGCGGTGCACCATGAGCGGCTGCTTGCGGGTGCCGTCTTCGGCGACGTATTCGAGTTGGAAGCGGGCGGGCAGATTGAAATCGAACTGTACGGTCGAAAGCTGCCAGAGACGGCCGATGGCGTCCACCAGCTTGATATCGATTTTAGGGCCGTAAAATGCGGCTTCGCCGGGGATGGTCTTGTAGGGAATGTTCTTCGCTTTCAGGACTTTTTCAAGCGAACCGGTGGCGAGGTTCCACTGCTCTTCGCTGCCGACGAAACTCTTGCGGTCGTTCGGGTCCCAGGTGGAAAGCTCGACTTCGTATTTATCAAAACCAAAATCGCGGAGGACATCGATGGCGAACTCGACGCAGTTGGCAATTTCGGTTTCGATCTGGTCGGGAGTGCAGAAAATATGGGCGTCGTCCTGGGTAAAGCCACGCACACGCAGCAGGCCGTGCATCACTCCTGAGCGCTCGTAACGATAGACCGTTCCCAGTTCGCCCAACCGCACTGGTAAATCACGGTAGGACTTGAGTGAATCTTTGTAGATCAAAATATGGAACGGGCAATTCATGGGCTTCATGCGGTACTCGGCATCGTCGAGCTCCATGATGTCGAACATATTTTGCGAGTAATAGCCTTCGTGCCCTGAGGTTTGCCACAACTGGCGGCGCGCGACGTGCGGCGTATAAACCAGCGAATAGCCGCGTTTGAGATATTCGGCGCGCATCCAGTCTTCCATTTCTTTGCGGATGATGCCGCCCTTGGGATGCCAGAAAATCAGGCCGGGGCCGGCAAGTTCCTGAATGGAGAAAAGATCGAGCTGCTGGCCCAGCACGCGATGGTCGCGTTTCTTGGCTTCTTCCAGGCTGTTCAGGTAGGCATCGAGGTCTTTCTTCGAAAAGAACGAAGTTCCGTAGATGCGTTGGAGCTGGGGATTTTTTTCGTCGCCCAGCCAGTAAGCTCCGGCAATGTTGAGCAACTTGAACGCCTTAATTTTTCCAGTCGAAGGAATATGCGGCCCGCGGCAGAAATCGAGAAATTTGCCGGTTTTATAAATGGAAATCTTTTCATCGGGCTTGGTGAATTGCTCGATGAAATGGCACTTCATGAAGTCGCCGTCGTTCTTGAATTCGGCGAGTCCTTCCTCGCGCGGACGAAATTCACGCGCGTAAGGAATGTTTTGCTGGACGAGTTCCTGCATTTTGGCTTCGATTTTTTGCAGGTCTTCGGGCGTAAACGGAGTGGGACGATAGAAATCGTAGAAAAATCCGGTTTCGGTGGATGGACCGTGCCCCAGCTTGGTCTCAGGAAACAATTCGAGCACCGCAGCGGCAAGAAGGTGCGCGGACGAATGCCGGTAAACGGCAAGCGACTCGGGATCTTTCTCGGTCAGAATCCGCAGGTCGGTGTCTTTTTCGAGAGGTTTGGTGAGGTCAATGAGATCGCCGTTGGTTTTGGCGACCAGAGCAGCATCGGCCAGACGAGGGCTGATGGACTTGGCGATATCGAGCGCGGTGGTCCCCTGCGGGACTTCTTTGGTGCTTCCGTCGGGAAGCTTGATGTGAATATTGGCTGACATGAGTATTTCGAGTCTAAAGGAGGGTTTGAAGGAGGGTCAAACCCGCGACCGAACGCTCGCGTTTGTTGCCAAGTATGGCTCGCGTAGGAAAATTTCAATGACATGATTCCGCCGGCAAGTGTAGTCTTGCCGCAATGGGGCGCCTTCCGTTGCCCAGTTGGTTTCGGCACTTGCGAAAATTATTAAAAAATTTTGCGATCGAGGAGTCTCTCGATGGGCATGTCTTCGGGTCTGGGTCGAACGTTCAAACATTCAGGTGAAATTTGGCCGCATTTAGCGGTTTTGTGTCTCCTCTCTACTTTTGGGTTCTTAGGAACATTGGCGGCCCAAAGTACTCCTGGAATTAACGCAAGTGAAATCAAGATTGGGTCATGCTCGGCTCTGGATGGCCCAGCCCGTCAGCTTGGGTTGCAGATGGTTCTGGGAGCAACGGCCTATTTCAATTACATCAATGATCACGGCGGCGTGAATGGCCGCAAGCTGCACCTATCATCATTCGATGACAGTTACGATCCCGAGAAAGCCAGTGGATGTTTTGCCTCCCTCAAGAAAGAACAGGTATTTGCCGGCGGGTTCTTCGTGGGAACTCCGACAGCCGCGAAATATTTACCGCTGGCGGAGGCCGACCACGTGCCCATTGTTGGGCTGTTAACGGGCGCGCAATTTCTCTATGAGCCAGTGAAACCTGAGATTTTCAATATCCGCGCCTCTTACGAAGATGAAACCCGAGTACAGGTGGATAATCTTTGGTCTGCCGGAGTTCATAAGATTGCTGTCATCTATCAGGACGATGGATTCGGCAAAGCGATTTTGGATGGCGTGAAACTGGCGTTATCCAAACATTCGGCAGAGCTGGCCGCGACCGGTTCATTTGTGCGTAACACGCTTGATGTCGGTAAAGGAATTACTGCGGTGCGCGCGGCAAAACCGGAAGCGGTGGTACTGGCCGGGCCGTATGCGCCCGCGGCTGAAATCTTGAAACAGGCGCATGCGCAGGGTTGGAGGCCGGTGTTTTTAGCCGTTTCCTTCGTCGGGACCGAAGCCTTAATTACCGCGGCAGGCAAGGATTCCGAGGGAATGGTCATTACGCAGGTAGTACCTCCGTACGACCGGCTCGATTTGCCCACGGTAAAGCTGTATCAGGACAGCTTGACGAAGTATATGTCTGGAACACAACCCAGTTTTGTCAGTCTGGAAGCGTTCGTGGATGCAATGGTCGTTGCAGAAGGATTGAAGCGGGCTGGGGCGACTCCGACACGCGAGAAGTTCATACAAGGCATTGAATCATTGCATGACTTTGACATCGGTTTTGGTTCATCCAAGCTGGAGTTTAGCCCGCAACGCCATAAAGGATTGAGTCACGTTTATCCCACTGTGGTGCGGGGCGGAAAGCCGCAAATCTTTGAAAATTGGGCGACGGTGGTAACGCAATAGATTTTGCTTGAATTTTTAAAATGGGCAGGTGAGGACACCTGCCCCTACACAAGCATTTTTACCAGCCGACCTTTTGGCCTTTGTTTTGTTCGTCAAGCCATTTCTGTAGCGGCGCGAAGTATTCAATGATTGCGCTGCCATCAATCTGACGTTCGCCGGTTCCGGCTTCGAGGGCATCCGGCCAGGGCTTGCTCTGCCCCATCTCAAGCATTTTGTTGAATTGAGCGCCGGCTTCTTTTGATCCATAGAAAGTGCAGCGATTGAGCGGGCCGGTGTATCCGGCGGCTTTGCACATCGCACGGTAGAACTGGAACTCCAGAATGTGCGCGAGGAAATAACGGGTATAGGGCACGTTGGCGGCAACGTGATATTTTGCGCCCGGATCGAAGTCTGCTTCGGTGCGCTCAACCGGCGGGGCCACGCCTTGGTATTTCTTGCGTAATTCCCACCAAGCTTTGTTGTAGTCGGCGGGTTTGATTTCGCCGGAGAAAACCTTCCAGCGCCATTGATCAATCAGCAATCCAAAAGGAAGAAACGCGACCCGGTCCAGCGCCTGCTGCAAGAGCAGAGGAATATCGGCTTCCGGCGGTGGAACTTTGTCGAGCAGCCCAACTTTTTTCAGGTATTCGGGCGTAACGGCGAGAGCGATGGAGTCGCCGATGGCTTCGTGAAAACCATCGTTCGCCCCGTTCTCAAACAAAAATGGCTGACTCTTGTAAGCACGCTGGTAGAAGTTGTGGCCCAGTTCGTGATGGACAGTGATGAAATCTTCATCGCGCACGAGAATGCACATTTTGATGCGAAGGTCATCCTGATTATCAATGTCCCATGCGCTGGCGTGGCAAACGACATCACGGTCGGCGGGCTTAGTAAATAACGACCGTTCCCAGAACGTTTTGGGCAATGGAGCAAAACCCATCGAAGTGAAGAAGCCTTCGCCGTATTTCACCATTCCTTTGGCATCGAGATTTTTCTCTTTCAGCAATTCCGTCAGGTCGTAGCCGCGACTATTTTCCGGCAGGCCGAGAATGGGGAAGATGTGCGTCCAGTCTTGCGCCCAGATGTTGCCGAGAAGGTCAGCGGGAATGGGGCCATCGGGCGGAACGACGTTCGGGCCGTATTTCTTGACAAGCTGAGCGCGAACATAGGTGTGCAGCGAGAGATACAGAGGACGAACTTGATTCCACAGGCGCTCGAGATCGGCACTGAAAGCATCGGGCGGCATGTCGTAACCCGAGCGCCACAGAGCGCCGGTGTCTTTGAATCCCATTTCGCGCGCGCCTTGGTTGGAGAGCTCCACAAAGCGAGCGAAGCGGTCGCGCATGGGAGGGCCGATGGTATGCCAGCCCTTCCAGAGGTCGAGCAACTCCTGTGGATCGCGGCTTTCGGCCATTTTGGTTTCGACGGAGCTGATGTCGAGGCATTCGCCGGATGCCTTGCAGTACTTGCCTTTGCCGTAATCGGCATCAAGCGAAGCGGCGATCTTCGTCATTTCTTTTCGCAACACTGGATCTTTGGGCGTCGGCGCGGTCAGCGATAAGCGCAATAATAAGAACTTGCGCGCGAGATCAGGCGGCATCTTCAGCCCGTCGAAGCGCTTGGCCTGCTCGACGAGTTCGGTGGTCGCGGCTGAAATTTCGTCGTTGGCGTCGGCGGAAATCGCCTCGGTATCGTCGGTGATGAAGTTTTCCTGCACCCATCCGGCGCGGTTGCCTTTGACGCTGAGTTCGCTGAGACGGGCTTCAGCGTTTTTCATGAACTCCTGCGCGTCGGCAAGAGTCGGTTTTGAATTTTGCGCTTGTGAAATCGCGGAAAGAACAATAACTGCAAGAACAGCGGCTAGTCGTCGCATGAAAATCTCCCGCCGAGGATTATCTATGAGAAGACGGAAATTGTGTAGGGCGGGTCTTAGATTCGACAGGTGAGGACGCCTGCCACTACGTTTTCATTTCTTTCGTTCGGAGTAATAAAGCTCTTTCATCGCGGCTTTCACTTTGGCGGAAAGGCTTTCCATATCGCGCAACGTAAGACCCTCAGTGGATATTGGCGCGCCTACGCGCATTTCCAAAGGCCGTGATTTGATGTGGTAGGTATTCATGGGCAATAACTCATAAGTTCCAACGAGGGCCACCGGAACGACATCCACTTGCGCTTTGATGGCAAGAAAAAATGCTCCCGCCATGAAGGGTTTTATGTCGCCATCCGGTGTGCGGCCGCCTTCGGGAAAAATCACAAACGGCATGCCATGCTTGAGACTCTTAAGAGCGTAGCGCACGCTGCTGATGGAGCGCGCAGAGTTTTGCTGATCAATGCAGATTTGCCCGGAGCGCTTTAAATGCCAGCCCACAATCGGGTACGCAAGCAATTCTTTCTTGAAGGCAATACGAAATTGAAACGGCAGATAGACGTATAAAACAGGAATGTCGAGCGCCGAGGCGTGATTCACGGCATAGACGTGCGGCTTGGTCGTGTCAATTTTGTCGAGGCCAGTAACCATAGTCGGCGACTGAATCGTCTTCATGATCAGCCACGACCAGAAGCGCGCAAAGTTGTGCAAAATGCGTTCTTTTTCGCCGAAAAGCGAAACAGGGATAGCGAGAACGCCAAGAACTACAGTGAATGCCCAAATGATGGGATCGAAAATTAAAAATGAGCGCAAGAGG
>Ga0209062_1005343_pt1 | contig 12523 bp, 13 predicted proteins | sample Coa_R2_2_FD_187158 | JGI IMG/M metagenome (GOLD analysis project Ga0209062, IMG submission 187158) | Surface soil microbial communities from Centralia Pennsylvania, which are recovering from an underground coalmine fire - Coalmine... | ecosystem: Environmental > Terrestrial > Soil > Unclassified... | reverse complement strand
ACGATCTGGCTCTCGGTGAAGCGGCTCTTTCGCACCGTGTCGTCTCCTTGGTGGGCTCTACGCCCGGAAACTCACAGTCTCCGCTGTCCGAATCCGCCCCCTCAGGTCATGGGGCCGCACGTTTTTGCGTGCGGAAATTTTCGGCAGCGGGATTGGCCGGTGCGGATCATCGTGTGGCTTCAATGGGGCCGCACGTTTTTGCGTGCGGAAATTCCTAGAGGTAGGGATGGATTACTATGGTGGGTGAGCTTCAATGGGGCCGCACGTTTTTGCGTGCGGAAATTATGTGCGGCCAAAGGAGAACAAAAATGATAGCTAAGCTTCAATGGGGCCGCACGTTTTTGCGTGCGGAAATTCGTCGTGATCGTGGCCGAGCGGCTACCGGCCAATGCTTCAATGGGGCCGCACGTTTTTGCGTGCGGAAATAAAGGGAATCGTCCGGATCTACTGTCCCATCGCAAGCTTCAATGGGGCCGCACGTTTTTGCGTGCGGAAATCATAGGCGTTCGCGACGTCGCCGCCGTGGCAGACGTAGCTTCAATGGGGCCGCACGTTTTTGCGTGCGGAAATGCGGTTCCGCCGGATGCGGATGGGCAGGAAATTGTGCTTCAATGGGGCCGCACGTTTTTGCGTGCGGAAATCGTGACTACATCGTCGTCCGCGACGGCGGCGATGTTGCGCTTCAATGGGGCCGCACGTTTTTGCGTGCGGAAATATGGCTCGGGCCTACATCCGCTAGTTCTCAGGAGGCGCTTCAATGGGGCCGCACGTTTTTGCGTGCGGAAATCCGGCGGCGAGCTCATCGGGGCGGAGCGAGTTGTCCAGGCTTCAATGGGGCCGCACGTTTTTGCGTGCGGAAATAGATCGAGCGTGTCGGGTGTCGTAACATGATGACGGCGGCTTCAATGGGGCCGCACGTTTTTGCGTGCGGAAATATGATCGACGCGAACGGTGAGATCGTTCAGTTTCGCCAGCTTCAATGGGGCCGCACGTTTTTGCGTGCGGAAATGTGAGATCAAGGAGACCTTGGCTATAGAGGAGATGGTGCTTCAATGGGGCCGCACGTTTTTGCGTGCGGAAATAACAACAGACGATTCGTCTCTGACGCTCGCTGTGGAGCTTCAATGGGGCCGCACGTTTTTGCGTGCGGAAATATCTTCTAGGTATTTCTTGAGCCGATTGGATACCGACTGCTTCAATGGGGCCGCACGTTTTTGCGTGCGGAAATGAAGACGTCACCGACTGGTTCAATAGCGGTGGAACAGCTTCAATGGGGCCGCACGTTTTTGCGTGCGGAAATCTAGCGCACGAAGCGATCCTCGACGTAGCCGCCGCGCTTCAATGGGGCCGCACGTTTTTGCGTGCGGAAATTTCGAGTGCCCCTAATTGTGATAGCGATTTTCGGATGGCTTCAATGGGGCCGCACGTTTTTGCGTGCGGAAATCTGGTATGAGCGTCCTCGGCTTCGGCAATGCCCCGAGCTTCAATGGGGCCGCACGTTTTTGCGTGCGGAAATCGGCAATGCCCGGCGTGTCTCGCGCATATTGGGGCCGGCGCTTCAATGGGGCCGCACGTTTTTGCGTGCGGAAATTCCTCATCGGTGTCGGTCTCCCGACCGATCCCTCCGGCTTCAATGGGGCCGCACGTTTTTGCGTGCGGAAATGACGAGCAGCGCGAGTCTGCCACCAAGGCCGGACTCGCTTCAATGGGGCCGCACGTTTTTGCGTGCGGAAATGTCCTGGGCACGGCCGTTTGCGGACGGGCGATTCCGGGCTTCAATGGGGCCGCACGTTTTTGCGTGCGGAAATGCAACGCCGGGCGGGGCAGGGGCAGAACGTGAACTGGGCTTCAATGGGGCCGCACGTTTTTGCGTGCGGAAATCGTGTGGTGCGGGAGCCGGCCGGTGCAGCCGTCGCAGGGGCTTCAATGGGGCCGCACGTTTTTGCGTGCGGAAATTACATTGACGACGACTGGACAATTCATATTTTCGATGCTTCAATGGGGCCGCACGTTTTTGCGTGCGGAAATGCGCGTCGCGGGCATTAGGTGAACCGGTAGGGGTACGTGCTTCAATGGGGCCGCACGTTTTTGCGTGCGGAAATATGCTTACGATGCGGAGCGCCCGTCCCGATTCCCAAGCTTCAATGGGGCCGCACGTTTTTGCGTGCGGAAATGCACAAAGAACAGCGAGAATAACTCTACGCATTATGGCTTCAATGGGGCCGCACGTTTTTGCGTGCGGAAATGACGTCACGAGCGCCATAAGAACAGCGAAAATAATAGCTTCAATGGGGCCGCACGTTTTTGCGTGCGGAAATTTCGTCGAGAACCCGCTTCATATCGTCGAGCAATGCGCTTCAATGGGGCCGCACGTTTTTGCGTGCGGAAATAGCGACTATTTTATTCGCTTATAGCATAAGGCTTTCCTTGGCAGTTTTCGAGCACCCCGGCGTGATGGACGGCTACTTTGTGCTCCTTGGGCCATTCATGGGTGAAAATGGGCGCAGTTGCTGACTCGAGCGCCCCAGCGTAGGCACGACCCTACCTTGCTGCTCGACGGCGCTATATGATTACTGCCGCGTGTTGCTCCGGCAGGTGCTGGCGACCAAAGACCTCCATCGGCGGGATCCAGCTCTCCCGGTCGGCGACGGTGCCGATATCGAGCAGGATGACGCGGTCTTCGCGCGGCTGGATCAGTCCTTGGATCCGCGCGGCGAGCCGCACCCGATCCTCGCGCCGAAGAAGGCAAGCGAAGACGCTGTATTGCAGAGGGCGCCCAAAGGCTTTCGCCAGCTTATGCATTGCGCGCAGCCGCTTAGCATCCGCAATATCATACGAGAGGATATAGGCCCGCAACATGATCAGCGCGTGGTAAACGGCGGATAGTGTGGGATGTCCCCCTGTACGGCTCGGGCCAGCAAACGCGCCTGGACATTGAGTGCGCGCCGGTACGTTACCTCGTAATTAAACGTCGGATGACTGATCACGGTGCGCAGACGGCGCTCGATCCCCCGGAGGAACAGCCGCCTTCCCTCCGTCGTCAAGACGATCGCCCTTCCGCGCCGATCGAAGTGTGAAGCTCGGATCTCGCGTGTATTGATCATGGTCAGCACGGTTGAATCGACGATAAGGGGTCGAAATTCTTCCATCAAGTCCAACGCGAGCGATGGTCGCCCCGGGCGAAGCTTATGGAAGAAGCCAAGCCCCGGTTCGAAACCGACGGCGATCAATGCAGCAAGGGCCTCCTTCGTCAGCATCGCATAGCCGAACGACAGCATGGCGTTGATGGGGTCGGTCGGAGGGCGCCGGTTACGACCGGCCACTTCGAACCCTGTCGCCACTCCCAGCATTTCGGCATATTCGCCGAAATATCGCTTCGCCGCCAATCCCTCGAGGCCGAGAAGCTCAGCTAATGTTTTCGCATGGCTGATTTGATGCAAAAGGACCGACAACTCTTGCAACGCGCCGCGGGCGGCTTCGCCGCGAGCTCGACGCACCATCGTTCGCTGGTTCTTTACCTTTCCGAATACGAACGCTCGCGCCAACTCAAGACATCGCGCCTCATCCTGGGTAGTTGTGTGTTGCGCCATCCTCAAATCGAGACTGTGATCGTTCACCGAGCGTGCATACCCGGTGAGCCAACCGCCATAGCTCAGATAAAACACGGGTACGTCGCGACCCAACACGGTACGCATCGCCTGCGAGCTGATCTGTAAATTGCCGAACAGCGAGATACTTCCGACCTCAATCAGTGGCACATCGGCCAGCACGCCGGCATCCGTGCGAACCTGAAGCACCTCACCGTCGAGGCCGACACGGGCTCCGGGTTCTAGGACATAGACTGGTACGCGATCATCAGCCGGGGCTGCAAACGGCCGAATTTTCTCGCCCGCCGCGAGTCCGCGCAGTGCGTTGGTCTCATCGGGGAGACAAATGGCGTGAAGCGAGCAACGGGAACACTTCGGGCTGTCCACCAACGGCGCCGGGAGAAACGTGCGTCGGGCAATCTCACGAGCCTCCTGTATCGCCCGCAGCGTTCGCTCAATGAGCTCCTCATCAATCGGAACGTCCACCAGCACCTTGGAACCGGCATAGTAAATCCGCCCGACGTCACAGCGGTAGCCGTGCTCCCGTAAGAGCAAACTTTGGATACACAGTTGGACGCGCTCCGGATCATACGGACCACGCGATGCGTCGGGTGCTCTACCGCGTTTGAAATCGATCGGGACTGCCGCGTCGCCTTCCGCTCTGACGAGATCGATCTTTGCAACAACGCCAAGGCGCTCTGAGGCGAGCTCGACCGATGTCGCTTCGTTTTTTAGTTCTCGAATGTCGTCGGGAAGTTCGCCTCGCTGGGTGTCGACACGACGATGTACGCGCTCGCCGTCGATCGTATCGTAGGACTCTTCGAATTCGCGCTCGACGTATTCTAGCCAAAACAGACGAGGGCAGTAGACGAATTCATTGACCATCCGTGCCGGCAGCAGTTCGACCGGCGCCTCCTCCGGCTGCGCCTCAGATAAACCGGATCCCGATGCTTCTGTTTCACGCGGATCCGCTATGGTCGGCCCTCCTGCGCGAGTCGTCGGGTTCAAAGCGCCCAAGCCCGAAATGCGCAAGCCGCCCGATGACGATCGGCCCTTCCACCGGTTCATCGAAGAAGAGCGTCGCCCCAACAGCCGGGAGCGGCGGCGTCGGCTTGCGCAGGCGTACCCGACGAAAGAGACCCATGCGCTGCGTTCCGCCGCGTTCGCACTCGATATTTCGACCGGGTGGCCAGATTTCGACGCGCGCATCGCGACCTATCGTACGACGAACCATCTCGGCTACTTGCTCAGCAGGGCCGTCGACGAATCGCCGACTTCCGTTTACACCCCGCACCTTCGGGAAGCGCTCGAGAATAATCGGCGTCGCCGTCCGCCATGCCGTGGCACGCGGCGGTTGAATGCACCCAACGAACGTCAGCGCAAACGTGTCCTGGTTTATGGCATACTCGCGCAGTTCCGGCACCGAGCGGACGGCCAGATATTCGGCGTGCGTACACCCATGGGGAAACCATACGTCGATGCCGTCGATCTCGCCTCGACCCTGCTCGTCGAAGGCCAGGAAATACGGATGGTCATGACCTTCCCGCTTCGAACCGTCCGGCGCCTTCCCGGCGAGGCGGTGCGTGGCCGGCTCACCTTCGCGCTCGGAGAGCCGCCGAATTGCAGCCGCACGTAGTAGTTCACCGAAGACGACAGCGTCAGTGATGGGCGGCTTGCGGGAGTGCTTCCCACGTCCAAGCCTAAATCGCAACAGCATTCGATCGAATACAGGCTGCGTACGCTCCGGACGCTCATACTGCTCACGTACCATGAGAAAGTCCGAAGGGAGCCGATATTCCACCCACGCCGTACCGGCCGGTCCCACGCCGCGAGTGTTCCTTGCTTTCCCATTTGTCTCCAGCAGCGTCTGAAGCAGCGCATCGCTCTGCAAGGATGAGTTCACTAAAAGTCGACGTACTGTGGGCCCCTGGCGGCTCGATCGCGCGGCGATGTCGACGACTTCCAGCGCCTCATCATTCGGGATCGCATCGACGACTCGCATTGAACAAGCCCAATCGGTACTATCGAGGCAATCCAGCAATGCGCAAGAACGCTCCAAAAGCATCCGCTCGCCTGGCGAGAGCTCCACTTGCGGCCATACGACGTATGCTGCGGTCAGCGGCTCCTGACCCTGGTCCAACGCGATGAACGAATCAAGCGTATGCGTCCCGGCATGTTTACCGCATTTCATCGAGCCTAGCTGCGTGAAATGTCTGGTATGACCGGCTGTTGCGCGCGGTAAGAGGTAACACGGAGGCTCGCTCACGCGATTAAGGAGATTCGCGAATACTTCGCGGTCAGGCTGTCCCCCGCCTAACCACGCCTGCGCTATCACCCCTAATACGCGCCACGGATGCGGAGGCCACTCGATCTCGGAATCGTCCCTTGCCTCGGCCCAAGCACTTCGATGGAACCGACCAGCGAGAAACTCGATTCTTAACGCCAGCATCTTCGGGAAGGGACTAGAGCAGCAACCGGCATGCTCGCGTTTGCGTTCTTGGAACGGCGCTTTACCTCAAAAGCCAAGGCTATCGCTGCGACGAAACAAGCCAAGGCCCCATCGATCAACGCAGGGCTGCAAAGACTCCCAGGCCGATGTGGCGGCCCGCACCGATCGCCACAGGGCCAGGTACGTCCTCTGAAAAGGTGATAATCGCATGCGCGCGCGGATACGCTGCGAGATAGTTCGGTACTCGGTAGGCCCGCGCCATCTCAGCGCCCGGGAAGACCGGTTCGCGCTGCAGTTCGATTTCGACGACTGGCGTCGTGTAGCCGGCCTGCGCCAACGCCTTTAGCACGAGCGCATGGGCTTTGCGCGGACGATAGTCGTCGTGCCCTGGCAATACCAGCGGCGTCACCGAACCCCAGGTACGCGCCTTGCGCAAATAACGTAAGACGATGCCATCGGCAGAGGGATCGATGGCATGCAGGTCAGCCCTCCATATACCTGTGCCCTCCTCAACGAGCGATGTACCCAAAAGCCGGCGAGCTAGACCTTGCGCTTTCCCACCACCCCCGCCAAACGGCTCTGCGAGAAGCACGCGACGGATGCGACCATCGCGACCCCTGGGAGCGATAGTTGGCAGAGGCAAATAGGAGAATTGCTTGATGAATCCAGTATTGAGGTGTATCGCCTTGGCGCGCTCGCACGCAGCGTGGCGTAGCCACGCAGCGACTTCCGTCGCTTGGCGCGGATCGAAGGAGCAGTAGCCGCGCTCCTCATCGACGAGCGCGAAGGCATGCACAGCTCGGCGGCGTCCCTGAGCCTGACGCAGGTACCCGACTTCTCGATAAACCGAAACCGGTGAGGGTGCAGTGACGTATCCACCTCTGCCGAGCACGACACGCGTTGCCTGATCCCCATAACGAGCAATCAATTCATCGAGCGAACCGGCGACCGGGACGCGCCAGCCCACCCCGTTTTCATCGGGTATCCACACCTCGCCGGACAGAGTGGCCTTTTCAGCTGCACTCAGGACACGACCATTGCCCGCCACGAGATCGATGCCGAGGCCGAGGCTGTGCAGGTGGCGCGCTTCGGCACAGAGAGTCTCAACATGGGGCTGTACCTCTTCCCTTTCCTCCTCGCCAATCGGCCATAGAAACCGGACAGGGAGCTCCTCGGTAAGGCGATGTGGCCGGAGATCCTTGTCGGTGCGCAGCTTGCCTGGCTGCTCCTCCGGATCTTTGTCTTGCGCCCAGGCTTGCGCGACCTTGTCCATGTCATTGTTGGGCACGTACAGCCGTACCACACTTGCCGCATTCGCGGCTGGTGCGATGATCTCAGGGGCACCGCGGTTTTCAAGCCATAGCAACGCCGCTTTTTTCCCATCGGAAAATTCCGTGCGACGAAAACCGATGTTGCTCGCCGCGACCAGAGCCTGGAAAAGGCGGTGCGGGTTGGGCGGCCACTCCGGTGGGAAGTAGGCGCGATCACGTTCCGAGCGCCGACCGTGATAACGGCCAGCAAGAAAATGCGTCTCTATGCAGAGCCAACGCACGACTTACGCAGCTTCCTTAACTCTGATCTTGACTCTGCTCTTGACTCTGCGATTTTTTCTTACCCGCGCGTTTACTAAGCGCTGCCTTGATCGCAGCGTCGACTGTCTCGACATTGAAGGCTACTGTACGGTCCTGACCGACACCAAAAGCACCTGCCGCCTGCTTCGCAAATGCCGATGCGGCCGCGACATTAGGTGAAATCGAAGTCCGTACACCGTCATGCATCACAAGCTCCCATAGTGGCTTCTTCTCCGGATCCTGCACAAGCAGGCACCCCTGGCGCAGGTTGTGCTCGCGCTCGTGCACAAGCGCAAGCAATGCCAGTCCAAGGAGGTAACGACGCAACGCATCGCCCGACGGCCCCTTTGGGCCGACCGCACGCAGGCCGACGAGGCTCAGAATCGCCTCGCGCCGTATCTCGCCGCGCACGATAATACCACCATGGGTCCCTTCAGCGATGGCTTGCTTTAATCCAAACACACTACCAACTTTTTTTCCGGGTTCTATGGATTCTTCCAAAAGCTCATCCTTGCACAATTCCTCTTTTACATAATCAATCGGAGGAAAATACTGGGCCGAGCGCTTCAGTTCAGCCACATCGTATGCTCGGATAACCGAAGCGATAAGGCGTGGCAGCTTTGCCTGGGTATCGCGCGAGTCCCAAGCACCGAAGATGAGAGAGGTTGGAGCGATCTTTGCGAGCTGCGTAGCATCCCCAATTCGCTGATAGGCATCGAACGCTTCCCTCAAAGTTGGTCCAAGATCCGAGTAGCGCACGATCGCGTCCGCGGCACGGTGGCCAGCATCCAGAAGGTTGATGACTTTCTTACCCGCCTTGATCTCGATCTGCGGGACGAGCCCTGAGTACCGTGCGTCCTTAAATAAGGGCTCCATACGATTTGCCTGCGAGCCGACAGTATCGATGATGGCGATGCGGGTAACCTTGTTGGGGTGGTTAGAATCGTGAATCTCGTCTATGTTGTAACCGGCCCTACCGCCTCCCTCTGGTGCAGCAAAGGTAGGCGGGAAAATCACCGCGTCGCGGCCTTCGGCCGGTATCAGCCATTGTCGGCATACGAGGGCGGCCGGTCCATCATCCGCGAGCATCTTATCGGCTAAGTTGTTCCACGTTGTCGTCATTGTTCGTCCTCTGTAGTCGGCGAGGGCTGAGCCCACCCAAAACTGCCATAGCGGCTATTACGCATAACGACCGGAAATTTGTACACAAGGGATCGTTGTGAAACATCGATCATGACGGCAGGAGCAACGACAATGTCGATCGGCGTGTTCCATGGTCGGTACCAAAACCACCGTCGCTTGTTTTCAACCGGCTTCGGCCGACACCGCTGCAAGCCGATCGCCGCCAGAATTTCCGTGGCGGGCGAAGTTTGTACCCGCATGCCCTGTTTGTTCGGAGAAAAGCCTACGTCGAGTGGTTCCCACGATGCGGACGGGTCAAATCCGAATCGTCCGCTCGCAGGTTCTCGGTGACTTAACAACCTTGCCGAGCCACCGCTGCCGGCGCGTGAAAAGCAGACGCGCCAATCATTTTGAAGATTCGTGATATTGCGGGCGGGTGTCTGTTGTCCGGACCATATTTTAAGTTCAGACTTATCGCCATCCCCATAAGAGTCAAGCCACCAATCCAACCGCAACTTGAACGAGGTAAGGATGACCGGCTGGCGATCTGCCTTTGTACTCCCCTGGCCGTTAACGATCGTCACGTTAGTTGCGCATAGCTTCCGCACGATTTCTCCCAATGGATCGCTGCAGTCGCTGTAGGTGGCTACACAGAACGTAGCAAGTCTCTCCTTTGTCACAAACCAACCTTCGCTCCCTGGCCACAACCTATTCGCAAGTTCCAGTAAGCCACAGCAGGCGAGGAACTGGCCCGGATTGCGTAAGTCCACGTCGATGCTGATATCAGGCGCCGGCACAATTATGCGGCGCCTCCTCTGAGCTCTTTAACGGCCTGCGTGCCGTTCTCGCTAAGCCGTTCGGTCGCCGAATAGTCTGCTGCCCGCATCAGAGACTCAAGCCACGCCAGCCCCCAGTGGCCAAAGCGGCGCTGCAAGCGGCTATAGCGGCGCATCGTCTCAGCTATAATCTCGGCATTTTGCTCATCAGTCACTGCCAAATCTCCGTGATCTAGCTCGAAATGTGGCCGCGCCCAGCCGTGGTGCGCGGCGATAAGGTGCAAGATGAGATCGCGCTCGGGATGATTCCAAATTGCACCATCCTCTGTCGCCTCGCGTAGCGATCCAAACTCATGGCGGTACTTGCCGCAGGACGTAACGTCGAAGCCGCGTTTTCCGCTCTTGGCTAGCGGCCTCGCCATATCGCGGTTCCCGATCGCTCTCTGCCATTCCGGCCGAGCCTTCCCGCGATCGTGCCAGCGTGCGGCGATCACGATGGCTTCCGCAATAGCCGGCCATTTTGCCTTAAGCCCCACGCGTACTACGATCTTCTCGGCTTCCTCAGCCGTCCAGTTCAAATGCTCGTGGAGGTCCTGCGAACGCGGCGATGCGGCGGGGTCGTCCTGTGCCGTCGCCACCGCACGGCTCGCGCCCAGAAGCTGCAGAACCTTTAGGGGGTCTCCTTCTTCGTCACGCTCGAGGACGAGCAATGCTTTCTCGGCAAGGTTCTCGGCAAGGCCAAAGTGGTCACGAATCTTCCGCGCAGCGATCGCGATGTTAACGTTGTCGGCAAGCTGGTCCCGCAATTTTGCCGGAATATCGATTGCGTTACCAAGCACACGCGCGTTCCAACCCTCGCCTTCCGTACGCGTGAGTAGGATGCGGAGGCGCCGGTTCTCCTCCTCCGCGTTTACGTTTAAATCGTCCGCCGTGTCGTAGGGCGGGGTGCGCATCGGCTCATAGCGCGCCTGTCCCGCCAGCATACCGCGCGCGTCGAGGCCGCCGGCAGACGGCGGCAGCACGACGGTTGCATTGGCTAATAGCTCCGCACGGTTCAAGATCTCGGCCAGTCCACCGAACATCGGGTCCCCACTCACAGGGAGCAGGATCGCCTGAACCGGCTCTTTAGACTCACTTTCCTTGCGCTCGGAGAGCCTGTCAAGTTCTTTCTTGATGTTGCTTCTAGGCCCGCGCAGACGTTCCCGCGCAAGGATTGGATGTTTGTCGTAAAGCTGCTTGATCACGCGGAGGCCGTTCCCCCTGTTACTCGCCACGCAGGAGGACAGTTCGCTGACCTCTTCGCGCCATGCGACATAAAGATCGGGATCGGGCTCATCCGCCTCTATTCCACGCAGCCATCGATCGGGAAGAGGCCGACCAGGTAGATCCTTCACACGCGTGAGCGCCCAATTGTCGAGTAAAATATCGGTAAGTTCTACCGTGCGTGGTACTACAGAGAATGCCTGCGTTTGATTCGCAAGTGTACGCAGCCTCTCAGGACATGCGTCGTACCAGTCGCCACACTTAGGGAGCGAGGAAAGAGCGGTCTTCGTATCCGCAATGCGCTTCGGGCAATCATACATGTTCGTCGGCCACTCGACCACGGATACTTCCGCGTCGCGCCCAATGCCGAGACGATTGACACGCCCGAGACGTTGAATCATCGAGTCAAGCATCGACAAATCGCAAACGAGGTGGTCCGCGTCAAGGTCGATTCCCACCTCACCCGCAGAGGTCGCTACCACATATTCTGTGGCTTCTGGAGGCAACCGTTTCGGATTGGCCCTAAATCCCCGAAATAGAGGTGCTTCGACGAGTTGATCCCGCTCACGACCACGTATCGTCCCAGTGAGGAGCGCAACGCGCGAGTTGGATGTCGCCTTTGCGAGCCTTTCGGCAATCGTACGCGCATCGTCCGGTCTACGAACATACACGAGTACGCGCACGTGCTTCTCTTGATATCGGAGTGCAAGATCAATAGTTCTGGTTATAGCGTCGTTTTTGCTGCCATCAAGCCCCTCAATACGTAGTCGTTTCACGGCAAATAAACGCTGCCTGACTACTTCCTCGGCCTTATCGTCATTCGTCAATGCGAATGTATCAGAAGCGTCCTGTCTCCGTTGCGTAGCGGAAAGCTCCAAAACCCTAAACGGGTAGAGTGCCCCCTGGTCTTCCTGAGTCTTGACGATGCATTGAAGGAGCTTGCCGAACGGCTCCGATAGATGCGCCTCGTCGTGTATCAGAAGGGTATCCTGTCCAAGCAAACCAGCGTGGAAAGGACGCATGCGGCGCGCAACCCCATAGCCCGAAAATAGCAGCCGGCTACCGATCATGTCGACCGTTCCGATGATGATCGCCGGACGCGCCGGATCGGCTTGCCACTCGCGATTGTCCGCTCGTTCACCACGTAGCGTGCTGATGGCGAGCGGCGAGGCCTTATCACCAGGCTCAATACTGAGCTTGCTCAATTGGTCCTTGATTTGCGCCGCTGGACTGTGTGCGGGAGCACCCCTCAAAATACTTCTCAATCGTTCGGCAATGTCCGACGCCTGATCCACCACGGTACGGCGGTCGACGACATACACGAGCCGGCGCGGGAGCCTTATCTCTCCCCTCTCTACCTGCCGCGCAAGCGCCACCAACCACACGACGATGACAGATGTCTTGCCGAGCCCCGTCGGCAAGTCGAGCATCTGCGGGATCGCTCCATTTATAAATCGGTCAAACAAACGCTGCTGCCACCGCATTGGCGAATAGCCGGTCAGCTGGGAGAAACTTGCAGCGAAAGATATCATCTCGTCACTAGCCTCTGCGGCACGCCAGAGTCTATAATTGTCTTCGTCCCGGGTATGATCTGCTCAAGCCCGGTCCAGCCTTGCGTCACGAGACCGTCTCCGGAAGACTCGGCATCGGTTCTTCTTGGCCGTCGGCGAAGCGCACCTCACGCGCTTTCGTGTCGACGCTGTTGACCGTAGGAAGGTCGCCCCGAAGCGCGAGGAGCTTGCCCAACTCGCGGCC
>Ga0209062_1005342_pt1 | contig 12525 bp, 12 predicted proteins | sample Coa_R2_2_FD_187158 | JGI IMG/M metagenome (GOLD analysis project Ga0209062, IMG submission 187158) | Surface soil microbial communities from Centralia Pennsylvania, which are recovering from an underground coalmine fire - Coalmine... | ecosystem: Environmental > Terrestrial > Soil > Unclassified... | reverse complement strand
CATCGACATAGCGCGACAGCACGCGCGCGGTGTCGGCGGGGCTTTCGCCCCGCGCCATCTGGCTCTCCGAGCTCGACATGACGATGACGTCGCCGCCCAATTGCTTCATCGCCACTTCGAAGGAGAGGCGGGTGCGCGTCGAGGGCTTCTCGAAGAGCATCGCCAGCATCTTGCCGCGCAAGGGCTGCGAGCGGTCGGTGCCGCGCTTATAGGCCACACCCTGGTCGAGAATGCGGCGCAGCACCGGCGCTTCCAGCCGGTCGAGATCGAGAAAATGCCGGGGCGTCGCCATGACCGCGCGCCGTCACTGAGCCCACCGGCGCGCGACGCCGTCGATGATGCCGACGGCCTCCTCGACATGACTCTCATCGATGATGAGCGGCGGCAGGAGGCGCACGACATTCTCGCCGGCGCCGACGGTGAGGAGCCCCGCATGGCGGAGGCGATCGACCATCTCGGTATTGGGTACGACGCATTTCAAGCCGGTGAGCAGCCCCTTGCCGCGCAGCTCGACGAAGATCTTGGGGTGCGCGGCGGCAACGGCCACGAGCCGCTTGCGCAGGATGCCGGCCACGCGATCGACATTGGCGAGGAAGCCCTGGGCGAGCATCACGTCGAGCACGGCATTCGCCACCGCCATGGCGAGCGGATTGCCGCCGAAGGTCGAGCCGTGGCTCCCCGGCTTCATGCCGATGGCCGCGCGCTCGGTCGCGAGGAACGCACCCACGGGAAAGCCGCCGCCCAAAGCCTTGGCGGTCGCCAGCACGTCGGGAGGTGCGTCGTCCCATTCATGGGCGAAGAGCCTGCCGGTACGGCCCATGCCGCTCTGCACCTCGTCATAGACGAGGAGCAGCCCGAACTCGTCGCAGATGGCGCGCAAGCCCTTGAGATACCCCTCGGGCGCCGCCGCGAGCCCGCCTTCGCCCTGCACCGGCTCGACCAGAATCGCCGCGGTCTCCTTGGTGACGGCGGCGCGCATCTCGTTGAGATTGCCGAAGGCGACATGATCGAAGCCCGGCGCCGCGGGACCGAAGCCCTGGAGATATTTCTCGTTCCCTGCCGCCGCCAAGGTCGCGAGCGTGCGGCCATGGAAGGAGCCGGTGCAGGCGATGAGCCGGTATTTCTCGGGATGGCCGGTCTCGGCCTGGTACTTGCGCGCGACCTTGATCGCGCCTTCGACCGCCTCGGCGCCCGAATTGCAGAAGAAGACGGTGTCGGCGAAGGAATGCGCGACGAGCCGCTCGGCGAGCTTCTTCTGGCCCGCGATCTGGAACAAATTCGAGCAATGCCAGAGCTTTTGCGCCTGCTCGGTCAGCGCCTTGACGAGATGGGGATGGGCATGGCCCAGCGCGGTGACGGCGACGCCACTGGCAAAATCGAGATATTTGCGGCCATCGGTCGCAAAGAGATAGGCACCTTCGCCCCGCTCGAACGTCAATTCGTTCCGAGCATAGGCCGGCATGACGGCTGGAATCACGGGAGTCTCTCCTGCGCGAATGATGGAAAGGGGTGGGCCGATCGAAAAGAACGATCGCCTATCGTCGTCGCTGCCGCGCCGCCGCCCGCCTTTCCTCAAAACGCCGGCCCCGCCGGCACGATTCGCGCCTCATGTTCCACTCCACCCGACACAAACCCACCCGGGTTGGCTCGGACCAACCGTCGGGGGAAGCGCGGGAGTATGGGGAGAGGCGGTGCGGCTGTCAATCACGCCTTGAGCTTATACCCTCGCGCCACGAGCGTGTGGCACAGCGCAAGGAGCGCCACGTTCGTCCCCGTCATCACCGCGACGCCGATCCACACCGGACCGTCGGCATGGCCGATGAAGCCGTAGCGGAAGCCGTCAATCATGTAGAAGAAGGGGTTCCAGAGCGCGATCGCGTGGAAGGGCGGCGGCAGGCGGTCGATCGAATAGAAGGTGCCGGAGAGGAAGGAGAGCGGCGTCACCACGAAATTGGTGACCGCGGCGATGTGGTCGAACTTGTCCGCCCAGATGCCGCCCAAGAGCCCAAGCAGCGACAAGAGCAGCGAGGCGGCGACCGCGTGAAAGAGGATGAATCCCGGCGCGCGGAGATGGACCGGCACGAAGACCGCCATGGTGACGCCGACGACGACGCCGACGAGGAGCCCGCGCGTGACGCCGCCCAACGCGAAGCCCGCGGTGAACTCGGCGGCGCTCAAGGGCGGCATCAGGACATCGACGATATTGCCTTGCACCTTGGCGATCATGAGGGAGGAGGAGGTATTGGCGAAGGCGTTCTGCGCCATCGCCATCATGATGAGGCCGGGGGCGAGGAACTCGGCGTAAGCGATGTCGCCGATATGCCGCTGCTGTCCGCCCAGCGCGAGCAACATGATCGCAAGGAACAGCAGCGTCGTGACCACCGGGGCGGCGACCGTCTGCATCGACACCTTGAGGAAGCGCCGGACCTCGCGCAGATAAAGCGTCCAGAAGCCGAGCCAATTGACGGCGCCGAAACGGCGAAGACGGGGCGCGAAGGCGGGGACCAAGGGCTCAGAGTCTCTCGACGATCGGTTACCCTCTCCGCGCGAAGCGGGGAGAGGGAGGGGACCCGTCGTTCGTCAGAGCGACGGGGAGGGTGAGGTGTCTCTCTGCCGCACGATCTTTCACGGCGACGACCCACCTCACCCTCCCGCTTCGCGGGTCCCTCCCTCTCCCCCCGCACGCGGGCGGAGAGGGGCTTTGAACGGCAACCTAGGTTAAAATGCTGCGATGGACAAATCGAAGCCTGCACCCCCACCACGCCGCAAAGGTCCGCGCGTCGCCGATCAGCGCTATCTCGAGAATGCGGCGCTGCATTATCTCGAACGCTTCGCGAGTTCGAGCGCCAATCTGAGGCGCGTGCTGATGCGCAAGGTGGCGCGCTCCGCGCGTTTTCACGCCACCGATCCGGCGGAAGGTGAGCGGCTCGTCGATGGCATCATCGCGCGCTATCTCGAAGCGGGGCTTCTCGACGATGCCGCTTACGCCGCGCAGAAGGCGGCGAGCCTGCGCCGGCGCGGCGGCTCGCGCTATGGCATCCGCGGCAAGCTTGCCCAGAAGGGGGTCGAGGCCGAGCTCATCCAAAGCACGCTCGACCGGCTCGATGAGGAAGGCGGCGACGGCGATCTCGCCGCCGCCTGCGCGTTCGTCCGTCGTCGCCGCCTGGGCCCCTATCGCGCGCCCGAGGCCCGCGCCGAGCATCGCCAGAAAGACCTTGCCGCGCTGGCCCGCGCGGGCTTCGGTCTCGACCTCGCGCGGCGCGTCCTCGCCGTAGCCGATCCCGAAGCGCTCGAAGCGATGGCGCGCGGCGCGGATTAGCAGGGATCAGGCCGAGCGCACCGAGGGCGCTTGCGCCGGCGGGTCGTGATGCTCCAGATAGTGCGTCTGATTGGCCGACGGCATCTCGATGCCTTCGGTATCGAAGGCCTTCTTCATGCGGCGGTTGAATTCGCGGCCGACCGGCCATTGCTTCAAGGGTCCGGTCTTGAGACGCACGCGGATCACCATGGCGCTGTCGGTGAATTTGTCGACGCCGATGACGTCGAGCGGCTCGGGGAGGAAGGGCGCCCAGCTCGGATCCTCGCGCATCTCGTCCGCCACATGCCGCAGCACGTCGATCACATGATCGGGATCCTCGTGGAAGAGCACGCCGACATCGGCAACGTAATAGGAATAGTCGCGCGTCATGTTGCGCACCGTCGAGACCGAGCTGAAGGGCACGGTGTGGACGGTGCCGGATTGGTCGCGCAGCTTGATCGTGCGGATCGAGATCGCCTCGACCATGCCGGTATGGCCGCCGCCGACATCGACTACCTCGCCCACCGCCATCGTGTCCTCGAGCAGGATGAAGAGGCCGGTGATGACGTCCTTGACCAGCGCCTGCGAGCCGAAGCCGATGGCGAGGCCGACGACGCCGGCGCCGGCCAAAAGCGGCGCGATATCGACGCCGAGTTCGGAAAGCACGATGAAGCCCACAATGGTGACGAGCACGATGAGCATCGTCGTGCGCAGGAGCGGCAGGAGCGTGCGCACACGCGCGCTTCTGGCGATCGGCCGGCCGTCGGCGCCGATGCCGTTCAGATAGCGCTCGATCGCCGAGCCGAAGAGCTCCCAGAGCACGAGGGCGACCACGAGGACGGTGACGATCGACACGAGCCCGCCGGTGACGCGCCGGCCGAAATTGGTGTCGAACCAAGCGAAGGCGGCGATGCCCCAGGCTTGCAGCAGCGTGAGCGCCGCGAAGAAATAGACGATCACGGCGACCGCCAAGGTGAGCACCGGGAGATAGCGGTTGGCGCGCATTTCGAGCGTCGGGAAGCGCGTCTTGAGATCGGCGCTGATGGCGAAGCCGCGCTGGCTCAAGCGCCGCACCGAGCGCACGATGAGACCGGCCGCGACCACGACGACGATGCTCAGAAGCGTCGCGCGGAAGACGAAGACGAAGCCGCCCTGGATGTCGAGGACATAGGTGCCGAAGGTCGCGACGATGTAGATGATCGCCAGCACATGCCAGGTATCGGCAAGACGCTGCCTGAGCCGATGCCAGCCGCGATCGGCGGCAGCACCGTCGCCGGTGGCGTGCGGCTTGCCGCGCAGGATGTCGGCGACAGCGACGCGGTTTTGCAAGACGAAGATCACCGCGAGGACCGCGAGCACGATCAGCGTGCCGCGCAGCAGCAGGACATAGAAGGCGCCGGGAATGCCGAGCCACCACGTCGCCGCGGCGAGCGCGAAGCCATAGACGGCCCAGCCGGTGAAGCGGCGAACCCAGATGTAGAGATAGTTGCGCGTCTCGTCGCCCAGCGGATAGAGCGTTGCGGCGCTCGACGAGAGCAGGAGGACGCGCGCCGCGGCGAGGATCAGGCGCGCCGTCAGCGTGGCGTCGATGATGACTTCGGCGACATGCCCGCTGGTGAAGCGCGCCTGCACCAGCGGCAGCACGAAATAGGCGACGCCGACGAAGGCCAACACCGGCAGGGCCTCGACGACGAATTGCAGCAGCATGATCAGGAACCGCACGGCGAGCGCGTCGCTCGTCCGCGAGGCGAGATGCGCGCCCGGCCGCCGGAAGAGGCGGCGGACGATCCACTCGCCGAGCATCGCCGCGCCGAACACGATGCCGAGCTTCAGGCCGATGCCGAGCCAGCGCGCGCGCGCATGGGCATCGCTCGCCTGCTCGTCGAGCCAGCCGATGAGGCGCGGCGCGTCGACCACCACCGCGGTCGCATCGAGGATCTCGCTGCTGATCGAATCGAGCTGCTGCGAGAGGTCGGTGAGGAGGGTGGCGGGATTCTCCGCCGCCTGCTTCTGCTCGGCGCCGCGCTGGGCGGCGATGAGCCCTTGCAGCTCGGTGACGAGCTGCGCGCGCGCCTTGTCGTCCTGGAGCGTATTGACCAGCTTTTGCAGATCATCGACGGAGACGGGCGCCGGCGTCGGCGAGTTCGCCGGTTGCGTTTGCGCGATAGCGCTGCCCAGCGACAGAAGCAGCGCCGCCAGGAACGCGAGAACGCGGAAAATGCTCGGACAAGTCATGGCGCGCGAGCTTAACCGCGCGGTCGCCAAGCGCCAAGCTTCACGGCCAAGGGCGCAAAATTGCTCCAGAAACCTTGCCGCAGGATTGACGAATCATGGCGAATTCGCGGCTTTTTCTCGTCGCCCCTGCGGAAGCGGACGTCATCGCTTCATCAACGTCGCGACATTGCGCGCCTCGGGATCGCCGGAGGCTTCGAGCGCCGCGGCGACGCGCTCGCGATCGACCGCGTCGCGATTCTGGTTCAGCTTGAACTTGCCTTCGAGCCGCGTGATCGCGACGGCGAAGCCGCCGATGCCGCGCAGCATGCCTTCGATATAGCGCCCGGGCTGGTCGGCCAAGCGCCAGGGCGCGGCATTGCCGGCCTCGTAAGTGTCGGAGAGCTTGGTCAGGAGATCGCGCAACGCGGCGGCATCGGTCATCGCCTCGACGGTTCCATAGGCGTGGACCACCGCATAATTCCAGGTCGGCACCGCCGGATGCGTCGCATACCAGGTGGGCGAGACATAGGCATGGGGCCCGTGGAAGATCGCCATCACCTCGCGCCCATCGGCGAGATCGGCAAGCTGCGGATTGGCGCGCGCGAGATGGCCTAAGAGCCGCCCCGCCCCGCCCGCCGCCGGCTCATAAAGCAGCGGCACGTGGCTGGCGATGAGGCCCGCCGCGCCGGTCGAGACCAGGGTCGCAAAGCTGTAGCGGCGCATGAATGCGATCAGCGTCTCCTGATCGGCCACCGCGAAGTGCTTGGGGATATAGACCATCATCGCCTCCTCGAAGGGCGGATTGGAGGGGCGGGAAGCGGGCCGGTCAAGAGGCTCACACCTCGATCCCGGCAAAGGCCAGCAGCGTCACGGTCAGCAGCGCGGCGCCCGAGGCGACAAGGATGAAGCCCGAGATGCGGTTGAGCCAGGTAAGGCGCACCGTGCCGGCGATGCGCCGCAAGCCGGCGATGCCGAAGCTCAAGCCCAGCCACCAGATGAGCGAGCCCAGGAAGACGCCGGCGACGAGGACGGCGATGTAAAGGAGCGAGCCGTCCTCCTGCGTCGCGCCGACCTTGGCGAAGATGGCGGCGAAGGCGAGGATGGTGATGGGATTGGTGATGGTAAGGGCGAAGGTCGAGGCATAGGCGCCGAAATGCGCCTCGCCATCGAGCGGCTCGGGCTCGGCATCGCTTGGCGTCATGAGCGCGCGCCCGCCGAGATAGAGGAGGAAAAGCCCGCCCGCCGTGCCGAACCAATCCTGATAACGCAGCATGAAATCGCGCACGATGGTGAGGCCGAACCCCGCGATGATGCCGAAGATCGTGTCCGCCGTGGCGGCGCCGAGCCCCGAGACGAAGCCATAGGTCGGCCCTTCGAAAAGCGTGCGGCGGACGCAGAGCACGCCCACCGGCCCCACCGGCAGCGCGATGACGATGCCGACGCCAATGCCTTTGAGGAGCGCGATGAGGAGCAGCGTCGGCATTGCCGGACCCTGGGGGAAAGAGGGGCGCCAGTCTCGGCGAGGCCGCGGCCGGACGCAACCTTGAAACGCCGCTCACGCGAATGCGACCGCGCCCCCATATGAAGCCCGCTATAGTCGGGGCGCGCCGGAGGATCTTATGGACGAAGGACGGAAGGAGAGCCTGGGCGAGACGCGCCGCAAGCTCGTCGAATCGAAGGAGCGCTGGGCGCGCGACGGCCGGCTCCTGACGGGCCGCACCGCGCGTCCTCAAGAGCAACGTCTGCCGCCGGGGCAGCGCCGGGTCGAGAATTGGCCCATCCTCGATCTCGGCGTCCAGCCCGACGTGCCCACAGGGCGCTGGCGGCTCACCATCGACGGGCTCGTCGAGAACCCCGTCACCTGGGACTGGGCGGCGTTTCGCGCCCAGCCCGCCTTCCGCGACACCTCGGACATCCATTGCGTCACCGCCTGGTCGCGCTTCGACAATGAATGGGAGGGGGTGAGCGCGCGTCACCTCCTCGCGGTCGTGCGCCCCAAGCCCGAGGCGCGCTTCCTCGTCTTCCACAGCTATGACGATTACACGACCAACCTGCCGCTCGCCGATTTCGCCGATGACGATGTATTGCTGGCGCATTCCTGGCAGGGGAAGCCGCTCGCCCGCGAGCATGGCGGGCCGGTGCGCGCGATCGTGCCGAAGCTCTATTTCTGGAAGAGCGCCAAATGGATCCGGCGCATCGAATTCATCGCCGCCGACCGCTCGGGCTTCTGGGAAGAGCGGGGATACCACGACCATGGCGATCCCTGGACGGAGGAGCGCTATGGCTGAGCGCTTCACACGGCGCCGGGCGGCGCTATTTTTGACGGTGGGGCCGGGGCTGATGCTTGCCGTCAGCGCCGGCGCCGCCCCGCAGGCCAAGCGAGGAACCGGCATGAGCGCCTATGATTTCGCCTTCACCTCGATCGAGGGCGCGGCGCTGCCGCTGTCGCGCTATCGCGGGCATCCGCTGCTGGTCGTCAACACCGCTTCCTTCTGCGGCTTCACCGGTCAATACGCGGATCTCGAAGCGCTGTGGCAGCGCTACCGCGAGCGCGGCCTCGTCGTGATCGGCGTCCCCTCCAATGATTTCGGCCAGCAGGAGCCGGGCTCGGCCGGGGAGATCAAGCAGTTCTGCGAAACCCGCTACGCCGTCGATTTCCCGCTCACGGAGAAGCAGGAGGTGATCGGCGCCCACGCCCATCCCTTCTTCCGCTGGATCGCCGAGGAGCTGGGCGAGGCCGGCACGCCGCGCTGGAACTTCCACAAATATCTGGTGGCGCCCGACGGCACGCTCGCCGGCGCTTGGCCGTCATCGGTGAGGCCGACGGACAAGGCGGTGACGGAGGAGATCGAGAAGGTGCTGGTGAAGGCGAGCGGGTAGAGACAACGGCCTGCGTCAGCGTTTTCCGATCAGCACCGAGGCCGTGACGACGCACAGGGCCGAGAAAACCGTCATCGCGCTTGCCGCGTGCGAATATTCCCATTGCGCGCGGAGACCCAGCCAGTTCGCCGGCGCTTCTGTCCAATTCGCGGTCGCCTGGTTCACCGGGTAAGTCCAGACGAAGAAGATCGCGAGCGAGCCCGCCATCAACAGGAAAGCCAGGAGCGCAAGCCGAAAAGCGGCCGGCTGATCCCGGATCAAGACCGCATGGGCGAGGTTGGCGCCGATGCTGCCGACAAGGACGAAGCCGAACAGCGCCCAGCCGCGGTAGATCCCCTGGACGGTGAGATACTGCTCCTGGGACAGTCCGATCTTGTTCGGCAATTCGCAGATATGCGCGCCAACCGGCACGAAGGCGAGAGCCGTCAGGATCACCGCGAGAAAGCGGACGATTTGCAGACCCATATATTCCTCTCCGCGGAACTCGGGTGAATGGCCCTTGCCCGTCGCTAGGACGATTCTCCCTAAGGCTGCGCGCGAACGGGCGTCACCTGATCAAGGCTCCTGCACGGAATGCAGATAGGCCAGGATCTCGTGGAACTGCTCGTCGGTGAGAACGCCCGACCAGTTCGGCATGCCCTTGGTGACGCGACCATGGGTCACCGTATTCATGAACACCTGATCGAAATCCTCGCCGTAGCGATGCTGCAACAAGCGCAGATTGCGGCGGCGTTCGCCCTGAACCGCGTCGGGCCCATGGCAATGCGAGCAATTCTCATTGAAGAGCTTGTGCCCAGCCGCCGCCGAATCGACGGCCGGCGTTGCCCGCACCGGTTGGGGCGCTGTCGCCGGCCGCGATTCTGCTGCCGCGGGTTCGGCCCCGGCAAGGGCGAGCGGCGTGTCCTTGGGAAAACCGTATTTCGTCATCAGCGCATCGATCGACGGGGCGAGCGCGTCGATCGCCGCATCGACTTGGTCGCGCAACGGGGTCTCGCCACTCGCAAAGGCGATGGCGGCCTGCCATTGCATATGAGGGCCGGCAATGGGGATCACCTCATAAGCACCTCCGGACTTCGTCTTGTTGAGCCAGCCGGCGGAAGGTCCCCAGATGAAGGCGGCATCCGCTTTCGCCTCGGTAAGGTCGCGCATCGCCTCCTCGGGCGAGAGCACGGTGACCATCGGCACGTCGTCGCGCGTCGCGAGCAGGTTCTGCGGCGACGAAGCGTATTGCACGGCGACGCGGCGGCCGGCGAGATCCGCAAGGCTTTTGACGGACATGCCCTGCGGCAGGACCAGGGCGTAGCCGAGCGCGAGAACCGGCTTCGAGAAGATGAGCTTGGTGCCCATGAGGTCGGGCTCGTCGGGCAACCCGATGAAGCCGTCGCAGCGGCCCTTGAGCAGGCTCAAGCGCACCGCCCGCCGGGCGAAATAGGTGGGCTCCCACACTGGCTCGAAGGGGCGGCCCAAGCGCGCGGCGATCGCCCGGCCGAGCTCGATATAGAAGCCCGGCGGCTCGCCCTTCGCGGCGCTGAAGGGCAGGTTGTCGGGATCGGCGCAGAGCCGGAAGGACGGCGCCGGCTCCGCCGCGGCCGCCTTGGCGGCGAGACATGATGCCAAGGCCACCACCAACGAAAGAAACGACCGGCGGCGCGCCGCCGCTTGCCGCCCGCGCGCTCGCGCGGCGCGCCCGCCGGTCATCGTGCCGCTTCTCCCGCGATCAGAGGGAGAAGACGAAGAGTGTGCCGCCTTCGGGCGTGGCGGCCATGATCTTCTTGCCGACCTCGCCCATGAAGGCGGGCGGGCCTTCCGCGCGCCCGGCAAGCACGGCCACATATTGCTTGCCATCGACCGCGAAGGTGATCGGCCCGGCGCCGATGCCGCTGCCGAGATTCATCCGCCACAGCTCCTTGCCGGTCTTGGCGTCGAGCGCGTGGAAGATGCCTTCGATATCGCCGAAAAAGACGAGATTCCCCGCGGTCGTCATGGTGCCGCCATTCCAGGGCAGCGGCAGGTCGATGTGCCACGCCATCTTCTGAGTCGCGGGGTCGATGGCCTCGAGGCGGCCGAGATAGCCGCCATGGCCGGGGTTCACCGCGAAGTCGTTGCCGAGATAGAACATGCCGCGACGGAACTGAATATCTGTGAGCTGCATGTCCTGGCACATATTGTTGCTGGGAATGTAGGCAAGACCCGTCATCGGATTGAAGGAGATCGGCTGCCAATTCTTGCCGCCCATCCAGCTCGGACAGATGTCGGTCGCCTTGTAGTCCATGCGCGGCCGCTTGGCGGGGTCTTCGATCGCGCGGCTGGTCTCGAGGTCGAAGCCCTTGGCCCAATTGACGGGGACGAAGGGCTGGGCGGAGATCAGCTTGCCGGTGTCGCGGTTCGCCACGAAGAAGAAGCCGTTGCGATCCGCCTTCATATAGATGGGCGTCTTCTGCCCGTTGATCGGCACATCGGCGAGCACGAGTTCGTTGACCCCGTCATAATCCCAGGCCTCGGCGGCGGTCGATTGGATCTCCCATTTGATCTTGCCGGTATCGGGATCGAGCGCGAGCGTGCTCGAGCTGCCGGCATTGGTGAGCTTGCCGAAATCGGAGGTGCCGGTGCTGCGGACGGCGGGATTCCACGGTCCAGGATTGCTGGTGCCGTAGAAGATCGTGTTCGTCTTCGGATCGTAGGAGCCGACATACCAGGCGGCGCCGCCGCCATGCTGCCAGCTATCGCCCTTCCAGGTATCGTTGCCGGGCTCGCCGGGGCCGGGAATCGTCCAGGTCTTCCACAGCTCCTTGCCGCTGGCGATGTCATAAGCCTGGATGGCGCCGCGCGCGCCGTACTCGCCGCCGGAGAAACCGATGATCGCCTTGTCCTTGACGATGAGCGGCGGCGAGGTGTTGGTCTCGCCATCCTTGTAGTCGACGATCTTCGATTTCCAGAGCTGCTTGCCGTTCTGAGCGTCGAGCGCCGTCAGAAAGCCGTCGAGCTGGCTGAAGAGGATCTTGCCCGAAGCGAAGCTCACGCCCCGGCTGTCGAGATCGCAGCAGACATAGGGCTGCACATCCTCGGCGACGTCGGGCTGGAAGCGCCATTTGATCGCGCCGGTCTTGGCATCGAGCGCGAACACGTTCTTCGGCCCCGACGAGCTCGTGATATACATCGTGCCGTCGATTACCAGGGGCGAGGCCTCGTTCGAGCGCAGCGCGCCGACCTGGAAGGCCCAGGCGAGCTTCAACCCGCCGACATTCTGGTCGTTGATTTCCTTGAGCGGACTGAAGCGCTGATTGTCGTAGGTGCGGCCATACATGGCCCAGTTGTTGTCGTTCTGGACGGCGCGATCGAGAGCTTCGTCGGCACGCCCCGTGCCGTGGGAAATGGCGGTCGCTGCAACCGCAAGCGTCACGACGGCCAGCGACCCCATTCGGTTCCTGAGCATCGCATTCTCCTCCCTCGTTGATGAGTGAAGGTGCTTGCCGGCCTGCTTCCCTCTTTCGTCAAGCGGAGGCTGCGCTCCGCGTTTTTCCCGGTCACGAAATTGTGGCGCAACTTGCGATCGGAGCCAACCGAGATCGTTCGACTTCACCCTTTTGCATCAGTGCGGGTGCGGCGACGGCGAATTCGCGCGAAAATTTTTTCACGCCGCGCGATATCGCCGCTCGCACATGGCGAGCACGATGCGTTCCGATACAAGCGGCACGAAATAGCAGGCCGGATCACCCACGGCGGCGAAAAATGTCCCTGCTCGCTTTGGGTCAAGCCGCGTCGCGTGTCCGTCGGAAGATTTGCTTCGCCTGGTCCCACACTTCGACCGCGTAATATTGCGCCGCTTCTCGAAACAACTTCAGCGCGGCTTGCTGCGCATCGCCATCGCCGGCGCATTCGATCAACTCGGTCGCGGAGACCACACCGTCCTGGTTCAGAAGATAGCAGCGGTAAGCCCGCATAAATCACCCTCGCAATGATCAGGCGAGAGTGCAGCCGTCTCTCAGTCACCGGCGCCTGAACTGGCCGTGCCGGTGATCTCGCGATGCTACGCTGATCCATACGGCGGCGATAGCCCAAATCCTCGACGCGCCGATGCGACGCAGCCTCCTGCTCGCTCTCCCTCCTCCAAACACGGCTCAAATCACGGAGCG
>Ga0209062_1005341_pt1 | contig 12526 bp, 11 predicted proteins | sample Coa_R2_2_FD_187158 | JGI IMG/M metagenome (GOLD analysis project Ga0209062, IMG submission 187158) | Surface soil microbial communities from Centralia Pennsylvania, which are recovering from an underground coalmine fire - Coalmine... | ecosystem: Environmental > Terrestrial > Soil > Unclassified... | reverse complement strand
GTCCTGATAATCAACGAGGCGCTTCACGCCTTCCTCGATGAGCTTGATCGCCTCGGCCGGAAAATCGCGTGCCGCTTCTGCGAGCATGGCATCGAGCGTTGCCGGTGCCGGCGCCGCGGGTGTGACAGTCGCGATCGGCGGCGGGTTGCGCGCGAGATCATGGCCCAGCGCGAAGGCGGCAAGGTTCGCTTCGACCGCGACGCCGCTCTCGCGGATCGCGGCCTCGAAGCGCTCGCGCGGGATCGGCAGGATATCGGCGCCGCTGAGCGCGCCCAGCAGCACGGCATTGATCGGCTGGCCCGCGCTTTTTGGGTCGGCCGCGAGATCGAAGAGGATCGGGCGCCGCGCCATCTCGCGAAGCGCGCGCAAGACGCGGGCCGCATCGAAGCGGCCATCGCCCATCTGCATCTTCTCGACCGTCGCATAGATGCGGTGGATGCCGGCGATGAGGGTCGTGCGGCCGGGCGTCACGAAGCCGTTCTCGACCATGCGTCCGGCCTCGAGCAGCTCCGTCGCCGCCACGACATCGACGCCATCGGGGCTGGGATAAAGCGCGAAGAGCGGGCGCTTGCCGTCGAGCGCGGCGTTGGTTTCAGGATGGATCTCGACATAATAGGTGGTGGCGCCGGTGCGCTGGGCGACGCCGGGGATCGAGGTGCTCTGCACCGGCAGGTCCGAGGCCACGGCGGCGGCCACGAGCCAATCCGTCAGCAACCCGCCGCCCTCGCCGCCGAGCGCGGCGATGAGCACGCTGAGCGGCCGCTTTGCCGCCGCGCCCTCGCTCATGCGGCCACCTTGGCGCGCGGCGCGAGCGCGGCGATGACCCTCTGCCGCAAGCGGAAGAGCCAGCGATCGAAGCCGTTGGGATTCTGCACGATATCGGCGCGCCAGAAGGACGGACAGAGCACCGCCGCATCCGCGACCTCGCCGCACAAGCCGCAGCCGACGCACTCGTTATTGACATGCGCCACCGGATCCTGGCGCAGCGGATCGGCGCTTTCCTTGATGGTGAGCGACGGGCAGCCGGAGAGGCGGATGCAGGAATGATCCCCCGTGCACACGGCCTCATCGACGCCATAGCGGGTGCGGATGACGCGCTTGCCCGCCGCCACCATCTTTCGCAGCAGCGGGCGTATGCGGCGCTGGCGCGCGAGCTGGCATTCGCCTTCGGCGACGATCACCTTGAGGCCCTTGTCCTTGGCGGTAAGCGCGTGGCGCAGCGTGCGCGCCATTTGGCCCACACTGTAGCTCCGGATCGTCCGCACCCAGGAGATGCCCATGGTCGCAAGCGCGCGCTCGATCGAAATGCGCGGACGCTTCTTATCGCCGGCGGTCGATGACGGGATGAATTGCTGGCCCGTCGCCGAGGTGTAGCCGTTGTTCATGATGACGAGGACCGAGTCTTGCTGATTGAACAAGGCGCCGGCGATGCCGCTCGTCAGCCCGTTATGCCAGAACCCGCCATCACCCATGATGCTGACGACGCGCTTCTCGCCGAAGGCCGGAACCACGCCGGCGGCGCTCGCAAGCCCCAATCCGTAGCCGAGCACCGAGTTGCCGAGATTGAAGGGCGGCAGGGTCGAGAAGGTGTGGCAGCCGATATCGGCGGCGATGTGGATCTTGCCGAGATCGCGCTCGACCAGGCGGATGGCGCTGAACACCGGACGCTCCGGACATCCCACACAGAAGCCGGGCGGCCGCTTCGGCACCGGTGCGCCGATGATCGCCGCCGCACGCTGCTTTGCCTCCTTGACACGCGCCAGCACCGCCGAGACGACGGCGATATCGACGCCGCGCGGCACCGCGCCCTCGATGAAGCGCACGACGCCTTCGAGCATGACCTCGCCGGTATACTCGCCGGCCATCGGCAGCACCGCCTTGCCGACGATGGTCGTATTGAGATCGGCCTTGCGCAGCAGCGCGTTGATCGCCTGTTCGAGATAGTCAGGATTGCCCTCTTCGACGATGAGCACGGCGCGCTTGCCGGCGCAGAAATCGGTGATCTCGTCGGGCACCAGCGGATACGTCACGTTGAGCGCAAGGATCGGCACATCGCTCTTGCCGAAGGCATCGGCCAAGCCCGTTTGCGCCAGCGCGCGCAAGAGCGTGTTGTAGAGACCGCCCTGGGTGATGATGCCGACATCGTCGAGCCGGCCCGGAAAGATTTCGTTGAGCTTGTTCGCGCGGATGAAATCGATGGCGCGCGGCAAGCGATGCTCGACCTTGTGCTTTTCTTGCGCGTAGGTCGCGGGTGGCAGGCAGATGCGGTTGTAGTCGAAATCGGGCTCACTCAGCGGCGCGTTGCGCGAGATCGCCGGCCGCTTGTTGGCCTTGGTTTGGAAGCGGCCATGGACATGGCAGGCACGGATGCGGAACTCCATGATGACGGGCGCATTCGACGCCTCCGAGAGCTCGAACGCCTTCTCGATCAGCGCGACGAAGCGCTGATGTTCAGGCCTCGGGTCCATGAGCCACATCGAGGATTTCATGGCGAAGGCGTGGGTGCGCTCCTGGATGATGCTGGCGCCCTCGCCGTAATCCTCGCCGACGATGATGACCGCGCCGCCTTTGACGCCGGCGGACGCAAGGTTCGAGAGCGCGTCGGAGGCGACATTGGTGCCGACCACCGATTTCCACACCGCGGCGCCGCGCATCGGGTAGTTGATCGAAGCGGCAAGCATCGCCGCCGCCGCCGCCTCATTGGCCGACGCCTCGAAATGGACGCCCAATTCGGCAAGCACGCCTTCGGCATCGCTCAGCACGTCCATGAGATGCGAGACAGGCGCGCCCTGATATCCCCCGATATAGCTGACGCCTGCCTGGAGCAGGCCCTTGGTGATGGCGAGGATGCCTTCGCCCTCGAATACCTCGCCCTCGCCGCGGCGGAGCAGTTCCACTTCCTTTGCGAAGGAGCGTTCCATGGCCCGATGTCCCGTTCCGCGATCCGCTGGGATCGCACGTTAAGCATATTTTCGTCCGCAGTCTTGGCCGCTTGCCGGCGCCGGTCAAGGGAGCATGCCGCGACGCGCGAGAGCGCGGAAGATCCCGACAATTTTAGGAAAATTGCCGGTTCGATTCACGTCAATTTAAGCGGCCGCATGTTACCCCCTCGCCTGGATTTGCAGGACGGGTGGGGCGACAATGATGGATGAGGACCAGGCGATCGGCATCTTCGGCATGCTGCTGATCGTGACCGTGCTGATCATCGGCAACGCCTTGCATCCGAGCTATGCGAAATCGGCCCTGCCCAATCTCCATTTGCAGGATGTCGTGAGCCTGTTCAACTGCGGAGATTCGGAGACCGATCTCTGTTACCAGGCAATGGTGCAGTAGAGCGCTCGCGCGCTTCAGCGTCCGCTGGGATAATCGAGCGGATATCCCATCGCCGCCCCCGTCGCGGCACCCAGGGCACAGCCGAGGATCATCGCATTGGGGGTCGCTGCGATCGTGGCGCCGCCGGTCGGAACGCCGGACGCGACCATGGTGCTCGCGCCCAGCGTCGCTCCCAACGCACAACCCAGCGCGCCGCCGCTGATCGTATAGCGGTTGAGCGAGACGACGGCGCCGCCGGCGATGATCGCCTGGCGCGCCTGCTCGTTCAATTCGGCGGTACGGTCGGCGAGTTGATCGGCCAACCCTTCCAGCGTCGAGAAGAACTGGTGGATCTGCTCGTGGCTTTGCTGGCTCTGAGGCGTCTGCGCGCGCGCCTGTCCGGGCGCGAGCATCGGAGCAAGCGCCGTCGCGACGGCGAGAGCGGCTATGGCAAGACGCATGGCTGGGCACCTCCGCGGCTTTTCTCATGAACGGCGCCCGCGTCATCCGCGATCCTCGATCGGCGCCATCTCTTTTCCTATAGTCCGCCGCTCGACCCGGGAAATCAATGATGCGCATCCTCGATATCCGCGAGAAGACCGTCTCCATCGGCTCGCCGATCGCCAATGCCTATATCGATTTCTCCAAAATGACCTGTTCGGTGGTGGCGGTCGTCACCGACGTCATGCGCGAGGGGCGCAATGTCGTCGGCTATGGCTTCAATTCGAATGGCCGCTACGGCCAGGGCGCGCTGATGCGCGAGCGGTTCACCCCGCGACTTCTCGAAGCCGATCCGAGGGCGCTTATCGATGAGGCGCATGACAATCTCGATCCGTTCCGCATCTGGGACACGATGATGCGGAACGAGAAGCCGGGTGGGCATGGCGAACGCTCGGTCGCGGTCGGCACGATCGACATGGCGGTGTGGGATGCGGTCGCCAAGATCGCGGGACAGCCGCTCTGGCGGCTCCTCGCCGACCGCTATCGCGGCGGCAAGGCCGATGACAAGGTCTGGGTCTATGCCGCCGGCGGCTATTACTATCCCGGCAAGGATTTGGACGCGCTGAAGCGCGAGATGCGGCGCTATCGCGAGCAGGGATACCGCGTCGTCAAGATGAAGATCGGCGGCGCCTCGCTCGATGAGGATCGCCGGCGCATTGAGGCCGTACTCGACGTGGTGGGCGAAGGGAAGAACCTCGCCGTCGACGCCAACGGCCGCTTCGATCTCGAGACGGCGCTCGCCTATGCCGCGGCGCTGGCACCCTATGATCTCTTCTGGTTCGAGGAGGCGGGCGATCCCCTCGACTACGCGCTTCAGGCGGAGTTGTGCCGGCATTATGAGCGGCCGCTGGCGACTGGCGAGAACCTGTTCTCGCATCAGGATGCGCGCAACCTCATCCGCTATGGCGACCTGCGGCCCGACCGCGACTTCCTGCAATTCGACTGCGCCCTTTCCTATGGCCTCGTCGAGTATCTCCGCACGCTCGACATGCTCGCCGCGCATCGATGGTCGAGTCGGCGCGTCGTGCCGCATGGCGGGCATCAGATGTCACTCAACATCGCCGCCGGGCTTCATCTCGGCGGCAATGAATCCTACCCCGACGTGTTCCAGCCCTTCGGCGGCTTTGCCGACGGCATCGCCGTCGAGAATGGCTATGTGGGGTTGCCCGACATCCCCGGCATCGGCTTCGAGGCGAAGGCCAATCTTTGGGCGGTGATGAAGCCGCTCGGCGAGTAGGGGCGTTTCGCTCGCCCGCCCGCGCCGGTTACGCCACGGCCGATGCCGGCGGCGGCATCAGATGCTTGAGCTTCGGCATGACCTCCTTGGCGAGAAGCTCCATCGAGTGATGCCAAGCCCTCGGGTTCTCTGCGTAATCGAAGCAGAAGAGCAGGATCGAGCCGAAGCCGCCGAGCTCGTGATAGACCTGCTCGAGCCGCTCGGCGACGGTGCGCGGCGAGCCGATCACCCAATTGTGCTTGCCGCAATAGTCGGGCGTCACGTCGCTGTCGGGGACGTCGGGGCGATGCTTGAGGAATTCGAGGAAGCCGAAAGCGCCGAGGAGCGGCAGGAAATATTGCCCATACATGCGCCCCATCATGCCGCCGACGGAGAGCTTGTGCGCCTCGGCATCGGTATCGGCGACGAAGATCTCGCGCACGATGCGCCATTCGCGCCGGCTCGGATTGCGGCCGGTGCGCCGCGCCCCCATCTCGACCGAATCCCAATGGCTCGCAACATAGGCCGGGTTGAGGTTGAGGCTCATCGGGATGAAGCCGCGCTCGCCCGCGAGCTTCAGCGTGTCCGAGTTCTTGGAGAGGCCGGCGACGCCGATCGGCGGATGCGGCTTCTGGAACGGTTTGATATGGGGGCGCAGCACGCCCACCATCTCGGGCGGCCGATCGACTTTCCAGAATTTGCCGTCGTAATGGAACGGCTCGTCCGATGCCCATATTTTCAAGATGATGTCGAGCGATTCGCGCGTCATATCGCGGTTCTGGCCTGACATGCCGTCGACATTGAACATCGCCCAGTCGCTCGGCAATCCGCTGGCGGCAACACCGAAATTGAAGCGCCCTTGTGCCAGGTGGTCCAGCATGGCGACGCGATGCGCGAGCTCGGCGGGTTGTGATAGGGCAGGAGGAATCCGCCGGGTCCGATGCGGATGTTCTTCGTCTGCAGGAGCGCCTGCGCGACCAGGAGGTCGGGCGTCGGATTGGGCTCCCACGGTGCCGTGTGATGTTCGCCGATCCAGGCTTCTGCGAAGCCGAGCTCATCGGCCCAACGCAACACCTGCAAATCCCATTGCTGGCCGTCATAGAGGCTCCGCTCCGGCGGATGCGACGGCATGGTGAAGAGGCCGTATTCCATCGAGTCCTCCCATTGGCTGCGGATCTCAAAAGATCTCGCCATCAAGCCTCGCACCCTCCCTGCGCTTGTCGCAAGAAAACTAAATGGTGGGGTGGCGAGAAGCGCGTCGCACGCGATCAGGCCGCACCGAACGCACGCGCTGTTACATGAGGCTCGGCAGATAGAGCGCCAGCATCGGAAAGGCGATGAGGATCACGAGCCGCAGAATGTCGGTGAGGATGAAGGGCAGCACGCCGGAGAAGATGGTGAGGAAGCTCACATCCGGCACCACCGTTTTGATGACGAAGACATTCATGCCGACGGGCGGGTGAATAAGGCCCAACTCGACCGTCATCACGATGATGATGCCGAACCAGATCGGATCGAAACCGAGCGTCGTCACCACGGGAAAGATGATCGGCACCGTCAGGATGATCATGGCGAGCGCATCCATCAGGCATCCCAGCACCAGATAAATGAGCATGATGAGCGCGAGAACGCCGTAGCGCCCGAGGCCGAGGCCGGTGAGGAACATCGTCACCTTCTGCGGCGTCTGGGTGACGGTGAGGAAATAGCCGAAGAGGAGGGCGCCGATCAGCACCGTGAAGATCGCCGCCGCCGTGCGCGTCGCCTGCAGCAGCGATTGCAGGAAATCCTGGCGCGAGAGCCGTCCGCGCAGCACGCTGATGACGAAGGCCCCGCCCGCACCCATGCCGCCCGCTTCGGTCGGCGTGAAGAGCCCGCCATAGAGTCCGCCGATCACGAATAGGAAGAGCAGGAGCGGCGCCCAGACCTCGCGCAGCGCCGAGAGCCGCTCGCGCCACCCGCTCCGCCGTCCGGCCGGCAGGAAACCCGGCCGCACCAGGCCGATGATCGTGATGGTCACGATATACATCGAGACCGCGAGAATGCCGGGGATGATGCCGGCGATGAAGAGCTTGCCGATATCCTGCTGCGTGATGAGGCCATAGACGGCGAGCACGGTCGAGGGCGGGAACATCGCGCCCAGCGTGCCGCCCGCCGCGATGACGCCCGTCGCGAAGGATTGGGGATAGCGGTATTGCCGCATCTCGGGATATGCGACCGTCGAGAAGGTGGCGGCGGTCGCGACCGACGAGCCGCTGATCGCGGCGAAGCCCGCGCAGGCGGCAATCGTGGCGATGCCGAGCCCGCCGCGCAGATGGCCCGCGAAGGTATTGGCGACGCGGAAGAGCTCGCGGCTCATGCCCGAGCGCGAGACGATCGCGCCCATCAGCAGGAACATCGGTATGACGCCGAAGGTGTAGTCCGCCACCGTGCGCATCGAGGTCTGGCCGACCATCTTGAGCGCGGGATATGCCCCGACGATGTAGCCGAAGCCGGTGACGCCGACCAATCCCATCGCCATGCCCACCGGCACGCGCAGCAGCATCAGCGTGAAGAGCGTGACGAAGCCGATGACGGCGACGGCATCCGTGCTCATTCGACCGACTTTATCGCGGGTTTGTCGAAGGTCTGCGGCCGCACGATGAGGCGATATGTCCTCACCGCGATGAGCAGCACCGCCGAGACATCGCCGAGCCAAGCGACGGCGAAGAAGGGCCAGACCGGCAGGTTGAGGTCGAAGGTGAGGACGCCATCGGCGCGCGTCGTCCGCACCTTATCGAAGAGCATCGACGTCTGCACCGCGACGACGAAGAGCAGCACGAGGGTCGCGAACACATCGATCATGCGGCGATATCGGGGGCTCGCCGCGGACCAGACCAGATCGACGGTGATGTGCGTCCCACGATAGCTGGTCGCGGCGATGCCCCAGAAGATGAGAATGCCGAGGAGCAACCGGCCGAAATCATAGCTGTCGGGGATCGACACGCTGAAGAATTTGCGCAACAGCACCGAGATGAAGATATCGGCGGCGACCAGGCCGACGAAGATCGCGGCCAGGAGCTCGATGCCGTCGATGAAGCGGTCCATCCAGTTGCGCGATGGAACCGGAGGAGTCTTGACGTCTGCGGTGCTCATGGGCGGCCTGCAATTCGGCTGTGCGTCCTTCGAGACGCGCGCGATGCGCGCTCCTCAGGATGAGGGCAGACCGGATGTGGCCTCATCCTGAGGAGCCGCCGCAGGCCGCGTTTCGAAGGACGCACGGCGATAATCCAGCGCGCCTAATAGGCCGCCTTGTGCTTCGCCAGGGATTCCTTGAGCTCGGCGAGCACCTTCTCCGGATCGACGCCGGCCTTTTTTGCGCCCTCGGCCCATTTTGCGGTGAGCGGCTCGGCCGCTTTGCGCCAGGCCGCGAGATCCTCGGCCGAGATCTTGTAGACCGTGTGGCCCGGCTCCTTCCGGAGCTTGTCGCGTCCCGCCGCCTCGAACTCGGCCCAGGGCGTCGCGATCTTCTCCGCCCACTCTGTCGTGCAGTGATCGTCGATCACCTTCTTCTGTGCGGCGGAGAGGCTCTCATACTTGTCCTTGTTCATCACCCAGACGAAGGTGGTGACGTAGAAGGGCGCGTCCATGTGGTACTTCACCACCTTGTCGATGCCGAAGAGGATGATCGAGCCCCACGGGAAGGTGATGGCGTCGGCGACGCCGCGCTCCAGCATGTCGCGCGCCTCGGGCGCCGAAGCCTGGACATTGGTGCCGCCGAGCAACGTCACGAAGGCGCCGATCGTGGCATTGGCGGGCCGCACCTTGAGACCCTTCACATCTTCGGGCCGCAGGATCTTCTTGTTGGCGTGAAAGGTGCCGGGATCATGGACGAAGGCCATGCAGAAATGTACGTCCTTCATCTCCTTGGCCGCGTATTTGCGGTACCAGGCATCGAAAGCGGCCGAGCCCCCGGTCGCATTCTCCATGAGGAAGGGAAGCTCGCCCGCGGCGATGATGGGAAAGCGTCCAGGCTGGTAGCCGGGATTGACATAGGTGAAATCGGCGATGCCGTCGCGCGCCATGTCGTAATGATCGAAGGCCTTGCCGAGCTGCTGCGCCGGGAAGATCACGGAGGTGATGGTGCCGTTCGATTCCTTCTGGATGTCGGCGGCCCAGGCTTGGAGCGAAGGATGGAGCGGGTGGGCGGGAGGAACCCAATGCGAGAGCTTCAATTGCACCGGCTTGTCCTGCGCCAGCCCGGTTCCGCCGGCCGCCAAAAACGCCGCCAGGACAATGGCGATCGCCGCTCTCTTCATGGCCTTCTCCCGTTCCGCCCCTTCGAGGGACGATTGTTGATGTAGCCAACGATCCTATCGGCAAGGCCGGAGTGGCGCAACGAGATGACGCGCCGTGCGGCGCGGTGTAGCGTCTTGCGGACGCAAGATTTCGGAGAGACGCATGGGCGATGATCTAGCCTTCCTGACGGCCACGGCCCTCATCGACCGATATCGCGCGAGCCGCCTCTCTCCGGTCGAGATCGTCGATACCGCGCTCGCGCGGATCGCGCGGCTGGAACCGACCCTCAACGCCTTCCAGCTCCTCGATGCCGAGAGCGCCCGCGCCGCGGCGCGCCGCTCGGAGCAGCGCTGGCGGCGCGGCACGCCAAAGGGCACGCTCGACGGCGTGCCGATCACCATCAAGGACATGGTGCTGACCCAGGGCTGGCCCACGCTCAACGGCTCGCGCACCACCAACCCGGACCAGCCCTGGACCGAGGACGCGCCGGCGGTGGCGCGGCTGCGCGAGGCGGGCGCCATCCTCCTGGGCAAGACGACGACGCCCGAATTCGGCTGGAAAGCGATCACCGACAGCCCGCTCCGCGGCATCACGCGCAATCCCTGGAACCCCGCGCAGACGCCCGGCGGCTCCAGCGGCGGGGCCGCGGCGGCGCTCGCCGCCGGGATCGGCGCGCTCGCCCATGGCACGGATGGCGGCGGCTCGATTCGCATCCCCTCGAGCTATTGCGGGCTCTACGGCTTCAAGCCGAGCTGGGGCCGCGTGCCGCATTATCCGCAGGCGAGTCCCTTCGCGACGCTCACCACCAGCGGCCCGATCGCGCTCTCAGTCGCCGACGCCGCGCTCATGCTGACCGAGCTCGCCAAGCCCGATGCGCGCGACGGCACGGCGCTGCCCCATGAGGCGCGCGACTATCGTCAGGGCTTGGAGGACGGCGTCACGGGCCTGCGCGTCGCCTATAGCCCCAATCTCGGCGGTGCCGCGCCGCGCCCTGAGGTGCTGAGCCTCGTCACGCAGAGCGTGGATATCTTCCGCGACAGCGGCGCGGGCGTGGCCGAGGTCGGTGCGATCATCGAGCCTTTGCAGCCGGTCTTCGAGGCTTATTGGCTCGCCGGCTTCGCCGAGCGGCTGCGCCAGATCGCGCCGGAAAAGCGCGAGCTGCTCGATCCCCGCTTTCGCGCCTTGGCCGAAGAAGGCCTCGCCGTCGGGCTTGAGGCCTATTACGCCGCCATCGTCGCGCGCGCCCGTCTCGCCGCGCAGTTCGAGACCTTCCTCCGGGATTACGATCTCCTGGTGACCCCGACCATGCCGACGACCGCGCCGCCGGTGACGACGCTCTATCACTCCGAGAACTTCGACCGCTGGCGCGACGCGGTGCCTTATACCTTGCCCTTCAACCTCACCGGCCAGCCCGCCGCCTCGATCCCCTGCGGCGTCACCGCCGAGGGTCTGCCCGTGGGCTTGCAGATCATCGGCCGGCGCGGCGCCGACGCGCTGGTGCTGCGCGCAAGCCGCGCCTTCGAGCGCGCGACGGAGTGGCAGGTGCCGCATCCGGCGTTGGCGGCGAGCCTCGAAAGGCTCGATGCGTAGCGCCGCTTCGCGGCCTACTGACCGCGCCGCGGGATCGCATCTAATGGTTGCATTTTGCCCTTGACAATGTTCTTGTTTTGTTCTATGCGCGGTCGATCGGGCAGGACCGAAGGGCCAGGGCAAAAATGCGACCACAAACGAATGCGAAAAATGCGGTGCGCGGGTTTGAGGTCGATACGCAGAAGACGACGCTCGCTCCCGGCTACGTGTTCGTGCGGCAGACGCCGATTGGGCTTCTCTGTGTGGGCATGGCGAATGACTGTCGCTATCTGAAGACGGCCTTTGAAGACCGCCGCGTTGCTGCGATCTTGAAGCGGGCGACGGAAGTCATCGAACGTCAATGCCCAACTTCCGATCTCTTGCCGGATGTCGATGATCCCTATCTACGTCGACTGAGCCTCTTCGCGAGGCTCAGCAAAGATTTCAACCCCGATCAGCCCCGCGACGATCATGGACGGTGGACCAGCGAGGGGACACCGGCACCGTCTGGGGCGTTCCTGGCACCCGAGTTGCCGCCGTCGCCTTCGGTGCTCGGGGCGGTGGCGCGAGCGGTTTCGTCGCTGCTGGGGCGTATTCCGCCTGGAACACTTGGAGCATTGGCGCAACTCGGTGCCAGGCTGTCTGCCGTCACTGCCATTCTCGACATCGTGCTGATCCCTACGAACCGCAGCTTGATTACAGCCGGCAGGCTGCCGGATTCGGACATCCGTTTCTCCTACGACGACGAAGCCGGGACGCTCACGCTTTATCGTTTCGATGAGAATCGCCAGCGTCAGATCCTTGCCGAGGGCAAGCCCGACGAAGACGGGATATTCCACGACGATGTGGGCCGTCCGATCGGCCGCAAGCTCGATGGCAGTATCGTTGTCGATCCCGACGCATTAACCAGGGGCCAATTGCCGGCAAAAGGCGGCGATGACGAGCCCCAGCTCTGTCCAGCACCCGTCCCAGATCGACCAGGCGCAGGCAACAATAAGGATGCAGCAACCTACCAAGCTTATGTGAGCACGTTGATCAATCCGGAAGCACCGTTGCCGCCGGGTCTTGCCGCTAGGCTCTGGGACCCGACCAAGGAGGACTGGGTTTATTTCGATGATTGCCGTCGAAGCGACGGCACGATGATCGATGCGAAGTACAAGTATTTCCGCCTCTTGACTAGCTCCTCCCCTCCACCCCAGCAAGGAACCGAGGGCAAGCTGCTCGGTCAAGCGCAAGATCAATTGAGGGCCGCCGACGCTCGCTCCATCGAATGGCATTTTGCAGAGAAGGGCGCCGCGGACTACGTCGAAGCTCTCTTCAATCGGAAAGAGATTCCCATCACCATCATCTGGACCCCGCCGCCGTGGACGGTGAAGCAACTCGTCGTCCTGATGTCGAAGCTTGTTCGCTATTACGCCCTGTCGCGTGATAGACGCATCAAATCGCCCGGTCGAGCGGCGCATTACCGTCTGTCGGTTGGGCCGTTCGACGCGACGCGAGCCGCTGGAGATAAGCGGTGAGCTTCGAACTCTGGTCGCGTCCCATCGAGTGGTGTAGGAGCTGTGGGTAAGTAGCCCGCCGCAGCGACCGCCGCGAGTCAGGCGGGGGCGGGCTACTTATCCACAGCGGTGGTCATCGTCGATCTTCGGTAGG
>Ga0209062_1005338_pt1 | contig 12534 bp, 11 predicted proteins | sample Coa_R2_2_FD_187158 | JGI IMG/M metagenome (GOLD analysis project Ga0209062, IMG submission 187158) | Surface soil microbial communities from Centralia Pennsylvania, which are recovering from an underground coalmine fire - Coalmine... | ecosystem: Environmental > Terrestrial > Soil > Unclassified... | reverse complement strand
CGGGGGGGGGGCCGGGGGGGGGGGGTAGGTCCGTCCGTCTGCTAGAATGCGTTGCGGGGAGGGTCGTGTGCGGGTGCGCGTGCTGTTCTTTGGCGAGATGCGGCGCCATCTGCCGCCCGGCCGCGAGGACGTCGAGTTGGAGCTGGCCGACGGCGCGCTGGTGCGCGACGCCCTCGCCCGCGTGGGCGTCCGGGAGGCCGACGAGCGTATCGTCGGCCTGGGCGGCGTCCTCGCCCAGGACACCACGCCCCTCCACGACGGCGACGAGCTGAGCCTCTATCACCCGATGGGCGGGGGATGAACGAGTGCTCAGTGCCGAGTGCTGAGTGCTGAGTAGTCCAGCCCACTCAGCACTCAGTACTCAGCACTCAGCACTGGAGTCGATGATGGCGTACGCGTACTGGAACCGCATCCTGCGGGTGAACCTGACCGACCGCACGAGCCGCGTCGAGGAGCGCGACGACGCCTTCTACCGGCGCTACGTCGGCGGCCGCGGCTTCATCGGCTACTACCTGCTCACCGAGACCCCCGCCGGCGTCGATCCCTACGGCCCGGAGAACCTGCTCGTCTTCGCCCCCGGCGTCGTCACCGCCGCCCCGCTGCCCGGCGCCGGCCGCCACAGCGTCGGCGCCAAGTCGCCGCTGAACGACGGCTACGGCGAGGCCGAGGCGGGCGGCTACTGGGGCGCCGAGCTGAAGAAGGCCGGCTACGACGCGCTGCTCGTCGAGGGCCAGGCCGACGCGCCCATCTGGCTCTCCGTCACCGCCGACGGCGTCGCGTTCCGCGACGCCCGCCCGCTCTGGGGCCTCACCACCGGCGAGGCCCAGGAGCGCATCCGCGCCGAGCTGGGCGACCAGATGGTGCGCGTGGCCCAGATCGGCCCGGCCGGCGAGCACCGCGTGCGCTACGCCTGCGTCGTGAACGACCTGAAAGACGTGGCCGGCCGCACCGGCATGGGCGCCGTGATGGGCGCCAAGCAGCTCAAGGCGATCGCCGTGCGCGGGCGCGGCAAGGTGCCCATCGCCGACGCCGCCGGTGTGCAGCAGATCGCCCGCTGGGTGTCGGGCACGCTCATGGAGAACCACCGCGTCTTCCACGAGTACGGCACCGGCGCCGGCATGACCGGCAAGCACCTGGCCGGCGGCCTCCCCACCCGCAACTACCGGCAGGGCCAGTTCGCGGGCGTCGAGCACATCAACGCCGAGGCCGTCGCCAACACGGTGCGCGTCGGGATGGAGAGCTGCTACGCCTGCTCGGTGCGCTGCAAGAAGGTGGTCGAGGTGACCGAGGGGCCGTACCGCGTGGACCGCAAGTATGGCGGCCCCGAGTACGAGTCGCTGGCCGCGCTCGGCAACACCTGCGCCGTGGACGACCTGATCGCCATCTGCAAGGCGAACGAGCTGTGCAACGCCCTCGGCCTGGACACCATCTCCACGGGCACGACGATCGCCTGGGCGATGGAGGCCTACGAGCGCGGCCTGCTGAGCCCGGCCGAGGCCGACGGCCTGGACCTGCGCTTCGGCACCGCCGAGACGGTCGTGGCGCTCACCGAACGTATCGCCCGCCGCGAGGGCCTGGGCGACCTCCTGGCCGAGGGCTCGGCGCGGGCGGCGCGGCGGCTCGGCCGCGGCAGCGAGGCCTTCGCCGTCCACGTGAAGGGCCTCGAAGTCGCCATGCACGACCCCCGCCACATGGCGAACATGCTGAAGAACTACCCGGTCTCCCCCACCGGCGGCGATCACACCGGCACCGCCTACGAGGAGCGCGCCTTCCGCAACGTGATCGGCCTCTGCCACTTCCTGAACTACAGCCAGGAGCAGGTCGTCGCGCTGACGCGGGCGATCACCGGCTGGGACGACTTCGCCGCCGACGAGCTAGGCGTCGTGGCGCGGCGGGCCACGACCCTGGCGCGGCTGGTGAACCTCCGCGAGGGCCACGGCCGCCACGATGACGTGCTGCCGCCGCGGCTGCACGAGCCGATCCAGGGCGGGCCGCTCGCGGAGCGCGTCATCACGCGGGAAGAGGTTGCCGGCATCGTCCACGACTACTACGTGGCCCAAGGCTGGGACCCCGAGACGGGCGTGCCCACCGCCGCCACCCTGCGCGCCCTCGACCTCCCGCCCGACCTCCTGCCTGCCGCTGCGCGCTAGGGTGCGGACGCAGCCCTACAGCACCCGCGGGCGGGACCTGCGCGATTAGCCGTAGAGGCGGCTCGCGGCGCCGGCCACGGTGCGGTCGTCGGGGTCGCGGTAGCGCTTGATGCCGCGCCGCGCAATCTCCGCGCGCCCGCGCTCGTCGTCGTCAAACAGCGCCGTCAGCTCGATGTGGTAGCCATCGGGGTCGTCCACGTAGATCGACATGCGCCGGTCGCCGTGGCAGGCGCGCAGGTACGGCACGTCGTGCGCCTGCAAGTGCGCAACCCAGGCGTCGTAGTCCTCGGGCCGGATGACGTAGGCGTGGTGCTGGCCCAGCGTGCCCGGCTCGGGCTGCTGGCCCGTGGGGCTGAAGAAGTCGATCGTCACGCCGCCGAACACGACGCTCGGCGGCCACTCGCGGGCCACCGGTGTGGCGCCCAGCACCTCCGTGTAGAAGCGCTTGGCGCGCTCGGTGTCCCGCGTGACGACGGTCCAGTGGTCCAGTCGCTCCACAGTCGGCGGCATCGTCGTTCCCTCCTGCGTAGGGGGGCGCGCCCGCGGGCACCCGGTCGGAGTGACCTAACCCCCCGGCCCCCCTTCCCTACCAAGGAAGGGGGGAGCCACCCCGGCCTCGTCCTCATCCCCCTTCCCTTCAGGGAGGGGGGCCGGGGGTTAGTCGGCCGGTCCTCCCCCCTCCTGCATCGGGAGCCGGGCGAGGGGTAGGTTCCTACCGCGCGGCGACGATGGGGTTGCGCAGCACGCCCACCTTCTCGATGTCCACCTCGACAGTGTCGCCCGGCTTCATGAACTCCGGGGGGTTGCGGGCGAAGCCCACGCCGTCCGGCGTGCCCGTGGCGATCACGTCGCCCGGCTCGAAGGAGACGGCCTGCGACCAGTCGGCGATGCACGTCGCCACGTCGAAGATCATGTGGCGGGTGTTCGAGCTTTGCTTCGTCTCGCCGTTCACGCGGCAGGCGATGTTCAGCACCTGCGGGTCCGGAATCTCGTCGGCCGTCACGATCCAAGGCCCCATCGGGCCATACGTGTCCAAGCTCTTGCCCATGTGCCACTGGCCGCCGCGCGCCCGCTGGAGGTCGCGTGCGCTCACGTCGTTGAAGCAGGTGTAGCCGAACACGTACTCCAGCGCGCGCTCCTTCGGGATCTTGCGCCCGCCGCGCGCCATCACCACGCCCAGCTCGGCCTCCCAGTCCATCTTCGGTGAGACCGCCTCGTCGAAGATCACCGGCTCCTCGGGACCGACGACGACGGTCGGCGGCTTGCTGAAGTAGACCGGCTCCTTCGGCAGGTCGCGCTGGAGGTTCATGGCGCGGCTGCCCTCGGCCACGTGCTCGGCATAGTTCAGGCCCAGGCAGAGGATGTTCTTGCGCGGCCGCGGGATGGGCGCTAACAGCTTCACCTCGCTGAGCGGAAACGCGGTGCCGTCCGGCCAGCGGTCCTGGTGGCGCTGCAGCAGGTTGCGCGCGCGGTCCAGAGCGCTGGGGCCGGCGTCGATCAGGGCCAGCATGTCGCTGGGAAGGCTCTCGCCGCTCGCCTGCGCCAGCGCCGCGAGATCGACGGCGCGGTCGCCGACCACGGCGCCCAGCCGCGCCTCGCCGTTGCGTTGATAGGTGATCAGTCGCATCGCCCTGCTCCTCGGGTGCTAAACCTTTGGCCGTCCACGTTAGAGTGCGCCAAACAACCACGCCAAGGCGGTGAATTGGCGTAGCTCGGCGTCCGCGGCCCCCGCGTTTCGTTGTCCAGGTGGCCGAGGACTAGGATAACATGGTGGCGGCGGCCCGGCAGGCCCGCGCCCACCACCAGACGAGAGGAGGCCCCGATGCAAGCGCGCGCACAAGATCACCATGACTGGAAGTCCGCCGACTACGCGGAGCGCTGGGTGGCGGACGCGACGGCTCGCGACCCCGAGCGGGAAGCCCAGCTCGCGCTGCTGGCTCAGCTCATCCCCCAACCGCGCGACGCGGCGATCCGCGTGCTCGACATGGGCGCCGGCTACGGCATCGTGTCGGCTGCCGTGCTCAACGTCTTCCCCGCCGCGCAGATCACGCTGATGGACTACTCGGCGGCCATGCTCGACCACGCGCGCGCGCGCCTGGCCGCCCACGCGGGACAGCTCCGCTGGGCGCTCGGCGACCTCAGTGCCCCCGGCTGGGAGCGCGAGCTACAGGGGCCGTTCGATGCGGTGGTGTCGGCGGCCGTGCTGCACAACCTGCGCGACGGCGCGCGCGTCCGCGCGCTCTACGGCGAGATCGCCAAGGTGCTCGCGCCCGGCGGCGCCTTCTTGAACCTCGACCACGTCAACCCCGGCGGCCCGCGCATCGAGGAGCAGTATGCCGTCATCCGCGGCACGGGGCGCCAGGGCGCCATGCGCCGGCTGGCGCGCCCGCAAGCAATGGACGAGGCCGAGGCGGCGGCGCCGGCGGTGCCCCGCTGGCAGCGCTACCCCGCCGACCTGCCGACGAACCTGGCCTGGCTGCGCGAGGCCGGCTTCGCCGAGGTCGACTGCTTCTCCAAGGAGTTCCAGCGCACCCTGTTCGGCGGCTACATGCCCTGACGCCGGCGGCTCCCGGGCGCGGAGCGCGTCACGGCAGGGCCCGCGGTCCCGAGTAAGGTAGTGGCGGTCCGCGCCATGCTGGGCCTCTGGCCCGCGATGGATGGGCCTCTGTATACTTCGTCGATTGTTACGGTGCCCCGGCGATCGGCTCGCGCCTGGCCGGAGCGTTCCGCTCGGGCCGGCCAGCCACTCTTGCCGCACGGGATGCTCCTCGTCGCGCCACGCTTGCCGCTCCGCCCTGGCGACTCCCGTAGCCCGCCAGCGCGCCCGCGCGACGCAAGCCGCCCCGACCCGACGGCGCGGAAGCAGATGACCGAAGCGCGGCGGTCCTCCGGCCGCCGCCGCTGGCGCTGGCGGCCGACACCGGCGTGCGCGTCGCGCTGCAGCAGACTGGACGGCGGCTCGGGCACGTCCGCCGCAACCGGGAGAGTATGGATATGGTTGCCTTCGCGTGCCCTGGCGGGCTGGCGCGGCGCTCGGCCGTCCTCGCCCTGGCGATCGCCACCTTGGCGTGCGGGATGCCGACCGCGGACCGCTCGGCCGGGGCGCCAGCCGTGAGCGAGGTTGCCCCAGCGCCCAGCGCGCCACCGCCCGCCACCGCCCAGGCCCCCGCCGGCTCGGCCGCCGCAGGCCCCTCCCTGCCGCTGGAGCCAGCCGCGATCAAGTTCGGGCACGTGGGCGCAACCCCCTACGCGGCCGTCTACGTCGCCGCCGAGAAGGGCTATTTCCAGGAGCGCGGGATTAGCGTCGACTTCGAGCGGACGCAGAGCAGCGCCGAGGCGGTCCCGCTCGTCTCGGCGGGGCAGGTGCAGGCGACCGGCGCGGGCTATGGCGCGTCGTTCTTCAACGCCTACGCGCGCGGCGTCGACCTGATCATGGTCGCGCCGATCGTCACCACCCCGACGCGCGGCGATTCCCCGGCGCCCGTCGTGGCGCGGCGCGATCTGGTAGACAGCGGCGCCGTGCGGGGCCCCGGCGACCTACGCGGGCGCAAGGTCGGGGTGCTCGCCACGGGGGGGTATGCCGAATACTCGCTGATGCTGGCGCTTCGCATGGGGGGCTTGACGATCGACGACGTCGATCTCGTCACGCTGCCGCTGCCGGACATGCCCACGGCGCTGGCCAATCAAAATCTCGACGCGGCCTGGACGCCCGAGCCGTTCGGCACGCTCATCGAGCAGCGCGACATCGGGCGCAAGATCGCGACGACGCACGACCTGGGCGAGGAGCAGAGCGCGCTCGTCATGAACACGCAGTGGATGCGGGCGCACCCCGATGCGGCGGCGAACTTCATGGTGGGCTACCTGAAGGGCGCCCGGGACCTCTGGGGCCCGGGCTGGAAGGACCCCGCGAACGTCGCCATCATGCACAAGTACACCGACGTGCCCGTCGACACGATTATGCGGTCGCCCGACAGCTATACGGATCCGGACGGCAAGTTCAACGTCGGCAGCATCGAGCGCTTGCAACAGTACCTGCTGGAGCGCGGCTATCTCCAATACAAGGAGCCCATCCCGATCTCCCAGCTTATCGACGATGGCCCCGCCCGCCGCGCCGTCGAGCAGCTCGGGCCGTTCGACCGCGACCAATAGGCGCGCGGGACGGCTGGTTTCAGGTAAAGGGAGGAGCACCGTTGACGGCAGAGGAGCGGCTGGCCCAACTCGGGCTCACGTTACCGGCAGCGCCGCGGCCGCTGGCGGCCTACGTGACCGTCGCACGGGTGGCGGACGTGCTGTACACGGCCGGCGTCACCTGCATGCGCGACGGCCAGCTTGCCTATAGCGGCAAGCTGGGGACGGACCTCACGGTGGCGCAAGGGCAGGACGCGGCACGGATCGCCGCGCTCAACCAGCTCAGCATCCTCCAAGCCGAGCTAGGCACGCTCGACCGCGTCGTGCGCGTCGCGCGCCTGGTCGGCTACGTTGCCAGCGCGCCGGGGTTCGGCCAGCAGCCCGAGGTGCTCGACGGCGCCTCGGAGCTGCTGGTCGCGGTGCTAGGCGAGGCCGGGCGCCACGCCCGCTCGGTGGCCGGCGCCAACGAGCTGCCGCGCAATTGCCCCGTCTTGATCGACCTGACGGTCCACGTCCGCTAGCGGGCGGCGCCTCGGTGGTGCGGGCTTGACGGGCCAGCGGGCGCTAGACGGTCCCCAAAACCTCGTGCTGGAACACGGGGATCGTGACGCCCCAGGCCGCCATGTCGCGGCGGATATCGGCGATGCACTTGCGCAGCACCGCCGCCTCCTGCTCGGCCGTGCAGGCGCCCAGGCCGGCCCCCGCGGCGATCTCGTTGGCCTCGGCGAACGGGCGCGTGGCGGGATCGGTCGAGAGCCAGATGCAGTGGTAGCCCTTCAGCTCGGAATTCTCCACCACGTCGCAGGCGACGCGCTCGATCTCCGCGACCTGCTCGGGCGTGAAGTGCTTGACGCGGTGGGCCATGTAGAGCCAGCCGAACTTGATGTGGCGCGTCTCGTCGCGGAGGATCAGCCGCACCAGCTCGCGCGCGATCGGGTCCCGCGCCTGGCGGAACCGCTCCTCGAACAGTCGCGCGGCCACCGTCTCGCCGATGCAGATGTGGGCGACGACGAACGCCTCGAACGAGATGCGAGGGTTCAGCACCCGGTCGCGGATGCCCCGGTGCTGCGTGTTGCGGGGCTGCGGGATCGGCGGCTCGGCGATGTAGCCCCCGAGCTTCTCCGCGAAGTTGTAGGACGCGATGCAGTGGCGGGTCTCCTCCAGCGTTTGCACTGCCCAGAACAGCCGGGCGTCGATCTCCCGGTTCGGCTCTAGACAGAGCCGCAGGAGGATCGCCGGGCTCTCGGCCGTACCGCTGTACTCGGTCCAAGCGCGGCGGCTCCAGTAGAGGCGGGCGGCGTCGAGCTGCGCGGGAGTGTACGGACTGGGATCGAACGTGTCCCAGGGGATTGATCGGTCGGGGTCCCAGGCGAGCTGATTGGACTGGCGCCACAGCTCGCGAATGTCGGGCAGCTCGGGGCGCAAATTGAGCGGAAACCGGCGCTCCTCGTAGTCCAGGATGCTCTTCGGGCTCGATTCGACTGCCATGATCTCCCCTCGTGCCTCCCGCGCGTCAGGCGCCGATCTCCAGGATCGCCTCGATCTCGACCGGGACGTCGAACGGCAGCTCGGCGATGCCGACCGCCGAGCGCGCGTGGCGGCCGCGCTGCTCCCCGTACAGGTCCACAATCAGGTCTGAGAAGCCATTGAGCACGGCGGGCTGCTGGTTGAACCCCGGCGCGGAATTGATGAAGCCCAGCACCTTCACCCAGCTCTGAACCGCGTCCAGCGATCCCAGCTCTTCCTGCACGATCCGGAGGATGTTCAGGGCGGTCAGGCGCGCGGCCGCGTACCCTTCCTCGACGCTCAGCTCGCGGCCCACCTTGCCCTGGTAGACCATCCGCTGGCCGTCGGACGGCCCCTGCCCCGAGACGTAGAGCAGATTGCCGCAGCGCTTGGCGAACGCCAGATTGATCCGCATGCCGCTCGGTAGCTGGAAGATGGGCGGCAGGCTCAGCCCCAGCTCGCACAGGCGCTCTTCGACCACCGTGCTTACCTCATGGGAACGTCGTCGCCGGGCACCCGCCGGACGGTACAGTATACTGCCTGCGCGGCGGGCGCCGCGCCCGCCGCGTTCCCGCGGACGCTCAGGACACGCTATCATGTCGCGGAGCGCCTGGGGGGAGCGCGGAAAGGAAGGGCGTCATGGCGAAGATCCGGCACATCGCTATCTGCGCGCAGGACACGGCGAAGCTGGCGGAGTTCTACAAGAGCACCTTCGGCATGCAGGAGGTCGCGCGGCTGGAGAAGGCCGTCTTCGTGACCGACGGCTACATCAACCTGGCGCTCCTGCCCGCCGAGGCCAATGGCGGCAAGGAAGGCATCTACCACTTCGGCTTCCAGGTAGACGACGTCGAGGAGATCGCGCGGCGCGGCAAGGCGGCGGGCGCGCAGACGGGTATCGCGCCCCGCCCGCGCGACGGCCGCTACGCCGAGTTCCGCATCCACGACCCCGTCGGCACCGGCATCGACCTGGCCGAGGCCGGCTGGGCCGTCGAGCCGGAGACCAAGGAGCAGATCGCCGCGCGCGTCGAGGCGTAGGCTACCCGCGCCGAGCCGCGCCCGCCCCTTCCGTGCTATGCTCCGGCGAATCTCGCCGAGGGGGCGCACGTGGAGAGCTACGGCAAGGCGCAGGGGTGGATCGGCTCCAGCATCCGGCGCAAGGAGGACGGTCGGCTGCTGACTGGCCGCGGGTGTTACGTCGACGACGTGCAGCTACCGGACATGCTGCACCTGGCCGTCGTGCGTAGCCCCCACGCCCACGCCCGGCTGCGGCATGTCGACGTGACGCCGGCCCGCGCGCGGCCGGGCGTCGTCGCCGCGTTCGACGGCGCCACGGTGCGCGAGCGGCTGGGGCCGTTGCCCTCCGGCCAGCGCAAGCAGAGCGAGCTAGCCCGCGTCGCCGCCATCGACCCGACGCTCGCGCCCCTGCTGCGCATGGAGACGCAGCCGCTGCTCGCCGTGGACAAGACGCGCTTCGTCGGCGAGGGCGTGGCGGTCGTGCTCGCCGACAGTCGGTACGCCGCCGAGGACGCCGCCGAGCAGGTCGTCGTGGACTACGAGCCGCTGGCCCCGGTGACCGACGCCGCCGCGGCGAGCCAGCCCGACGCGCCGCGCGTCCACGACGAGTTCGACGACAACGTGTCCCTGCGCCTCCACCTGCGTGCGGGCGACGCCGCCGCGGCCTTCGCCGGGGCGGACCGTGTGGTGCGGCGGCGCTTCCGCATGCAGCGCATCACGGGCATCCCCATCGAGACGCGCGGCGTGGTCGCGCGGCCGGAGCCGGACGGGAGCCTCACCGTCTGGGCGGCCAGCCAGTCCGTCCACGCGTCGCGCGACGCGATTGCCCAGAGCCTCCAGATGGACCCCGCGCGGGTCCGCGTTATCGCGCGCGACGTGGGCGGCGGCTTCGGCATCAAGTCGGGCGTGTACGCGGAGGTGGTCCTGGTGGCCTGGCTGGCGCGCGAGCTTGGCCGGCCCGTGAAGTGGATCGAGGATCGCACCGAGCATCTGCAGAGCGCCACGCAGACGCGCGACCAGGTCCACGACATCGAGCTGGCCCTGCGGGCCGACGGCACGATTCTCGGCCTGCGCGACCGCTTTACGGTCGACGGCGGCGCCTACAACCCGCTGGGGCTCGGGCAGCCCTACAACAGCGCCAGCCACCTCGTCGGCCCCTACCGCGTGCCGGCCGTGGACGTCGAGGGAACCGTCTACTTCACGAACAAGTCCCACTTCGCGCCCTACCGCGGCGCCGGGCGCCCCGAGGCGGTGTTCGCCATGGACCGCTTGCTCGACGCGGCGGCGCGCGAGTTGGGCCTCGACCCCGCCGAGCTGCGGCGGCGCAACCTCGTCACCGCCGCCGAAATGCCCTACGACACCGGCATCATGGCGCGCGACGGCCAGCACCAGGTGTACGACAGCGGCGACTACCCGGCCTGCTTCGAGAAGGCGCTGGAGCTGGTGGGCTACGACGCCGTGCGCCGCGAGCAGCCGGCGCTGTGGGCGCGCGGCGTCTACCGCGGCGTCGGCCTATCGGCTTACGTCGAGAGCACCGGCAGCGGGCCGTACGAGGGCGCCGTGGTGGGGCTCGACGCCGACGGCCACGTCTGGGTGTACACGGGTGCCTGCTCCCAGGGGCAGGGCATGGAGACGGTGTTCGCGCAGGTTTGCGCCGAGCAGCTTGGCGTCGGCGTGGACCAGGTGACGGTCGTGCCGGGCGACACGGCCGGCATCGCGCGCGGCCAGGGCACGCGCGCCAGCCGCAGCACCGTCACGGCCGGCGCGGCGATCACGCACGCCTCGCGGACGGTGGCCGAGCGCCTGCGCGAGCTGGCGGCCGAGCTGCTGGAGGCCAGCCCCGCCGATCTGGAGGTGCGGGGCGCGGTCGTGCAAGTGCGCGGCGTGCCGGACCGGGCAGTGCCGCTGGCGCAGGTCGTGGCGCGGGTCGGTGACCTAACCCCCCCACCCCCCCTTCCCGCCGAACGAAGGGGGGAGAGGGACGGCGCCGACGCCGCCCCGTCGTCCTCCACCCCCCTTCCCGCATCCGAAGGGGGGGCAGGGGGGGTAGGTCGGCCCCTCCCCATTCGCGTCGAGCACTACTACGAGCCGCCCGCGTTCACCTACGCGAACGCCGTGCAGGCGTCGCTGGTCGAGGTGGACGTGGAGACGGGCCGCGTGGCGCTGTTGAAGCAGGTGGTGGTGCACGACAGTGGCCGGGTGATCAACCCGCTGCTGGCCGATGGCCAGGTGTGCGGCGGCGTGGCCCAGGGCATCGGCAACGCCCTGATGGAGGAGGTGGTCTATGACGAGAACGGCCAGCTCCTCACGGGCAGCCTCATGGACTACATCGTGCCGACCGCCTGCGACGTGCCGCCCATCGCCCTCGGCCACTTCGAGAGCCTGTCGCCCCACAACCCGCTGGGCTTCAAGGGCCTGGGCGAGGGGGGCGCGATCGCGCCCCCGGCGTCCATCAGCAACGCCGTCGAGGACGCCCTGCGCCCCTTCGGCGTGGAGGTCACGGCCACGCCGCTGTCGCCCGAGCGCGTGCGGGCAATGATCGACGCGGCGCGCGCTGGCAGCGGGACCGGGGCCGGCGCCGCGTCGTCGTAGTGCCGTGACTGCTGCTGCAATAGCCTCCTCGCCCGCGCTCGTTCGCTCTCGCCTACGCGCCGCTCGTGGCGATGAGCCCCGGCGGGCGCGTCCAGGCCGTTAGCGGCCGCCCCTCGGCGAGCGCCTGTAGCTCGCGCGCCCAGATGCGCCGCAGGATGATCACCAGCACGTCCGAGCGGCCGAGCCGGTCCTGCGCGCGGTCCACGAGTCGCCCCTGCCCGACCTGGGCCACGTAGTCCTGCACGTTGATCAGGTCGGGATCGTCCGGGGCGAGGTCCTGCACGCGGCGCTCGCCCCGCAGGATGGCCTCGCCGATCGCGGCGATCGCGGCGTCGTCCGACCGCGGCGTCGCGGCCCGCCGCGCCCGGTAGTCGTCGGCGGCCTGGCCGGTAAGTGGCGCGAAGTGGACGCTGAAGCTGCGGTGCTGCTCGTCGTCGATCGGCACGCGCCAGGCGAGCGTGTCGCCCCACACGCCGCCGAAGCGCAGCGCTAGGTGCAGCACGTTCGGCATGCCGAACTGGTTGACCCGCACCTTGCCGTTCGGCCGCGTGCCGCGCATCTCGATGCCCCAAGGGCTCTCCTCGCCGTCCATCCGCGGCACGCCCACCAGCCCCTCGAAGTTCGTCCCCGATTCGCGGTGGACGAACGCCGTGTGCACCGGGTCGAGGGCGTTCTCGATGTTCTGGAAGTAGCTGCACGCGCGCAGGTAGGTGCTGTTCTCGCGGACGCCGTCGGCCTCGAAGTCCGGGTAGCGCGGCAGGGGCGGCGCCGCGCCCTCGCCGAGATAGGCGAAGACCAGCCCCAGGTACTCCTCGGTCGGATAGCTCGCGATCCGCACTTTCGGCGGAAAGCTCGCATCCTCAGCCGGCATCTCGACGCACTGGCCGGAGGCGTCGTACTTCCAGCCATGATAGAAGCAGCGCAGGCAGTCGCCCTCGACCCAGCCGGTGCTAAGCTGCGTCCCCCGGTGCGCGCAGCGCGGCGCCACCACATGGGGCTGCCCATCCTCGCCCCGGTACAGCGTGAAGTCCTCGCTCATCACGCGGATGGGCCTCGCGTGGCCGGGCGGGAGGTCGGCGGCGATGGCGACCGGCTGCCAGAAGCGGCGCAGATACCGCCCGGCCAGCGTGCCGGGGCCGGTGTG
>Ga0209062_1005337_pt1 | contig 12538 bp, 8 predicted proteins | sample Coa_R2_2_FD_187158 | JGI IMG/M metagenome (GOLD analysis project Ga0209062, IMG submission 187158) | Surface soil microbial communities from Centralia Pennsylvania, which are recovering from an underground coalmine fire - Coalmine... | ecosystem: Environmental > Terrestrial > Soil > Unclassified ... | reverse complement strand
CGCTGGCCTCGATCCTCACCTGGGGCGGCTTCCGCATCGAGCGCGGCGCGCTGACGCTGGGCGTGGTGGTGGCGTTCCTGCAGTACGGGCTGCGCTTCTTCCGCCCCATCCAGGATCTGAGCGAGAAGTACAACATCCTGCAGGCTGCCATGGCCTCGAGCGAGCGCATCTTCAAGCTGCTCGATACGGAGGCCACGGTGCTGGCCCCGGCGCATCCCGCCAAGCCGCCGGAGCGGCTCAGCGCGATCGAGTTCGATCACGTCTGGTTCGCCTACAACGGCGAGGACTGGGTGCTGCGCGATGTTTCGTTCACCATTGCGCCGGGCGAGACGATCGCCGTGGTGGGCCACACCGGTGCGGGCAAGACCACGCTGATCAGTTTACTGCTGCGGTTTTACGACGTGCAGCGCGGCAGCATCCGGATCGGCGGCGCCGACATCCGCGACTTCGCACCGCACGATCTGCGGCGGCAGTTCGGTGTCGTGCTGCAGGATCCTTACCTCTTCACGGGCACGCTCGAGGACAACATCCGGCTCGGCACCGAGGCCATCCGCCGCGAGCAGGTCGAGGAAGCCGCCGAGCAGGTGAATCTGCTCGATTTCGTGCGCTCGCTGCCGGACGGCTTCGATCAGCCGATCCGCGAGCGCGGCAGCGGCCTCTCGACAGGCCAGAAGCAGCTCATCTCCTTCGCGCGCGCGCTGGCTCATAACCCGCGCTGCCTGATTCTGGATGAAGCGACGTCGAGCGTCGATACCGAGACCGAATTCCGCGTGCGCGACGCGCTCGGCCGGATGGTGGAAGGGCGCACTTCGATCATCATCGCGCACCGCCTCTCGACGATTCAGCGCGCCGACCGCATTCTGGTGATGCACAAGGGCCAGCTTCGGGAATCCGGGACGCATCAGGAGCTGCTCGCGCAACGCGGAATTTACTACAAGCTCTACCAGCTTCAGTACCGGGATCAGGACGTGGCGCGAGCGGCCCTGCCAGGACCGAGAGACACAGAGACGCAGAGAATTTAGGCTTTGCGGTAAGCTTCGTCCAGGATCTGAACGACGTGCATGACGCGCTGCTTGGAGCCGTGCAGCCGTACGCCGGCGGCGAGCTGCAGCATGCAACCCGGGTTCGCGGTTGCGATGATGTGGGCCCGAGTGGCGTTCACGGACGCCATCTTGCTCGCCAGGATCTGCATGGACATTTCATTCTGCACCACGTTGTAGATGCCCGCGCTGCCGCAGCAGATATCCGCGCCGGCCATTTCCCGCAGGGTGAGCCCCGGAACCGCGGCGAGCAGTTTTCGCGGAGCGGTGCGGATGCGCTGGCCATGCGCGAGGTGGCAGGAATCCTGGTAGGTCACCGTAGCATCGATGCGGCCCATGCGCGGGTTCAACTCGATGGCGGCCAGGAACTCCGTGATATCCATCATCTTCGAGGCGAACACCTTCGCCTTGTGCGCGTAGTCCCGGTCGCGATCGAGCAGCTCGCCGTACTCTTTCAGCGTGGAACCGCACCCCGCCGCGTTCGTGATCACCGCATCGAACGCGCCGCCCATCACGGCATCCATGTTGACCGCGTCGATGTTCTTCCGCGCCAGCTTGCACGCTTCATCCCGCAGTCCGGAATGCACGTGCAGCGCGCCGCAGCAGCCCTGGGTCTCGGGAAGCGTGACCTCGCAGCCATTGCGCTGCAACACCCGCACCGTGGCCTCGTTCAGGCGCGCGAACGCGACGTTGGCGATACATCCGGCAAGAAACGCCACGCGATAGCGCCGCTCGCCCTGCGGCGGAAAGGTCCGGCCCACCTGATTGAAGAAGAAGGGCGGTTCGGCCGTGGGCGCGAGCGCCGCCAGATCGCCCAGGCGCCCAAGCAATTTCAGCACGCCCAGCGCACCCACCAGCGCCTTGATCCCGCTCGCCTGGTAGAGATAGAGAAGCGCGCCGCCCGCTGTCATTAAACCGCGCGATTGCAGCAGCTTTTCGAAGGCGAATCGCCGCACCGCCCGGGTCAGCCATCCGCGGCGCACCCGCGCCTCAATTTCGGCGCGCGCGTCTTCGATCATTCGGCCGTAGGGGACCCCGGAAGGGCACGCCGATTCGCAGCCGCGGCACGCCAGGCACAGGCCGATGTGCTCGAGGTAGGAGGGCGTGATCGGCGCCCCGCCCGCTACCTGCGCCATCTGGTAGATGCGCCCGCGCGGCGAATCCATCTCCAGCCCGAGCTGCCGGTAAGTGGGGCATGCGTTCAGGCACAGCCCGCAGTGCACGCACTTGTCCAGGTCGAACCGGCTTACGCCGTGACCGGCCTGCTGGCCGGGATTCTCTTCAAATACGTCCGTATAAGCGCCCACGATTCAATAACTCATCGGGATCGAACAGCTTCTTCACGCGCCGCATGATCTCGAGATCCCCGCTTGGCGCCGGCCATAAGCCGGCTCCGCGCTTCCACTCGGCCGGCGCGAATTCGATCACCGATTTCCATCCCCGCCGCGCCGCATCGGCCAGCCAGGCGGCTGCTGCGCCGGCGCGGTCGAAATAGCCGTAACAAACCCCGGTGCCTGCCCGAGCAATGGCCGGGCCGGCGAAGGATTCCGCGATCGGCTCCACTTCCTTCAGCGTACACGACACGCGGACCACGGCGCCATCCGGGTGCTTCGCCAGGAACCAGGGCGTGAATTCCTCGATGTGGCGCCAGAGCCGGCCATGTCCCGCGCCTTCGAACACCGCGCCGCGCCACGCTTTTGAGAATTCGCGCTCGTAGCGGCGCACGGAGGCCGCATTCCCTCCCGCGCGGATGCCGAGCAGCCACGCCGCTTTTCCGACCGTCGCGCCCGCCGCGGGGTTCAGCAGATCGACCGCCGCGGGATCGAGCATTCCCTTGAGAATGGCTTTCCGCGCCGCGGCCGCTTCGGCAGCGGAATCGAATTGCAACAGAAAACTCCGTTCCTCGACCGGCAGCGGCAGCACCTTGAAATTCACGGACACGATCGCGGCGAGCGTACCGAACGAGCCGATCATGAGCTTGCCCATATCGAGCCCGGCGACGTTTTTCACCACCATGCCGCCGGTCTCGACCAGCTTGCCTTCGAGCGTCGCAAAGCGCATCCCGATGACGAGATCGCGCGCCGTCCCGTACAGGCGCCGGCGCGGGCCGCTGCAATTGGCCGCGACCACGCCGCCCACCGTGGCCGTGTCCGCGAACGGTGGATCGAGCGGCGCCATCTGCCCGTTCTCCGCCAGCAGGCGCACGAGCTCGCTCCATCGCATCCCCGCTTCCACGCTGATGGTGAGATCGCGGGGTTCATATGCCAGCAAACGGGTGAGCCGAGCGGTGGAAATTGTTGCTTGGCCCTCGATCGGCCCGCCCATCGCGCGCTTGCTGCCGCCGCCTTCGAGCGAGATCGTCTGCTTCGCCGCCGCGGCACAGCGCAGCGTCCCGGCCAGTTCCGCCGCCGTTTCCGGTGTCCGCACGGTCATATGCGGACGTACACCAGCCTTCGCAGGACCCAGTCCAGCACCGTCAGCACCACGGACCCGAGCACCGCCGCGATAAATCCGTGCACCTCGAAGCCTGGAGTGAATAGGGAAGCCAGCTTCAGCAGCGCCGCATTGATCACCAGCAGGAACAGCCCCAGCGTGAGGATGATGAACGGAAGCCCGAAGAATTTCAGCACCGGACCCACGATCGCGTCCACGATCCCGATGATGATGGTGGCGATCAGCGCCGCGCCGAAATCCCGCACGTAGATGCCGGGAACAATGCGCGCGACCAGCCACAGCGCCAGCGCGCCCAGGAACCAGTTCAAAATCGCGTGGAGCAGCATAGGCGTCTACCGATCCCGGATGGTACCGATCAAAGATAATGATAAGCGATGGCAACTCTTTACGCTGGAACCTCCGGTTTCGCCTATGCGTCGTGGAAACCCGCCTTCTATCCGGAGAAGCTCCCGGCGGCGCAATTTCTGACGCACTACGCCGAGCGCCTCAACTGCGTCGAAATCAACTACACGTTCCGGCGCCTGCCGTCCGGCTCGACGCTCGAAAAGTGGGTCGAAGCGACGCCCCGCGGCTTCGTTTTCGCCGTCAAGGCCAACATGCGGATCACCCATATCCAGCGCCTGAAAAATGCGGAGCAGGCAACGGAGCTGTTCTTCAAGATGATCGATCCGCTGCGCACGTCGCGCCGGTTGGGCCCGGTGCTGTTCCAGCTTCCTCCCGCGATGAAGTGCGATGTCGCGCTACTGCGGGCGTACTTCGACCTACTCCCCGCCGGCCTGCGCTATGCCTTCGAATTCCGGCACACGTCCTGGCTCAACGAAGCTGTTTATTCCGCTCTGCGCGAACGCAACATCTCCCTTTGCGTGGCCGAATCGGAGCGGCTGGAAATTCCCGAGGTGATCACCGCCGATTTCGTCTACTACCGCCTCCGCAAGCCCGACTACACGGATGCCGATATCGACGCGTTCGCGGCCCGATCGCGCGAGCTGCTCGCGGCGGGCCGCGATCTTTACCTGATCTTCAAGCACGAGGAGACGCCGGAAGGGGCGCTCAACGCGGAGAAGCTGCTGAGGCAATTTCCTGACGCAGAGACGCGGAGACACAGAGGAGAGTAAGATCGCTGCGTCCCCGCGGCTCCGCGAAAGAGCTCAGCCCACTTTTCGGCGCGCCCGCTTCTTCGGCGCGGCAGCCGGCGCCTCTTCGGCGCGTCCGGCGGCCTCGGCCGGCTCCGCGGTGGCGGATGCGGCCGCCTGCGCCGGTTTGCGCTTCTCCGCCAGGCTGCGCTTCAGCGCTTCCATGATGTCGATGACGGGCGCGACGTGCTCGGAAGGCGCCGCCACCACCTTCTTGCCCTCGATCTTGGCCTCGATCATCTTCTCCAGGTTGAGGCGGTACTCGTCGTGGTATTTCTGCGGCTCGAACTCGGCTTCGAGAGACGAGATCAGCATCTTGGCCATCTCGAGCTCTTTCTCCTTCACCAGGCTCGTGTCCGTGCGGAACTCCTCGACCTGCCGGATTTCATCCTGGAAATACATCGTGTGGGAGAGAATCCCCTTCGCCCCCGGCCGCAGGATGATGATGTGTTCGCGATTGTGCATCGCGACCTTCGCGAGCGCGTAATATTTCGATTCGCGCAGCGCCTGGAACAGCAGCGCGTAGGGCTTTTCGCCGCCCTCGTCCGGAGCCACGTAGTAGGACGACTCGAGATAGATCGGATCCACCTGGTCCGCCTTCACGAACTCCAGGATCTCCATCACCTTCGCGGTCTTCGGTGCGACCTTCTTGATATCCTCTTCGTCGATCACCACGTAGCGGTCTTTTTCGTACTCGTAGCCCTTCACGAGGTCGCTGCGCGGCACTGCCTTGTCCTCAGCCTGGCAGAACGTCACCTGCTTGATGCGCGAGTGGTCGTCCTTGTGCAGGAGGTTGAAGCTGATGGTTTCCGCGCGCGCCGCGCTGAATAGCCGGATCGGAAACGAGACCAGCCCGAATGTGAGGTGACCCTTCCAGACGCTCGATGCCATAAAATCACTCTCTAACCGGTTTGTTTAACAATACTATAAATAATGCCCCGCACGAAGAAGCCCGCCCCTGAGACCGGCGCCCGGCCCGCCGCCGGGCCGCTCGAAGAATATGCCGCCAAACGCACGTTCTCGCAGACGCCCGAACCTCCACCTTCTCAGCACAGCACCCCCGGTGCCAACTACTTCTGTGTGCAGCGTCACGATGCCACGCGCCTGCACTACGATTTCCGGCTCGAGATCGATGGCGTGCTGAAATCCTGGGCCATTCCCAAAGGCCCTTCGCTCGATCCCGGCGTCCGCCACCTGGCGGCGCACGTCGAGGATCACCCGATCGATTACGGCGGCTTCGAAGGCAATATTCCCGCGGGCAACTACGGGGCGGGCAGCGTCATGCTCTGGGACCGCGGCACGTTCGAGCTTCTCGGCGATCTCCCTGCCGCCGATCAGCTCGCCAAGGGCGATCTGAAATTCCGCCTCCACGGCGAGAAGCTTAACGGCGATTTCGCCATCGTCCACATGAAAGGCCGCGGCAAAGGCAACGACTGGCTGCTCATCAAGAAGCGCGACGCGTTCGCCGTTCCGGGCTACGATATCGAAGCCCACGCCTACAGCGTGCTCTCCGGCCGCACCCAGGAGGAGATCGCGCAGAACCTGCCCGCCCGCAAGGCGAAGAAGAAGACCGCCGGCGCCGCGGATGCCGTCTGGGTCAGCGACCGCCCCGCCAAAACCCAAAAACGCGCGGCCGCCGCAGCGCCCACTCCCAAGCCCCGTAAAAAAAAACTCTGATTGACCCCGCGAACCTGCGGGGCGCGCGCCCGGCGCCGATGCCGGATACGGTCGAGCCGATGAAAGCCACTCTCGCGGACCGCCTCCCGCCGGGCGATGACTGGCTCTTCGAAGTCAAATGGGACGGCGTACGCGCCATCGCGTTTCTCGAAAACGAAGAGGTCCGCCTGCAGTCGCGCACCGGCAACCGCTGCGAGCGGCAGTACCCCGAGCTTGCCGTGATCCACCACCAGGTGGCCGCGCGGCAGGCCGTCCTCGACGGCGAAATCGCCGTGCTGGATGAAAAAGGCGTCTCGCGTTTCCACCTGATCCAGCCGCGCATTGCAATCACCGACCCCAACACGATCGCCCACCTCGTCCGCTCGACTCCGGTGGTCTATTTCGTCTTCGACCTGCTGTATCTCGATGGGTACGATCTGCGCCAGGTCGATTACATCCGCCGGCGCGAGGTCCTCGAAACGATCGTCACTCCCGGCCCGGTGTTTCGCATCTCCGAAGCCTTCCCGGCCGCGAGCGGCGAAGCGCTGCTCGAAGCCGCCCGCGAGACCGGCCTCGAAGGCATCCTCGCCAAGCGCGCGGGGAGCTGCTACGAGCCCCGCCGCAGCCGCGACTGGCTCAAGATCAAGCTCGTCAACCGCCAGGAATTCGTGATCGGCGGCTACACGCAGCCACAAGGCGGACGCGATTACTTCGGCGCGCTCGTGCTCGGCGTTCACCGCGAGCGAAAGCTCCACTGGGTGGGCAACGTCGGCACCGGCTTCGACCAGAAGATGCTGCGCCACATCTATTCGCTGCTCCAGCCGCTCGTCACGCCCGACTGCCCCTTCGCCGTGCGCCCCAGCCCGGACCGCGGCATTACGTGGGTCGAGCCCGAGCTCGTCTGCGAAGTGCAGTTCGCCAACTGGACACAGGACGATCGCCTGCGCGCTCCGGTCTTCCAGGGCCTGCGCACCGACAAACCCGCCGGCGAGGTACGTCCCGAATCCCCGACGCCCGAGCCCGAATCCCCTGCCCCCGCGGCGCAGCCGGCCATTCCGGCCGCCAAGGAAACGACGCTGACCATTGGCGGCCACGCCCTCAAGTTCACCAACCTCCCCAAGGTCTTCTATCCCGATGAGGGCTACACCAAGCGCGACGTGCTCAACTACTACGCCGCCGTCGCCCCGCTGATTCTGCCGCATCTCAAAGATCGCCCGCTTTCGCTCAAGCGCTACCCCAACGGCATCAAGGAGGAATTCTTCTTCCAGAAAAACACGCCGGAAACGTTCCCTTCCTGGCTTCGCACCGAGCTCATCGATTCCGAACACGCCGGCAAACCGATCCGCTACGTCTTTGCCGACGACCTGGCGAGCCTGCTCTACCTGGTCAACCTCGGCTGCATCGACCACAACCCGTGGATGAGCCGCGTCCCGCACCTCGAAAACCCCGACTTCGTGCTGATCGATCTCGATCCCCACGAGTGCCCGTTCGAAATGATCGTCGATGCCGCGCTGCTCGTCCGGCGCGTCCTCGACCAAATCGGTCTCGCGGGCTACCCCAAGACGACCGGCGGCGATGGCCTCCACGTCTACATCCCGGTCGCGCCGATCTACTCGTACGAGGAGACGCGCACATTCGCCGAGCTCATCGCGCGCGTCGTGCAGTCCCGCAATCCCGACCTGTTCACCACGCCGCGCTCAGTCTCCAAGCGCGCCCGCGCCCGCGTCTACTTCGATTACCTGCAGAACGGCCTTTCGAAGACGATTGCCGCGCCCTACGTTCTCCGCGCCTACCCCGGCGCGCCGGTGGCCACCCCGCTCGACTGGTCCGAAGTGCGCCGCGGCCTTGAGCCCGGCCAGTTCACCATCGCCAATGCCCCGGAGCGCTTCGCTGCCAAGGGGGATCTCTTCGCGCCGGTGCTGACGAACCTTCAGCATCTGGACGAGGCGCTTGAAAAACTTTCCAAGCTCTTCTGAAACTCGTTATTGTATTTACGTGAGGCCCGATATCCCCGAAGACCAGCTCGCTCGCATTTCTCCGATCCTGCGAGCCCTCGAAGAATCTTTCCGCCCGCTGGCGGATGGCCTCACGTTCGATGAAGAGCCCGCCGTCATCTTCGAGCTCGCGCCGGAGACTGCGGCGTGACGATCCTCGAAGCCGCCTCCGCCCTGCGCGCCCGGCGCGTGTCCTCGGTCGAGCTGACCACGGAGGCCCTGGCCCGCATCCGATGCCGCAATCCCGAGTTGAATGCGTTCCTCTCCGTCACCGAAGAGCTCGCCCTGGCGCAGGCCGCCGCGGCCGATTCCGAGCTCGCCCGCGGCAGCGCGCGCGGGCCGCTGCACGGCATTCCGGTCGCCTATAAAGACCTGTTCCTCACACGCGGCATCCGCACCACGGCCGGCTCGCGCCTTTACGAAAACTACGTGCCCGATCGGGATGCCGCCGTGGTCGAGAAGCTTTCGGCCGCGGGCGCGGTCTGTCTCGGCAAGCTTAATCTGCACGAGCTCGCTTACGGCATCACGTCCGCCAATCCGCACTACGGCCCGGTGCGCAATCCGTGGAATCCCGCCCATTCGCCGGGCGGATCGAGCGGCGGCTCGGGTGCGGCGGTCGCGGCCGGGCTCTGTTTCGCGGCGATGGGCAGCGATACCGGCGGCTCCATCCGCATCCCCGCCGCTTTCTGCGGGACCGTCGGGCTCAAGCCCACTTACGGCGTGGTCAGCCGCTACGGCACGTTTCCGCTCGGCTACTCCCTCGACCACATGGGCCCGCTCACGGCCAGCGTGCGGGACGCTGCCGTGGTCCTGAACGCCATCGCCGGCCACGATCCGCGCGACCCCGCATCTTCGCGCCGCGCCGTCCCCGACTATCTGCCGCCTGCCGAGTGCGCGATTCGCGGCCTGCGCATCGGCGTCCCGGAGAACTTCTACTTCGAGCGGATCGATCCCGAGGTCGAAGGCTCAGTCCGCTCCGCGCTGGCGCGCGCCGAATCGCTCGGCGCCTCGCTCCGGCCGGTCCGCGTCCCCGATATGGATGCCCTCAACGCCGTCGCTCGCATCCTGCTGCTCGCCGAAGCCTCGGCGGTACACGAAGCGCACCTCCGCCGCGACCGCAGTCGATTCGGCGCCGATGTCCTGGCCCTTCTGGATCAGGGCCGCCTCATCCCCGCGCCGGATTACGTCAACGCGCAGCGCCTGCGCCGCCGCATGGCGCGCGAATTTTCCGCCCTCTGGCGCGAATGCGACTGCCTCGCCACACCGACGACGCCCACCGCCGCCCCGCCGGTCGGCGCCACGACGATGTCCATCGCCGGCCGCGAGGAGGATGTGCGCCTCGCCACCACCCGCTTCATGCGCGGCATCAACGCCCTCGGGCTGCCGGCGATCTCGATCCCGTGCGGCCTCACGGCGGCCGGCCTGCCGGTTGGGCTGCAGATCGTCGGTCCCGCGTTTCAGGAACCGCTGATCCTCCGCCTTGCCGCGGCTCTCGAGGACTCCGGTCCGGTTATCTCGCTCTCACGCCTGAGTTAGCTTGCCGCCGACATACACGGAACAACTGTCTTCGCTATTGCAGGCGGCCGCATCACGCTACGCCGGTTGGAAGCGCCTCTTCAAAAATCTGTAATTCTAACGTGACATTGTTCACGGGACTGACGTATTTTCAGCCAAATTCCGGCTTGTACACCACGAAACGGAGGTTGGCATGGGACGTGCGATAGTTCGCGCCGAACGCACGAACTGTGCGACTTGCTTCAGAAAAAGAGAGATTCCATGAACACTGCACATCAACGATGGATTGCCGCCGCAGCCCTTTTATTTGCGGCCTGTCTGGCAGCCTTCGCTCAGGTTGTGAGCGGCGACCTGACGGGGACGATCTACGATGCCACCGGCGCGACCGTGCCGAATGCCACGATCGTCGCCAAAAACACAGCAACCGGCATCGAAACCGCTACGAAATCGACAACAACGGGCGAGTATCGTCTCGCCAACCTGCCGATCGGCACTTATACCCTTACCGTCACCGCCCCCGGCTTCAGCGCCGTCAAGGTGAATGACGTCAGCGTCGAGCTGAACCGCGTCGCCACGGCCAACGTGACGCTGCAGGTCGGCGCCAGCACCGAGACGGTCGACGTCTCCGCGGCGGCTCCGGCGGTCGACACCACCACGGCGCACGTCTCCAATTCCTTCGAGACCAAGGAGGTGATGGACCTGCCTTCCGCGTCCACCGGCTCCGGCGTAATTAACCTTTCGCTCCTCAACGCCGGCGTCACCACGAGCGGCGGCGTAGGCGTCGGCACCGGCCCCTCGGTCGCCGGGCAGCGCCCGCGCGACAACAACTTCATGGTCGAGGGCATCGACAATAACAGCGGCAGCGTGACCGGTCCGCTCGTAACCATTCCGAACGACGCGGTCGCGGAATTCACCGTCCAACAGAACCAGTTCTCGCCCGAATTCGGCCACTCCACCGGCGGCCAGTTCAACGAAATCGTCCGCAGCGGAACCAACGCCTTCCACGGGATGGCGTACGAGTATCTGGAGAACCGGAACCTCAACGCTGCCGATAACCTGAGCGCGATCGACCAGGTCCCGCTGCACCCGCGCTACGACAATAACCGCTTCGGCGGCTCGTTCGGCGGCCCGATCAAGAAGAACAAAGCGTTCTTCTACGGCCTCTACGAATACAATCCCGTCGGCAACAGCGGCTCCGCGGGCCTGCTCTATGCGCCGACCGCGGCTGGTTACTCGATCCTCTCCTCGATGCCCGGCATCAACCCGACCAGCCTCGCTCAGTTGAAGAAATATCTCGGAACCGCGCCTACGGCTCTCGGCGATACGTCCCAGTTCCCGCTGGTCGGTCCCGGGAACGAGAGCCTCGGCCTGCAGAACGCCGCCACGGCTCGCGCCATTCCGATCGGCCAGATCGGCGTCACCGCCCCGAGCTACACCAACAACGAATCGGGCGTCGCGTCGGTCGACTACAACATCTCCGATAAGGACAGCATGCGCGGCCGGTTCATCCTGAACCGCAGCGGCTTCATCGATACCGCGGCCAGCCTCCCGGTCTTCTACACAACCGTCCCCTCGAACAACTACTTGGCGACCCTGTCCGAATACCACACCTTCAGCCCGAATGTGGTCAACGAATTCCGCATCGGCTACAACCGCTATTCCAACAACTACCCGGCCGGCAACTTCTCCTGGCCCGGTCTGGATCAGTTCCCCAATATCAACATCTTCGAGCTGAACGCCCAGCTCGGCCCGGACCCGAACGCGCCGCAGTTCGCCTACCAGAACCTGTACCAGATGACCGACAACATCAGCTGGATCCACGGCAACCACACGTTCAAGTTCGGCTTCGACGGCTGGCGCCAGATCTCGCCCCAGAGCTTCACACAGCGCTCGCGCGGCGACTATGAATGGAGCTACCTCTCCGACTACCTGTTTGACTACAATCCGGACTATCTCGCGCAGCGCTCCCTCGGCAATTTCATCTACTGGGGCAACCGCGACCTGCTCGCCGGCTTCGTGAACGATAACTGGAAGGTCCGGCCGAACATCACGGTGAACCTCGGCGTCCGCTACGAATACAACGGCATTCCCGCCAGCGAAAATCTGCAGTCGCTGAATGCCGCATCGAGCGTCCCCGGCCTGATCGATTTCCGCGCGCCCAAGCCGCAGTTGAACAACTGGGAGCCCCGCGTCGGAATCGCCTGGTCGCCCGGCACGAGCGGCCATACTTCGATCCGCGCCGGCTTCGGCCTCGGCTATGACGTCCTGTTCGATAACCTCGGCCTCCTCACCCTGCCCCCGCAGTTGACCACTACGGTCGATGTGACCGGTTTCAACCAGGGCGGATTCCTCGCGGGCGGCGGCATTCCGAATAATGCGCCCACGTCCTCGATGACGGTGGCGGAGGCGCGCGCCGGCACCGGCGGCTTTGTCCCCGACCAGATTCGCCCCGAATCGCTGCAGTGGAATATCGGCATTCAGCATACCTTCGGCCAAAACTACACCTTCGAGACGCGCTATATGGGAACGCGCGGCCTGCACCTCCCCGTGCAGATCCAGTTAAACCGCCAGCCCGTGGTCAATGCATCGAACGCCCTGCCGCTCTACTACACCATGCCCAGCCAGGCCACACTGAATTCGCTCACCAACACGCTGAGCGCGCTGACCACGGCATACAGCAACCACGGCAACATCATTCCGGGTTACCTCAACGCCGGCTTCACCGGCATCATCACCTCGTATCAGC
>Ga0209062_1005330_pt1 | contig 12541 bp, 9 predicted proteins | sample Coa_R2_2_FD_187158 | JGI IMG/M metagenome (GOLD analysis project Ga0209062, IMG submission 187158) | Surface soil microbial communities from Centralia Pennsylvania, which are recovering from an underground coalmine fire - Coalmine... | ecosystem: Environmental > Terrestrial > Soil > Unclassified ... | reverse complement strand
CCACGAAAACAATGGTGGCGACGACCAGGATGAACCAGAACAGGCCAGACTCTTTAGAAGCCACCGGCCCCTGGGGATTCAATATCGATGGAGTATACTGATCACAAGATGCAAGAAAGAGCGATAAAAAAACCAGGGCTGTGAGCGCCAGGCCCCAGCGTTTTGGTTTCTTGCCGCGAAATAAAGGCATCCTCACTGCTCATTCTCCTAAATAGTAATTGGTTAAGAGATGGACAATAGCGTCGTACCGATAGTGACACTCTTACCATTGTATGCCTCGTAGTGTAGTGAGCGTCCCTGAAATGGGACTTGCGGTTTTTGATCATGACCTTACAATGACCTGAATGTAAATCTTCCGCTCCATGGATTTATCAACAAGATCACACGTGTTTTGTGAACTACTTCCCTTGCCTGTACAGCGGATAAATGCTATACTTTGCTCGACTCGATACGTTGTCAGCGTATTTCATCCTGGTCTGCTATACATCTTTGCATGAGAACGTATCACAACATTTGACAAAATCAGGCGTATGAACGTCTATTAATATAGAGATGCCCGTTCCAGGGCGAGGCAAGTCGTCGCCCATATTGAGAGCAGACCTATGAGAGAGCAACATGGGCCAATGATGGAAGAACCGAGCAGCCTGCGTTTCGGCAATTACGACCTGATCGAGCGTATTGACGTCGGAGGGATGGGCGAGGTTTACCTGGCGCGCCAGCGGTCAGCGTTTGGCCGCAAGGTGGCGTTTAAAATTATTCGTTCCGACCTGGTGCATGATTTCACAGCACGCGCGCGTTTCCTGCGCGAGGCTCAGGTCAGCGCGCACCTCCAGCATGAACATATCCTGCCACTCATCGAGTTCAACGAAGACCAGGGCCGGCTCTTTCTGGTGACGCCTTATATTGAGGGCGGAACGCTGGCACGCCGTTTGCAGAGCGGCCCCTTATCACTGCGAGAAGTGCATCACCTGTTTGTGCCGCTGGCGCAGGCTGTGGCCTATATTCACCGGCGCGGCGTCATCCACCGCGACCTCAAGCCAACCAATATCCTGCTCGACTCCCAGGATGGGCAAATATACGTGCGCTTGATCGATTTCGGCATCGCCTCGCTGCAAGGGCAGTTAGCCAGCGCGCCCTTGACCACCGCCGGGCATGAGCTAGGCACCGTCGCGTATATGGCCCCCGAACGGCTCTCCGGCGTGGCCGCGCCGAGCAACGACATCTTCTCGCTTGGCGTGATCCTCTACCAGATGCTCACCGGGCATTTTCCAACGCCACAGATGCATCACCGGCTGCCAGAACAGCTGGAATACGTGGTGCGGCGCAGCATCGCTCCTCGCCCGGAGGACCGTTTCGCGACCGCGGAAGAGCTGTTGCAAGCATTCGAACGCGCCTACCAGCAACTGATCGCCTCACCACCACAACAGGTGCTTCCAGCAGCTGCCGTCGGAGTCTCACGGCCATCGCAGGGGCGGTTTAGAAACTCTCCAAGTTCGCCGGTGAGGTCGGCAGTACATAACCAGCAGGTATTCGACGACTCCGAGTTAGCGACAGCAGATGAGAATGAGTACGTATCGCTCTTGAACGAGGACGAGATACCCGTCCTCGAGCTGGAAGCAACCGGGGAATTTGGGCAGAACGATTTCGGCGCGCCCACAACGGCTTTCGAGCCTCCCAGGCAACAGGTACAGGCAAAACCACACAGCCCGCCGGTAGCGGCGGCTAAACCCGCGCCCACGACAAAGCGCCGTCGCAAACGACGCGGCCGCTCGCTGCTGGTTCCGATTTTTATCGTGATGGTTACCACGCTGATTATCATCGCAGGTATCCTGTACTATGGCTACCAGTCTATCGCGATAACCGCGGTTTCCGTCAGTTTTGGCCCGAAAATTTCGGTAGTTAACCAGGTCTATACCATCTCGGCTACAGCACAGGCAACCAGCATAAATGTCGCTTCCAAAGTTATTCCTGTAAAGCCGGCCCAGGTCCACGAGCAGGGTATGATGCAAGGGATGACGACCGGGCAGATCAATTGTATTCTTGGCTTTATCGATTGCCAGCAAGCAGTCTCAACCACTGATGTCAGCAAGCTGGAGACAGCAATACATTCCAACCTGATGCCAAAGCTGACGCAAGATCTGCAGAACCAGATTCAGGCGGCAGGTGGCATACAGGTAGGTGCCATCTCTTTCAATGATGCCTCGTCGTCGGCGAATCCGAATGTAGGCTCAGAAGGCAAAACGGTAACGGTGACGCTGGTCGAGCAGGCGACGGTAGGCTATATTGCGAAGAAGGACGCGCAGGAGCTGGCGCGGCAATTGCTGAGCCGGCAGGTGAACAAGGGCTATCACTTCATCGATTCCACTATCCAGATCGGTGAGCCTGTGATCGAGGGCATAGACAACAACGGGGTAGTGAGGATCAAGATCGCAGCCGGCGGAGCCGAACTGTACGCTTTGCCGCAGGCTGAGGTACATGATATTCAGAGGCACCTGGAGGGATTGACAGTCAGCGCGGCCCAGGCCTATATTGCGCGACAACCCGGGATTGATCCCAACACAATTATGATCCACTTTACGCAGGGATACAGTACAACGCTGCCGGCGGATGCGCAGCATATCAGCGTGAAAGATACTGAGCCTACGACCTACCCCAGCTTTGATTTGCAAACTATCCCGGCGCCTGCCACACCCGCGAGTACCCCCACCGCGGGAGGAGGATAGGGACTGGATTAAGCGCGGAAAAAAGGGTGGGTTAGCTTTCACACCCCTGCAAATGAGCGAAAGGTCTGTCAAGGCGTAGAGCCGGATTCATCGCGCCCTGGGATGGGGCCATTAAACCGGCACGAAGCCAAAAACATCTTCTTTGCAGGGGCGAAGCATAGCCCACCCCGAACGGTGCAATCCTGGAATTTTTTCGTCTTACTACTATTATACACTATTCTCGCCAAATTTTGAAGGGGATTGCGCGCGCAATCCCTCCTTTACAGGAATGCAGCCCTCAATCTGGATCCGCCGCGTCATCATTCTCCGGCTCTGCTGATTCATCTTCGCGCAATTCTTGCCAGAGCTGGCGAACGGTATGGGTAGAGACCTGGTAGCCGAAACCGCGTCGCTGCAAGAACGAACCGAGGCGGTTGCGAAACGTGGTGTAATCCATGCCGGGGATGTTGACGAGCGAGAGAGCCTTTTTGCGACCGGCGCGCAAGGCGCGTTCCTCGTCCTGTTCGTCATCCACCAGTTCATCAACCATTTCGCGGTTGACGCCTTTCATACGCAGCTCGTTTTTGAGCGCGCGGGCGCCACGGGGATTGAACTGCTCTCGTGTCTCTATCCAGAACGAGGCGAAGTTGCGATCATTGACGAAGTCGAGACGATCCAGGCGGGCCAGCGCCACTTCGATAATTTCGGGCGGAGTTTCTTTGCGGCGCAGGTAACGCCTGACCTCTTCGCGGCTGCGCGGTCGAAATGAGAGGTAGTTCAGGGCGCGGTCCACAGCCTGTTGCTCAAGCTCGGCGCTGTGCAGCTGCTCCAGTTGTTCGGGGAGCAATTCCTGCTGTACTTGCAGTCCCATCTGCATCACGATAGAAGCGTTGACGCCGAGCAGGAAACGCCCGTCAACGTAGAGGTTGAAACGCTCAGCATCGTGAGCCTGTGGTTCAATAGCTGTTATACGCATGAAAGTATTCTATCACATGGCGGTGCAGGATGAGGAGAAACCAACAGAACACATGCGGCTATGTATGTATAAAATAGAAGATGTAGAGCCGCGTGCGCAACAGAGGATTTTATTATTGATAATAAACACCCCAAATGAGTAGATTTCCGGTATGGGCATCAAAAACTGCATCACCGTACTCTGCCGTCGTTGGGGCTTTGACATTTGGCCGAGGTGGCGCTCCACGTATATTAGTGAGGAGAAATGGTCCCTGGACTTTGACATAGCAGACTAAGGCGTTATCAGGGCGGCCAACACTCTCTCCACGCATCAATTGGCTGGCTTGTCTGGCAGTTACAAACTGAATAGTCAAGATTTTTAAGTGCGCGCCCGGCACGACAGGCCCGGCAAAGAACCCATTTGTATTGAAAAAAGCAATGACATCATCTTGTGTGAAGGCTGGCCCCGATCCGTTCTGTGCCAAATGTGGATGGATAGCAGGATCACCGGCAAGATAGGTCTGCGAAATTTGAAACGCACGGTGGACAGGTGGCGGAGCTGGAGGTTTAACAGAAGTAGCTGTGGCTGCATTCGTAAACCACGCAATTCCGACAATCGCAAGAGCAAGCAAGATGCCAGCACCACAAACTAATCTGAACCGCAACATATTCTCACCCTCCTTTCCTAAGAATATTCTCTCAATAAAAAGACGATTTTCTTCTCAATTAAGTTCCGTGCTTCAACTAATCATATGTTCCCCATGACCCGCCAGTGTTACCCTGGCAACTACAAGGGTAGACCTCCCAAAACCCATGAGGAGGGGGAGGAGTACTATTATTCTTTCCTGCCGTCGTTTGATACTTCCAATTACCGCTGCCATCCATCCACTGATTATACTGAAAGTAGAATGTCCCGGCAGATGCTTTCGAATCTGCTAATTCAGAACCAATGGTAATATCATTAACATTCATGCTATTACTTTTCGATTCTGCACCAGGTCCAGCGACATAGCTTCCGTTCTTATAGATATTTGTTTCCACATCCCAATTAGAACCACTTGAAGAAAATGAGTCATTATTGACGATAGTAATATAGATAAGATATGGCGTAAGATCGTTCTACTCCATCTGCACCAAAGTAATACATATTCCCCCATTGATGGTATCCTCCTCCACCTGGTCGATTGTCCGCCCAGAAGAGGCATGTAGAATCATGCCCTTGATTACAATTATGTTCCTGGTTTGCTGGCCAGGTAGATACTCCTGCTTCTACCCAGCACGTACCAACAGCCAGACATTGTGAACTTTTAGTATCTGAAAACCACATTTCATCATTAATGAAGCCACTGCAGCCCTGGCAATTCAATGCCCCATAAGGATTGATAAGTGTGTTAGTTCCACCAGTATTTCCATACCAATCAATGATAGCATAACAGTGTCCTTCTATAGGCTTACTGCAGAGCCCACTCAGAGGATTCTGAGGTGTCATGGTGGTGGCCTTCGCTAAGGCTGATTTGGTGAAAAGAAAAAATGAGCCGAGGAATAACAACAATACAAACAGGGCCGTGATAGAGCTATCGCCTAGAATGGAACAAGCTGTTGGGCGAAGATTGCCAGGCTGCTTCATCTGCATAGGTGTTACCTCCCTCTCCTTCAGGGTAGGCAATCAACGTAATAAAGTCTGCAATTTAATAATAACCAAGAAAGCGTAGATTTGTCAAGACCTAAATGATGAAATTTTTTTATACTTAAATTTTTTATCATTCTTTTTTATTTCGAACATCTTTCAATAAAAAATCTCTTTCTACCCATCAAATTTCGGACTGATACTCGTAGCAGATTACTTATATGAAACTAACAGATGAGGCAAATATGAATTTTGATAGCTTCAACCCGTGACGGTTGCTAATAAAACAGCCATGAGGCGCAATCGGTACCAGGGCTTGTGAATGATTGCTGAGAGAGGCTTCTCACGAGAGAGAAGATAGCGATATCCATCAAATCTTGTCTCAAGGAGTTGCCTCTCATGGAGTGTATCGCACGCCAATGTGTCCTCCCTGCTCTCAGCAGCGAGCAAGCGGATGGCTTGCTCACCCAAGCCGGCTTGCACAGCCTGGCTGACCTGTTGGAAGCCGTGCCTGATCCGCGCGGCAGGCATGGCTTACGCTATGATCTACCGTTCTTACTGACCTGTCTGATCGCCGCGTTGCTGTGCAATTGCGATGGCAGCGAGGCGGTCGCCCAATGGTGTCGCGACCAGAGGACCTTCTTGCAAGGCGTATTTGGGCCGCGCCTGTTTCTGACCCCCCCTCTGGCTCCTTGTATCGCTGGCTCTTGCCCCAACTGGATGCGTCGGCGCTGGAACGGGTACTGGGGGCCTGGGTGCAAGCCACCACCACCGCTCCAGCCGATGAGCCGCTGACCCTGGATGGCAAGACGGTGCGGGGAGCCAGAAGCGGCGAGCAGCCCGCTCCGCATTTGCTCTCGTTTGTGACCCATCAGAGCCAGGAAACCTTCTGGCAGGTGCGCGTCGAGGAGAAAACCAACGAGATCCCCGTCGCCAAGCAGGTGCTGCCGACCTTACCCATCCGCAAGCGGGTCTGTACTGCCGACGCCTTGCACACGCAGGCCGAGTTCCTCTGCCTGATGCAAGAGGTGCAAGCCGACACGGTCTTGACCGTCAAGGGCAATCAACCCACCCTCTATGGGACTTGCAGACCTATTTTGTCGATCCCGACGCGCAGTACCGGCACGCTCAGACCATCGACCGCCGACGCGGGCGCACCTCGGTGCGCCCCATCAAGGCCAGTAGCGAGATGAACAGCTATCTGGCGGCCAGTTGGCCCCATCTGGGTCAGGTCGCCCAACTCACCCGCACCGTGACCAAAGCCGGGACGACCACGACCGAGATCGTCTATCTCATCACCACCTTAACGGCGAGCAAAGCCAGTCCCCAGCGCCTGCTCGACCTGAGCCGCGGACATTGGAGCATCGAAAACCGTTCCCATTCTGTGCGCGACGTGACCTTTGGCGAAGATCACTCCCGCTTGCGCACCGGCCACGCCCCCCAAATTCTCGCCGCCTTGCGCAATCTCGCGATCACTTTGATCCACCGCTCTGGTTCCTGCCACATTCGGCAGACCCGGCGCCATTTCGCCTCCTGTCCTCAACAAGCGCTTGCTCTCCTCACTTCTCTCAAAGGAGGCCAGCAATCATTCACAAGCCCTGCCATGATGCCATAACATCTTGCATTTTTCCGCGAACTCAGGCATAATGCATGAGAAATACGTTGTGGAGGCGTCTTGACTATGTTGGCAAAGATTCAAAGCTGCGCGGTCATCGGACTGGAGGGAGCCATCGTGGAAGTGGAAGTGGATCTCTCCAATGGCCTGGCAGCTTTTACCATTGTTGGTCTGCCCGATGCGGCTGTCAATGAATCCCGCGAACGCGTGCGTTCCGCGATCAAGAATAGCGGCTGCCTGTTCCCTTTCAAGCGAATCACCGTTAACCTGGCCCCTGCCGATCTGCGCAAAGAGGGTCCCTCGTATGATCTTCCTATAGCCATAGGTATATTAATTGCCTCGGGCCAGATCAACCTGGATGAGCAGGCGGCAGAAGCATACCTCTTCCTGGGAGAGCTTTCATTGGATGGCAGCCTGCGCCACACCAATGGTATTTTACCGATGGTCGCTCTGGCGCGTGAGAAGCAGGTCAAGGCCGTCTTTGTGCCGGCCAGCGATGCGATGGAAGCGGCTCTGGTGCAGGAAGTGACCATCTATCCGGTTGAGACGTTGGGCCAACTGGTGGCTCACCTCAACGGCGACCGTCAGATTGAACCCTATATCGCGGACCCGCGCATTCTAGAGCATGCCGACCCTGGATTCTATGCGCATGATATGGCATCTGTGCGGGGCCAGGAGCATGTCAAACGTGCCTTAGAAGTCGCGGCCAGTGGTGGGCACAATTTATTGATGAGCGGCCCTCCTGGCTCCGGCAAGACCTTGCTGGCGCGTGCAACCCCGTCTATCCTGCCACGCATGGTCTTCGAGGAAGCGCTCGAGGTCACCAAAATCTACAGTGTCAGTGGCATGTTGCCCTCGGATGTCCCACTTGTGCTCCAGCGTCCCTTTCGCGCTCCGCATCATACCATCAGTCACGCGGGCCTGGTAGGAGGTGGTCGTATGCCGCGTCCAGGAGAGATTAGCCTGGCGCATCGCGGCGTGCTCTTTTTAGATGAGTTGCCCGAATTTGGCCAGAACGTGCTGGAAGTCCTGCGCCAGCCCCTGGAAGACAAGGTTGTCACCATCTCCCGCGCTCAAGGTACGATTACCTATCCGGCGAACTTTATGCTCATCGGCGCCATGAATCCGTGCCCCTGTGGCTTTTATGGCGACCCGGTCAAAGAATGTACCTGCTCAGCGATGGCAATTGCTCGCTATCAGAAGAAAATCAGCGGCCCCTTGCTCGACCGCATCGATATCCATGTGGAGGTGCCACGAGTAGATTATGAGAAACTGGCTGACAAACGGCAGGTGGAGACCTCAGAAATGATTCGTCAGCGCGTGCAGGCGGCCAGAGAACGCCAGTTGGAGCGCTTCAAGGGCACGAAGTTGACCTGTAATGCAGAGATGGGACCAACGGAGGTGCGCGATTTCTGCCAGACGGATGCTTCAGGCGAGAAGCTGTTGAAGGCGGCGGTGCAGCAACTGCATCTATCCGCTAGAGCCTACCATCGCGTCTTGAAACTGGCACGGACGATAGCAGACCTGGCCGCAAGCGAGACGATTGCCGCTAACCATGTAGCGGAGGCGGTGCAGTACCGGCCCAGGATGGGGATGTAGTGGAAGAATGAACTTACCTGGACGCGCCTCTTTACAAAAGATGTACAAACTGCTTAGGAACTTGCCGCACCTGATCCTGTGCCCTGAGCCGTCGCCCTCCAGTCAGGGGGATTCTGAATACGGCTCTAACAGGTAATAGCATATTGCTTATAAGGTGTGGTCTCCCTGAAAAGGTGCAGTCAGCAGGTATCCGCCATCGCGTACAAGCGAGACTTTCAAAGTAGGATGCAATTTGCTGAGTTTGGTGCGAATATGACAGATCGCTCGGTAGACCGGTTTAAGCTCGCGCCGTAGTTCCTCAGCTCCTAGCCGGCGAGCATCCTGAAGACGTTTGCGGCAGGCCTCAATAGGTAAAGTGGTAATACTTGCTAGCAACATTTCGTGGGGGGCATAATAGGGATAATTGTGCAGCAGGACGAGTAGCAGGAGCCATTCATTGCGGGTAAACTGTTGTTGCGTGAGAATACTGGCCGGTTGCTCATGCAGCACACTGATAATACGGGTCTCGGTATTGACATGCAGGCTAAAGTCGCACTGGAGCAGGCGGTACATGCTCTCGCAAAGGGCAACATGTTCACCTGGGGACACAGTGGCGATGTCACTAATAGACATAGGAGAGCGCCTATCCTTTCTAACTTGGTCACTAGAAACTACGAAGCTAACATATCAATTTGACAATGAAGTTGACGCGGAGTTAAAGGTTACCTGGTCAGCAGCCTGGCAGATAGATGGATACCCAGATACCCGGATTGAATTGCCTCACGAAGAGACGTTTTACCAGCGTAATGCTTATGTGTTGGCGAGACACGCGAAAATCATTTATTCCCCCCAGCAACCATTGTAACCTAAAGAATTGTAAAAAATCAAGACCCTTTATCCTTTTCTCAAGAAAAGCGAAAAGATTCGCTAAAATAAACTTGTCTTTTAGACCGAAAAGAATATATTCCTACTCAACAGCATTGACAAACACAGATATTGCCGGTTATACTCCTTCCTGTAGATTGTTCGTTCGGCCCTTTGGAACCTATCCAGTAACTTTTCGCCAAATTGCTGGATGCAAAGTAAATAGGCTGTTAAGAAGCTTTTTGCCTTTTCCTGACCGGTAAAAACAAAACTTTTCTCTTACCGCGGGAGGAGAAAAGTACGTGCTTACCTGTCAAACTCTCGCTTCTACAGGCTATCTGTCTCCCAGAAACTTTCTACGGGGAAAAAGGGTGTCCGGCGAAACATATATGTGCCACAGTGGCATACTGCGCATATCACACCGCTTGTTGCGAGCATCGAGGAACCCGCTTCACCTTCCCTTTTGAAGTAACGGAGATATACTTTGCCGTTTTATGGGTTGAACACGGGACAATTGCGTCGATATTGTGAAACCGCTGTTGAGAGCAACCTCATTGTCACTACCAGTTCTCTAGCATAGAGATGGGCTGCTAGCACTAGCACCCGGTTTTTGCATATCCGATCATGAAATAGCGTTCATGGCGTTTGTATCACAGCAATTACAATAGCAGTTCAGAAGATCAAAAGATCATTTGAACTGCTCATTTCTTTCAAGACAAAAATCAGGGCCTGGTCGGCATTTACCTCTATTGCATCTTCGGTTCCCCAAAAAAACGTTGATGAGTTCCCGGTAAAGTCGGTCAATAACTATCTCATCAAGTCCTACCACTCAGTATAATTATGAGTATGAATAGTGAAATTCCCTTGCTTCCTTGTTCTGCATAAGATACAACAGTGCTACCGGTGAAAGAGGTCGATCATGAACACTTCTCTTACAATGCGTCCCAAGCTCAAGCAAGACTCCGTTTTTTTTCAAACGCAGGATGGTGTATTTGTTCGTAGTGACAAAACCGCATTCATGCTGAAAGGTAAATCTGTCTATCGTTGGCTTTCAGCACTTAGCCCTTTTATGACGGGTGAGCATACGTTAGATGCGATTTGTGATGGACTCGAAGCAGGGCAGCGTGATCTTGTGGTCCAACTCGTCACGACACTTATGCATAGAGGAGTGGTAAAGGACAGCATTCCTGAAGATCCAGGTCTGCTGGCTAACAGGGTACAAGACTATTTCAAATCGCAAATCGAGTTTATCGATCATTTTGTTGATCATCCGCTAGAGCGTTTTAAATCGTTTCGCGAGAGCCGCATATTACTTATTGGTTCCGGGGAAGCCAACCTTGCTCTGGCAACCGCCCTCGTCCGTAATGGGGTACAAGAAATTTTCCTCACCTCTGCCGGTGAAATGCCCCCCGGTTCTCGCAGTGCGCTAGAAAAAGAAGTTGAAGCGCTGAATCAGCAAGGCATTGAGGCGAAAATTACACGTATTGATAGGAATGCTCCTGAGGCTTCTATTCATTTGAACGATTTTCGAATCATAGTTTATTGCTCAGATGACAGTTCAATGGATGATGTTCTCCTGTGGCAACGGCGCTGCCTCCGCGAAGGCATTCCTTTCCTCCCGGCAGCCGTTTTTGGGGAAAAAGCCATTTTAGGTCCCCTGGTTGAAACGCAAGGAATGCCATGCTGGCTTTGCGCGTTGTTGCGGCTGTCTATCAATGTTGATGAGAAGTTTAACGCCGCACTATGGAGAGAATTAGCTTTAGGAAAAGCTTTTGGCGGCGATGTAAGCAACTTTTTTCTTCCACAGGCCTGGCGCGTTGGCAATGGCTTAGCTTTTGAACTGTTCAAGTTTTTTACTCAATCGCTGCCGCCGGAAACGCGAAATGGTATTATTTTGCAGGACCTCGAAACCCTGGAGTCATATGCTGCCGGCGTCATACCCCATCCCCTTTGCCCGGAATGCTCTCATGAAAGTACCGGTACCGCTATAGCCCGGCTCCAGGAAAGTGTAGCGGGGAAACACGACAAGGAATTTGCTACTCAAGAAGACCTGTATCATCAAGTGACTGCACTTCTCAATAAGTGGACAGGTATCTTCAAAGAATTCAGGGATGATAAGCTCACCCAGGTACCCTTGAAAGTTAGCCATCTAGAAACTGCTTCCCCAGCGTCTCCGCTTGCGAAAAATATTGCTGTAACCACATATAGTACTGAGACGCTACAAGAAGCCCGCATCTTTGCTATGCAGGAAGCTCTACTCCGCTATACGCAGAGCTTGCCGGATAAACGCGCTCTGTTAGTGAGTAGTTTACAGGCATTAGAAGAGCGCGGAATACACGCGATTCCCGCCCACCGGCTAGGCACCTGGTCCGGCTCGCCCTCTTTCAAGGCCGAGATGATCTGCGAGTGGGTGCCTGCTTATGGTCTGTTCTCGCAAAGCCTTCATTACGTACCGGCAGCTGCTGCCTATCCGTTCACATGGCTCAACCGGAGTCATCTTTTTGAGATGACGACGGCTGGATCTGCGGCTGCTATCAACTTCGCTGATGTGGTAGCACAGGGCATGCTGTCGGCACTGGCTTATGAGGAACTTCAAGGCGTCATACAAGGAAGCGTTGGCGTTGAGAGGCTGGAGATTGCTACATGGGAAGAAATGGACCCTACTCTCACTTATTTAGTCCGCTGCGCATCACATTTTGATCGCACCTTCTCCCTGCTAGGGGTTCAGACGGAAGCGCCGCTGCATCTCGTCGTGGCCTGTACGACCGATACGGCGGAAAAACCGATTACATCTGTTGGCTTCGGACTATCCTCGATTGATGCCCTGAAAAAAGTATTCACAAGCCTGGTTGGGCAGTTACAGCATCTCAAATATGAAGGAAATATACCGGTGCTGGATGAAAATCTAATTCCCGGCTTTTCTCTCCATTCCGATTTCATCCATAGCAGTGCTGTATCCAATGGATATAGTAAACCCACCTATTCGCTAGAAGATGTGAACTACTACCTGCGAGAAAAGGGAAAGGAGGCTCTCTTTATCAATTTGACAACCAACGATATCTGGGAGAAAGGGCCGTTCATAAGCGGAACTGTTTTGCTCGCGCGAACTGTTCCCCAATTACCCGAATGAATATGAAATGGATGAAATCCTGAGCGATGAAAAGAATGGCGACTTTTCCTCGGCTCGGAAAGGAGGCTATG
>Ga0209062_1005328_pt1 | contig 12546 bp, 6 predicted proteins | sample Coa_R2_2_FD_187158 | JGI IMG/M metagenome (GOLD analysis project Ga0209062, IMG submission 187158) | Surface soil microbial communities from Centralia Pennsylvania, which are recovering from an underground coalmine fire - Coalmine... | ecosystem: Environmental > Terrestrial > Soil > Unclassified ... | reverse complement strand
TCAAACGCGCGGTGGAGCTGAATCCCGCGCTGCCCGACCTGTACTCCTATTACGGCATGGCATTGGCGGCAACCGGCGACACCCCGGGCGCGGCGGTCGCGTTCCGCAAGGAATTGCAGTCGAACCCCAACGATTACACCGCCAACGTGCAGTTAGGCATCCTGCTCAAGCAGAATGAGCAATACGTCGAGGCGCGGAGGTGCTTCGCGCGCGCGATGGAGGTGCGTCCTGGGGATGCCGCGGCGCGGTATCAATTGGCGGCGCTCGATCTGCAGGACGGCCGCACGGAGGAGGCGCGCGTGGCGCTGGAAAAGCTGACGCGCGAGGTCCCGCAGTTCGTCGAGGCCCACGTTTCGCTCGCGACCGTTTACTACCGGCTGAAGAGGAAACAAGACGGCGACCGCGAGCGGGCGCTGGTGCTGAAGCTGAATGCGGAGAAACAGGCGGCCGAGCCGGGAGCGCAGGGGAAGTGACGCGCCTCCGCCCGGTAACGGTCGCGGCGCTGTTCACCGCGCGTGCGGCGATGCCGCCGGACCGGCGCATCCGCTGCCCGCGGGCGAGCTATCATGCCAATTGCACGGCCCGTCACATTGCCAGGCCGGGCGCCAGGCTGTGCCCGATGGCGAAGCCCGATCGCGCGGTGTGCCCGGGCGGCCCGTATTTGAATTGAGGACCATGTCACGAGATTTTGCCAAATCCAACCGGCGGCAGTTTTTATTGAGCGGGGCGGCCGCATTCGCCGCGCTGGCAGGCGGCCGCCCGGCCCGCGCCGGCGCGCGCCCGCTTTTCGACGAGATCCCGCCGGAAGCGAGCGGCATCCGCTGGGTGCACGACAACGCAGCCTCGCCCGAGCACTACCTGCCGGAGACCATGGGGCCGGGCGTCGCCTTTCTGGATTACGACAACGACGGCTGGATGGACATTTTTCTCGTCAATAGCGGTCCGTGCGATTTCTGGAAGCCCACCAGGCCGTGCCGCAACGCGCTCTATAAGAACAACCGCGATGGCACCTTCACGGACGTGACCGAAAAGGCCGGCGTCGGCGGCGGCACCTTCGGGATGGGTGTGGCGGTGGGAGATTACGACAACGACGGTTTCCCGGACATCTTCCTGACCGCTTACGGCCGGCCGATCCTCTACCGCAACAACGGCGACGGCACCTTCACCGACGTGAGCGAGCGCGCCGGCCTCGGCGCCAAGGTTTTCGAGAACCACTGGACGACCAGCGCGGCGTGGTTCGATTTCGATAACGACGGGCGGCTCGACCTGTTCGTGTGCAGCTTCGTCGATTACGGCACCAGCAGCCATTTCTCCTGCGGCGATAACAAGCTGGGCAAGCACTTTTATTGCATCCCGCGCGTGTTTCGCGGCACTCCGAGCCTGCTCTTCCATAACAACGGCGACGGCACCTTCACCGAAGTCGGGCGCGGCACCGATATCGAGAAGGCGCTCGGCAAGGGTCTCGGCGTGGTGGCGGTGGACGTCAACAACGACGGGCGCATGGACCTGTTCGTAGCGAACGACACCGTGCAGAACTACCTCTACATGAACCGCGGGCCGGATGCCTCCGGGAAAACGCGATGGGAGGAGATCGCGCTGGCGGCCGAAGTGGGGTTCAGCTCGGACGGCCGGGCGCGCTCCGGGATGGGGGTCGACGCGGCGGATTTCGATGGCGATGGCTGGCAGGATCTGTTCGTCGCCAATGTCGACCAGGAGATGTTCTCGCTCTACAAGAACATGAAGAACGAGACGTTCCGCGACGTCGCCTTCAAGAACCAGGTGGCGCAGGCGACCCGGCTGCTGAGCGGCTGGGGGCTGCGCTTCTTCGATTACGACAACGACGGACAGCTCGATCTGTTCCTCGCGAATGGCCATCCCGACGATATGATCGACAACTACTCGCAGCAGGTGAAATACAAGGAGCCGCTGCTCCTGTTCCACAACGAAGGCGGGCAGTTGCGCAACGTGAGCGCGGACGCGGGGCCGGTCTTCACGCGGTCGTTTCCGGCGCGCGGCCTCGCCATTGGCGATTACGACAACGACGGGCGCGTGGATGTGCTCGTGGGCAACAACGGCGGCGCTCCGCTGCTGCTGCACAACAATGCGGGCCAAGGCAACCACTGGGTCGGGGTGAAGCTGCAGGGCGTCAAATGCAACCGCGACGCGGTGGGCGCGAAGATCACGTGGTCGGCGGGGGGCGTGACGCGGTCGCGCGTAAAAAACGGCGGCGGCAGCTATCTCTCCGCGCACGATCCGCGTGAGGTGCTGGGGATCGGCACGGCGCCGAAGGCCGACTGGGTCGAGGTGAAATGGCCACTGCCGAGCCGCCGCGTGGAGCGGTTTACGGACCTGCCGGCGGATCGCTACGTGACGCTGGTCGAGGGCAAAGGCGCCGCGGCCGGCCCCGGGCACTAATCGATTCCGATTATTGACCGCAAGCGCACTGTCCCCTTATAGTCGCTTCATTGTCCAGAGAGGGGGCAGGGATGCGAAAGCTACTGGCAGGGGTTTGTCTATGCATTTGGGGTGCGGCGCTGGCGCACGGGCAGGGGTGCATCGTAGCGCGGTCGAGCACCATGGATATGTCGCCGGAAAGCCAGGGCGGGTATCTCGACCCCGGCGATTGGGAATTCAGCATCGGCTACCGGCACCAGTTTTCCTATAAGCACTTCGTCGGGGATGTCGAGCAGACCTACCGCGTCCAGCAGGGCACGGAGGTGATGAACAAGATCAACCTGGAGGACTTCAACCTCACCCGCCAGATCACGCCCCGCTTCAGCGTGACGGTGACGCTGCCGATGCTGTTCGCCAGCCGTCGTTCCAACAATTCGTACTACACCCAGACGTCTTCCGGGATCGGCGATATGACGGTGGTGGCGCAGGGATGGCTGTGGAATCCGCAGAGCGCCAAGCGCGGGAATATCAGCATCGGGTTCGGGATGCAGGCGCCGACCGGCAAGGACAACGTGCAGAATAACGTCCTCACCTCGCCCACAGCCACCACGCCCACCGTCATCACGGACGATTACTCGATTCAGCCGGGCAGCGGCGGATGGGGGATGGTGTTCCAGTGGCAGGCCTTCCGCGCCATGGGGCACGATATCACCGCGTACACCACCGGCAGCTATCTCGCGACGCAGGGCGGCTACAACAACGTGCTGCGCAGCGCCACCGCGCTTTCACAGCCGCTCACGGCCTACAACGCGATCCAGGACCAGTACCTGCTCCAGGCGGGCGTGGCGCACCCCGTGCACCGGATCAAAGGGCTGACGGTGACGTTCGGCCCGCGAATGGAGGGCGTGCCGGCGCGCAACCTGATCGGCAACGATCTCGGCTTCCGGCGGCCGGGCTTCGCGATCTCCGCGGAGCCGGGCATCATCTACTCGTTCAAGGGCAGCATGCTGCAGGCGAGCGTCGGCAAGGCGGTGTATCGCGACCGTACCCGCAGCGTTCCGGATATCATGCTCGGCACGCACGGCGATGCCGCCTTCGCGGATTACGTCTGGCTGGTGAGCTACACGTATCGCATGCCGGGCAAGGGTCACCACGGGGAGAACAACTGATGCGCCGCACGACGGCGCTCGCCAGCGCGCTGGCGGTTGCCGTGCTGCTCAGCGCGGAGGCGATGAAGGCCGATCTTACCCTGCGCGATGCCGCGGGGCAGAAGGTGCGGCTGCGCGAGCTGCGCGGCAAGCCGGTGGTGCTGAACTTCTGGGCCACGTGGTGCGGACCTTGCAAAGACGAGCTGCCGATGCTGGTGGCGCTCGAAAAGGAGTACGCGCCGCGCGGCGTGGCATTCGTAGGAGCATCGCTCGACGAGACGCGCAACCAGCCGAAGGTGGCGGAGTTCGCGCGGGCGCACGGCGTCGGATTCCCGGTGTGGTACGGCGCGAGCGCGGACGATCTCGACCGGCTGAAGCTGGGGGATGCCATTCCCGCAACCGCGTTCCTGGATGCGGAAGGGCGGATCGTGGCGCGTATTCTCGGGCAGGCTCGCGAGGATGAAGTCCGCGAGCGGATCGAGTGGCTGACGGGGAAGCGGGAGGGTCCGCCGCCCGATCCGTTGGTGACGCATCTGCCCGACCGGCAACGACAGGGAACCGGGCCTGCCAAAAACGAAAAACCGCCGAGAATCGGCGGTTTTGGTGCGTAAGTGATTGATTTCCCGGCCTGAAAACCGCCGAGCTTCGGCGGTTTTCCGTAAGCGATCGCGCTACCGGACCGCGACGGTGGCGCCGTTCTGACTGCTCGCGTTTCCCACTTTGATCACGACCGGCTGTGCGCCTGAAGGCGTGCCGGCGCCGAGCTGCGCATTGATCTGGAAGATGCCGGGCATCATGCCCGGCGCGGCACCCGCGTACTGAACGGTCGCGGCGACGCCGCCCACCGTCACCGATACCGGCGCCAGCGGCTTGGGCAGCACGTCGACGGCGGGGCGGCCATCCACACCCGGCGGATCGGTCACGCCTTCGCCGGTTCCCCAGAGAACCACCACCGAGCCCGCGGCCGCGGGGTTCGACGCCGAGTTCAGGCTGCCGTCCTGGTTGAGGATCGCGCCCTGGCCGCTGCCGCTCGCATCCGCGGTGAACAGGCCGGGGGCGGTCGGCGAAACCGTCAGCGGGAAGGGATCGGAGCGCACGCCCTGGTATTCCACTTGAACATTGGTCGTCGCGCCGATCGCGCCGAAGTAGGGCACGACCGCGGAGCACTGCTGCGCGCCCGCATACACGATGGGCGCAGGGACGCCGTTGAACAGGATGCGGACGCCGCCAGCGGAAGCCGTCACCATGCCGTTGCCATCCGTCTGCAGCGGGGCGGCCTGCTGCGGGCCGAGATGGCTGCCCCAGACCACGATCATCTGGCCAGGAGCGATGGCGTTCCCGTAAGAGGCCGCGCTGGTGACGGCGCTGATTACCGGCTTTTCGACCGGCAGCGTAGCCGGCGGGACGACCAGCAGGGTGATGGAATTCGCCGGGAATACGGCGTTGATGCCGCCGTTGGCTACCGGCGCATCGGCCTGCCGCACGATCGCGCTGAGATTCGCCGGGCCGTACTGCCAGACCTGCGCGGATGATGCCGCGTCGAAGTTCGCGAGGCTCACGATGCTGGCGAGGTCTCCACCGGTCTTGTTGATCACTACCAGCGTGAGGTTGCGGTCGCTGCGCGCGGCGGCGTAAATCGCGAGTTTGCCCTGATCGTCGCTCGATGCCTGCACGGCGGTTTCGCCGAAAGCGCCGCCGATGCCATCGTAGTTGCGGTAAATGCGGAAGGCGAAAGCGCCGGGGTCTGTGGGTTTGGGCGGGCCCCAGAGCGTGGCGGCATCGAGGCCTTCGCGGCCGAAAATGCCGAGGATATCGGCCTGGGCGAGCGCGCCGTTGATATTGTCGAGCGCGCCCCAGTTGTATTCGGTCAGAGCGATCTTCGTGCCGGGGTAGTTCTGCGCCACGATCGCCTGCAGCCGCCGGATGAACATCGGGGCGATCGGCGCGCCGTTGTTGGCGGTGTCCCTGATCCAGTAGTCGCCGGTAACGATGTAAGTGGGGTCCCAGAAAACGCGGGTGGAATCGAGGCGCAGGGCCTGCGTCGTGGCGCTGCCGGCCGGCGAGAAAGCGACGTTGCCGGGCGCGAGATACGCGTGCTGGTCGAGATAGTCGAGCAGGCGCACGCCGTGCTGCTGCTCGTAAGCCTGCATCTGCTGCAGATACCAGGAGAGCAGCGGGATGCCGCCGTGCGCGTTGCGGTCGACCGGGTTCGACCACCAGTTGCCTTTGGCCTGGCCGGCGACGATGTCCGCTTTGGAGTAGAACAGCGAAGCCCAGTTATCGCCCACGGGGCCGGAGACGAGCGCGGTGGGGTCGGCCTGCTTGATGGCCGCGGCGTAGCGCGTGTCGAGGGCGAGCAGTTCGTCGTAGGTGTACGGGTTGGGATGAATATCGCGGTGCGTGTTATCCCACCAGATCGGCTCGTTGTCCAGACTCCAGATCGCAACGCCGCCCTGCGAGGATTTGCCGTAGCGCGAGACGGCATAGCGGACCCAGGCGGCCTGCAGCGTTTCATCGGTCTGGGAGTAGACGTCCGTGGGATCGTTCTTGATATAGACCGGATGCGCCGGCAGCTTTCCGTCGGCCACATTGGGATCGCCGCAGGCAGTGTCGTAGACGATGCCGTCGCCGCACTTATCGGGGTGGTATTGCGCGTAGGGATCGACCTTGCACTGGCTGCCGTATTTGCGGATGTCGAAGCTGCAAGCCTCGCCGCGGGTCTTGGGCAGCCAGCCGAGGATGGGGATTGTACCAATGATCTTGCCGCCGCTGATGCGCGCCTGATCGGCGAACTGGTTGAACGTGGAGCCGTCCGGGAGTTTGGACGCGTTGACGCTGGTGTTGGGGAGGACTTCGTAGAACCAGTCGCTGTCGAGGTCGTCGACGTCGAGCTGCCAGTGATAGGTGCTCATGTTGTTGCCGCCCCAGCGCCGCGCGGTAGCGCCGATGGTGTTGGCGGCCGCGGCCGTGGCGGCGGTCGCGTTGGTGAGGTCCCAGTAGAAATTGATGCCGTAGATATCGGGCGAAATGGCGTGGCGGCCGGCGGCGGCATCGACGGAAAGGGCCGGGCCGGGCTGCTGAGCCAGTGCCGAGAGAGCGAATAGTGCGAGGGTGGCGGCCGAGGCGAAGCGTGCGAACATGATCGTCGATTCTCTCGCACCGCGGAACAAAAGCCAAGAGGATAAGACGAAGAAAGGGTCGCCATATTCCCACATCGTTTCAGGCCTTCCGATGCTACAATTTCGCCATTGCCTGAAGTCCGGCGGCGTGCGGATGCCGAATCTCATCAGGCTTCGGAGGATAACTTGAGTAAGCAAATCCGGCGCAGCGGCATCCTGCTGCCGCTGCTGACCCTGGCTACGGGTGTGGCCTTCGCGGGCACGGTGGGACAGTCGAGTGTCCCCATCGGCTCCGGGTTCGCGAGCGTATGCGCAGGCAGCCAGTTTTTCGGGTCGCTGCCCAATCCGGGCGATCCCCTGCCCGTGAGCGACCAATACCTGAATTGCGCCGTGAGCTACGGCCCCCTGGTTTCCGTCACGAACACCACGCCGTATAACGGCAACGCCATGAACAATACCGCCAACGCCGCCGGCGGGCCGGGCGTTCTCTCGATCAACGCGAGCAGTGTCGATGCCGCGGGGATTCCCTTCGGCGGCGTCGCGGCGTACGCGGGCTGGAACGACCAGATGACCATCACGGGCGGCAGCGGCGGCGGGCTGTGGGTGGTGCCGGTCGATATCGATGCCACGCTGACGGCATCGCAACCGGGGAGTTTGTCGCGGTTGGGGATCACCGCCTATGAGAATTACAGTGTGTTGCAGCCGTACGGCGGTGGCGCGGCATCCTACAACCTGTTCGTCTCACAGAACGGCGGCAGCGGCAACCTGCGCAACAGCGCCATCGCCTTCAGTTGGGACGATCAGGCGCTGTGGTTCGGAGCGGTGAATTACGGCGCGGACCCGAGCACGCTGCCGAGTTATACGGTCAACCGCACGGTGTATTTCGTATTCCCGTTCACTTACGGCGTACCGTTCGAATTCGGCATTTACATGGGGGGAGTGGCGGGGCAGATCGGGAGCGGCTCTGCGAACAACTCGGCTTTCGACCCGCCGAGCCTTTCGTGGGGCGGCGCTGGCGTAGTGGCGGACCCGAATAACCCGGCGAGCACCACGACCAACTTCACACTGACTTCGCAATCGGGCTACAACTACACGGTGGCCGCCACCCCGGAGCCCGCGAGCGCGGGAATGATGCTGCTGGCCGGGATCTGCGCCGCGGCGGCCGGCTTCAGGCGACGCGCACGGTCTTGATGTTCTGGAATTCGCGGATGCCGTACGCGCTCAGCTCGCGGCCGTAGCCGGAGCGCTTCACGCCGCCGAAGGGCAGGCGCGCATCGCTCGCCACCATGCCGTTGATGAAGACCATGCCGGCTTCGAGCTCGTCGATGAACCGCTGCTGCTCGGCCGGATCGTTGGTCCAGGCGGCGGCGCCCAGGCCGAACTCGGTCGAGTTGGCGAGGCGGATGGCGTCCTCGATGCCTTCGGCGCGCCATAGAGCGGCGACCGGGCCGAAGACTTCCTCACGCGCGGCCGGGGCCTCCGGCGGGATGTCCGCGAGCACGGTGGGGCGGTAGAAGTTGCCGCGGCCGCCCAGGCGCTCGCCGCCGGTGAGCAGGCGCGCGCCCATTTCAACGGAGCGGCGCACCTGGCGGTCGACATCTTCGAGGATCTGCGGCGTGGCGAGCGGGCCGACCTGCGTGGCTTCATCCATCGGGTCGCCGACGCGCAGCGATTCCATCGCATCGAGAAAGAGCTTCTCGAAATCCGGAGCGACGCGGGAATCCACGATGAAGCGCTTGGCCGCGATGCAGGACTGGCCGTTGTTGATGCAGCGGGCTTCGGCGGCGGTGCGGGCGGCGCGGGCGAGATCGGCGCCCGGCATGACGACGAAGGGGTCGCTGCCGCCGAGCTCGAGCACGGTTTTCTTGATCTGGCGGCCGGCCTGGGCGGCGACCGCGGCGCCGGCGGCTTCGCTGCCGGTGAGCGAAGCGGCCTTGACGCGCGGGTCATCGAGCAGGCGCGCGACCTCGCCGGAGGGAATGAGCAGCGTCTGAAACGTGCCTTCCGGGAAGCCGGCGCGGAGCAGAATGGTCTCGATCTCGAGCGCGCACTGCGGCACATTCGAGGCGTGCTTGAGCAGCCCCACGTTGCCCGCCATCAGCGCCGGCGCGGCGAAGCGGAAAACCTGCCAGAACGGGAAATTCCACGGCATCACGGCGAGCACGGGCCCGATCGGGAGATAGCGGATGAACGCCGCGCCCGCGCCGGTTTCGACCGGCTCATCGGCCAGCAGGCGCTCGCCGTGCCCGGCGTAGTAACGGCAGGCGGTGGCGCACTTGGCGGCTTCGGCGCGGGCGGCGGCAATGGGCTTTCCCATCTCGAGTGTCATGATGCGGCCCAGGCGGTCGCGCTCGCTTTCCAGAATTTCCGCGGCGGCGGCGAGCCAGCGCGCGCGCTGGGCGGGCGCGGTGCGGCGGTAGCTCTGCCAGGCCTTTTCCGCGGCGGCGAGCTTGAGATCGATCTGCGATTCGGAGAGCGGCTGGAACGTGCGGAGGGTTTCGCCGGTAGCGGGGTTGACGGACGCGATCATGAGTCCATTGTAGGGATCGGGCGCTGGGGATTGGAGGCGCGCGCCGGGCGAACTTGTCAGACGGTCACAAATTCGTCATACTGAACCCAATCTGGATTTGCAGGGTCGGTTATCACAATCATCGAGGTGAACTCTATGGGTAAGTGTTGTCTGAGCGTGGCGCTGCTGCTGCTGTTTTCGGTTGGTAGCTGGGGCCAGGGGACCACGTCGCGGCTGGTGGGGACGGTGACGGACCCGACGGGGTCGGTGATTCCCGGCGCCCAGGTGACGTTGACGAACGAGGCCACCGGCGTCACGTTCACGACGACCACCACCGAGGCCGGCACCTACGTATTCGAAGCCCTGCAGGTAGGGGACTACCGCGTGGACATCACCGCGGGCGGCTTCAAGAAATTCAGCTCCACCCACAACCATGTCATCGTCAGCGAGCCGACCACGGTCAACGCGCGGTTGGAGGTCGGGGCGAGCGCGGAGACGGTCGAGGTTTCGGGCGCGGCGGAGCTGGTGCAGACCAGCACCTCCGGCAATTTCGGATCGACCATCGAACAGCGCGTGCTGCAGGACCTGCCGATCGTGGGCACGCGCGAGCGCAGCCCGCTGGACCTGGTCTATACGCAACCGGGCGTGGTGCCGACGGACGGCAACATGGCTGGCGGCGGCATCTACGTCCACGGGGCGCGCGACCGCGCCTGGAATTACACGCTCGATGGCCTCGATGATAACGAAGCGAGCTATGGCGGTTCCAATACGTCGCCCGCCCAGACCAATCCCGACATGCTTTCCGAAGTGCAGATCATGACCGGCAACGGCACCGCGGAGTGGGGGCGCAACAGCGGCGGCCAGGTCACCATGACTACGCGCTCCGGCGGCAACGAGCTGCACGGCACGGCGTTCTTCTTCTATCGCACGCCGCGGCTCAATGCCAACGAATGGCAGAACAATACCGACCTGGTGGGCAAGCGGCAGTTCGTGCAGCAGATTCCCGGCGGCAGCATCGGCGGCCCGATCCGGAAGAACAAGCTGTTCTACTTCTTCAACCTGCAGTACCTGCGCACGCACGAGACCGGCACCTTCACCAGCACCGTCTATACGCAGCCGGCGCGACAGGGCATCTTCCGCTTCGTGCAGGGCGGACGCAATCTGCCGTACGGCGTGGCCAACGCCTCTGTAGACGCCGCTGGCAATCCGCTGCCGGGGTTGAACATCGGCAGCTACAATCTGGTGGCCAACGATCCGCAGCACGGCGGCCTCGATCCGTCCGTCATGAAGCAGGTCAACGCCATGCCGCTGCCGAACAACTTCACCGTCGGCGACGGCCTGAACCTCGCGGGGTTCACCTACGTCGCGCCGCAGGGCCAGCGCAACATCGACCGCGCCTTCAAAATCGACTACGTGCTGACGCCGAAGCAAACGTTTTTCGCGCGCGTCTACATGGCGGAAGAGGATACCAATTGCGATCAGGTCAATGGCGGCCAGCCGCGGTTCCCCGGCGGTCCCTGCACCGTCATGACCACCCGCAGCCCGCGCAACCTGGCCTTCAACTGGCGCTACAGCCCGACCGCGCGCACCACCAACGAAGTCGTGGCCGGCGAGCAGCATTACGTCTATAACTTCGAGACGCCCGGCGCCACCGCCGCCTATCCCGATATCTCCTGGTATTCGCAGACCACGTTCCCCTTCACCAACGCGATCGGGAATCTGCGGACCATCACCACCTACCAGGCGGTGGACAACCTGAGCCACGTCCGCGGCGCGCACAATTTCAAGGCCGGGACGAATCTCCGCCTCGTGCGCCATCAGGATAACCGCGGCTCGGTGGGAAGCTGGGACGTGACGCCGATCGTCGACTTCTCAACGGCGGTTAACACCGTCGATCCCGTGGCCTGGAATATTCCGTCCACCGTCAATACGACTTATGACCTGGGGACGGCCCAGGGCATGGTGAATAACCTGCTCGGCCGGGTCGGCGATATCTACCAGGGCTTCGTCGCCAAGGACGCCAACTCCTGGCAGCCCGCCGGAACTACGTACCAGTTCGATGCCCGCTATCCCGAGCTGGATTTCTACGCCGAGGATAACTGGAAGGTCAGCCGCAACCTGACGGTGGATTACGGCCTGCGCTGGGAGATCCAACTGACCCCGACCGATGCGGCCAACATGATCAAGAGGCCGAACCAGCCGATCGCCATCGGCACCGCGCCGAGCGATTCGCTGACCTGGCAGAGCGGATCGCTGTACAACAGCTACTACTCGGGCGTTCAGCCGTCGCTCGGCCTGGCATGGGACCCGACCGGCAAGGGCAAGATGTCGCTGCGCGCGAATTACCGGCTGGCGGACGACCGCATCAACACGTTCCTGCTTTCCTCGAAGATCTTCCAGAATCTGCCGGGCAGCACGTATACGGTGGTGAACACGGCGTTCGGCACGGCCGGCGGCCGCCTCGCCAATCTGCCGACGCTTGCCCCGCCATCGGCTCCGAATACGCTGCTGACGCCGCCGGCAGACACGACCAATGCCGTCTACGTGATGGACCGCGGCTACCGGCCGCCGAAGACGCATATGTACGGCGCCGGCTTCCAGTTCGAGGTGGCGCGGGCGACCAAGCTCGAAGTGGACTACATCGGCCGGCACGCCATCCACCTGCTGGGCGCCTATAACCTGAACGACTTCGGCCAGAACATCCAGACCAACGGCTTCCTGCAAGCGTTCCAGACCGTGCAGGCCGGCGGGCAGAGCGCGCTGATGAACCAGTTGCTGGCGCAGGATTCGCGGCTGAAGGCGGGCGAGACGGGAAGCGATCTGGTGCGGCGCCTGTATGCGAGCAATCTCTCGACGAACTCGGTGGCGGGCCTGGCCCAGGCGATCGGCAGCCGTATTCAGAACGGCAAGACCATGCCGGAACTCGCGGGCCTGAGCCCGTATTTCTTCGTGCCCTATCCGCAGTTCATGGGCGGAATGTACGTGATCGATTCCAACGACTATTCGCACTACAACGGGATGGAGGTGCGGCTCGAACGCGCATTTTCGAACGGCGCGTCGTTCCAGTTCTCGTATACGCTCGCGAAATCGATGGACACGCGCTCGTTCGACCCGACTTCGACCGTGGTCAGCGGCGGCACGGCGCAATCGGCGGGCGATACGCCGTTCGACCTGCACAACCGCTACGACAATTACGGGCTTTCGGATTTCGACCGGCGCCACGCGATCCAGGGCCAGTGGACGTACGAACTGCCGTTCGGGAAGAACAAGAAGCTGCTCTCGAACGTTCCGCGAGCCATCGATCAGGTGGTGGGGGGATGGGAGATCGCCGGCTTCCTGACCGTGTTCAGCCCGCGGCCGTACACGATCTGGTCGG
>Ga0209062_1005323_pt1 | contig 12559 bp, 9 predicted proteins | sample Coa_R2_2_FD_187158 | JGI IMG/M metagenome (GOLD analysis project Ga0209062, IMG submission 187158) | Surface soil microbial communities from Centralia Pennsylvania, which are recovering from an underground coalmine fire - Coalmine... | ecosystem: Environmental > Terrestrial > Soil > Unclassified ... | reverse complement strand
CCAGCCGCCGGACGGCGGCGATTTTCATCTCACGCGTGAACGTTCGTCGTGACAACCCCATGACACAATTCTCCATTCAATGGAAGTTGTGTCTTAACCGGTTGTCTCAAAAATCGGGACAAGTCCATCCTGAAGTTTTTAAGTCTCGCCCTTGTGGCTTAACCGAATAACCCTCAGTTTAACTCAAAGTTTCGGGGGGACAGTAGTGGCCGATCGGTCACTGTTTCGCGAGGCCCCAGAATGGCAACAGGAAAACAGAAATTTCGAGACGGGCCGAAGCAGCCTTGCCACAGGTGCATTCAGGTGCGAAACGCGCGTGGACGGTCTAAAATAGAACCTTGACTGCATTGGCTTACCGTTTATGTGGCGTGGCGATTCCTTATACGTCCTCCAAAACCTGGTCCTGAAGGATTTCCGGATTCGATATCGGAATATGTCCCTGGGTGTCCTGTGGTCCATTTTGAACCCGGTCGTCATGATGGGGGTGCTGACGTTTGTGTTCACCCAGGTTTTCCCGAACCCGCAGATCCGGCACTTCTCGGTGTTTGTTCTCTGTGGACTGGTGCCCTATAATTTTTTTAGCCTCGCCTGGATCACCGGAACGACTTCCGTTCTCGATAGCGCCTCTCTCGTCAAGAGGGTTCCCATGCCGCGCGAAATCGTGCCGATCGCGGCAGTGCTTTCCAACTGCCTGCATCTGTTGATCCAGATCTGCCTCCTGCTTGCGGCTGTTCTGGCATTTGGCGGGCATGTCAACGTGCAATGGCTCTGGCTGCCCGTGGTCTGGTTGTTTGAGATCGTATTCGTCTGCGGTCTTTCACTGATTACCGCGACGCTCAACGTCTATGTTCGCGATACCCGCTATGTCGTGGAGTCCGCCAATACGATCCTGTTTTGGGTGGTTCCCATTTTTTACTCTTTCGAGATCATTCCTGCGCAATATTCCAGCGTGTACGAACTCAATCCCGTGGCCGCACTAATTCTCTGCCTGCGCCGCATTCTGCTAGCGGGCGTGGCGCCCCCCGCTTCCACTCTGCTCAAGTTGAGCCTGGTTTCGTTCCTCATGCTCCTGCTCGGATTTTGGGTGTTCCACCGCGGAAAAAACGCGTTTTACGAGCACATCTGACATGCCGGCAGTTCAGTTTCAAAATGTCTCCAAACACTTCCGGCGGCACGCCGGGCAGATGCTCCTGCGGGAGCGCATCGCCAACCTGTTGCGGCCCTCTCCCCGGGAGAAGTTTTATGCGCTCCGCGATGTCTCGTTTGCCGTTGATCACGGCGACAGTCTGGCGGTGATCGGCGGCAACGGGGCGGGCAAGAGCACCATGCTGAATATCGCCACAGGTCTGTGCTGCCCGAGCGAAGGTGAGGTTACCATCGATGGCCGTATCGCCGCGCTCCTGCAGCTCGGCTCTGGATTTCATCCGGACTTGACCGGCGCAGAAAACCTGGTCATCAACGCGTCTCTCTTGGGACTCAGCCGGGCCGAAGTCCGCCGGAGGTTCGATGAAATCGTCGAATTCGCGGGGATTGGCGAGTTCATCGATGAACCGCTCCGCACCTATTCGACGGGAATGACGATGCGGCTCGCGTTCTCGGTGGCGGTGAACGTGAACCCGGATATCCTGATCATCGATGAGGTCCTGGGCGTTGGTGACGAATCCTTTTTCGCAAAATGCCTGGACCGCGTCCTGCAATTCCGCCGCGATGGCAAGACGATTCTGTGCGTCTCGCACGCGCTGCCGACATTGGAAATGCTCTGCAACCAGGCGATCTGGCTGGACCATGGGCGGCTCATCATGGCGGGCCCAACGAAGCGGATCGTGACAGCGTACCGAGAGGCATCGCAAGGACAGGTCGCAGCCACCTGATCTGGAGAGCCGCGGCGAGTCCTCACGCCCATCCCCGCGCAAAGATGACGGACCGTGTTGCCAGCTAAGCTTGCACGTTCGTCGGATCGGGCGCCTTCTGCTTTTGTTGCGGTGGCTAACGGGCCGGCCGCAGCAGGCGGCGCAGCTCCTCGGCGGCGGTCCGCTCGGGCTCGGCGCGAAAGGAGGTGCGGTACCACTTCTCCACTGCTTTCCGCTGCGTGTCGAAGTCCGGAAGATGGCGGCGCATGGAGTACGCACGGATTCTGGCTGCTGCCTCAGCCTCCTTCGCGGGTGCCGCGGATTCGCGATAGCAGAACATCTCCAGAAAGTCCTGCAGGCGGTAATCGGGGTCGGCCGGAGCGCCGGTGCCCAACCGCTCCGGGTACTCGCGCGAACGCTCCAGTTCTTCCAACGCGCGTTCGTGCCTGCCCGCCTTCATGTCGACCATGGCTTGGCTCACCAGGCATTGGACAAACAGCTCGTGCACATCGCTTTGGCCCTCAAACGGCAGGATCGTCGCGTCAGCGAGCACGGCGTTGCAATCCTGGTAGCGGCCGCTAGCGCGGTAGGCATGCGCCGCCAGGACCTTGATGGCGTCCTGCGACGGGAATTCCGTTGCGGCCGCGATGGCCACGCCGAGCGCCTGCTCCTCGCTTCCGTGCTGCATGTAAAAATTCGCGAGGTGGTATGCGTTGCGCCAGTCCTTGCGGTCGAGGGCGTAGGCCCTCTCGAAGTCCTTCTGCGCCCGGACGGGGTCATCGGCCTCTTCGAGAAACGCCCGGGTGACGTACGCAGGCGCATAACCCGGGCGATCTCCGCAGGCTTCGAAGAGCTTCCGCGCATCATCTGTGCGCTGCATGCCCCAGTAGATCAGTCCCAGGTAGTAGGAGGGCTTCCAGTCGTCCGGCCGCGCCGCCGCGGCCCACTGGAATACCGGAATGGATTCTTCGCGGAAGGGAAACACCAGATAGGGCGAAATCGCGGAGGCCTTTTCCAGGATGCGCCGGCTCTCTAGCGGATCCCGCTCCCGCAGCAGCCAGGCCTGCCAGTAGCGCACGGTGGCCTGCTCCGGCGCCTCCTGGAGAACGCGCAGGGCATCGCCGTTGCGGCCAAGGTCCACGTAGTAAGCCGCGATCTCGAGATATGTCTCGTGCGGCAGCTCGTTACGGATCAGGGATTGGAAGTCCGCCAGAGCCTGCCGGCGCGGGTCAAGCAGGTATTCTTCGAAGCGCGCCAGATGGTTCAAAGGATCGATGTCGAGGATCCTCGCCAGGGTCTCGCGCGCCTGGGCAGGCTTGCGGAGGAGGCGATCGGCCGTGGCCAGCACCTGGAGCGTGCGCACGTTGTGAACATCGTAATCGAGCGATCGCCCCAGCAACTCCGCGGCGCGGCCGGGGTTTCCTTCGAGCAGCGCGATGCAGCCGAGCTCGCTCAGCGCGCTGGCCCGGTAAGCCATCGACCGCGCCGCCCAGCCGAGCGCCTCTTTCGCGTCCACCAGATGGCCGGTCTTGCGGGCGAGGACTCCGTAGACGAAGTTCGCATCCGGGTCATACATGGCGAAGCCGAGGGCTTTGCGCGCATACTCCAGCGCCTTCCGGTACTCGCCCTGCCGCCCATAGATCGCAGCGATTCGGGTGAGGGCGCGGATGTTGGAAGGATCGCGTTCCAGGCAGGAGAGATATTTGTGCAAAGCCGACCCATAGCGCCGTTCTCGCTCGTCCCGCGCAGCAGATTGATAGAGCCCTTCCGGGGTGTCCGGCGCGTAGTTGCGAAACGTGAGCGGCCGGCTCAGCACTCCGTCTTTCGGGTCGTCCGTGTACGTCAGCTTATCTCCAATTTCGATCCGCAGTTCGCCGCTCGGGACCGCTGCCGGCACCCGCTTCTCATAGACCTCCATTGGCTGCAACCGGATGCGGTCGGAGGCGATCTCGCGATTGCCGGCGCGGACGACGACGGTCTCGTCGACGGACTGAAGCGCGCAAAAGCTCAGCACGATGCCATCGCCGCTGTTGCGGACGTTGAGCGCCCCGTACGGCGTCGCCTTGACCATCGGACCGGTCTCTTTGTAGGGGAAGAAGATCTCCGCCCAGCGATCGGTGGCGTAGGGGGCGAAAGAGCCGGTATCGCTCTGGTCCAGCAGCCGGCCGGTCTGATGCTCGAAATACTGGCCGTCGCGATCGGTCAGGAGGTTTTCCCAGATCGCCCCTTCCCGCGATAGCGCCCAGTGGAAGAACTTCTGTCCGGGTACATCTTCGTGCGGCGCCCAGTGGCCGTAGCCGAAATCGGCATCGTGCCAGTAGCCTCCCGAGAAGTCGTTTTCTTTACCGGTGACGAAGTAGCTCCCATCCCGGCCATTGGTGTGGTTGCGGTAGAGCGCCAGGTTCTGCCCGCCGGCGCTGATCGGCCAGGGTTGGCTGGGTACCGCATAGTTATGCCCGATCCAGGCGGTACCGGGGAGCACCAGCTCAAGGTCGCTGCCAGCCTTTTCCGCTACGTTCATCCAGACGTAATAAGACTGCTCGAACGGCTGCGCGTTATACCAGAGCGACCGGGCTTCGACGTAGGCCTTTTCCGGCGCGAGCCGATACTCGACGCGCCACTGCGTGCGGGACGGGAGGTCCATGGCGCCGACGATGCAACTGACGCTTCCATCCGGGTTGCGGCGGACCAGGTAGTCGACGGGAGTCGCCGTCGAAGGAGCGTGGCCCATGATCCCGAAATTCGCCTCGATCCCGCCCGACGTCCACGGTCCGCGCATCGCGATATTACGGAACTTCAGCACGTGGTTGTAGTAGACGAACTCCTTGCCGGTGCTCTTCTCGATGGCGCCGAGGAGCTTGCCGCCGACGCCCGGCAGGATAAACGCCTGGATGTAGCGATTTTCCAGGCGCACCACGTTCCAGGTGCGGTCCACGCCCGCGGATGCGTATTCGTCGAATTGGAAATACGGGTAGATTCTCTGCTGGACGCGCTGCCCGCCGGGGCGGGTTGGAGAAGGGTTCGGCCCGCCGAACGGATACGTCTTGATGACCTGCCGCTCTTCCTGAATCTCCGCCGGCTGAGCGGCAAGAGGCGCAGCCGCCGCCACCAGCAGCAGCACCGTCCAGCGCACTCTCTCCATGCATCCACCTCCCTGGGAACCGTGCCGCGGGGGCGGCGCGGCCTTTATTCAATGTACGCGAGGGCGAATCGATTCGCCCAGTCATAGCTGGCCACGCTCCTCGCTACCTGCCGCAGCATTTCTTGTACTTCCTGCCGCTGCCGCACGGGCACTGCTCGTTGCGCCCGATCTTCGGCCCCTCGCGCTGGTAGGGTTCCGGGAAGCCGAGTTCCGGGGCAAACGGATCATAGGGATCCTCCGCGTCGTCGTACGGATTCTCGTGGGGCGCCAGTGGCTCATAGGGAGATTCCTCCTCCTGGAATCCATCCATCCAGCCCATATCGAGCTCCAGGTCATCGATCAGCCGGTGGCCGCGGCGCGGCAGATCTTCCATCGCGGTGTCGATTCCCTTTCTCAACGCGTCTTCGATGTCCTCCGGTGATATCTCGAAAGGATCGATCAGTTCCTGCTCGAATGCATCCAGGATCTGCTGTTTCACCTCGATAGGGCAGAGGTCGAGAGCGCTGTGCGCGAGGGAGGCCCAAATATGGCCTTCTTCGCGCGGCAGGGTCTCAAAGAGACGGGCGAGATACGCCATCACCTCGCCCCGCGTGCGCTCCCCCGTGGCGACGCCGGTGACCAGCGCGCTCAGCGCCGCGTCGCGGATCCATTCGTCGATGCCCGGGTCTTCCACCAGCGCCTTCAGTCCGGCTTCGTCCCCTCCGGCAACCGAAGCGAGAATGCTGCCAAGGTTTTGGCTAATCACGTCGCCCAGCAGGGCGTCCGCGATATCGTCAGGCAGCCGGCAGATTCGCAGCACCAACGGGTACGCCCGTGTATCGCGGAACTTCGCCAGCAGATACAGCGCGAACAGGTAATCGCAGCGCTGGTCCCCTTCGAGATACGGCGCCGGATCGCCCGCCAGGCTCTCGAGGATGCCGAGCAGGCGCGGAGCGATCTCCTCCCGGCGCTTGATCGCCTGCGCGACAGCGGCCGTGGGGAACCGGCCTTCAAACCGCTCCAGCTTTTTGAGGATCTCCTCGATCTGCATGGTGAATTTCAAGGATAAATCTCGATCGTGGTCCCATCGGCGACGAGGCCCCAGATTTCCTCGATCTCCGCGTCCGTGACCGCAATGCAGCCTTGCGTCCAATCCGCCGCCGGATGGTCGACGCCCGGTTTGACGCCGTGGATCATGATATCGCCGCCGGGGTCGAGCCCGGCCTCTTCGGCGCGCGTGCGATCGCCCTCGTTGGGATAGGAGATGTGCAGCGCCAGGTGGTACTTGCTGCGCGGATTCCGGCGGTCGATGAGGTAGCGTCCTTCTGGCGTGCGCCCATCGCCTTCTGCGCGCTTATGGCCGGCCGGCTCGCGCCCGAGAGCGATCCGGTACTGCCGGACCACCGACTCGCCGCTCAACAGCAGCATTTCGCGGCGGCTCTTATAAACAATGACCCGATCGACGGTGAACACTCCACAGCGCGGCACCATCTCATTGTACGGGGCGGACCGCCGGTCCGCCGCCGCTTCGGATGCCGGGCGGCGCAGTCCCGCACGCCCGCCTGACTGCCCCCCGTCCGCAGCCGCCCCGATACCCTCATTTGCGCCCTGGCTTTTCAGGATAAACAGGTCTAATAATATTGATAGTAGGTTACCCGATTCCGAATTCCAGGAGGGGAGCGTTGACCAGCGCACCAACTATGGCCCGTTCCAGGGTCACAATCGACGGCAACGAGGCCGCCGCCTACGTTGCTCATCAGATCAACGAAGTCATCGCCATCTATCCCATTACGCCATCCTCGAACATGGGCGAGTGGGCCGACCAGTGGTCGGCCGAGGGCAAGACCAATATCTGGGGCGCCGTCCCGGCCGTGATCGAGATGCAAAGCGAGGGCGGCGCCGCCGGCGCCCTTCACGGCGCGCTGCAGGCCGGCTCCCTGGCGACCACGTTCACCGCGTCTCAGGGCCTGCTCCTCATGATCCCGAACATGTTCAAAATTGCGGGAGAGCTCACCCCCACGGTGTTCCACGTCGCCGCCCGCGCGCTCGCAACCCACGCGCTCTCCATCTTCGGCGACCACAGCGACGTCATGGCGGCGCGCGCCACCGGGTTCGCGATGCTTTGCGCGAACTCCGTCCAGGAAGTCATGGATTTTGCGCTGATTGCGCACGCGGCCAGCCTGGAATCGCGCGTGCCGTTCGTTCACTTCTTCGATGGCTTCCGCACCTCGCACGAAGTCGCCAAGATCGAGATGCTCGCGCCGGACGATCTGCGCGCTCTGATCGATCCCGAACTGGTCGCCGCCCACCGGGCGCGGGCCCTGACGCCGGATCGCCCCGTGATCCGTGGCACGGCGCAGAATCCCGACGTCTACTTCCAGGCGCGCGAAGCGTGCAATCCCTTCTACCGCGCCACTCCGGCGATCGTTCAGAACGTGATGGATCGATTCGCGCGGATCGGGCGTCACTATCGCCTGTTCGACTACGCCGGCGCGCCGGATGCCGAGCGCGTGCTGGTGATCATGGGATCCGGCGCCGAGGTCGCCGAGGAAACCCTGGCGGCGCTCCGCGCGAAGGGCGAAAAAGTCGGGCTCCTGAAGGTGCGCCTGTACCGGCCGTTCGACGTCGAAGCGTTCATCCAGGCGCTGCCGCCGAACACCCGGTCGATCGCGGTCCTCGACCGCTGCAAAGAGCCGGGCGCGACCGGCGAGCCGCTCTACTGCGACGTGGTTACCGCGCTGGCCGAGGCGGGTTCTGCGGCCAGAGTGATCGGCGGCCGCTACGGACTCGCGTCCAAGGAATTCACCCCGGCCATGGTCAAGGCGGTCTATGACGAGCTGCGCAATCCTTCGCCGAAGAACCACTTCACGGTGGGCATCCATGACGATGTGACCCACACCAGTCTGGACTACGACACCGAGTTTTCGACCGAAGACCCGTCGACCGTGCGCGCTCTCTTCTACGGTCTGGGCGCCGACGGCACCGTCGGCGCGAACAAGAATTCGATCAAGATTATCGGCGAGGAAACGGACAACTACGCGCAGGGCTACTTCGTCTACGATTCGAAGAAGTCCGGCGCCATCACCACCTCGCACCTTCGTTTCGGCCCGAATCCCATCCGCGCGAGCTATCTCATCACGAAGGCCAATTTCGTGGCCTGCCACCAGTTCTCCTTCCTCGAGCGCATCGATGTCCTCAAGGCCGCCGATCACGGCGCCACTTTCCTGCTCAACAGCCCCTTCGGGCCCGGCGAGGTCTGGGAGCACTTGCCGGCGGCGGTGCAGCGCCAGATCATCGAAAAGAAGTTGAAATTCTATGTGATCGACGGCTATGAGGTCGCCAGGGCCACCGGCATGGGCGGGCGCATCAACACCATCATGCAGACGTGCTTCTTTGCCGTCAGCGGCGTGCTGCCGCGTGAAGAGGCGATCGCCGCGATCAAGCACGCCATCGAGAAGACCTACGGCAAGCGCGGGGAAGTCGTGGTCCGGAAGAATTTCGCCGCCGTCGATTCCACGCTGGAGCACCTGTACGAAGTCCGCGTGCCCGCCGCCATTACCGCGGCCTTCGACATCCGTCCCGCCGTGCGTGATGCCGCGCCCGAGTTCGTCCGGAGGGTCACAGCCAGGATCATCGCCGGCGAAGGCGGCGAACTGCCGGTCAGCGCCCTCCCGATCGACGGCACTTTCCCCACCGGCACCGCGCAGTGGGAAAAGCGCAACATCGCGCTCGAAATCCCGGAATGGGACGAGGATCTGTGCATCCAGTGCGGCAAGTGCGTGCTCGTATGCCCCCACAGCGTCATCCGCGCGAAAGTCTATGACCCGCGGTATCTCGAAGGGGCGCCGGCCGCGTTCAAGGCCGTGCCCGCGCGCTGGAAGGAGATGAAGGACCGCAAGTATACGCTGCAGGTGGCGCCCGAGGATTGCACCGGCTGCGGCCTGTGCGTGCAGGTCTGCCCGGCCAAGAGCAAGAGCGAGGTGAAGCATCGCGCCATCAACATGGCGCCGCAGCCGCCGCTCCGCGAATCCGAAGCCGCCAACTGGGAATTCTTCCTGAAGATCCCGGAAACGGAGCGGGGGCTCCTGTCCTTCAGCCAGGTGAAGGATGTGCAGGTGCTCCAGCCGCTATTCGAGTTCTCCGGCGCCTGCTCGGGGTGCGGCGAAACGCCCTACATCAAGCTGATGACGCAGCTCTTCGGCGACCGCGCCCTGATTGCCAACGCCACCGGCTGCTCGTCCATCTACGGCGGCAATCTTCCGACGACGCCGTATTGCACCGATGCCGCCGGCCGCGGTCCCGCGTGGTCGAACTCGCTGTTTGAGGACAACGCCGAGTTCGGCCTCGGTATGCGCCTCGCGCTCGATCAGCAGAACGAGTACGCGCGCGAGTTGGTCGAGCGGCTCGCGTTCGCCATCGGCGAGCCGTTGGCGCAGGCACTCCTCGCTGCCGAGCAGAAAACCGAGCAGGGCATCCGCGCGCAGCGGGAGCGCGTTCGCCTGCTGAAGCAGGCGCTGGCCGGGATGCACACCGCGGAAGCGCGCGACCTGCTCGCCGTCGCCGATGCCCTGGTGAGGAAATCGGTCTGGATCGTCGGCGGGGACGGCTGGGCGTACGATATCGGCTTCGGCGGCCTCGATCACGTGATTGCCTCCGGGCGCGATGTCAACATTCTGGTGCTCGATACCGAAGTCTACTCGAACACCGGCGGCCAGGCCTCCAAAGCCACTCCACGCGGCGCGGTGGCCAAGTTCGCCGCCGGCGGCAAGCCGGCGGGTAAAAAGGATCTCGCCACGATCGCGATGAGCTACGGCAGCGTCTACGTGGCCAGGGTCGCCATGGGCGGCGGCGACGTGCATACGGTAAAGGCATTCCTGGAGGCGGAAGCGTTCCATGGCCCGTCGCTCATCATCGCGTACAGCCATTGCATCGCCCACGGATACGACATGGCATTCGGCATGGATCAGCAAAAGGCCGCGGTGAACTCGGGCTACTGGCCGCTGTTCCGCTACAACCCGGATCTGGCGGGGCAGAACGCGAATCCGTTTCAGCTCGATTCCCGTCCGCCCTCGGTCCCGCTCAAGAGTTACATCTACAACGAAGCGCGCTACACCATGCTGGCCAAGAGCAATCCCGCCGAGGCGGAGCGCCTGCTGCATCTCGCCGAGGAGGATGTGACGTCGCGCTGGAAGCTCTACGAACACATGGCCCGGCAGACGGCGAACGGAAACCCGGAGGAGGTGAAGAAATGATCGACCTGTCCAAAGCGATTGACCTGTCCACCACGTATCTGGGACTCAAGCTGAAAAACCCGCTGGTCGCTTCGTCCTCGCCCCTCTGCGAGCACCTCGATCACGTGCGCCGGATGGAGGACGCCGGCGCGGCCGCGGTGGTCTTGCATTCGCTTTTCGAGGAGCAGATCGAGCTCGAATCCGACGAGTTCGACCGCCGGATGCTCGCCGCGAGCGAGCTTTCGCCGGAAGCCCTGACCCACTTCCCGGAACCGGCTCGTCCCGTGGTGGGTCCGGAAGCGTACCTGATGCACATCGCGAAATGCAAGCAGGCGGTGCGGATACCCATTATCGCCAGCCTGAACGGCACCACCACGGGCGGCTGGCTCCGCTACGCGCGGCAGATCCAGCAGGCTGGCGCGGACGCTCTCGAACTCAACATCTACTACATCCCGGTCGATCCGCAGTCGAGCGGCGAGCAGGTGGAGGCACAGTACATCGACCTCGTAAAGGCGGTGAAGGCGGAAGTGCGGATTCCGGTCGCGGTGAAGCTCGGGCCGTATTTCAGCTCGATGAGCAACATGGCCCGCAAGCTCGACGCCGCGGGCGCCGACGCGCTGGTCCTCTTCAACCGCTTCTATCAGCCGGATTACGATTTGGAGGCCCTGGAGGTCGTGCCCAACCTGATGCTCAGCAACTCGCACGAGCTCTTCCTGCGGCTGCATTGGATCGCTGTGCTGTATGGCACCATCCGGGCGGACCTCGCGCTCACGGGCGGTGTCCATAGCGCGGCCGGCGTCGTGAAAGCCATGATGGCGGGCGCGAAGGTCGCGATGATGACTTCAGCCCTGCTGAAGCGCGGCATCGGCTACCTCGACACCGTCGTTACCGAGTTGCTGGTGTGGATGGGCGATCACGAGTACGACTCGATCCGCCAGATGCAGGGCTCGATGAGCCGCCGGTCGGTTCCCCGGCCGCAGGCCTTCGAGCGCGCCAACTACATGAAAGTGCTTGGTTCTTACATCATGCGGTAGGAGCCGGGCACGCCCGGAGCACGCCCGCAAAATTTTTTCGCGGCCCCTGTCGATTTCGGCTATCCCGCGCGTCGTCCCGATGAAGGAGAACGCAATGCCGACTTTCGCAACCACGGATATCGATCAGGCGCTGGAATATTTCGACCGGACCTCCATCGCCATCGCCGAAGCCACACTCGGCCTTTCGCCGGCGCAGTGGCAGTTCAAACCCGCGCCGGACCGCTGGTCCCAGGCGGAGATCCTGGAGCACCTGGTAATTGTCCACGATCGCCTCATGGGGCCCATGCGGGAGCTGCTCATGCAGGCGCCGGCCCCCCCGGCGGATCGCGACTGGCGGGCGGTCGATGCGATCATTCTCGAGAAGGTCCCGCAGCGCTCGCCGCGGGCCAATGCCCCGGAATTCGTGCACCCCACCGGAACCATGACGCCGGCCGAAGCTCTCGACCGCCTGGACCGGAGCTATGCGCGCCTGCGCGAGTTCGTGCAGACGACGCCGGACCTCCGCGAGCACGCGATTGAATCGCCGCCTCTCCGCTTCATCACCAACGGCGAGCACACCCTCATGGACGGCCTTCAGATGGCCCTCATCCTGGCCGGCCACGACCTGCGGCACGCCGCGCAGATGCGGGAAGTTCAGGCCGATCCGAGCTACCCGCGGTAGCCCCCACAGAGCGGCCGTGGGCCCCGGGTGGCTTACGATAAGCCACTCGGGCAGAAGCGTCAGTTGAAATTAAAGGACTTGCGCGCGGGTGGCGGCTTACGATAAGCCGCCACTGCTCGGCGCGGCCCGTTTTATCATTCGAAAAGGAGACGCATAAATGCGTTACATGCTACTGATCTATTCCCGCGAACAGCCCGGCGGCGTGCCCCCGGAGGAGCGGCCCGGCCTGTACCAGCGCCACGCCGCCGTCATGGAGGACGCCCGCCGCAAAGGCGCGTTCATCGCCGCCGAGCCGCTCGCCCCGACCTCCAGCGCCACCACGGTGCGCCTCTCCGCCGCCGGTGAGGCGCTCGTCACCGACGGCCCATTCGCCGAAACCAAGGAGCAGCTCGCCGGCTATTACATGCTGGAATGCGCCAATCTCGATGAAGCCATCGAGTGGGCGGCGCGTATTCCGACCGGATGCAAGGGCGCGGAGGGCTGCATCGAGATCCGCCCGCTGCCGGGCCTGCCGGCCCGGCCGCCCGAGGTCCAACACGCGGCGGGCACGCAGAACGGCGGGAATGGTTGACGCCGCCGAAGCGATAGAGGCCGTCTTCCGGCGGGAATCCGGCCGCATTCTGGCCGGCCTGATTCGCATGTCCGGATCGTTCGACCGCGCC
>Ga0209062_1005322_pt1 | contig 12560 bp, 16 predicted proteins | sample Coa_R2_2_FD_187158 | JGI IMG/M metagenome (GOLD analysis project Ga0209062, IMG submission 187158) | Surface soil microbial communities from Centralia Pennsylvania, which are recovering from an underground coalmine fire - Coalmine... | ecosystem: Environmental > Terrestrial > Soil > Unclassified... | reverse complement strand
CATTTACTTGCTTTTGACCATGCGTTTTGCAGCCAAGGAATTGACCGCGGATTCCGCCAAGCTTGTTGAAATGCGATGCCCCGCTTTTTGCCGCTTTCAAATCAGGTCGAACTAAGGGCGCAGATGGCTATCAATCAGGTCATTCCCCTCCCGCCGCCCGCCGAGCATCGCCGCATCGCCGCCAAGGCCGATGAACTGATGGCGCTCCGCGACCGGCTGGAAGCAAGCCTCGCCGCCGCTGGCGACACCCGCCGCCCGATCGAAACCCTCCTCGCCGAGGCGCTCGCGCCGGCCGGGGATCGCGAACTGGAGGCAGCGGAATGACGGTGGCGCGCACTTTTGGCTCCAAGGTCCCGCTTATTCTGTTCCTTGCTCTCGTGGCCGGCAGCGGGCTCGCTATCGGCTTTCTGACCGCGCCGGGCGCTTGGTATGCCGGCCTCGCTAAGCCGCCGTTCAACCCGCCGGACTGGCTGTTCGCGCCGGTCTGGACGTTCCTCTACGTCCTGATCGCCGCCGCCGGCTGGCGCGTCTGGCGGAAAGACGCCGGCGGCTGGGCGATGCGGTTGTGGTGGGCGGCGCTCGTCTTGAATTTTCTGTGGTCGCCTGCCTTCTTCGCGGCGCACATGATCGGCGCTGCGCTCGCCGCCGTCCTGCTGCTGCTCGCCACCATCCTCGCCTTTATCGCCACGGCGTGGCGGCTGGATCGGCCGGCGGCGTGGATGTTCGTGCCCTATGCCGCCTGGGTGGCCTTCGCCTCGGTTTTGAACGGCGCGATCTTCGCGCTGAACTGACCGGAGCCCGCATGCGACATCGCATCATCATCGTCAACGACAAGATGCAGCGGGGCTACCGTTACGAACTGGTCGCGCCCGCCGGCCGCAATTTCGATCCGGCCTTCCAGCCCGAGCTGACGCCGAAGCAGATGCTTGAACTCGGCGTGTTCTGCGGCAAGTATCTTACCGATTGCCGAGATGAATTTCCCGCGAGCTGGTTCAGGTGCGCCAAGCTGTCGCCCGCGCGCCGTGATTGCTCGCTCAATTATTTCGGCGTCGATGCAAGCCAGCCGCTATCGGAATGGCAAAGAAAGGGCTGGATTTATCCCGACGATCCGCGCGGCTGGTTCCAGTGGTACTGCCGTTATTACATGGGCCGGCGCCTGCCCGAGGAGGACGCGCGCCAGATCGGCCGCTGGAAAGCGATGCAGCGCCACGTTTCGCAGATAAGGAAGCATTGTGAACCGGGCGATCCCATGTGCCGGCCGCGCCAGCGCCAGGCGCTCTTGCATTGGGCCTATGACAGCCGGAAAATCTAGGGACAACGCAGTGTTGCCGGTCCGCAGCCGCTTGCGATCCGGCCGCGTTTAGATTGCACTAAACACCATGAAGAAAGCACCAAAGCCCGCCTCCGCCGAGCCCGCCCGCCGCCAGGCGGTCATCTACGCCCGCGTCTCCTCCAAGGAGCAGGAAAAGGAAGGCTTCTCGATCCCGGCACAATTGAAGCTACTCAAGGAATATGCCGCCGCCAGCGGCTTTGCGGCGGGCAGGAATATGTGGACGTGGAGACGGCCAAGCAGACCGGCGCGCCGCCTTTGGCGAGATGGTCGCCTATCTCAAGGCGCATCCGTCTGTCCGCGTGATGCTGGTTGAAAAGACCGGCGGGCTCTACCGCAACCTCAAGGATTGGGTGGCGGCCGGTGAACTCGGCGTGGAGATGGCGAAATAGCCGCCACCTTCCGCCAGCCGTTTGATCTGTTGGCGGAAACCACCCTGGCTGCGGCGCGCGCCGGAGCCGGTGAGACGGCAAAAACGGCCCAAACTGAGAGTTGGCTGCCGTTCCTGAACGCTTATAGAACGATGTGCCTCGCCCCGGATCCGGATTTCCGGCGCGTTCTCGAAGAAATCCGGGACATGCGGCTGGCGGCGTAAATTGTCCGTGGATCGCTGTTTAGTCATTGGTTGACAGCGGCCCGCGAATCGCGTGTAAAGTGACACCTAAACAGACGACGGAGCACGAAACCATGAAGGCCGGGAGGGAGAAGTTCGGGGCGTTCATCCGCCGCGAGCGGGAGGCGAAGGAAATCGGGCTGAGGGAGATGGCGAAAAAGATCGGGGTGAGCCCGACCTATCTGTCGAAGGTGGAGCGGGACGAGTTCCCGCCGCCGGCGGAAGACAAGGTGAGGAAGATCGCGGGGATCATCGGGCAGGACGCGGACGAGCTGCTGGCGCTGGCGGGCCGGGTCGCGTCCGAGTTGACCGACATCATTCGCGAGCGCCCTCGGGAAATGGCCGATTTCCTGCGGGCGGCGAAGGGGCTGACGGCCGACGATATGGCCCGCCTGGCGCGGCAGGCGCAAAGGGCGAAGGAAAAATAGGCGCCGGTCGGCGGCGTTCGACGATGCAGATGAGGATGAACCGGAATGACCCTTCGAGTCCCCTATATCGCCGATGACGCCATCGAACGCGACGCTGCGGCCCTGCTCGGCGAGTTCGCCCACGCCAGGGGCATCGAGGTGCGCGCGCCGATCCCGATTGAAGATATCGTCGAGAAGCACCTGAAGCTTCGTGTCGAGTTCGACGATTTGCACCGGCTGCTCGATGTTCCGCGCAGCGGGATCGGCCTCGACCCGGACATGTTCGGCGCGATCTGGCTCGAAGCCGGCAGGATCGTCATCGACGAGAGCCTCGACCCCGAGGAGCGGCCCGAGCGCGAGGGGCGCTACAGGTTCACGCTTGCGCACGAAGGCGGTGGACATTGGCGGCTGCACCGACCGCTTGTCCGCCCGACCCGAGATCAAGGTTCGCTCTTGGTCGATCGTGCGCGACCGACGGTCATCTGCCGCTCAAGCCAAGCTAAAGAGCGGGTGGAGTGGCAGGCGGACTTTTACGCTTCGTGCCTGCTGATGCCGCGCAAGATGGTTTTTGCCGCCTGGGACGAAGCGTTTCCCGACCGCAAGCAGCGCGTCCTGCAACCGGAAACACCGATCGAACACCCCTTCGTCGAGATTGGCCGCGATTTCGACGACGACGAAGATCGGGTGCTTGATAGCTTTGCCCGGCCGTTCGCCGAGCGCTTCCTCGTCTCGCCGATCGCGATGCGCATCCGGCTCGAAAAGCTCGGGCTGCTGCACCGTGTCGTGCCGCGCCAGCGGCTTCTCACCGAAGGCTTCTGACCCTTTTTTGAGGAGACCGTAAAGTGTCAATTGAACAAGCGATCTGGCCGGGCGAAAGGCGGCGAGCCACGTTCGAGACCCGCGACTTCTATCTCGCCTGTTTCCTGCGCTGCGCCGGCTACGAGCTGCTCGACCTTCGCGCCGAGGGGCGCCGCAAGGTCTTCGTGTTCCAGGATCGGCCGAGCCGGCGCGACGACGTGGTGGCGTTCTACGGCGACGCGGCTACGGTTCGCCCGCAAGCGTTCGCCGCCACCATCAAGGACATGAAAGGGCTTCTGCACAATGGTTGAGGCACCGATTGCACCGTCATCGCAGCGCATTGCCCGCGGGCAGGTCCGCGAGGCGCTCGACCGTCTGGAAGGGTTGGTCGTCGATGGGCTCAAGCACGGCTTCTTCGATTATTCGATTGCCTGCGAGGTCGGCAACGGCGGCAAGCGCCATCTCGTGATCCGTGCCGGCAAGAGCCACAAGTTCACGATCCCCGCAGAGGAAGTGCCGCACTGACGTTAGGCGGCGATCCCTGTGACGGGGACGCCCAAGTGCAGATCATTTAGGGTCCAGCGTCATCGGTGGGAATCCGAGGCCGGAGGCCAGGAGCACGGAGCGGCGAACAGTCGGCCGTGAGGTCTTCGGATGAAGCGTCTCGACGCTGCAAACGACAATGATGCGGGCAAGCAAATCGCTCGCACCCGACAAATCTGGAAACCGCGCATCGGGCGCGACCTCACCGACGAAGACGCCCGGCAGATCGCCGAGAACGTGACCGGCTTCTTCGCGGTTCTTGCCGAGTGGTCACACGCCGAAAGGCGCGCGGCCAACGACAATAAGGCACCCTCCAAGTCGCACGACTGCGAGACGCGCCATGACCGCTGAAGCCATCGCCAAGGCCCTCGGCGGGCGCAAGGCCGGCGCCGCCTGGATGGCGCGCTGTCCGGCGCATGAGGACCGTGCGCCGAGCCTCTCGATCGCCGACGCCCGCGACGGCAAGGTGCTCATGCGCTGTCATGCCGGATGCGATCAGCAAGACGTGATCGCCGCGCTTCGGGCGCGCGGCGTCTGGCCAGATATAGACCGGGGCGCTCGCCAATCATTGCGCAAGCCCAGTCGTCAATCACCGGCCGAACCCGATTGCGACGCCCTGAAGCGAACAAAGGCGGCGCTCGCCATCTGGCAGGCCTCGCATTCAGCCGAAGGGACGCCGGTCGAAACCTATTTGCGCTCGCGCGGGCTCACGATCCCGGTTCCGCCTTCGATCCGCTTCCATGCCGGACTGAGGCATCCGTCAAGCGGCGTCTGGCCGGCGATGGTGGCGCTGGTGACGCAAGGCACCGACGGCAAGCCGATCGGCATTCACCGCACCTTTCTTGCCCGCAGCGGCAATGGGAAAGCGTCGGTCGATCCGGTGAAGATGATGCTTGGACCATGCCGCGGCGGCGCGCTGCGGCTCGGACCGCCCGACGATGGGCTGATGGTCGGTGAAGGCATCGAGACCTGCCTTGCCGCGATGCAGGCAAGCGGCCGTTCGGCTTGGGCAGCGCTTTCTACCTCGGGCCTTCGCACCCTCGATCTGCCGCACGAGGTTCGCGACGTGATCGTGCTCGCCGATGGCGACGATCCCGGCGAAGCGGCGGCACAGAGTTGCGCGTGGCGATGGAAACGCGAGGGCCGGCGCGTGCGCATCGCCCGTGCGCCGCATGGCATGGATTTCAACGATCTGCTGATGCGCCGCACACCCCGCATTGGGGAGGCCACGCGATGAGCACGCAGAATGCCGCCGCCAATGACAATCCGGTTCTCGTCGCCATCGACGCCGCCGAGGAAATCCGCGATCCGCTCGATGATCTCCTCGAACGAAGCGCAACCGACCCCGGCGCCGCGTTCGCGCCCGAAGCGCTCGAACGGCTGGCGGCGCTCAAGCACGACGATCGCGCCGCCTACGAGGTGCTGCGGGCGCAGTTGAAGAAGGCCGGATGCCGGGTGACCGCGCTCGATGAGGCCATAGCCGAGGAGAACGGCGAGGCCGGTGGACGCGGCCCGACGCAAGCCGACATTCTGATCGAACTTGCGCAGTCCGCCAAACTATTCCACGCGCCGGATGGCACAGGTTTCGCCGATCTCGACATCAACGGGCATCGTGAAACCTGGCCGATCCGCGCGAAAGGCTTTCGCCGGTGGCTCGCCCGCCGCTTCTTTGAGGCGACGGGCGGCGCGCCAAGTTCGGAAGCACTGCAATCGGCGCTGAACGTCATCGAGGCCAAGGCGCATTTCGATGCGCCCGAGCGCACCGTTCATGTTCGCGTCGGCGGGCTCGAAGGTCGCCTTTATCTCGACCTCGGCGATGAGACATGGCGGGCCGTGGAGATCGACGCCGCCGGCTGGCGGGTGATCGACGATCCGCCGGTGCGCTTCCGCCGTGCCGCCGGGATGCAGGCATTGCCGGCGCCGGTTTCCGGCGGATTGGTCGAGGTGCTGCGATCCTTCCTCAACGTGCGGTCCGATTTCGATTTCGTGCTGGTAATCGCCTGGGCGTTGGCGTGCCTGCGCAATCGCGGACCCTATCCGGTGATCGTGCTGTCGGGCGAACAGGGTTCGGCCAAGTCCACCTTTTCGGCGATCCTGCGGGCGCTGCTCGATCCGAACACCGCGCCGTTGCGGGCTTTGCCGCGTGAGGATCGCGACCTGTTCATCGCTGCCAGCAACGGCCATGTGCTCGCCTTCGACAACGTGTCGGGCCTGCCGGCGTGGATTTCCGATACGCTCTGCCGGCTCGCCACCGGCGGCGGCTTCGCGGTGCGCCAGCTCTATTCCGATCAGGACGAGGTGCTGTTCGACGCCGCGCGGCCGGTAATCCTCAACGGCATCGAGGACATCGTGACGCGGCCGGACCTCGCCGATCGCGCCTTGTTTCTGACGCTCGAACCGATCCCCGAAGAACGCCGGCGGCCCGAGCAGGAATTGTGGGCAGCCTTCGAAGCCGAGTGCCCGCGCATCCTCGGTTCACTTCTCGACGCGGCGGCGAAGGGTCTGGCGATGCTTCCGCACACTCGGCTCGACAAGCTGCCGCGCATGGCGGACTTCGCGTTGTGGGCCACGGCCTGCGAAACGGCGCTATGGCCCGCCGGCACGTTCTGGTCGGCCTATTGCGGCAACCGCGACGAGGCGGTGGAAGGCGTGATCGACGCCGATCCGATTGCCGCTGCGGTGCGGTCACTGATGGCGACGCGGACGGAGTGGACGGGAACCGCCTCGGAACTTTTGGGCGCCCTGGGAGAAATCGCGGGCGAACGCATTTCCAAGTCCAAGACCTGGCCGGACAGCCCGCGGGCGCTCGCGGGCCGCTTGCGCCGGGCGGCGACCTTCCTTCGCAAGATCGGCATCGAGATCGGCTTCGAGCGCGAAGGCCGGGCGCGCACCCGGATCATCCGCATCACGACCGGGCCGTCGCCCGCGCCAGAAACCGGAGGGTCGCGACCGTCCTCACCGGCCGCGCCGTCCGCTGATAATCCGAAGCTTATTCCGGCCAACGGGTTCGCGTCCCAAGGTTTGCGGACGGTCGGCGGCGATGCGGACGGTTCGAGGTTCGGCAACGGCCCAATCGTCCGCGACAACCCGTTGAAATCCAACGGCGAGACCGATGCGGACGGTGCGGACGCAAAAAATCTCCCTCATTCCGAGCGGGGCGAGGAAAGTGCGCCGGGCTGGAGGATGCGGTTGTGAATGCGATCCTGGCCATCGCGGAAGCTCGCGCCGCCGGCGTCGAACTCGGGCTCGACGGAGATGCCCTCGCGCTGGAAGCATCGGCGCCGCCGCCGCCCGCGGTGATCGAATCGCTGTCGCGACATAAGGCCGAGATCATCGCGCTGTTGCGCCCGGCCGATGACGGATGGTCTGCGCTGGATTGGTGGACGTTCTTTCGCGAACGGGCGCGCATGGCAGCGGTTCACGGATTGACCGGGGTCGAGGCCGAAGCGCGCGCTTTCGATTGCTGCGTCGTCGAATGGCTCAATCGCAACCCGGTCCCGTCGCCACTGGGCCGATGCTTGGGTTGCTGCCAAGCCGGGCATTCGGACGATCCGCTCCTGCCATTCGGCATCGAAAGCAGCGGTCACGCCTGGCTGCATTCGCGCTGCTGGCCGTCGTGGCACGCGGGCCGGAAAGCCGATGCGGTCACAGCCTTGATGAAGCTTGGAATCACGACATCGAGGACGAGCCTATGACCACAAAGAAGCACGCCGCCAAGGTCGAACCGAAAACCGTTGTTGCCGATGACCCCGACGATCGAAAGGGCCGACTGAAAAGCCTCGGCGGATCGCAATCGGATCATTGGAACAACATTCTCGCCAATCAGGCCGTGCAGGCGCTTTGGCTGAAGAATTCAAGCCCGGAGGAACGGGACAAGCAACTGAGCGCCACCGTTGCGGCGCTGATGGGCATTTCGCCCAAGGACGAACTGGAAGGCATGATGGCGGCGCAACTGATCGCCGCCCACAACGCCGCGATGGAATGCTACCGCCGCGCCATGATCGGCGAGCAGACCTTCGAGGGCCGGCGCGAAAACCTCGCCCAAGCAAACAAGCTCTCCCGCACCTATGCCACGCTGCTCGAAACCCTCAACCGCCACCGCGGCAAGGGCCAGCAGAAGGTGACGGTCGAGCACGTCCACGTCCATTCCGGCGGCCAGGCGGTGGTGGGCGTGGTGGAGCCGGCGGGGGGTGGGGATCGCGCGAAATCGGAGGATCAACCCCATGCAAAGCAGATTGCCCATGCACCGCAGCCCGCGATGCGGAGCGCGGACGAGGGTCGGGAGCCCGTGCCGGTCGGCGGCGATGCCGAACGGCCGCTGCCGGCTGCACGGCGGCCTGTCGCCGGGCGCGCCGAAGGGCAATAGGAACGCGCTCAAGCACGGCCGCTATAGCGCCGGGGCGGTCGCCGGCCGACGCGAGGTCGCGGCGCTCATCCGCGCCATGCGCGCGCTCGCCGGCGCCACCGAGGAAGCGGAATAAAACCGCGGCGACCGGGGCGGCCATAGGTTCTTCCGGGCGATTTCGCGTATGCGGGCGGCAAAGGCGCGGTGTTTTTCCAGGGATAGAGCCAGTTTTCGGGTGCGCACCCCCTGCGCACCCGGGTGCGCACCGGCCCAACTCGCGGCTATAATTCGCCCAGATTGTGGAAACCTAGGGATTCGCGTGCGGGGGAATGGACAAGCGCGACTTAAGCGAACGCGACATTTGCACCAAGTTCATCACGCCCGCCCTGCGACAGGCCGGGTGGGACGAGATGCTGCAAATTCGCGAGGAGGTCGGCTTCACCAAGGGCCGGATCATCGTGCGCGGCAAGCTGGTCACGCGCGGCCAAGCCAAGCGCGCCGACTATATCCTCTATTACAAGCCAAACATCCCGCTCGCCCTGATCGAGGCCAAGGACAACGCCCATAGCGTCGGCCACGGGATGCAGCAGGCGCTCGATTACGCCAATACCCTCGACATCCCTTTCGTGTTCTCCTCGAACGGCGACGGCTTCGTCTTCCACGACCGCACCGGCACCAGCACGCCAAGGGAGGCCAATCTCGGACTCGATGCCTTCCCGTCGCCGGCCGATTTGTGGGCGCGCTATCGCGCCTGGAAGGGCCTCGACGCTCAGGCCGAGCACGTGGTGCTTCAGGATTACTACGGCGACGGCGGCGACAAGGCGCCCCGCTACTACCAGGTCAACGCCGTCAACGCCGCAATCGAGGCGATCGCCAAGGGCCGCAACCGCGTGCTGCTCGTCATGGCGACTGGCACCGGCAAGACCTACACCGCCTTCCAGATCATCTGGCGGCTGTGGAAGGCGGGCCGCGCCAAGCGGGTTCTCTACCTCGCCGACCGCAACGTGCTGATCGACCAGACGATGGTCAACGACTTCCGCCCGTTCGGCGGCACGATGGCGAAGCTCTCGACCCGATCGAAGACCATCGAACGCGACGACGGCACCAGCATCGACATCACCACCGCGATGGACTCCCGCCGGCGGATCGATACGGCCTACGAAATCTATCTTGGGCTCTATCAGGCGATCACCGGGCCAGAGGAACGGCAGAAAATCTATCGCGAGTTCTCGCGCGAGTTCTTCGACCTGATCGTGATCGACGAGTGCCACCGCGGCAGCGCGGCCGAGGATTCGGCGTGGCGCGAAATCCTCGACTACTTCACGGGCGCAACGCAGATCGGCATGACCGCAACGCCGAAGGAAACCAAATACATTTCCAACATCGCCTATTTCGGCGAGCCGGTTTACTCCTATTCGCTCAAGCAGGGCATCCGCGACGGCTTCCTCGCGCCCTACAAGGTGGTGAAGGTCCATATCGACCGCGACGTGGAAGGCTACCGGCCCGAGAAGGGCCAGCTCGACCGCGAGGGCGAGGAGGTCGAGGACCGCATCTACAACGCCAAGGACTTCGACCGCACGCTGGTGCTGGACGACCGCACTAGGCTCGTGGCGCGGAAGGTCACGGAGTTCCTTCGGGAAAGCGGCGACCGTTTCCAGAAGACCATCGTGTTCTGTGTCGATCAGGAGCACGCGGCGCGAATGCGTCAGGCGCTCATCAATGAGAACGCCGATCTGGTCGCCGAGAACCACCGCTATGTCATGCGCATCACCGGCGGCGATCAGGAAGGCCAGGCCGAACTCGGCAATTTCATCGACCCTGAATCGAAATATCCGGTGCTGGTCACGACCTCGCGGCTGCTTTCGACCGGCGTGGACGTTCAGACGTGCCGGGTGATCGCGCTCGACCGGGACGTGAACTCGATGACCGAGTTCAAGCAGATCGTCGGCCGCGGCACGCGCGTGCATGAGGACACGCACAAATTCTATTTCACCCTGATCGACTTCCGCGGCGCCACCAGCCATTTCGCCGACCCCGATTTCGATGGCGAGCCGGTGCAGATTTACGAGCCGGGCGAAGGCGATCCCGTCGCCCCGCCCGACGACGCGCTGCCGACCGATGAGGACGGCGCGCCGCTACCCGAAACGCCGGGCGCCGACGAAACCATCGTCGATCAGCCGGGCCTGCCGCTGCCGCCTGGCGGCCCGCAGAAGAAAATCTATGTCGATGGCGTCGGTGCCACCATCATTGCCGAGCGCGTCGAATATCTCGACGAGCACGGCAAGCTCGTCACCGAATCCCTGCGCGATTTCACCAAGAAGGCGTTGAAAAAGCGCTTCGCCAGCCTCGACGATTTCCTCAAGCGCTGGAAGGCGGCGGACCGCAAGCAGGCGATCATCGAGGAATTGGAAGCCGAGGGCCTGCCGCTCGATCCGATCGCCGAGGAATTGGGCAAGAACCTCGACCCGTTCGACCTCATCTGCCACGTCGCCTTCGACAAGAAGCCGCTGACGCGCCGCGAGCGCGCCGAGAACGTCAAGAAGCGCGACGTGTTCACCAAATACGGTGGGCAGGCGCGCGCGGTGCTCGATGCCTTGCTCGCCAAATATGCCGACGAGGGCGTGCTCAATCTCGACGACACCAACGTGCTGACGATCCCGCCGCTCAGCGCGCTCGGCACCCGCGTTGAACTTGTTCGCGCCTTCGGCGGCAAGGACGGCTTCGTCGCCGCCGTCCATGAACTGCAAGCAGCCCTCTATCAGGAGACCGCCTGAACCATGATCGTCCGCACCACCGTCAAATCCATTCAGGACATCATGCGCCAGGACGTGGGCGTCGATGGCGACGCCCAGCGCATCAGCCAGTTGTGCTGGATGTTTTTCCTCAAGATCATCGACGATCAGGATCAGGATTTGGAACTGGCGAAGGACGACTACCGCTCGCCGATCCCGAAGAAATACCAGTGGCGCACCTGGGCAGCTGACCCGGAAGGCATCACCGGCGAGGAGCTACAAACCTTCGTCAATGACGAGCTGTTTCCGGCGCTCAAGAACCTCACCGTCTCCAACAAGCCCGGCGACCGCCGTCGCGTTGTGCGCGACGTGTTCGAGGACGCCTACAACTATATGAAATCCGGGCAGTTGATGCGCCAGGTCATCAACCGCATCAACGAGGTCGATTTCAATGACTTGAAGGAGCGGCGCGACTTCGGCGAATTCTACGAGCAGCTCCTGAACGATCTGCAATCGGCCGGCAACGCCGGGGAATATTACACGCCGCGCGCCGTCACCGCCTTTATGGTGCAGATGATCGATCCGAAGCCGGGCGAAATCCTGCTCGATCCGGCCTGCGGCACAGGCGGCTTTCTCACCGGCGCCATCAATCACATGCGCAAGCGCTATGTGAAGCGGCCCGAGGATGAGGCCAGGATGCAGGCATCCCTGCGCGCGGTCGAGAAGAAGCAGCTTCCGCACATGCTTTGCGTCACCAACATGCTGCTGCACGGCATCGAGGACCCGAGCTTCGTGCGCCACGACAACACGCTGGCGCGGCCTTACATCAGCTACACGCAAAGCGACCGCGTGGACATCGTGCTGACCAATCCGCCGTTCGGCGGGCGCGAGGAGGACGGAATCGAGCAGAACTTCCCGCAGCATTTCCGCACGCGCGAGACCGCCGATCTGTTCCTCGCCCTCATCATCCGCCTGCTGAAGTCTGGCGGGCGCGCCGCGGTGGTGCTGCCGGACGGCACGCTTTTCGGCGAGGGCGTCAAGACGCGGCTGAAGGAGCACCTGCTGGCGGAATGCAACCTCCACACCATCGTCCGTCTGCCCAATTCCGTGTTCAAGCCCTATGCCTCGATCGGCACCAATCTCCTGTTTTTCGAGAAGGGCACACCGACGAAAGATATCTGGTTCTGGGAGCACCGCGTGCCCGAAGGCCAGAAAGCCTATTCGATGACCAAGCCGATCCGCCTGGAGCATTTGCAAGGCTGCATCGACTGGTGGGGCGGACCGAAGCGCAAGGGCCGCGAGGAAGGCCCTTTGGCCTGGAAGGTGAGCGCCGAGGAGGTGAAGGCGCGCGGCTACAATCTCGACATCAAGAACCCGCACATGGTGGCCGATGATCACGGCGAACCGGATGAGCTGCTGGCGAAGCTGACCGCCGCCGAGGCCGAGACGGCGCGCCTGCGCGATCAGTTGAGGGCGATTCTTTCGGAGGCGCTCACGCGATGAACGAACGCCTGCTTGCCCATTACGAGAAGATCGCGGACGCGCCCGACGCGATCGCGCGGCTGCGGCGCTTCGTGCTCGATCTGGCGGTGCGCGGCAAGCTGGTGCCGCAGGACCCGAACGACGAACCGGCGTCGGAACTCTTGAAGCGGATCGCGGCCGAGAAGGCGCGGCTGGCGAAGGCGGGGGAGATCAGGAAGCCGAAGCCACTTCCCGCCGTGGACGAACCTCCATTCGCCCTGCCTCAGAACTGGCGCTGGACGCGCATCCACGAAGTGACAAGCGATCGCGG
>Ga0209062_1005321_pt1 | contig 12561 bp, 9 predicted proteins | sample Coa_R2_2_FD_187158 | JGI IMG/M metagenome (GOLD analysis project Ga0209062, IMG submission 187158) | Surface soil microbial communities from Centralia Pennsylvania, which are recovering from an underground coalmine fire - Coalmine... | ecosystem: Environmental > Terrestrial > Soil > Unclassified ... | reverse complement strand
GAGCCGGTGACGCTGGAACCGGTATAGAAATGAAGGATGTCATTGCCGCCCGCAAAAATCAGGCTGCCGATGACCGAGCCCTTGTTGGTGAAATCCACGGCGCCATTGCCGGAGGCGCCGATCACGTTCGCCGCGGTGCTTCCCGCCTGGATCACGCCGCCTGCTTCATTGATGACCGTATTGGTGCCCGAGACGTTCTGAAACCAGATCGCCGCGGCATGGTCGGCGCGGATCGTCCCGTAATTATCGATGACATTGCCGCTGCCTTCCACATTGACGGCCTCGGCGTCGGCTTCGGTGCCGGAAGAATAGATTGTCGCGCCGGCCGAAACGGTCAGCGTACCGTTGTTGCGGAACTCGACCGTATCGCCGCCGGTGCTATAGAGTCCCCCGGTGGTGGTCGCAGCGTTTTGGACCAGTGCCCCGCTGGTAAGTGTAATCCTGGCGTTGTCGCCGAGGCTGATCGCGTTCGCATTTCCGAGAAGGATCTGCGCGTTGGTGCCGAGAGTGACGGTCGTTCCCGACGCTGTGGTAGAGCCGGTACCGATTGTCGTCGTGTAGGGGTTGGGCGCTGTTGCGTCGCACGTAATCGTGCTGCCGCTCGTCACGCAATTTGCCAGCGCCTCATGGGGCAGGACGATCGGCGCGAGCGCAAGGAGTGCGAGCAGGGGAGCGCGATAGGGGGGAGGCCATTGGCGCAGGATGAAAGCTCCGTCGCGCACCTTGGCTGGTGCTCGCCGCCCAATGTCATCGACCATTGCACGCGCCCCCGCCCGGACCCGTTCGCGCTTCCTTCAGAGCGCGTCCCGCCGCATGCGGCGAGATTTTCCTCAAGAGAAATACTACCTTTGGATGATTCGGGGAATGAGGGCCCCGCGATCTATCAACCGCAGATTGTGGGGGCCGAGGATTTTTTCAGCTTATCGTTGCAAAAATACGCCGATGCTCGTGGCGCGATGGGTTTGCGCTGGCACACGCTCGTATGCCGGAGGCCGGCTGATCAGGCGTGTGGTCCGCGGTCGTGCCTAGGGATCGCGCCTATTTGCGTGCGGCGGGAAGCTCGCAACACCAAGAGCGAAGCGGCGAATATCGGCGTGGATGAGCGTTCTCGATAAGCGCTTCGGCGTTACAGGAATTCTCGCCTTTGCGGGACGTTCGGCCCAAAGCGAGCGCAGAGCGATAAAGGAAAATCCGAGCGGCAGGGCGAGAAAGACGAGGGGCAAGGCCGAGGCGAGCATAGCAAACTCCAATATTTCGTTCGGCCGCCGCTGTGCGAAGGTTGCAACGTTCTTTGCGACCGGCGTCCGACCGGACAGCCCCCAACACGTGACATAGTGACGAGAATGTTTTCCGGAACCTAAAGACGCGTTCACGGTTGGGTGAAGATCCTTTCCATGCGGCCGCCCATGAGGTGTGCCATGCCGACATTCATCTTGCTGACCCGGCTCAATCCGGAAGCCGTGCGCACGCCGAAAGATCTCGAAATTCTCGAGCGCGCCGCCATGCAGCGCGTGAAGCAGGAATGTCCGGATGTCACATGGCAGGCAAGCTACGCCGTTCTCGGCCCTTGCGATTATCTCGATATTTTCCAGGCGAAGGATCTCGAATCCGCGGCGCGCGTCTCGACCTTGATCCGGACCTTCGGACACGCGCAGACGGAAATCTGGACGGCAACCGAATGGGATCGTTTCAAGGAGCTTGTGCGCGCGCTTCCTGGACCGAGCTGAGGCAATTCGCGTCTGCCTTGTACCGAAATCAATCAATCGTGCCGCTTCGGTGCGACGCCCGGCGCGTTTCGGAACGCGTCACATCGGCGTTCGACCCCGGTAACCACGTTTCAGACGATTGAACACGCTTCTCTAACCATTCGGATGCTATTGCGTTAGGGTCATTTTCGCGCGCGCAAATAGAGGATCGGCCCGCAAGCCCATGACGAATATCGCGTTCGAAAGCCGTATCGCTGCACGCACCGGCGGGGAGCGCGAGCCCTATGAGCGAGACGCGCCGCACGCGGATCGGGAGACGCGCGCGACGGGCCATGCGCCCGGCTTCGACCTCGAGCTCGCAATCCATCACGATCTCGAGTCGGTGGCCGAGGAATGGCGCCCGTTCGAAGCGCGCGCCGATTGCACTGTCTTCCAAACTTATGATTGGCTTTGTGCCTGGCAGCGCGAGATCGGAACGCGCCGAGGCGCCATTCCGCTCATCGTGATCGGGCGCGAGCACGGCGACATTCTTTTCATTCTCCCTCTCATGATCGAGCGCCGCGCATTGGTGCGCCGGCTTTCCTGGCTTGGATCCGATCTCAGCGATTACAACGCTCCGCTCCTCGCCAAGGATTTCTCGCATCGCTTCGGCTCCGAGAGATTTCTCGCGCTCTGGCAGGACATATGCTGGCTGATCCGCGGATCTGCGGCTTGCCGGTTCGACGTCGTCGATCTGAAGAAAATGCCGCAAACGATCGGGCCGCAGAGGAATCCGTTCCTTGCACTGAAACTTGTCGTCGCTCCCTTCGGCGCGCATGCGACCGAGCTCGGCAAGAACTGGGATGCGTTTTATGCGTCCAAACGTTCGGCTTCGACCCGCCAGCGCGAACGCAACAAGCTCAAGAAGCTCGCCGAACATGGCGAGATTTGCTTTGTCACCCCAACGCAGCCGGAAGAGATCGAGCGCACGCTCGATTGGCTCCTCGATCAGAAGACGGAATCGCTCGCCCGCATGGGTATTGCGAGCATATTCGAGCGCCCTGGAATCCGGCAATTCTATCTCGACGTCGCCAAGCGCGCGCCGCGTCTCGCCGAAGTGAACCGTTTGGATATCGGCTCGACAATTGCGACGGCAAGCTTCGGTCTCATTTTTCGAGGCTCGTATCACTATCTCGTCGCGAGCTACAGAGGCGGCGACTTCGCCAAATATGGCGCCGGCAACGTGCACCTGCATCATCTGCTGCGCCGGGCGATCGATCTCGGACTGGATCATTTCGATTTCACGATCGGCGACGAGCCATATAAGAAGAACTGGTGCGACAGCGAACAGATCCTTTACGAGCACGCAAGCGCCGTGACCTTGCGCGGCCGCTTGGCCGTCGCGATCATCGGGGCCATGTCGCGCGCCAAGCGCATCATCAAGCGCGAACCCGTCCTCTGGAATGCATTCGTCAAGCTGCGCGCCTTGGCGGGATCTGTGAGAGGACGACCAAGGATCCGGGCGACCGGCGAGGATAGCGCCGGGCCGGCCGCCGAGGACCGCTGAAGCCGTTCCGAGCTTCATCTCTCCACATTGAAAATAAGATGCTCTCGCTTCGCTTTACGCGCCCTGCTGTTGCGCGTGCCGCGTCATAGCCTCGGAAAGCGCTGCGACGATGGCCCGGGCCGAAGCCGGCTTATGGACTACTTTGGCTTGCGGCCACTCGGCGCGGATCGGGTCCATGCCGACCTGACCCGTATAGAAGACGAAGGGAACGCCACGTTCTTCGAGGTCGCGTGCAACGGGGGCAATGGTCTCGCGTCCGATCTGCAGATCGAGAATAGCTGCGCAGAGCCCCTCGGAAGGGGTGAGGCCGAGCGCCGCCCTGACCGTCTGGCAACGGCCGACGATTTCAGCGCCCGCTTCGCTCAATATAGACTCGAGCTCCAGCAAAATGAGAAGGTCGTCCTCGACAATAAGTATGCGCGCTTCGCGCAGCGGCGCCTCACGTTCGCCCCGCTGTTGCATGTCCAGCCCCATTTCCGATGGGCAACACGATCGTGCAGATCAAGCCCTCCGGCCGAAACTCGCGGCGAACTGTTGCATGTGGAATACCGTTTTCGATCAAGACGCCTCCGAACCCCGTTGCACTGGGCACTCGCACTGCGGGGCCTTTCTCTTCGCGCCAGACAACGGTGAGAATGCGTTCGCCGTTCCGTTTGTTCATTGACCAACTTAGATGGACTTGTCCGCCAGGCCGCGACAGCGACCCATATTTGGCAGCGTTGGTGGCAAGCTCATGGAGCACGAGGCCGAATGGCGTGGCGAGCTCGGCCGGCAGCAGCACTGCCTCGCCCTCGATCTGCAACCGGTTCGGATCGTCGGTGACGTAGGGCTCAAGCTGCTGCTGGGCCAGCGCAGCGAAGTCGGCGCCATGCCATTGCGATTCGACAAGCAGGCCATGGGCTGTGGCGAGCGCGGTGAGCCGGCCGTCAAATCTTTCGACGAAATCGGCCGGCGTCGCGGCATTCCGCAAGGTCTGATGGGCGATCGATTGCACCACGGTGAGCGTGTTTTTGACTCGATGGGTGAGCTCGCGCAGCAGCAAGTGCTGGCGCTCTTCCCATGCCTTGCGCTCGGTAATGTCATGCGTGCCTTCGAGCGCCAGACGCCGGCCGTTGATATGTTCGAGCGTGATCCGGCTCTCGACGATCAATTCGCGGCCTTCCTTGGTCTTTTGCCTTAGCTCGCCGGTCCAATTTCCGGATTCGAGGAGTCTGGCCCGCAACACATCGAAGGAGGAACCCGGCACGGTCGTGCCCAACAATTCCTCCTTCCGCCGCCCGAGCGCCTCGACGCGGCTGTAGCCGTAGAGTTCTTCGCAGCCTCTGTTCCAATCGAGAATGCCGCCGTCGAAATCCCAGACGAAGATCGGATCGCGCGAAAGATCGACGAGCCTCTTTTCCTGCAGCAGCAGCCGCTCGTTCTCGCGCAGCGCCTGTTCGACTTGCCGGCGTTCCGTGATGTCGACGAAAGTGATGACGACGCCGTCGATCTTGTCGTCGACCGTGCGATAGGGGCGAAGGCGCAGGTCGTACCAGCGCCCGTTGCGAGATCGGACTTCGCGTCGGACCGGCGCGAGGTGTGTCAGAATCGCCTGCGCATCCCGGGTGAGTTCGTCATATTCCAGCCGATGGGCGAAATCGGTGATCGGGCGGCCTTCGTCATTCGGGGTGATGCTGAAAAGCTCGGTGACCGGCTGAGTGAAGCGCTTGATCCTGAGGCCAGAGTCCAGAAACAAGGTTCCGAAATCGGTTGCGGCCATCAGGTTCTGCAAATCGCTATGGGCGCGCGAGACCGCTTCCAGCTTCAGTTTGAGTTCGCTGTTGACGGTCTGCAGCTCTTCATTGATCGATTGCAGTTCCTCTTTGCTCGTTTCGAGCTCTTCCGAGGTCGAACGATATTCCTCGTTGATCGATTGCAGCTCTTCGTTGGCGGCGCGCAGTTCCTCGTTGGCGGCATCCGATTCTTCGCGCGTGGTGCGCAGCCGCGCCTGCGTGAGTTGCAATTCTTCCGTCAGCCGGCGCACGACGTCATTGGCGCTCGTCGAGGCGTCGGGAGATGCGCCGCCCGCTTGTGCCGCGGCCTGTTCGACGGGCTCGCCTTCGATGAAAAGGATGACGGCGTTTTGCGCGTGCTCGTCATGTTCGTCCGGGACCGGCTTGATCTGGATGAGCACGCGATGCGGCGCGCCGTTGAAGCGCACGAGCACCGGCAGGGTGAGCGTCGTCTCCGAGCGTTCGAAGACGCGGTGCAGAGCCGAACGCAATTCGAATCTCAATTCCGGCCGAGCGAGATCGGCCACATCGCCGCTCAAGGGGCCGCCGCCCGGCTGCAGGTAGCGGCCGGCGTTTTCGGACAGATGCAAAACCCTGTGCGCCTGATCGACGAGTATGCTCGGGGGCGCCAGATATTCGATCGCCTGACGGTGCGCGGCGGCTTCGCTGAGCGCGCTGCCCGGCGTGGCGGAGCGCCCCGGAAAAGCGCCTTGCTCGCGCGCTATGGTGAGGTGGCCGAGAAGGCGCGGCAGAACGCGCGGCTTGTCGCCAGGACGGGAGGTCGACTGATAGATGCGCGCCTTGCGGTCGAGCGTGCGGAAAAGGCCCGGCGGATTATCTGCGGTCTCGGAAGCGCCGAGAAACAAATATCCTTCCGGATTGAGAGCATATTGAAACGTGCTGCATGCCAGCTGCTGCAGCTCGCGGTCAAGATAGATGAGAAGATTACGGCAGGAGATGAGATCGATCCGCGAAAACGGCGGATCCTTCAAAAGACTGTGGTTGGCGAAGAGCACGATATCGCGCAATTCCTGTCTTACTCGATAATCGTCTCCCTCCCGGGAGAAATAGCGGCGCAGGCGTTCCTCGCTGACGTCGGCCTCGATCGCGGCGGGATAGCGCCCTTCGCGGGCGATCGCCAGTGCGCGCATGTCGAGATCCGAGGCGAAGACTTGAATCGGCGGGCGAATGCCATGGCGCGCCCCCTCTTCCAAGAGAAGGATGGAGATCGTGTAGGCCTCTTCGCCCGTGGCGCAACCCGGCACCCAGACGCGAATGGATTCGCTGTTCTGCTTCATGAAAAGTTGAGGCAGGACCTGCCGTTTGAGCGCTTCGAATGCCTCGCTGTCGCGAAAGAACGTCGTGACGGAAATGAGCAGATCGGAAAGGAGCGCCTGCGCTTCCTCCTGATTGTCGCGCAGATATTCGTAATATTGTATTCCATCGTCGGCGCGCACCACCTGCATGCGCCGCGCGATGCGCCGCAGCACGGTCGCGCGCTTATATTTCGAAAAATCATGGCCCGTGCGGACGCGCACGTGGGCGAGAATTCGCCGTAAGAGTTCTTCGTCGAAATGGGGGGCTTCGCCTGCCTGGGCCGCGCTCTTGTCGCGGATCATTTCGGCGAGCCGGCCGGCCATTTCTCGCACCGGCAGGACGAAATCGGCAATTCCCGTCGCTATCGCGCTCCGCGGCATCGAGGGATATTCGGCCTCGCCCGGATCCTGCACGAGGATAATGCCGCCGGCTTCTTTCACTGCCCGGACGCCGACGGCTCCGTCGGAGCCCGCGCCGGTGAGAATTACGGCAAATCCGTCGCCGTGTTGTTCCGCGAGCGAGCGAAAGAAGAGATCGATCGGTGCACGCTGCCCGCGCGGCTCGCTGAATTCGGCGGTTTCGATTTCGTCGTCGGTGATGCGCAGTCGCCGATCCGGCGGGATGACATAGACGTGGTTTGGCAGGAGCTGCTTCGCCTGCGCGACCTGCGCGACGCCCATGGACGTGCGGGTGGCGAGTATGTTGGCGAGATCGCTGTGGCTTCTCGGATCGAGATGCACGACGACCACAAAGGCCGCACCCGTATCGGAAGGCAGGGCCTCGAAAAAGGTCTGCAGGGCTTGAACGCCGCCAGCCGATGCGCCGATACCCACGACCACAGGCTTTGGGCTAGGCTGTGCGGATTGCTCGCCTGAATTGGGATGTTCCGCCATCAAGCCCTCCACCACCCGCGAGGCAAAATTATCAAAAGACTGGAAACGTTACAATCGAAGCTCAAGGTAATAAGCGCACGCGATCAATTGAGTTGCGGTTGAGATAGAGCTTCGGAACCAAATCGGAAGGCGCCGATTGTGGGCGAGCGAAGGGAGGGAGCGCGTGGCCAATCGCGACGTCCTGGCGATCGGAGCCTCCGCCGGCGGCTTCGAAGCGCTGCGGTTCCTGGCAGCGGGGCTTCCGCAGGATCTGCCAGCTTCCGTTTTGATGGTCATTCATCTGCCCAGTCAGTTTCCCTCGGAGCTCGACTCTATCCTGACGAACTCCGGTCACCTGCCGGCGCGCTTTGCCCGCGATGGCGAAAAGCTCGAACACAGCCGGATCTACCTTGCTCCGGCCGGGTCGCATCTTTTGGTCGACGGGAATGTTTTGCATCTGGGCCACGGGCCCCAGGAGAACAATACGCGTCCGGCCATCGACCCTTTGCTCCGCTCGGCGGCGCTTTGTTGTGCGCCGCGCGCGATCGGGGTGATCCTGACCGGCACGCTCGGCGATGGGGCGTCGGGGCTTTGGGCCCTCAAACAAGCGGGCGGCGTGACCGTTGTGCATGATCCGGCCGATGCTGCCTATCCGGAAATGCCGTCGAGCGCTTTGCGGCGGGTCAAGCCCGACCACGTCGTGAGCCTGAGGGCGATGCCGGCGCTGCTCAACGAGCTTGTACGCGAACCGGCGGGGCCGCCTCGGCCGGTGCCGGCCGAGATGAAATACGAAGTCATGGTCGCAAGAGGAGATCCTGGGAGCATGCAGGAGATGGATCGGATAGGCCGACGGTCCGTTCTCACCTGTCCCGAGTGCAATGGAACCATGTGGGAGATCAACGAAGGCGATCTCGTCCGCTATCGCTGCCACATCGGCCATGCCTATACGGCGGAGGTCATGAGTCTTGCGCTCGACGAAAACCTTCGGCGCGCGCTGGCAAGCGGGCTGCGGGCCATAGAGGAGCGCATCGCACTCGTCCGCAGGCTCGAGAAACAGGCGAGCGAGGCCGGCCGTGAGCAACTCGCCGAGAGATGGGAGCGCAAGGCGCAAGAATTCGAAGATGAGCAGATGCTGTTGCGCGACACGATCCGGCGAATAGATAAAATTGCCGCGCGCGCGCCTCAGACTTGAAGCGCGCGTCGGCGCTCCGTGATTACCGATGAAAGTGGGAGTTCCGCCATGAGCGAAACCGGATTGCCGGTCCTGGACCATACCGTCCAGCTGACGAATACATGGCTGAAAAGGCTGGTTGACGAACATCACTTCGCCGACAGGCGTCACGCCTACAGCGCCTTGCGTGCGACGTTGCACGCTTTGCGCGATCGCTTGACGGCACAGCAGGCGACGCATCTCGGCGCCCAGCTGCCGCTCCTCGTGCGCGGCATTTACTACGAAGGCTGGCATTTGACCGACAAGCCGGTCCTCGACCGCCATCTGAACGAATTCTTGTCGCGCGTAGCGGATAACCTGCCGCCTTCTTTTCCGCAGGATCCGCGCACCGTCTCGCAGGCGGTGTTCGATCTTCTCTGGAAGGAGCTCGACTTCGGCGAATCCTCGAAGGTCGTCGGCGAACTGCCGGGTGAGCTGCGCTTTATGGCCCGAGGCGGCGCGCGCCTAGTCACCTGCCAACGATCAGCTTCTGTGCATCGGCGCGTAGCGCCGCCCGCGACCGGTCGAGCGCATAGACCATATGTCCGCCGCCATAGACAGCAAGGCGCAGGCGGTCCGGATCTCCCATGGGCGGAATCTGATTGATCAATAATTGCGTGCCGAAGTAAGGGGTCACCTCGTCGGTGAGGCCGTGCGCGATCAGCACATGCAGGTTGGGGTCGAGCGCAAGATCCTCCTTGAGATCGCTGATGACTTCGGGCGGCGATCCCCATTCCCATTTGTGGCTCACGTCCTCGTTCAGCACTTCATAGCGCGCGTCGACGAACCAATTGAGCTTCGTCTCATAAATATTGACCATCGCGCTTGCGAGCGGCGCGCGCAAAGCGTCGAGGACTGGATCGGAATATTCGCTGCGCTCCGAATGCGGATTTGGATCATATCCGGTGACGAGGGAATCGTAGGCGCTGGCGACCCGGCCCGCCGCGCGCGCGCGTTCGCGCTCGAAGCTCGACCCGTCGACGCGTCCCCCTAGGCGCTGCACGAAATTCGGATCGAGCCCGATGAAGCTCGCGACCTTTTTGCTCACCTCGTCGAGCAAGGCGGGGTCGCGCTCGCCGCGTAAAAGATCGACGATGTAGGGGCCTGACGCATAAGCTTCGACGTCGGCGAGCTTCTCGCGACCGTCGAGCCCACTCAATCCGCGTGTCGTCGCGGTAAAGGAGGGCAGGTGGGTCGCATAGGTCAGAAGATTGTTGGTTCCCTCGAACCAGGCAAAATCGAGGACGGGCGATACCAGCACCATGCCGTCGATTCCGATCCCTTCGGATTCGGTCAGCCTTCGCGCCAGCTTCGGGCCGCGAAAGCCGCCATAGCTCTCGCCGACAATAAATTTTGGGCTCGCGATTCTCTTGTTCTCGACGAGCCATTTGCGCAGCACGACGGCGAGCGCGTTGATATCGCCGGAGACCGAGAAAAAGCTTTTGGCCGCGGATTCGTCCTTCGAAAGAATGCGGCTATAGCCCGTGTCCGGGGGATCGATGAAGACGAGGTCGGTGAAGTCGAGCCAGGTATCGGCATTGTCGACCGTGACCGGCTGCGCGGAGGGCGCTAGTGCCGACCCGACGATCGGCAGCCGCCAGGGACCGAGTGCGCCGAGATTGAGCCAGGCAGAAGAGGCGCCGGGCCCGCCGTTGAAGACGAAGGTCAAAGGCCGTTTTGCCGGATCTTCGCCGTCCTTGAGAAAAGCGATATAGGCGACATCGGCGACCGGCGCGCCGGTCTTCGCATCGCTCAAGCGGATCGCGCCGGTCTTGGCGGTGAAATGAATCGTCCGGTCGCTCAATTGGAGCTGGTGGCTCGTCACCGAAGGCGCGGGCAGAGGATTGGGCGGCGTGGTCGGCTTTTCGTGATCCTGTGCCGCAAGCGGCAGAGCGGCACAAAAAAGAAAAAGCGCCAGAACGCTTCTCAACGCACGCATTCACGCCTCCGCTCTCGAGCTTACAGTGCTCGCGCCGATGATCTCTGCGGCTTTAGGGGAGGCAGGGGAGGAGCGCAAGCCCGTCATTGCGAACGAAGTGAAGCATCCGGATTTTGGCCCCGAACGCTGGATTGCGTCGCGGCCTTCGATCTCCACGCAGGGACGAGTCGCCGCGCGCGTCAGGCTGCGCTGCGCGCTGCCTTCTGCGGCTTCAATTCGCCGGGCGGTTCCTCGGGATCGAGCCGCGGCAAGGCATTCATGACCCGTTCCGGCGGAAAGATCACAATGACTTCCGTGCCTTCACTGACTTTCGATTTCAACGTGAAGGTCCCGCCGTGCAATTCGACGAGGCCTTTGACGATCGGCAAGCCGAGGCCCGATCCTTCTTCGGCATTCTTCTGGGCGAGCGAGCCGCGGCCGAAAGAGGACATTACGATTGGAATTTCCTCCTCCGGAATTCCGGGCCCCGTATCCTTGACCGAAAAATATTGACCGCCCGATGAAGTCCAGCCGACTTTGATCGTGACGATCCCCCCAGGGGAGGTGAACTTGATCGCGTTGGAGAGAAGGTTCAATGCCACCTGGCGCACGGCGCGCTCGTCGGCCCAGATGCGCGGCAGCTCGGATTCCGAGAACGCATTGAGCGTTATGTCGCGCTTCTTCGCTCGCAGCGCCATCAGATGCCGGCAGTCCTCGACCAGATGATTGAGCGCCACCGGCTCGGCCTTCAATTCGTAGCGGCCCGCTTCGACGCGCGAGAGATCGAGGATTTCATTGATGAGCGCCAGCAGGTGCTGCCCGCTCGCGTGAATGTCGTGCGAATATTCCTTGTACGATTGCACTTTGTGAGCGCCGAAAAGCTCCGCCTTCATGACTTCGGAAAACCCGAGAATGGCGTTGAGCGGCGTTCTGAGCTCGTGACTCATCGTGGCGAGAAAACGGGACTTGGCGAGATTGGCTTCCTCGGCGCGCCGGCGCGCGAGATCGCTGTTGGCCTTGGCCTGTTCGAGCTCCGCGATGAGCTCGTCCTTTTCCGATTGGAAGGAGAGCGTATCGAGCGAGCGCGCATAGAGCTTTTTGGCGAGCACCGCCGAATAGAGCAGGGTGCCGCAAGCAAGAACCGCGAGCGGCATATTCATATCCGTGAAGCTCGTCGGCCAAAGGAAGCCGACGATCACGGCGGTCATCGGTGCAAGGCCGGCATAGACGGCGACGGGGATCGAGGCGGTGATCGTCGCATTCATCTGGGCGACGAGGAGGAGCATGACCAGGATGAAGGTTCGCCCGCTCGGATCCTGCGTCTCGGCGACAAGCGCCACAATCTGCGCCCAGACAATGCCTTGGATTACTTCCGCCACAATGAAATTGCTGCGCCAGCGTGCGACATTGACGCTCGCCGGCTCGAGCGTGCTGAATTTCGCCGCGAGCGCGTGCGAGACGGAGAGAGAGGCCAGCGCGAGACTGAGCCAAACGAGCAGCTGCTGAAGGGGCACCCAGGCCGTTGCGATAGCCATGGCGACGATCGCGACAATCGCGAGACTGATCGTCGAGGACTGGCGCGCCCTGGCGAAGAGTTGCAGAAGCTCGACGTCGAACGTGCGATAGCCCGAACCCGCCGAGGTCAGCTTTTCGCGCGCCTCGCGCACCTTGGCGCTGAGGCGGCGGCGCTCCGCGGCGATCTTCGGGTCGACTCCGCGGCCGCGCTCGATCATCTCGGCGGTGACTTCGGTCATCCTTCGGTTGTTCCGTCGATTTCTATGTCGGCGCGCAAGGTTTCGTAGACGATGGCCGAGAAAGATTAACGCCAGGCTCACGTAACGGTTAGAATTGGCGCTAATGGGCGGACGGCCCGCGCCGAATTTGGTTACAGACTTTGGTTAAGAATGACTTGTCTTGAATCTTGTCGTGCGGCGCGCGAGGCCGATCTCGAAGCTTACGTCGCACGCATCAGAACGTGCCGCATCTGCCGCGATACGCCTCTCGGCGCGCGGCTCCCGCATGAACCGCGTCCGGTCCTGCGCGTCTCGACGACGGCGCGGCTTCTCGTTGCAAGCCAGGCGCCCGGCTTGCGCGTCCATGCGACGGGGCTTCCATTCAACGATCCCTCGGGAGACCGGCTGCGTGCCTGGATGGGCGTTACGCGGGAGACATTCTATGACGAGGCGCTGATCGCGATCGTGCCCATGGGCTTTTGCTTTC
>Ga0209062_1005320_pt1 | contig 12562 bp, 12 predicted proteins | sample Coa_R2_2_FD_187158 | JGI IMG/M metagenome (GOLD analysis project Ga0209062, IMG submission 187158) | Surface soil microbial communities from Centralia Pennsylvania, which are recovering from an underground coalmine fire - Coalmine... | ecosystem: Environmental > Terrestrial > Soil > Unclassified... | reverse complement strand
CAGCCTGCTGGGTGTCTATCCCGGGGCGTTTGGCGTCAAGACGGGCACCACGCCACAGGCGGGGCAGAACCTGGTGGCGGCGGTGCAGCGAGACGGGCATCGCATCGTCGTGGCCATCCTGGGCGCTACCGATCGCTACGCCGACGCCACTGCGGTCCTCGACTACGCCGTAGCGGTCGACGTGCGGGCGTCGCCGGTGAGGACGCGACAGGCGGCGTGAATCGCTCACGGCGCGAAAGAAAAATGTGAGTTTTACATCATGCGCGGCGGGCCTGGGCAGGCTAAGATGGTGGTGGATGGGAGCTAACGAGCCGTTTTGGGGACGCCGGTTCGAGAGTTTCCCCCACGATATTGCCCGCCCCACCGAAAACCGGTGGGGCGGGCAATTTGTATTTGTGGCCGCTATGCGCGCCGGGTGGCTGTCCGACTGGATCTAGCTGAGGGGGCCTAAAGGTCGCGTCTCAGCTTGCCGATATATGGATGTAGATGGTAGCGCATGCCATCGATTCCTCCGTTACGCGCGGTGGTGTGGCCCCACACGCACCACCGCGCTCCCAGAACCGCTGCCATGTGGAGGGAGTCTGACGCGCTTCGTGGCGTGTGGCGCCGCGTCAGGCAGATCCCTCGGCCGGGGCAAAGAAGACCAGCAGGTTGAGGTCTTCTGCGCGGCACAGGATGTGCTATCCTTCGGTCACAGCAATGACGTCCCATCATCTGAAGCGACTCGGCCCGGACCCGACCAGAGCCAGCGGGGCATGACGTTCATCATTGCGCTCGTTATCTTCGTAGCCACGCTGCTGGCAGTGTTGACGCGTCCACGCGGCCTGACCGAGGGCGTCGTCGCCCTGATCGGCGGCGTCCTGATGGTCGTTGCCGGCGTGGTGCCGCTCGCGTCGGCCGGACAGGTGGTGCTCGCCAACTGGGATGTCTTTCTCTTCTTCCTTGGCATGCTGTCGGTGACGACGCTGGCCGAGCAGGCCGGTATCTTCACGTGGCTGGCCACGCGGGCGGCGCGGCTTGCTCGGGGCTACCAGCGCCTGCTCTTCCTCAATGTGTTCGTCTTCGGCGCGCTCATCTCTACCTTCCTGACCAACGATGCCACTGCACTGATCCTGACCCCGGTCGTCTATAGCGTGGTCCGCTTGCTGGACCTCGATCCCCTGCCCTATATGTTCGCCTGCACCTTCATCGCCGATACGGCCTCGCTCACGCTCCCGGTCAGCAATCCCATCAACATCCTGGTTGGCGAGCACTTCGGGCTGACCACGGCCGGCTTCCTCCGCTATCTGCTAGTACCGAGCATCGCGGCGATTGCCGTCAACGTGGCCGTCTTTCTGCTCGTGTTTCGCCGGCGCATCGCCGGACGCTACGACCCCGCGCTACTCTGCGGGCACGATGCGCCCGCCTCCAACCCGCGCTTCTTTCGCTATACTGCCATCGTTCTCTTGCTGCTGGCGGGGGCCTTTGTCGCCGGAGGTGTCGTGGGCGTGCCGTTGGGAGTGATCGCCGTCGGGGGCGCCGCGCTGGAGTTGGCGGGAGCGTCGGCCCTGCGCTCGTTGTACCCGCGCCGCTTTGTTCGCGGCCTCTCATGGGGGATCTTCCCCTTCGTGGCCGGCCTGTTCGTTGTCGTGCGTGGGGTCGAGCGCGTGGGCCTGACGGCTCCGCTGGGACAACTATTGCACAGTGCCGGCGGTCAGCCCATGCTGGCCGCGCTGCTGAGCACGGGAGTGAGCGCGGCAGGCACAAACCTCATCAACAACGTGCCGATGGCCCTGGTGTTGCTCTCGGCTATCGGCAGCCCGCACGGCGCGGCGGGGCGCGCTCTGGTTTACGGATCGCTGATCGGCTGTGACCTGGGGCCGAATCTGACCACCACCGGCTCCCTCTCCACGATGCTGTGGCTGCTACTCTTGCGCCAGCGCGGGCTGCACGTTTCGTCGCTGCAGTACGTCCGCTACGGCGTGATCGTCACGCCGCTGATGCTGCTGGTGGCGGCCATCATCCTCGGCGCGCTTGTATGATGGAGTGTAAGGTCGATGCGCATCGTGGTGGCGATAGATGAACGGCTGAGAGAAACCCCGCTGGCCCGTGTCCCGCCGATGCTTCGGGTGCAGGGCGCCGAGGTGGTCCTGGTGCACGTGCTCGACACGGGCGGGCGCGAGGAATGGGAACGCGCGGCGGGCCGGCGTCTGCTGCGTCCGGGCTGGCCACGGGACGGCGGCGAGCGCATGCGGCTGGCCGACCGCACGGCGGGAGAGCGTCTGCTGGCCGCTGCCGCCTCGGCCACGGAAGGGTGGGACGCCGCGCACGTTCAGACGCGCCTGTTGGAAGGGAGCCCCAAGCACGAGATACGCGGCCTGCTCGATGCCGAAGGGGCCGATGTCCTGGTCGTGTTCGTGCACGGGACCGACGTCGGGCCAAAGTCGATCCATAAGGAAGCGCGTTTCCTGATCGACCATGCTCCCTGCGCCGTGCTCGTGGTGAAGGGATAGGGGGGATGTCCAAAGAGGCGCTGCTGCGGCGCGGGCTGTACCTGGAATACGCGACCCTCGGCTGGAACGTGGTGGGCGTGGTGGTGGTCGTGGCCGCCGCGGTTGCCGCCCATTCGGTGGCCCTGGCCGGCTTCGGCCTCGACTCGCTCATCGAGATCTTCGCCTCGGTGGTCGTGGTCTGGCAGCTTACCGGCACCCATCTGGACCGGGAGCGCGCGGCCCTGCGCCTGATCGGCGGCGCCTTCTTCGCCCTTGCCGTCTATATCCTTGGGCAGACGGCCTACACGCTGCTCACCGGGTCGCACCCCGCCCCTTCGCCGGGCGGCATCGCCTGGCTCGCCGCGACCCTCGTCGCCATGCTCCTGCTCGCGCAGGGCAAGCGCATCACCGGCCGGCAGTTGGGCAACCCGGTCCTCTCCACCGAAGCCCGCGTCACGCTCATCGACGCCGCCCTGGCCGCTGCGGTGTTGGTCGGGCTCACCCTCAACGCATTGCTGGGCTGGTGGTGGGCCGACCCCCTGGCCGGCCTGGTCATCGTCTACTACGGCCTCACCGAAGGCTGGACGGCCTGGCGTGGTGAGGAGTCGTAGGCTGCCGGGGTGCGGATGTTATAGTTGAAGAGTACGCATACATCGTAGGGGGTTACAGATTCATGGCTGCAGAGCCGACGATAACGCTGACCGTTGCCCGCTTCCGCCCCGAGAAAGATGCCGAGCCCACCCACCAGTCGTACACCATTCCGTACCGCGACGACATGGTTGTCCTGGATGCCCTGAACTACATCAAGAGCTACATCGATGGCTCGCTGACCTACCGCTGGTCGTGCAGGATGGGCATCTGCGGCAGTTGCGGCATGACCGTGAACGGCACGCCCACCCTGACCTGCGCCTCGTTCCTGCGCGACTTCTATCCCAATGGGGTGACGGTCGAGCCCCTGGCCAACTTCCCGGTGATCCGCGACCTGGTCATCGACATGAGCGATTTCATGCACAAGCTCAACGCCATCCAGCCGTGGATCATCCGCGAGGACGAGAAGCCGCTCTCGGGCGGCGAGTACTTGCAGACGCCGGCCCAACTGGAGGAGTTCCACCAGTACAGCCTGTGCATCAATTGCATGCTGTGCTACGCGGCCTGTCCCGTCTACGGCATGGAGCCGGAGTTCCTCGGCCCGGCGGCGATCGCCCTGGCCCGCCGCTACAACCTCGATTCGCGCGACCAGGGCAGCATGACCCGACTGCAGGTCCTGGCGACCAGCGAGGGCATCTGGGATTGTACCTTCGTCGGTGAATGCTCCGTGGTCTGCCCCAAGCACGTCGATCCGGCCAAGGCCATCCAGCAGACCAAGCTGGATACCACCATGAATTGGTACAAGAGACTATTGCTTCCCTGGACACGACGATGAGCAATTCACAGATCAAATCGGGCTGGATTCGCAATGTCGCGCCCGCCCCGGGCGGCTATCACGGCTCCGACCAGCCGGGGCTGCCGTTTGGATGGTGGAACGCCAATCGCCGCTACACCATATACATGCTGCGCGAGGCATCGAGCGTCTTCGTGGCGCTCTGGGCGCTGCGCTTTCTGATGCAGCTTGGTCGCCTGCGCCGCGGCAAAGAGGCCTACGACGGCTTCGTGCGCGCGCAGCGCCATCCCCTGTGGGTGCTGTTCAACCTGATCAGCCTGGGCTTTGCCGCCCTGCACTCCGTCACCTTCCTGCAACTGGCCGGCGTGGTGCAGACCGTGCGGCTGGGCGAGCGCAAGCTGCCGCCCGAGCAGGTCACAGCCGGCGCCTTCGCCGGTTGGGCCGCGGCCTCGCTGACCGTGATCGGGGCCCTGCTGTTTGGCGGCCTGCGCAGCCGCAAAAGCGAGACGGAGGAGGTGTAGGATGGCACATGAGCATGGGGAAGTCGACGAGCTTGAGCCCCTGTGGTGGGGACTCTTCGCCGCGGGCGGCGGCCTGACGGCCATGTTTACCCCCGCGCATATCTTGTTGCAGAATGTGCTGGGCGCGATCGGCCTGCCGGTGGCGACCTCCAGCTACGAGCGCACCAGGCACCTGACCGCCAATCCTATCGTGCGCCTGTACCTGCTGGCGCTGACCTCGCTCTCACTCTTTCACTGGGCGCACCGCTTCCGCTACTACTTGATGGATTTTGGGGTGAGCGGTGGCCGCCGGGCCATAGCCGCGGCCTGCTACGGCTCGGCTATCCTGGGAACGCTTGGCGCCTTGGTGACGTTACTGCGACTGCCGGGGGGGAAGGCCTGAGATGGATATTCTCGAACACGACATCATCATCGTCGGCGGCGGCCTGGCCGGCCTGCGCGCCGCCATCTCCGCCTCCGAGGTCGACCAGAACCTGAGAGTGGCGCTGGTCTCCAAGGTCTACCCGATGCGCAGCCACACCGTCTCGGCCGAGGGCGGCGCCGCTGCCGTGCTGCGCTCGGACGATTCGCTGGACGGCCACGCCTTCGACACCATCAAGGGCAGCGACTACCTGGCCGACCAGGACGTGGTGGAGGCCTTCGTGGCGCAGGCGCCACGAGAGCTGATCCAGATGGAGCACTGGGGCTGCCCCTGGAGCCGCGAGCCCGACGGCCGGGTGAGCGTGCGCCCGTTCGGCGGCATGACCACCTGGCGTACGCTGTTCGCGGCCGACAAGACCGGCTTCCATATGCTGCACACGGCCTTCCAGACCTCGCTCAAGTACACCAATATCGTGCGCTACGACGAGCAGTTCGTGACCTCGCTGCTGGTGGAGGACGGGCGCTGCGTCGGCCTCACCGCCATCGACGCCTACACCGGGGAGATGCGCGCCCTGACGGCGCGGGCCGTGGTGCTGGCCACCGGCGGGGCGGGCAAGGTCTTCCCGTTCACCACCAACGCCGCGATCTGCACCGGCGACGGCATGGCGCTGGCCTACCGCGCCGGCGTGGCCCTCAAGGACATGGAGTTCGTGCAATACCACCCCACCGGCCTGCCCGGCACGGGCATCCTGATCACCGAGGCCTCGCGCGGCGAGGGCGGTCGCCTGTTCAACAAGGACGGCGAGCGTTTCCTGGAGCGCTATGTGCCGAGCAGGATGGAGCTGGGACCGCGCGATCTGCTCTCGCGAGCTATCATCAGCGAGTTCGAGGCCGGGCGGGGCATCGAGGGGCGGCACGGGCTCTACGTCAACCTGGACCTGCGCCACCTGGGCGAGGAGCTGATCGACCGCAAGCTGCCGTTTGTGCGCGAGCTGGCCCGCAACTACGTGGGCATCGATCCCGTCTACGAGCCGATCCCGGTGCGCCCCGTCGTCCACTACATGATGGGCGGCGTGGATACCGACATCGACGGCGCCACCACGCTACCCGGCCTGTACGCGGCGGGCGAGTGCGCCAACGAGGGCCTGAACGGCGCCAACCGCCTGGGCTCCAACTCGCTGACCGAGTGCCTGGTCTTCGGCCAGCGCGCCGGCAAGGCGGCGGCCCTCTTCGCGCGCGAAGCGGCGGCCGTCACGGCCAATCCGGTGGCCCAGCTCGCGGCTGAGGAAGAGCGGCGCATCGAGGAGACCTACTTGCGGGACCGCGGCGCGGGCGAGCGCGTCGCCACCCTGCGCGACGAGTTGCAGCACAGCATGGAGAACGGCGTCGGCGTCTATCGCACCGCGGAGGGCCTGCGCGAGACCTGCGGCGTGGTCGAGCAGTTGCGCGCGCGCTACGCCGAGGTGCGGCTCGACGACCGTGGCCGCGTCTTCAATACCGAGCTATTCTCGGCGCTGGAGCTGGGCTTCATGATCGACACGGCCGAGGCCATCTGCTACTCGGCGCTGCAGCGCGAGGAGTCGCGCGGCGCCCACGCCCGGCGCGACTTCCCGGAGCGCGACGACGAGAAGTACCTGGCACACAGCATGGCCTACCGCACCGACGGCGCGCCGCGCATCGAGTACAAGCCGGTGCGCATCACGCGCTGGCAGCCGCAGGAGCGCAAATACTGACGGCACCTCGCCCCTGGAGATCTTGGTCCTGATGCGTCAGTATCAGGCCGTGTTGCTTAAGGATCTTGGCGGCGGCTGCGATTTCGCTGCCGCCAAGAAGAGGGCCGGCGGCCCAACCTGTGGTGCGATCGGCGTCAGTTGACATCCCCTTGCAGACGTTGCAGGAGCGCCTCCAGCTCAGCCACGCGGCGTTCAGCATCCGCCTGACGCCGCTCGGCTTCACGGCGTAACCGCCGCTCCTCGCTGATGCGCGGGACCGGCTGCCCCTGCGCGTCCCACACCTCCAGCCACAGCCCCCGCGGCGCGAACGACAGCCCCGGCGGCGTCAGGCAGTGCCACCGCCCGTCCGCCTCCGGCTCCCACGGCTCGTACGCCCCCGCCACCGGCTGCCCTTGCCCGTCCCGTGGCAGGCGGCGCGCCCACAATTGCGTGCCCGCCGCGATGCCCCGTTGCGTCCCCAGCAGGTCGCCGAAGGGGTCGAAGACCAGGTATTCGGGGATGCCGTGGCGCGCATAGGTGGCCGCCTTCTCCCCCACGTCCCGGCGCACCGTGGAGCGGCTGGCCACCTCGATCACCAGCCAGGGCAGACCGGCTTGTTGCACGTCGATGGCGGACATCTCATAGGTCACGGGGCGCGGGTGGATCAGCACGTCGGGCATGGGCTCGTAGGCGGTGCCGTCGCGGCGGGTCAGGCCCAGCAGGGTGATGTTCGTCCCCACGCCCCAGGGCTGGCCCAGCTCGTCGAAGAAATGGCGCAGGGTGGCGGCGAGGGAGTACAGGTTATCCTGGTGGATCTGGATGCCCACGACGCTCTCCTCTGTATCGTCGGGCAGCCACTCCCAGCCGCGCTCCGGGATCGCCCGTATGGACTGCATCGCCATGGTCTGTCTCCCTTGTCCCCATAACTCACCGCATAACCACAGTGTACTACTGCCGCGTTACTCAATTGAGCAACGCTTTGGCTACCATCGGCGTGGTCGGCACCCTGGAGAGCGGGGCGCGCTCGATGGTCAGGCCGGCGAGCTGGTAGGCGGGCACGACGTGCCCGCTCAGCTTGACCGTGGCCGTGCCGTCGGCAGAGGGGCTGAATCCCGTCACGCCCAGCGCGCTCTCCACCTTGCCGCTCGGCGTCGCGCGGATGAGCCATAGCTCGTAGACCTTGCTGCTGGGGATGGCCTTTAAGCCGTGAAGGTCGAGTTCCAGCCGCTGGCCATTTCTGTAGTACTTGACCCAACCATGGATCGTCGGCATGGATGGCGTCCCTGCCATGGCGTACTGCTTGGTCGGCTGCTCGGTCGTGTTCAGTAGCCGGTAGATCAGGGCGCCGGCGACGACCAGGGCCAGCACCGCGGCGACGGCCAGCCACGGCCAGCGATTCGCGCCCGGGCGCCGTGCCCGCGCCCTCTCGGCGAAGGCGATGGGCGGTGCGGGCGGCCGCTCGTCGTCCGGAGTCGCCTGCTGCCGCGGCGCTTCCTGCGCGATGGCCGCCATAAGGCGCGACTTGAGGGCCGGCGGCGGCTCGACCTCGCCGGCCAGGTCGGGGAGCAAAGCCTCAACCGAGCGCAGGTCTTCCTCCAGTTGGCGGCACTGAGCACAGGTTTCCAGGTGCCGCTCGACCTCGGCCACCTCATCCGCCTCGACTGCGCCGAGGACGTAGGCGGCCACCAGGTCTTCCGGGTGCTGTTGCGCCCCCATCACGGCGTTGCCTCCGTGATGTTGAGATAGCCGCGCATCTTTTGCAGCCCGATGCGCAGGCGCCCCTTCACGGTACCCAGCGGTACGCCCAGCTTGCGCGCGATCTCGTCCTGCGTGTAGCCACCGAAATAGGCCAGCAAGATAGAGCGGCGTTGGTCGGGCGGCAGTTGTTGCAGGGCCTCGCGTACCTGCTGGCCCTCCACGTTCTGGCGTGCCAGTTCCCAGGTGTCCGTGCTGTCGGCCGGCAGTATTGCCTCCTCGATGTCCTCCTGGCGGTCCTCGCGCAGCGCGCGCCGCCGCAGGTGGTCGATGGCGCGGTGGTGCACGATAGACAACAGCCAGGCGCGCACCGTGCCGCGGCTTGCGCCGTAGCTGGCGGACTGTCGCCAGACCATCAGGAAGGCTTCCTGCACCACGTCCTCGGCGGCCGGCTGATCGGCGAGCATGCGCAGGGCAAGGCCGTACGCGGCCGCGCGATGGCGATCGTAGAGCAATTCGAAGGCCCCCGTATCCCCTTCGGTGATGCGGTCGATCAGTTCCCCATCGCTGGGGCCATCAGTCGCGTCCATGCTGGGCACAACTATACCATAGCTTTCACTCGTCGCTGCGCGCCGTGGCCGGAGGCGTGGCGATGCCGCGGCGCCGGCGCTGGCCGAACAATACATACCAATCCTATCGTGGCCCGTGAGCATCGCGGGCGGAGCGTCTGGGTGCCTATCCAGTGTCACGGATAGTACGCGCGACGGCGCCTTACGGATGATGGGGGGAGGTGGTGCCGGCGACTGAAGTCGCCTGGCAGGGAACGACTGGCTAAAGCCGCACAACGTCGTGCTCAAGGCACTTCAGTGCCCGCGCTCTGCCATGACACTTTAGTGTCAGGCTCCGCCTAGATGCGGCGAGCGGCTCCGGGAGCCAGGATATCCTGGAACATATCGCCGAGCAGGTTGAGGTCCAGCGCCGTCAGGAAGATGGCGAGCCCGGGAAACGTCGAGAGCCACCAGTTGGTCAGGATATTGGTCTGGCCGGCGTTCACCATCGCGCCCCATTCGGCCGTCCCGACCGGCGCGCCCAGTCCCAGATAGCTCAGCCCGGCAAACGTCACCAGAACGTTGCCCATATCGAGGGTCAACTGCACCAACACCGGCGCGATGCCGTTGCGCAGGATATGCGAGACGATGATGCGCACGTTGGACGAGCCCAGGCTGCGGGCGGCGTCGACGTAGTCGTTGTTCTTGAGCGCCAGCACCTGGCCGCGCACCAGACGGGCGTAGGTCGGCCACCAGATGGCGGCGATAGCGATCACGCCGTTGGTGATGCTGGGACCCAGGGCGGCGGCGATGGCCAGGGCCAGGACAATGCCCGGAAAGGCCAGGAAGATGTCCGTGACGCGCATCAACACTTCGTCGGTGAGGCCGCCGATATACCCGGCGCTGGCCCCCACGATAATGCCGACGACCAGGGCGATCGACAGCACGATGACCACCGCCATGAGCGAGTACTGCGTGCCCACGATGACGCGGCTGAAGATGTCGCGTCCGAGGTCGTCGGTGCCGAACAGGTGTTGTGCACCGGGCCCGGAGAACTGATTGGCCAGGTCGAGCGCGCCGGGGCTGTAGGGAGCGATGGCCGTGCCGAAGAGGGCCAGCGCGATGAGCAGAAGGACGCCCAACATCGCGATGATAGAACTGGGGCGGCGCAGGATGTGCAGCAGACGCTTGCGCCGTGCCGAGGGCAGCAAAGACTCCGCGTCGGCGGCGGGGGCCGCCAGCAGTTCTGTTTCGATGAGGGTCACGTCACGCATAATTGATACGTGGATCGAGCTTGATGTACAGTATGTCTACCAGAAGATTCACGAATGTGTAGATCACCGCAATCAGCACCGTGATACTCATGATCGCCTGGTAGTCCGCGTTCTGGATGGTGTTGACGGAGTAAAAGCCGATTCCCGGCCAGGAGAAGACGATCTCTACCAGAAAGGCGCCGCTCAACAGATTGCCCACCTGCAGCCCGAGCAGCGTGATGGTCGGGATCAGCGCATTGCGCAGGGCATGCCGCATCACCACCGAGAAGCGATCCACGCCCTTGGCACGCGCGGTACGGATATAATCCTGCGCCAACACGTCCACCATGCTGGCGCGCGTCACGCGCACTACGAGCGATAGGGTGGCGAAGGCCAGCGTGAAGGCCGGCAAAAGCACGTGCTTGAGGGTATTGCCCAATGCCTGGAGGTTGAGCGACAGCAGGCTATCTATCGTGTAAATGCCGGTGATGTGGCGGGGCGCCGCCATGAAGGTGTCGAGCCGTCCCAGTTCGGGTAGCCAGCCCAGACGCCCGTAAAACACCAGTTGCAGCAACAGGCCCAGCCAGAAGATCGGCAGGGCGCTGCCCGCGATAGAGAAGATGCGGCTGGCATGGTCGAGCGGTCCACCGCGCGATAGGCCCGAATAGACGCCCAGCGGTACGCCTATTACCACGGAGATCAGCAAAGCGTAGAACGTCAGTTCAATCGTGGCGGGGAAGTAATCGAGAAAGTCGTCCAGGATCGGCCGGCGACTGTAACTGGAGAGACCTAGGTCGCCGTGCAGTAGACCGCCCATGTAGGAGAGATATTGCAATGGCAGGGGCTTGTCCAACCCGTAGCGGTGGCGAATGATGGCCAGCGTAGCGGGTGAGGCATTCTTGCCCGCAATGAGGGCAGCTGGATCGGCCGGTACCAGGTGTGAGACCACGAAGGTCAGAATGCTGACGCCCAGTACCACCAGCACCAGAAAGCCCAGCCTGCGGGCAAGAAACGTGGTCATCGCTTACGATTTTGACAGCGCGTACAGATCGTAGTAATACGACGAGTACAGGAAGTTGTAGACGAATCCATGCACGTTCGTACGCAGTGCGATGCGATCATCCGGCTGCACCGCCCAGACTTCCGGCGCGTCGCTATAGATGATCGGCAGGACCTTGGCGTAGATGCTGTGTTGCACGGCCGCGCTGGGTGCCTGCTGCGCCTGTTCCAGCAGCTTGTTCACGGTGGGGTTCTTGTAGTACATCACGTTGCTATTGGCCGGCGGCAGCACGTTGGAATTGAAATATGACCAGTACATCTGCTGGTCGTCGGCGTAATCCATCGTCCACTGCCCGATCCAGATATCAGGCTCCGTGCTGGCTTTCTGGCTGATTCTGAAGTACTCGGAGACGGGTACCTCTTGCAGCACCATCTTGATGCCGAGCGGCTGCACATCGGCCTGCCAGATCTGCGCCATCTGCGCAGAGTGGAAGTCGCCGCTGGCCCAGTCGACGTGCAGGGTGAAGCCGCTGGAATAGCCGGCCTGGGCCAGTAGGCTCTTGGCCTTGTTGATGTCGTAGGTGTAGAGGGGCTTTGCCGGGAAGAAGTTGGCCAGTCCGGTCGGTCCGACGCCCAACATGCGGCTGGCATAGCCCTTGAACACGTATTTGACCATCGAATCGTAGTCGAACGAGTAGGACAGCGCCTGGCGCACTAGCTTGCTCTGCAGTGGACCATGTGTGTTGTTGAGCCGTATATCCCAGATCGTCTGGCCGGTATAGTTCTCGACCTTGATGCCCGACTCCTTGGCCACGGCCGCGAGATCCTCCGGGCTCATGTTCATGGCGATATCCGCGTCGCCGTGCTCCAGCGCCAATCGCTGCGTGCTGGAGGCCTTGGGCCATTGGATGACCACGCGGCCTACGTGCTGGCCCTTCCAACCGCGCCAGTAACCGGGGTACGGATCGAGCACCACGCTCTGGTTGTGTGTCCACTTGGTCACCATCCAGGGGCCAGAGCCGGCGTCGTGCTCGTTGAGCCACTTCGTGGCCCAGGGGTCGCCCTTGGTGGCGTGCTTCTTGACGGCTGTGGGGCTTACGATGCCCGTGCCCCACAGAGACGTGAGCGATGTAAAGAAGCTTGGGAACGGCGTCTTGAGATGGAAGACCACCGTCATGGGTTCGGGCGCGTCGACTTTGCCGATCTCGATAAAGTCGGCCACGGCGTTCTGATTCAGCGTGAGCAGGCGGTCGAAGGTGAACTTCACGGCTTCGGCGTTGACCGGGCTGCCGTCGTGGAAGGTGACGCCCGGCCGCAGGTGAAAGGTCCAGGTCTTGCCATCAGCCGAACTGCTCCACGAGGTGGCGAGATCCGGCACGATTTTCACCGTCTTGGCACCGACGGCCCGGACAAGCCCATCATACACATTACCCAACTCGATGGCCGCGGCCGTGTCATAGTTGATCTGCGGGTCCAGGGTGGCCGTCTCGTAGCCGATGTCGATGACCAGTGATGGATTGGCGGCGTGAGCGATGGGTCTCGAGAAGGGCGCGAAAATCACCAGCAAGGTGGTGATGAGGACGGCGGTGAACCGAAACCGGGATGATATCATAGACGAACTC
>Ga0209062_1005315_pt1 | contig 12576 bp, 7 predicted proteins | sample Coa_R2_2_FD_187158 | JGI IMG/M metagenome (GOLD analysis project Ga0209062, IMG submission 187158) | Surface soil microbial communities from Centralia Pennsylvania, which are recovering from an underground coalmine fire - Coalmine... | ecosystem: Environmental > Terrestrial > Soil > Unclassified ... | reverse complement strand
CCACAACTCTGCTTTGGGGACGGCTTTCGTGACCAGGCCGATCTCGTAGGCCCGCTTACCGCTGAACGGCTCACCGGTCATCGAATAGTACAGAGCCTCGCGAGGCCGCAGCGTCTCGGTGATGTTCTTCGTCACCATACCGCCGGGGAAATGCTTGAAGTTGATCTCGGAAAGGCCGAACGTCGCCTCTTCGGCGGCGATCGCAATATCGCACGCGCAGACGATCGAGAACGCGCCCCCGAAACACCAGCCGTTCACGGCCGCGATCGTCGGGGCGTGAAAAAGGCGCAACAGATGATTGCGCCACTCGTTCGAGATCGCCCGGCTACGCTCGCGTTCGAGCCGCGCGTCCTCCTCGGACATGTCGTAGAAGTACTCTTTGAGATCCTGGCCGGCGCAGAAGCTCTCGCCCGCCCCGGTGATGATCAGGACCCGCACCTTCGGGTCGAAGCGCAACGTCGTCAGCAGGCCGTGCATCTCCTTATGCATCCCCGGATTCATCGCGTTGCGCTTCTCGGGACGATTGAGCGTTATCGTAAAGATCCCGTCGTCTTCGTCGACGCGGATGAACTGGTAGTCGGCCATCTGAACCTCCCCGTTCCCATGCAAGGAGCTGCCTCTTTTTCGCCCCTCCTTGAAGGAGACCTATTCCATCCTGAAAAGGTCCTACCGAAAAAATATGCCGACCACCCGCTTCACGGTCGCTCAGCAGTTACTCGAGCATATCTTCCAGGCCGAGCTCGAGGAGGGCGTGACCTTGCCTTCCGAGCGCGAGCTCTGCCGGCAGTTTCACGTGAGCCGCGGGGTACTGCGCGAGTCGCTTCGCCTGCTCGAATTTCAGGGCTTGATCGCCGTCCGACCCGGGCGGGGCGGCGGGATCCAGATACGGCGGCCCACCGTCGAGAGCGTCGCCCGCGACCTCGCGCTCGTTGTTCGCTGGGAGCGGACGACGCTGGCCGAGGTGATCCGAGCGCGCGCGATGCTCGAGGCAATGTGCGTTCGCGAGCTCTGCCGGTCTTGTCCGCCGAGTCGGCTCCGGCGCCTGCGCCACGCCGCCGCGCGACGCGGGACCAACCCATACGACTTTTCGCCATACAACCGATTCCATCACGTCCTCGTCGCGACCGCGAACAACCGGGTCGTTACACAGCTCTATCGGGGTCTCTTCCGAGCGCTCTACGTCCACCTCAAAGCTGCACCCGAGCTCAGCGACGAGCGACACGATGCGAGCGTCCGGGCGCACGAAGCGATCGTCGACGCCATCGAAGCGCGCGACGCCGATCTGGCCGAGCGGTTGGTGAGCTCACACATCGAATCACACCGCGACTACATGACCGGCTGAGCCCGCCTTGCCGCGAGCTCCGCACCCATCGTAGGGAGCGCACGCAAAAAAAAGCCCGGCTCCTGCGAGCCGGGCTCCTCTGGTTTCGCTAGAACTCTTCTTCCGGTTCTAATCCGAGCGGCGAGTCGTCCTCGTCCTCGTCTTCCTTGTATTCCTCTTCCTCTTCGTCTTCGAGGACGTAGCCTTCGTCCTCGTCCTCGATTTCGTCGAGCGTCTCTTCCTCGTCGAGCCCGATTTCGTCGAGCGCTTCATCACCGAGCGGCGAGCGGATACCGCCCATCGGGCCGGCCGGGACGTCGAGCTCGGGGACCGCCGCACCGCGCGCCGGTGCGACGAGCGGTTGCGAGTCGTCGACTTCCTCTTCGGACTCTTCCTCTTCTTCGGGCTCGGCCTCGCGGGCCTCGCCGTCGGCCAGAGCACCTTCGCCGGCGGCCCTCATACGTGACTGTTCGGCTTCTCGCTGCGCGGCGGCGGTCTGCGTGAGACGCGGATCTTCGTCGCCCATCAGGAGCCCGATCTCTTGAGCACGCTCCCCGACGTCGTCGTCCTGGATCTTGATCTCGATCTCCTCGCGGTTTTCCGTGAGGACTTTCACGTCGAGCGCGAGCGATTGCAGTTCCTTGATCAGGACCTTGAACGACTCGGGGACGCCCGGCTCCATCACGTTCTCGCCCTTGACGATCGCTTCGTAGGTCTTGACGCGGCCCACGACGTCGTCGGACTTGACCGTGAGCAACTCTTGCAGCGTGTATGCTGCGCCGTAGGCTTCGAGCGCCCACACTTCCATCTCGCCGAACCGCTGGCCGCCGAACTGCGCCTTACCGCCGAGCGGCTGTTGCGTGATCATCGAGTATGGACCGGTCGACCGCGCGTGGATCTTGTCGTCGACCAAGTGGGCGAGCTTCAGCATGTAGATGTAGCCGACCGTGATCGGACGTCCGAAGCGTTCGCCCGTCCGACCATCACGCAGCCAAGTCTTCCCATCGGGCGGGAGACCCGCGTCTTGCAGCCACTCGGTGATATCTTCGGCATGCGCCCCGTCGAAGACCGGCGTTGCGACATAGTAGCCGAGCATCGCGGCGGCCCACCCGAGATGGGTCTCCATGATCTGGCCGAGGTTCATGCGTGACGGCACGCCGAGCGGATTGAGGACGATGTCGACCGGCGTCCCGTCCTCGAGGTAAGGCATATCCTCTTCGGGCAGGATCTTGGCGATGACGCCCTTGTTTCCGTGACGACCGGCCATCTTGTCGCCTTGCAGAATCTTGCGCTTCTGCGCGACGTAGACGCGGACGAGGTGGTTGACCCCGGGTGAAAGCTCGTCGCCGTTCTCGCGCGAGAAGCGCTTGACGTCGATGATCTTCCCCTTCTCGCCGTGCGGGACTTTGAGCGAGGTGTCGCGGACTTCGCGCGACTTCTCACCGAAGATCGCACGGAGGAGCCGCTCCTCGGCCGTCAGCTCGGTCTCGCCCTTCGGCGTAACCTTGCCGACGAGGATATCTTCCGGACGCACCTCGGCGCCGATGCGGACGATCCCGTTCTCGTCGAGATCCTTCAGCGAATCTTCCCCTACATTGGGGATGTCGCGAGTGATCTCCTCAGGGCCGAGCTTCGTGTCGCGCGCCTCGCATTCGTACTCCTCGATGTGAATCGAGGTGAAGCGATCGTCCTTGACCATCCGCTCGCTGATCAGGATCGCATCTTCATAGTTGTAGCCTTCCCACGGCATGAACGCGACGAGGACGTTCTGACCGAGGGCGAGCTCGCCTTGATCGCTCGACGGGCCGTCCGCCAGAATCTGGCCGCGCACGACGCGATCGCCGGGCTTGACGATCGGACGCTGATTAATGCACGTCCCGGCATTGCTGCGCGTGAACTTCAGCAGCTCGTAGGTGTGCTCGAGCTGGTCGTCGTCGTGCTTGACGATGATCCGGCGAGCGTCGACGTCGGTCACCTCACCGTCGGCCCGCGCAAGGACGCACCCGCCCGAATCCTTCGCCGCGCGATATTCCATCCCAGTCCCGACGATCGGAGCCTGCGGACGGAGCAGCGGAACCGCTTGACGCTGCATGTTCGCGCCCATCAGCGCGCGATTCGCGTCGTCGTGTTCCAGGAACGGAATCAGCGCCGTCGCGACCGAGACGATCTGCTTCGGCGAGACGTCCATGAGCTGGACGCGCTCGGGCGGCGCCTCGACGTACTCCTCCGCGTAGCGGCAGACGACCGACTCGGAGATGATCTTTCCGTTCTCGTCGACCGGTGTATTCGCTTGAGCGATGATGTACTCGTCCTCGCGATCGGCCGTGAGATACCGAATCTCGTCGGTCACATGGCTATCGCGGACGACCCGGTACGGCGTCTCGATGAAACCGTAGCGGTTGACGCGAGCATAGGTTGCGAGCGAGCCGATCAGCCCGATGTTCGGCCCTTCCGGCGTCTCGATCGGGCAGATCCGGCCGTAGTGGGAGTGGTGGACGTCGCGGACCTCGAACCCGGCGCGCTCGCGCGACAGACCGCCGGGACCGAGCGCCGAGAGGCGGCGCTTGTGCGTGAGCTCGGCGAGCGAGTTCGTCTGGTCCATGAACTGCGAGAGTTGCGAGGACCCGAAGAACTCTTTGATTGCGGCGACGACCGGCCGGATGTTGATCAGCGCTTGCGGAGTGACGGTCTCGATATCCTGGACGGTCATGCGCTCGCGAACGACGCGCTCCAGGCGAAGCAAGCCGACGCGAAACTGATTCTGCAACAGCTCGCCGACCGAGCGGACGCGGCGATTGCCCAGATGATCGATATCGTCGACATGGACTTGGCCGGTCGCCACCTTGATGAGGCGGCGGACGACGGCGACCATGTCCTCGCGGGTGAGCGAACGCTTCTCGATCGGCGGAATCGAGAGGCCGGCCGCGACGTACTCCTTCTCGAGTTTGCCCGAGAGTTTGTACCGCCCGACGCCGGCGAGATCGTATCGCTTCTCGTCGAAGAACAGCGACTCGATCAGCTTCTCGGCGTTCTCCGCGTTCTCGGGTTCGCCCGGCCGGAGCTTCTTGTAGATCTCCTTGAGCGCGTCCTCGCGCGTCTTGACGTCCTTGTCCTTCTCCAGACAGTTGCGGATTAGCGGACTGTCGTCGAAGAGCGCGAGGATCGCCTCGTCGGTCTCCCAGTCCAACCCCAGATCCGGACGCGACAGCGCACGGATGAAGGTCGTGACGTAGATCTTCCGGTTCTTGTCGATCCGGACGCCGATCGTCCCCTCGGTTTCGTCGTTCTTGGTCCCGTTGTCGGTCTCGAACTCGATCCAAGCGCCGCGATTCGGGATGATCGTCGCGTTGAACGTCGGGCGGCTGTTCGTGTCGACATCCTGCAAGAAGTAGACGCCCGGCGAGCGGACGAGCTGGCTCACGATCACGCGCTCGGCGCCGTTGATCATGAACGTCCCCTTCTCGGTCATGAGCGGGAAGTCGCCCATGAAAATCTCCTGATCGGGGATCCCCTTGATCTCGCCCGACTCCGCCGTGATAAGACGGACGCGGACTCGCAGCGGCGCGCTGTACGTCATATCGCGCTCGCGACATTCCTCGACCGAGTACTTCGGCTCGCCGAGTGAGTGCTCGCCGAACTCCAGAACCAGGTTACCGGTGAAATCCTTGATCGGCGAAATCGACTCGAACGCTTCCTTGAGCCCCTCGGTAATGAACCATTGGAAGCTGGCCTTTTGCAGCTCGATCAGATCCGGGATGTCGAGGACATGCGGGATCTTCGCGAAGCTGTAGCGCTGTCGTTTGGGACCCGGATCGTCGTACGCTTCGACCGTGAAGGCTTCGGTGGGGACTACAAAGGTGGGGAGCACCGCGGCCCCGGTCGAACCGCCGTTTCCCGTCTGCGCGGCCGTGCCGCGCTTCGACCGGCTCCCCTTCCCGGCGGCTTTGCCGGCGCTAGTTTTGGGGACCGTCGACTTTGCCATGTACTCTATCTACTCTCAAATACTTCAGACGCGTAGAAACAAAGAAAAAGACGCGCGAAACCAGCCGGAAGCCGATTTCTCGCTCCTCCCCCTCGTCCTGCTCACGCGATGCGGGACATAGGCGCCTAGCATAGCATGGGTGTCGAGAGTCGTCAAGAAGAGGCGCCCCGTCCCTGCTCTTACCTGAGGGAGTCGTTCGGTGCACGCTAGGCCGCTGGAGGCGACCGGGGGACCCCTTAACCAAGCAAGCAAGCGCCCTCAGCCTTTTCCCCGCACTCCCGGTCAAATCGGCCGGTCAGCGCCGTCAGGTCTACGGCGAGATTCGGTTATATCGACTCGAACAAAGCGCGAGATCAGCTTCCTCGCCGGTAGACGTCGTTCGGCGAGAGGTGCTCGACGGTGACCCCGGTCTCCGTAAAAGTCCGCGTCACTTCGGCCGACTCGTAGATCCAGAACATCGTCATCGGCCCGTCCCCGGTGTTGACGAAGCGATGCGGGACACCGCCGGGGATATATGAAACGTCGAACGGCCCGACTTCGAACGAACCGCCTTCATATTCGACCCGAGCGCTCCCCGCAAGGACGAGGATTTGTTCGGCGCAGTTGTGCGAGTGCCAATCCGCGGCTTGGCCGGCGGGCAGCGTCGTCGTCCCGGTCGTCACCGACGCGCCCTCGCGCTCGCCGACGAATCGTCTGGTTTTTACGCCGTTGCCGCGGTCGAGGACTTCGACCTCGTTCGCCTTGACACAGAAGGGCTTCATACGTGCTGCACCTCTTGGGCCCGCAGGCGCATTCGGTATCCTCGTCAGCGACCCATTGCTCGAGGGGATTCCCGCCGCCGGGACGTCCGTGGTGCAGCGGCGGCGCGGCGAATCGTCACACCAGGTCGCGCAGCGTGACCGCCAGCTCGGTCGGCCTCCCCCGGTGTTCGACCGTCAGGAGGACGCGGGTACCGGGCTGCGAGCGCAACCACTCGCGGACCTGCGCTAGCGAAAGCGAGCTCGCCGGAAGACCGTTCACCGCGATGATCCGATCCCCGACGGCGATCCCCGCCTGATCGGCCGGACTTTGCGGCGCGACCGCCGCCACCTCAAAATCGCCCTGGCCTTGATTGAGCCACAACCCCGAGCGGTCGTAGGTCGTCGGCTGGTCGGCATCGGGATCTTCGAAGATCAATCGCCGGTGCGCGTAATCGAAGGTGACCGTGAAGCGGTCGATCACTCCGGTTCCTATGCTTCCCGTCAGGCGGTGCGATGTGAAGAAGCCGCCGTTCACGGTAGGTAAGCGCAACAGCGGCTCGCGGACGTCGAGCGAGCCCAGGCGAAGATCGTGGGCTCGTGCGATGTAGCCCGGGACCGCGCCGCCGAATCCCCACCCCGTGATCGTCTCGACGCGCGGGACATAGCGATCGAGGAGATGCTCGCGTTCGATGACGGGCTCCATGAACGTCACGTCCATCCGATCGCCCGTGTCCACCGTAAAGGCACCGGCGATCCCATCGAGCGACGCCTCGACGCGCGGCGTCCCGCCTGCCAGGACGCACGGGAGGATCTCACCCCGCCCATGATAGGCGAACCGCGAGGGCGTGGTCAGCGTCAGGAGATGGGCACGATAGTCGATCCGGACGACGTAACTCCTGAAGAGCTCGCTCCCGATCAAGCCGTCCAACGCCTCGAGCCCGCTCGCTCGGCGTATCTCGTCAAAATCGGTGACCGTGAACGTCTGATCGTTCATCGTGATCGGGCCCAGGCTGACGGAGGCGATCCGGACACGGCTCGCCTGCACACGATTCGGGCCGGTCCCGCCGATCGTGAACGAGCCGGTCGGCGTCAGGCCCAGCGCCGTGACGACCTGCGGTGCGATCATGTACGAAGCGCCGCTGTCCAAGACGAACGCGAAGGGGCCTTTCCCATCGAGTTTTAGCTGGAGGACGACGCGATTCTCGATGAAGTCGAACGGGATGGTGACGGAGCCCGGCTGCGCGTGCGCCGGCGCGCCCGCGAGGACCAGCGCGAGGACGAGGCTCAGCGCGAGTCGAGGCCTTCGCAAGATCACTCGGCGATAACGGAAGTCGAAGCGTCCTCGTTCCGCTTGCGAGCGCCGAGCAAGAAGACCGTCGGGATCGAGATCAGGAAGAGCAAGCCCGAGAGCCGGAACAAATAGTCGTACGTGATCGAATTGACGTTCTGCTGGATCATTTGGTAGAGGAGCTGCAGGTGGAGGGCGCGCGTCGCCGGATCGGCGAGGAACGCCCGGACGGCCGGATTCGAGAGGTCGATACCACCCGCCAGCCCTTCTTGAACCGCGGCGCCGTGCCGCTGTAGCAGGGTGGTGAGGATCGCGATCCCCAGGCTCCCGCCGAGCTGCCGGATGAGGGTATAGAGCCCGGTCGCGTTGGCAAGCGCCCCTCGGTCGATCGAGGCGAGCGTCGCGGTCGAGAGCGGGACGAACAAGAAACCCATCGAGAAGCCCTGGATCGCGCGCGGCCAGAAGATATCCCAGTAGCCCGCGTATTGATTGAGATCTCCCATCAGCCACGCCGAGATCCCGAACATCGCAAGTCCGGCACCGATCATCCAGCGCGGATCGACGCGATTGTTCAAGCGTCCGGCGATCGGCATCGAGACGGCCGTTGCCATTGCGCCCGGGAGGAGCGCCAGGCCGGATTGCCAGGCGTTGAAGCCGAGGATATCCTGGAAATACAACGGCAAGATCAAGTTCAAGCCGAACAGGCCGAAGCCGCTGACGACACCGATGACGTTCCCGGCGGTAAAGGCACGATTCTTGAAAACGCGCAAGTCGACGAACGGCTCGCGATCGCGCAGCTCACGAACGATGAAACCCGTGATCCCGATGAGCGCCACCCAGCTGAGGATCACGATCGCCGAGGAGCTGAACCAGTCGTCGTGCTGTCCGCGTTCGAGGACGTACTGCAGCGACGCGATCCCCACGGTCATCATCCCCAACCCGAACCAGTCGACGCCGCGCTCCGGCTTGGCGATGTACGAGGGATCGCGAATGAACGCAAGCGTCATGAGGAAGGCGGCGATCCCTATCGGGATATTGATATAAAAGATCAGCGGCCAGCTCGCGTTGTCGACGATGTACCCGCCGAGCGTCGGCCCGAGCGTCGGACCGACCATCGCACCCAGGCCGAAGACCGCCATAGCTTGACCGCGCTTTTCCGGCGGATAGGATTCGAAGAGGATCGCTTGTGCGGTCGGCTGCAGCGCGCCGCCGCCGATACCCTGCACGATACGGTAAAAGACGAGCTGCCATACGTTCGTCGCCGTTCCGCACAAGAACGATGCGATCGTGAACATCGCCACGCAGGCCGCGTAGAACTTCTGTCGTCCGAAATAGGCGGTGAGCCAGCCGTTGAGCGGCATGACGATGACGTTGGCCAAGATGTAGGCCGTCGCGACCCAAGAGATCTCGTCGATCGAGGCGCCGAGATTCCCCGCCATCGTGTCGAGCGCGACGTTGACGATCGACGAATCGATGATCGCCATGATCAGCCCGAGCATCACCGTGACGGTAACGATCAGGCGTGAACCGCCTTTTTCGCTGCGGAAGACCGAACCGTTCAGGCGTAGGCGGCCGGTCGATGGGGCGAGGGATGCGATGACGATTTCTCCCGGTGGTGTATAATGTAGTGGTAACGCTGGGTGACGATTTCATCACCCACTACCTATTACCCCGCCCGGAGCCTCTCATGGCCTATGAAGTCGTCAAACGCATCCGCAATCGCGCCTACCGCTACCGCGTCGAGAGTTATCGTGACGAACGCGGCCAAGCGCGCGGACGATGGATCTACTTGGGACCGGCTGAGCCCTTGCCGTCCGGCGAGAAATCACAGCGGACGCAGACGCGCAGCCGACTGCTCGATGCGCTCGAGTGCCTGCTCGAACGAGGCGAGTACGCAAACGTAACCGCCTCGGCGGTCAGCGCCGAAGCCGGTCTCGCGCACGGGACCTTTTACCGCTACTTCCGCAATAAGCGCGATGCGCTCCGTGCGGCGCTGCATCGCTACGGCGAGCGCACGGAGCGCATCCGGGCGACGTTGAGCGAACCGCTCGGGACGAAAGAGCAAGAACGCGCCCGGCTGCGCGCCGGCATCGAACAGATCCTCCGCGCCCCGGTCGAACGTCCCGGCCTTTTGCGCGCATGGTTCGCGCTCGCCGTACAAGACGAGGAGATTGCGTTCGTGCGGCGCGAGCGCCGCGAAGCGACGCGCGCCGCGCTGTGCTCTTACATCGAACGGCTACGCGCTTGCGGCTATGCGAAGGTCGACGATCCTCCGGCGACGGCCCACGCGATCCTGGCTTTCCTCGACGGGCTCTTCCGGCTCGTGGTCGACCGCCGCGGTCCGCTCGGCGAGAAGGAGATCGCGGCTGCCGCGACGGTGATCGACCGCGGTGTCTTCGCTACCGCCGGCTAGCACGCCGCAACGCAACCTCGGCGCAGGCGCTTGCATACATCGACCGGGTCAACCTGTCGGTCGCGGGTCCGGTCCTCATTCGCTTGCATCACTATTCGCCGGCTCTGCTCGGCGTGCTGTTCTCGATCTTCAACTGGACCTTCACGCTTGCGATTCTCGTCGCCGGCCCGTTGTCGGATCTCGTTCGAGCACGCGTAGCGTATTCGCTCGGCGTCGGGATATGGTCGACCGCGACGATCCTCTGCGGCCTGACGACGTCGTTCGCCCCGCTCGCGATCGCCCGTGCATTGGTCGGCGTCGGTGAGGGACCGATGATTCCGGCCGGCGGACTCGTCATTCGCGAGACCTTCGAAGAGCATCATCGCGCCTCGGCCGTCGGGACGTTTTTCGCAGGCAACAAGCTCGGGCTCGCGCTCGGCATTCCGTTCGCCTCGATCATCCTCGCGCGCTGGGGCTGGCCATGGGTCTTTTACGTCACCGGCGCGCTCGGTATCGTGTGGGTCGTCGCCTGGCTGACGGTCTATCGTCCGCCGTCGAGAGAGGCGCCTCCGACCCAACGACTCCACAACCCTGCCGCAGCGATCCGGTGGTCGACGCTGCTGCGTTATCGCACGACATGGGGCATTATGGTCGGGCAGGCCGGCTACTTGTACATCTACTACGTCTTTGCCACCTGGCTACCAGGGTATCTGGTCCTGCAGCGGCACATGTCGATCTTGAACAGCGGTTTCGTCGGGATGTTGCCGTTCGTCGTCGGAATCGGATGCACCGTCGCGGGCGGCTGGCTGGGCGACATGATGGTCAGCCGGGGCGTCGGCAAGACGTTCGCGCGAAAGGCGTTTGCAGTAGGCGGACTGTTCGCCGCGACGATCTTCACGATTCTCGGCGCACTCAGCCCGGCCTCGATGACGATCCTCGCGATCGTCTTCCTGACACTCTCGATCGCGAGCTTTAGCTTTGCAACGGCGGCGGTGAATTCGATGACGATCGACATCGCCCCGCCCCATGTCGTCTCCTCGCTCGTCTCGCTGCAAAACTTCGGCGGGAACGTCGGCGGCTCGTTCGCGCCCGTCGTGACCGGCGTCTTGCTGGCGAATACCGGAAGCTTCCTCGTCCCGCTCTTGGTCACCGCAGGCGTCGCACTCATCTTCGGCTGCGGGGCGTTTGGTCTGATCGTCGGCGATCTCGAACACCAGTTGCGCCCGCCGACCGATCGAAGGCGGATCGACGGCGGCGAGATCGACCGGCCGACGGCGTAGCACGCGTTCATGGCGGGCCACGCGTCGGATCTCGAGCTGAGTCGCCGCCGGCTGCTCGCCGGGGCGGGCGCGACTGTGCTGGCGACGTATCTCCTCGAGACCGGCGATGCCGAAGCGGTCCCTGCCGTTCGATTGCCGTCGGCGCCGCCAAACGCACCTGCGGTCAGCGGAGTTCACCTGCAGTTCGGCGCCGATGCATCGTCGGAGATGGTCGTGTCGTGGCACACCCTGCAGCCCGTCCGCCGAGCACGCGCCCTGCTCGGACGTCTCGACGGCAAGCTCGAGCAGGCCGCCGCGGCAAACGTAGCAAGCTATACGGACGCGAAGTCCGGCCGGACTGTTTACGCGTACCATGCCAAACTGACCGGACTTCACGCCAATACCGCGTATCTCTATGCCGCACTGCACGACGGCGCCGTGCCGGAATTCGGCACGTTCCGCACCTCCCCGCGGGGACGAGCCGCCTTCACGTTCACGAGCTTCGGCGATCAGGGCACCCCGACGCTGGGCAAACGTTTTGCGCCACCCGAAGGCATAGCGCTTTCAAAGCCCCTCTTCGTCAACGACAATCTCGGCTCGCCGGCCGCCGCCGATACGACGCTCGCCGTCGAGCGGATCCGCCCGCTGTTCCACCTTTTCAACGGCGATCTCTGTTACGCCAACATCGCCGAAGACCGCGTCCGCACATGGTGGGACTTCTGGGAGAACAACAGCCGCAGCGCCCGTCATCGTCCTTGGATGCCCGCGCCCGGAAATCATGAGAACGAGCTCGGCAACGGTCCCATCGGATATCGAGCATATCAGACGTACTTCGCCCTCCCGCCGGCGGAGGGACAGACGGAGGTGACGCGCGGGCTTTGGTACGCTTTCACCGTAGGCTCGGTGCGCGTGATCAGCCTCGCCAACGACGACGTCGCTTACCAAGACGGTGGTGACTCCTACGTGCGCGGCTATTCGGGCGGGGCTCAAAAGGCATGGCTTGAGCGCGAATTAGCCGCGGAACGGCGCGACCGCGAGATCGACTGGATCGTGGTCTGCATGCACCAAGTCGCCGTCTCGACCGCCGACAAATTCAACGGTGCGGATCTCGGGATTCGCCAAGAGTGGCTCCCGCTCTTCGACAGGTACGGCGTCGACCTCGTCGTCTGCGGGCACGAGCATCACTACGAACGCTCGCATCCGATCCGCGGCCGGTATGCGAATGCGACTCTCACGCCGATCCCTGCGGCGACCGCCACCGAGACGATCGATACGACCAAGGGGACCGTGCACATGGTCCTCGGCGGCGGCGGCACGTCCTTACCGTCGAACCACTTATTCTTCGATCCGCCGGCCTGCCGCGTCATCACCGCCGTCGGCCCACGTGATCCGGCCGACGGTAAGCGTCCTCCGATCTACGTGAAGGAGGATGCACCCTGGTCGGCGGTCCGAAACACCGCACATCCCTACGGTCTCGCCGAGTTTAGGGTCGACCCCGGCTCGCGGCGCGGCGGTTATACGACGATCACGGTCACCTATTTCGACGTGGTGGGAACCGGCGGCGAGCTGGCGCCCTTCGAAACGTTTACGTTGC